>ERZ780203.27-NODE-27-length-186378-cov-8.344622_pt1 | contig 186378 bp, 184 predicted proteins | sample MGYA00511168_ERZ780203 | MGnify/ENA primary metagenome ERZ780203 (study PRJEB29588, sample SAMEA2156577) | human gut metagenome | biome: human gut; feature: human-associated habitat; material: faeces | place: Denmark | collected 2008/2010 ...
TACATAGGAGTTATTTGCCCCATCAAATAATTTTTATTTATATAATCGCAGACAGCTTTTGCGTCAGCAGCAATATTTGGTAGTACTAATCTGATATACGTTTTTTTTGAATTATTAACATTAGTTAAACTCTGGGTATTCTGTTCAATTGCTCCTGCTATGGTGCCGTCTCCGATGCCTGATATTTTTGTCTTATCCCCAATCGTCTGTGCATTTTCTAAGATTCCTGCATCCATGTGGTCTAAATTTGTTGCATTAATTGGTGTGTCTGTTGATGGGTAATCTTTCCATCCTACTTTTTTATATGCCATAGTCTAATTCTCCTTTGCTATTGGATATCCCTGTTTATTTTGTAATTCTGTTACTGAGCTACCTAACGATGTTAATGTTTTATTAATAGTATCAATACTCTTCTGCAGATTAGCGATCTGTGTTGTATATGCATTCCACTTCTTTCTCTCTGCTGCCGTGATATGTACCGTTGTATTGGATTCATGCGAGTTAAATTCTGCCAGATTTGCTTTTGTACCTATTGCATTATTTAAAGCTTCTACAACGCTCTCATTTTGTTCCATTGCATCCGCAATTTCTTTCAGTGTGTCGAGAGTTTCTGGTGCACCGTTTATCAGTGCCGCTATTTTCTGATCAGTATAGGCTACTGCATTTTGATAGCTTTCGTTCCAGGCAGTTCTTTCCTCCACAGTGATATGCACCACTTTATCAGATGTGTGTATGGTCAGTTCACTTGTCAAAGCTCTTTTATCAAGTTCCGTATTAACCTCTGATATTTTTTCATCTGTGTAATCTTTAGATGATGTTAATGCCGCATTCGCTGCACCTGATTTATCTGCACCTACTTCCTCGTAAGTTGTATTATGAGGATTTCCGGTCAAGAAGCTATGTTCATATGCTGCCTTGCCTTTATCTCCATAATATGCAGTGTCCTTTGTTTCTCCCAGTGTCAATTGCCCGGATGCTTTTAAATCTTCTAAATATTTTTTTGCTTCCTTCGCTGAAGTGTCTGCATCTGCTGCCCTCTGGTCTGCATTGGTTTCAGATACCTTTGCATTCGATTCTGATGTTCCTGCTGCGTCCGCTGAATTTAATGCGTTTTTCTCAGATTCTCTTGCATTTGATTCTGATACACCTGCTGCGTCCGCTGATTTTTTTGCCGCTGTTTCTGACGTTAATGCCGCCAGTGCGGATTGTGCCGCTGCCTGTTTATGTGCACTGGCATTATTCTCTGAAATTAACGCATTTCCTTCTGATACTGCTGCCTCTTCCTTTGATGATAGTGCTTCCTGTGCGGATTGTGCCGCATCATTCGCAGAGGACAAAGCATTGGTTTCTGATCCTTTTACTGCTTTCTCGGATGACTTCGCATTTTTTTCTGATACGGCTGCTGCATTTGCTGAATTTAATGCATTTGTCTCTGATTTTTTTGCATTTGATTCTGATGCGCCTGCTGCATCCGCTGATTTTTTTGCCGCTGTTTCTGATCTTAATGCTTCCAGTGCAGATTGTTGCGCCTCCTGTTTATTGATACCAGCAGTGGCTGCGTATGCTTTTGCATTGATTTCTGATTCGGCTGCAGCTTCCTTTGACGCAAGAGCTTCCTGCGCTGATTGTGACGCATCATTCGCAGAGGACAAGGCATTGGTTTCTGATTCTTTTGCTGCATCCTCTGATGCTTTTGCATTTGTCTCTGATACACCTGCTGCTGTTTCAGATGCCTTTGCATTATTGGCATACGCATTTGCCATTACAACCTGTTCCGTGAGAGATGTGTACTCATTCTGGGACTTCACCTCTTTCTGATCCACTAGCTGAGAATATACCACCAGATCAAATATTGGTGATGTTATCACTGCACCATCCTCAAAGGTAACACTGATCTGACACTTACATGTTCCTTCCACGTTCACTGTCTGAGTTGTAATTGTGTACTGGATTTCATTGCCTGATATCACACAATCGTTATAGCAGTGATTTCCATCCGGTTTTTCAATCTCGATCAAAGCTACAAGTGCATTTTCCATGGACACGACACTTCCACCATTGGACATGGTCACATGTATTGATCTTGTGCACGTATCCCCTAACCGGACTGATAAACTGGAGTTGATTTTTGGAGCATTCATATCCAATCGGATATTTTGAATAATATCGTTTTTCATATCTGCCTCCTTTTCGCCCATTATAAGAAAACAAGGGAGCATAATGCCCCCCTGTTTGTCAGCTTTTCTTCTGTTTTGACCAGTTATCAATTTTTTTCATTGCCTCTGAGTGCGAATCTCCGCACATCATATATGCAGATATTAATAAGTTTTTCAAATCAGCATAATTTCCCTTTTTCTTTGCTTCCAGATAAATTGGCTTATACTTCTCTGTAATCTGACTCTTAATGTTTTCTTCCTTCACACCATGCTTTTTCAGATCATCAATTTCAGCTTTAATCTTGTCCCGGTCATTAATTTTTCCAGTTTCATAAGCATTGTCCAGCGCCGAATAAAAATCGCTGTACTTTGTCCAGTCACTTCCATTCTCCCATTTTTTCAGTTTGTAATAAATGTCGTTATCATCCATTTCAAACTGATCTTTAAGGATATTTTCAACTGTGCTCTTTTCCATCTCTCCGGCTGTATATCTCTTTTTCAATTCGCTCATAATTCCAGAATCAATCTTATCTTCCTCCACATTTTTGTCAGAAAGTTCCTGCATAATCGAATTATATTCTTCTGTATTCCCATCCAACAACGCATCGACACTTCTCTGATACTGCCTTGTGTTAGACCGGATAATTCCTCCCAGCCATTTTCCAGTTACCGCATGATATAGAGATTCGATATCACGTAAAACATTGAATCCCGGAATACCTGTGACTAATGACACTCCTCGCGCAGTTTCTTTTGCAACATCATAGAATGTATGTTTCTCTCTGTAATCCGGATCCGTAATATACTTCCTCATATTATTAGCTCCGGCATATAATTTTGAGATTCCCTGCATATCCAATCTGCTAATATCATATCCTTGGAAAATAGATACAATATCCTTTGCAAATGGGATCATCGAAATAGGATTCATATTATCCACGATATTTCCTTTGAGATTTTCAATATACTTGTCCCAGAATGTTTTATCATCATCTTCTAAATCTCTGGCAGCATCTATCACTGCAACGATTGCCGCATTCATTACCTGTGTGGCTGTGTATGCCGTTACCACTCTGCCAAGACGTTTTATTGATGATTTACTCTTTTTTTCATAAGCATCACGCACCGCATTTACAAGTAAATTGTATGACTTTGTTGGTTCTGCCATAAATGCCGTTGCCATCTGTACTAATTTATCCTGACTACGCATAATCTGCGATCGATGAAGTACACTGTCCACAACCTGTGTCTGATCCACAATTTCATCAAAGCGGTCCGCAACCATTTTAATAAATTCCTTGGAATCATATTTTACGTCCGGATGTTTATCTTTTATCTCTGCTTCACAGGCATTCCATAAATATCCCCATGTGACATCATCCCCCAGCTGTGCAAGAATCATTGATTTTTCTACAATATTTTCTTTTAAACTCTGCTGTCCGGTTATGACGGACTTCATGGACTGTCCTATGGATGTTTCAAAATATCCCCAAGATTTCCACTGTGTGATCGCTGAATTTTCTTTTGCTTTTTTCATTGCAGATTTTTTGAATACTGCCTGTGCCATATACTTAGGATTCATGACTGCCGCTGCTCTTATATATGCCGTTGGCTGCTGGATTGCCACTCGCAGGTTTCCACCTACAGATGCCGCTTTCATCTTGCTTACAAGTGTGCTTGCAATCTGGGATTCTATTCCATTTACAGATTCTGCATTGATATCTTTGATAAGCTTCTTAAAATATTCCAGATATTCTTTTCCGTAAGTAAGTTCGATCTGTCTCTGTACAGAATTCGTGTCTACAACAATATCATCCTTAAATTCAACGTTCCTATGATTAAACCATTTCATTGCATCTGATAATGGAGCTGTGAATGTACTGTATGTAGCCATATCCGTAACATGCTTTGTGAATACATCAAAGATATCATCCACAATCAACGCATTCACCGCACGTTCCCTGGTCTGCTTTGTAAAACTATTATTCTGTGTTGCCCAGTATGCTGTCTGATCTCTGGTGTCTACAGAATTTCCATCAACCTTTATTGGAAAATAATTTTTAACTCCAAAACGCTTATATCCATTCATCATCATGGTTGTCTTGTTTCCCCAGTCAGCACAATTATTTGCCATGAACTGCTGCATCGCATCCGCAATCTTGATCTGCTCAGGAGTAAGTACACTACAGATAACATGATCAATGTCATACTCTGTAAGCTTAATCGGTTTCACCCGGCTAATTACCTCTTTTCCGAATTTACTATTAGAAATATCAACATTTTTCTTTGCTGTCGTAATATCTTTTGGTCTGACTCCTCCAACTTTCATATGTAATAATGCCTGATTACGTTTCCGCAGTTCATACAGTGACATAATCTGTGCCGTGGTCATCTGTAATTCTTTCCCACGGATCATAAATGTATGTACTTTTGCATTGTCACCTGTCCAGTCTTTTGTATTAATACCCTCCAACGCATTTTCCATGTAAGTCTGTGCTTCCTTCAGAAGCCACACACGATCATTAAATGCCGTGCGCAGTGCATCATAAATAGATCCTGCTGTATCTCCCAGCCTGTAAAAATAGGATCTTGCATCCATCATATTCACGTCCAGAAGGTTCTCCACCGCCTGTACCGTTCTGTTTGCATGCAGTTTTTTATCCTTTTTCTGGTCTAACTCTGCAATAGTATCCGCACCAAGCTTTCTTGCATCATTGGTTCTCTTATTCACGTACAACTGGTTCACTGTTGTGATTGTTCTTTTCAGTCTAGTAATAAGTTCGTCCAGCTGTTTCAACTGATTAGCATTCATATCTGTGATACGGACATTTTCATTTGCATTGATAAAATCGCTCATATCAGATAGTAAAGTGCTCTTGTTCCCATCTGCCTGATCCATGAGTGCATTAAATATATCCTCGTAATTACCTTCGACTGCTGCATTTCTGTCAGAAAGTTTCCGGTACATCTGATTTAATGATTCCCTCCAAGCCATGGTTGCATTACTGTCCGGATTTGCTCTCTCACTCACAAAATCAATACTCGTAATGAACTTTGCAACCGAATCTTTTAATGCTTCCGGAACATGCTTCTTATCCGTATTCGTATTAAAATAGCTTATGATTCCATTTGCGTTTTTCTTGATACGCTCGCGCATACTGCTCATTTCCTGATTTCTCCGCTTTGCGAGTGCATTGTTCCTGGTGGCAGCTTTTAATTCAAGCATTCTCTGCTCTGTTCTGTCTGCTCTCTGAGTTGCCCTTGTAAGCCAGCGATTCCATGATACAATATCATTCTGGTATTTCTTTGCCGCTTTCTTATCAGCATTCGCAAGAGCCGCCTGCTGTGCACTCTTTAGATCAGCTATTTTTTCCTCATAACGTTCCGCCTGCTGTTTTCTTTTCTCTGTTTCCGCGGTACGCAACTTTGCCAGACTTTCATCATATTCCGCTTTTACACGTTTCCTGTATTCCTGCTGTCTCACGATCAGTCTGTCTGTTTTCTCATACACTTTTTTATTTGCCGCATCCTGCGCCTGTTCCACAAAGAATCTACGGTAAATATCCAATGCAAGGTCGTATGCCGCCTGTTCTTTATCCATGCCGAATATATTCTTTTTTGCCGGTTTTAGCTGGTTCAGCATATCTACCAGTGCCACCGGCTGGTCTGCTGACGATACATCATAATCCAGCATCTGATAAGAATTATCTACAATCTCTGTCCACAGGTTATCCAGATATGTTCCTTTGTCCGTAAAGTTGAAATTACCAAAGTTCATTTTCCGGAATTTCTCATAGGAACCATAATAATATGCGACCTCTGCTTTCTGTTCATCGTTCAGTCTGATGTCCAGTCCCTTTACATAATCACTGACATCCTTATAAGCCTGCTGTTCGTATGGATCTACGTCTGTACTCTCCTCAATGACCGGCTTTGCTACTTCCTGTACAATGCGGATCATATCGTTATAATCTGCATTCTGATGTTCTTTCAGGTATGCAAATACTTTTGTCAGATTTGATGTAAGCTTATCAATATCATAGGTGCTCTTATTCTCTTTTTTAATTGCATATGCGATCTTATGCATCATGCGCTCGTTCACTTCAACATTTTTCAGAGATTCAAAACCTTCCTGAATAATGGATGACATCTCTGTCTCATGCTCGGATGGTTCGCCATATAATGAATCAAAGAAAGAATCATCAATATCAATAGAATATTTTTTTGTTTCTTTTTTCTCAGTTTGTGATATAATGTTTTCAGAAGGATTCTGAATCTCGTGGATACCTTGCTTTCGGGTTGGGTTGAGTAATTCAGAATCCTTTTCTAATATTACATTATGAATCCAGAATTTATTTGTTTCTATTGTCTTTCTTATATTTACCCTAACCTTATAGTTACCGCCATTTATTTCTACTGGTGTTTCAAAATATGCATACAATGAATTTTCCCCATGTGTATTTTCAATATTATCCTCAATAAGTTTCCCCCTTTTTATAATTTCTGGCAGTTGTTCTATTGTAGCTATTTTGAGTTTTTTCAATTCTCTCGGCAAAGACTGAAACCTTTTTCCATTTGCAAGAGTCTCTTTAATGCCACGAGGATTAATTCTGATCTGCATTCCTGTTTCTTCATTCACCACTGTACTATTCTTGTCAAAAAATCCTGTTTCTTTAAGATGATTTACAACTGCTTTCTGGACCGCAATATAATCATTGAGTTTATTTTCAATATTATATTTTTTTATCTCCTCATCCAGATTGACATTGATAGAAAACTTCATATCATTTTCTGCCTCTGCATTATTGCCAAAATTTTCCTCTGCCTCACTCCATACTCCCAGTACCATATCACGGATTTCCTGCGCTTTTTCTGCATCCGCTTCCAGTCCTTTTTTCGCTGTCTCAGATAATACATGATCGTCAAGGAAAGATACGATTTTATCGTACAGTTCTTTGAAAAAGTCTGCTACCGTCTCTAAAATGCTCTTTTGTTCTTTCTGTGAAATATTCTCTTCCGTCATATAGCGTGAGAAGTCCTTCACTCCTTCTTCTGAACTGAACACTCCGGCCAGATAGTCAAATACAAATTCATCTGCCGAACCCTCATATGTTTTATCTGATTCCACACGCTTATAAGTGTCATAATATTTCTGGATTCTGTCAGACAGATATGTTGCGCCCTCTTTTGTCTGTGCATAGTCCAATACGGCATCCATGACTTTGCGCATACCTTCCGGGTTATATGTATTCGCCCATTCGTTCAGCTCATGAATCAGCGTCTCGTATTCATTGTGCGATGTGCTACTTAATGCGATTCTTGATAATGCCTGACTGAAATGTCCGTTTTCTCCATGTTCCAGCGAATCATTCAAAGTGATTTCCAGTCCGGTTTTCTTTGCAACACGTTCCGCAACCTCAGCCATTCTTCCATCCGCTTTATCTGTTCTAAGGTCAACTACCTTTCCGGCTCTCTCTGTTTTCTCCGTCTGTTCTGATCCGTTGACATTTTTCTGCTGTTGCACCGGTGCAACTTCCGCTCTCTGGCTGTTATTCTGTCCGAGCGTGTACATTGCTTTCAATGTTGCCGGATTATTTACACTCATGACAAGCTGTGCATTCTTTGGGTTGTTCATAAGTGATTCAAATGAGCTTGTTCCAAGTTTTCCGGCATTATAAAATACGGCACTTGCACGCACATAAGGTGCGACTTCCTCATTATCCCAGTTATTGATTAGTGTATTGGCTACTGTTGCCGTATCCATGGTGGTTGAAAAGTTATAAAGCTGCTGCAGGTTTCTGTCTGGAATCTCAATCTCCGATAAATCTTTCAGTGTGCCGTTTGACATGCGGACGGTTGCATGATTGCCAGAAACGTTCTGCACATCGATCACAATCTGTTTTTCCCCCGTACTCTTCACCACTGCTCTTGTGACACCTGTATGACTCTCTCTTCCCTTTTTCTCCATCTGCGCATAATGGTAACTGCTCTGAACGTTGTTAATTGCGTCATTTACGGCAGTATGCTTTCCTTCTAATGTTTCTGCATATACGGTCGGTAGGTTCGGATTTGCTTCAAATTTTTGCGTCCTGGTATCATTTTCTTCATTCGTCACCTCCTCACTCGGTGTCGTGACTGCTTTTATGATCTCCTTTGCATCTTTTCTTGCCTGCTGTTTCGTTTCGCCAAGCTCGGCAAAACGTTCTGTCAATACGTCTTGAATATCCTTTCCAGATTCCTCTGCCATAGACTGTGCAATTGCTCCAAGATCTTCCGCATTAAGATTTTCTCTTCCCTTTTCCTCTACGATCTGTTTTGCAGTTGTTCTTTCATCCATCTGCTCTGCTACATCCAATACATTGTTTTTTAATTCTGTTGTAGTTTCGATATGTGCCCCCAGCTTATGGTAATTGACAGCATTTGCCGTATTTGTGATTCCACCCATGATACCACCGGAAATAGCACCTGCAAGTACATCCTGTGCGATCTCGCCCATAAAATCTTTACTTGCCATGTCTTTTGCTTCCTGTTCTGTATATCCCATGGAAACATAATTCTGTACATTCCGGTTGTACTCTGACTGGTCACCATTGATGATGTTATCCGCAATTGCATTTGCAATATCTGTAAATCCTTCCTCTGTTCCTTCGATTCCTGCCTGTGCCAGTGTGCTCACGATTGCTTCTTTTGCCGCTGTTTTTCCGCTTCTATGCAGAATATCCCATGCATGATCCAAAGATACCACCTCAAACAGCATCTCATTAATACCTGCAGCTGTGGCGTGCTTGATGGAATTTTCTGTACTGATTCCGTTCGCCTGATCCTGCTGCAATGTCGTTGCATATGCAGATGCGCCAAACTCCGGCAAAGTTACGATATTTCCAACCGTTTTCGCTGCTTTTCCTGTCAATCCAAGACCACCAACAACCTCACTTCCCAGTGCTACGGAATATGCGGATTTTGCCGTACTCATACCTACTCCATACGCAAACTGTCCATACTTATTATCAATCTTATCGCTGACCGCACTTTCTGTCGCATTTGAAAAATTAGTCAGTGCATATGCGTCCGAGTTTGTATTTACCGGTGCACTTGGATCAGCATAATATGGTCTTTTTAATGTCTCTACTACCGCTGCCAGTCCTGCTGCCGGTGATATTGCCACATCTATTACTGACATTCCTATACCATTTACTATTGGATTCTCATTAACAGCCTTCTGTATTCCCTCATTCATTTCTATTGTTTTCTTCTCATCGTTAATCTCATTTACATACTGTGTAAGAACATCTACATTCTTTATACCTGATTTCTCCAGTAATTTCCTTGACTGATCCATGCTAGAAATATTCTCTGCATTATTCTTTGCTATGTTCGTATCATAATTCTGGTTCATGCCAGAAAATGCCATATTAGACTCTACATTTTTCTTTGCTTCTGCATATTCTTCCAATGTCTGTCTCTGTTCATCTGTCAGAGCACTTAAGGCATCTTCACGCTTTTTATTATACGCATTCCGCTCTTTTTCCGCTTTCCGCCTGTCAGACTCATTCTGATATAAGTCAATCTGTTCCTCCTGCTCGAAGTGCTTGCTCGCAGCCTCCGGACTCCTTCCAAACGATGCAGCATATTCTTCGTCTGACTTCTGCATTCTTTCTTTTGCAATCTTAAGTGCTTCCTCAATGGCTCTGTCATCCATAGTCTGGATGATTCTGCTGCTGGTTGGAAGCTTGCTGTCCTCGGTAAAATAGCGGTTCTGTCCTTCCTTTATTCCGCTTTGAATTGTGTTGACAGACGACATCTGATTTCTTGTGCCATAGTACTGCTCTAATTTTTGCAAGCCAGATTGTGCAAGCTGAGCGATATCCTCATTATTATCCTTATCTTCTACACCATAATGGGCTTTCAATTTTTTCATTGCATATTCTGCTGCTGTTTCACTTTCTTGATAGTTTCCATTATCCACCGCCTTAGCCGCTTCTGTTACTTTGCTTTCACTATATCGCTTGTCATTTCCATTATAACTATGCAATTCAGATAATAAGTCTGCACCTGTAATCTGCTTTCTTCTCATAATCTTTCTCCTTATTTTTTCTTATTTGCGGCTGTATAAATTTCCTGCTGTTTTTTCTTTAAAATTGCATTTGCTTCTTCCTGCGTAATAATTCCTTTATTCACATTACTAGCAAGCATATTTGCATATGATTTATCTGCAACATTGCCAAATTTACCTGAAAGGTAATTAAACTGATCTACCTGTTGCACCTTCTTTATTGCTTTTTCTAAACCTGTTCCGGTTTTCGTTGAACCACTTGCTTTGCTTCCGGATGAACCTCTTCCGGAACTTTTTGACTTTGCAAGTGACAACGCATACTGTTTTTCCCACTGTGAATCTGATACATTATCTCTATATTTCTGATAATCAAACTGCTGCTGCCACTGCGAATCCGATACATTGTCTCTGCTCTGACTATAATCAAACTGTTTCTGCCACTGTGAATCTGATACTGCATCTCTTTCACGATTGTATGCCATATTCTGATTAAACTGGTTTTCACTCTGGTTATAATTTGCGACAAACTGGTCATTGCCAATGGAATCATTATATTTGTTATAGTAATAGCTCCTATCATCCTTCCAGTCCGTGACTGTATCCCGATACTGTCCATATTCTCTGTCTTCCTGATTTCCAACCGCAGAAAACTGATTATAAAGCTTGTCCGTATCCATCTGGTATTTATCCATTGCAAGACTGTATAACTGTGGAATCACGTTATTTAACTGTGTGAGATACTGCTGATTTGCCTGTGTTGCAGCCGTGGCCGCATAGCTATTTCCAAAACCTCCCGTTAATGTTGCGGCATTTGCCTGTGTGTCAAGTGCCGCCTGTTTCCCAAGCTGTGTATACTGATCCTTATACTGCTGGTACAATGGATCCGCGTTAAAATCATAGGAAAAGTCCTTCTGGTTCACAATCTTGTCCATCAGGTTGTTGATTGTGCCACTCCAATTACTCTTGTATGGTACCGGTCTATTGGCTTCGATTTCCTCTGACTTCTTTTTTGCTGCTGCTGTATTCCGTGAAAAAATACTGCTGATATCGTTTATAGCCATACTATTTCTCCTTACCCTTGTTCAAGTTTTCAATAATGCCTTCCAATGTGTTTACTTTATTTTCCAGATTCTCTATATACTGACTTGTGCTTTCGCTGAACGCATATAAAAATGCCTTCGTATTCTGTATATTCTGCTCATTTGATAACTTTCCCACCTTAATATTGGGATAACCAAATCTTGTACTCACTGTTTACCGCTCCCTTCCTCATACTCTTTTGCAATACTGTATATCCTCACGTTGCCTTTTCCTGATAACCGTAACTGCATATGGTCACATCTCCGTACCTTAAGCGGCAGTTCTATACTTCTAGGTCTTGTGCTGTAATACTTCATCAATTCCTCCCACGCACCGGAGCTGTCATAAGATACCTCGACCTTCACATATGCGTGTGTGTCAATATAAAGCCTCATCTTGAAATTCTTAATATACTTTGCAAACGGAGATTCAAGCCCGATCAGTCCGGTTTCCGCACTCCATTCTATGGTATCCTCCAGCTTTCCTTCCATGATGTTTCCTGGATAGATATCTTCCCCCGGATACCAGTATTTTTCATGTACTCCGGTTATCATCGGGAACAGTTTTGTATAGATTTTTTCATAGTTGATCACCTGCAGAACGTTGTTTTCATTGATCAGATACAATGCGCCGTCTGTTCTGGCAAATCCTTTTGCTTTGGTATTATCTTCCTTTATCCAGATGCTTTTCTTGCTGTCATACACAAACATGCTATATTCATATTCTGTATTCCGCATGCACACATAATATTTATCCCTGAAAGCTCCTCCGGTGGCGTCATAATAGATCTCTTTTCCGAATGCATCAGAGATACTTTCCGGCGAGCTTCCATCAAAGACACATATTCCATCCCGGCTTTTGTAATAAAGGTACTCATTCAGCACTACGAGGCTCTTTTCCGAGCCTTTCTGTACTCCCCTTAATGTTTTCCAGTTAATCTGGAAATCAGATGGCTTTGAGCCGAATAGATAATGCACACCGGCATCCTTGAAGAAATATATCGTTCCCATGTAATTAATGCATCCGGTGAAATCCCCATCTGTACCGATTGTTGCCGCATAAGAATCAGAAACAAGTCCCATAAAACAATTCCAGTTTTTTGGATCTCCCTGCTTACACGCATATATCTCATGCTTCTCCGATGAGCATCCCCATACACGGTTATCCATCTCTGCTACAAAGTCCATATCCGGTACTTCACGCTTCAATGTGATATTGCCACTATTTGTGAATACCTTGTTGATAAATCCAACGATCACAACATTGTCATCATCACAGCTGTACAATATATTGGACTGATTAAAATTGTAATCATTATAAATTGCAGATGTTTTATCTACTCCACTGAAAGTGACCGCATCATACTGTTTGAATCCTTTCCCGATTCCCGGTGAGGATACTTTCACGTATGTAGTGGCTACTGATGTCCACTCGCTGGTATTGTTGCTCCACATCTTGATCACAACCGTGTCCTGTGATGTATCAATCCAGTACTTATATTTTTCTGTATCAGGTGCTGTATTCCCGGTATAAGTATTCGTTTCATCAAATACTGTCCCATCCAGTTTGCACAAAGATAACGTCGGTGCTGTCGTTGTAGTGACTTCATTTTCCATATGATCCACTGTCTGGTCATATGTGTTATAGATCAGCTTGTCAGGAAACACGCACAAATACGCTCCTATCATTGCAAATCTGCGCTCTTTTCCTGCGCATTCCTTTTTCAGATCACATACATACCCCTGATCGTAATAGAGTTTATTATCATCAACGAATACAACCTTATCGCACCCAAACATTCCCATCGGATTAGCTAACTGCTCTATAATCGCTCTCTTTGGTCTTACCGCCATCATTGGGAAATAGTCTGTCGTAAGATTTTTCATATCGTAAAATTCACCATCAGCGATCCTGCTGTTATGGTTATATCCCATAAATGTATTCAGGATGTTAATGCTGGAATTTTTCACGTTTAACTGTGGCAGCTGCATAACATACCCCCTATACCTGAAAACGCTGTGTTAAAATCGTATCATGTGTCCTGTACCAGTAATTGACAAATTCCTGCCAGCTCGTATTGAACATCAGCATAGAGTTTGTGTATCGATCCATTTCCTCATTGGTAAAATCAATCATGCTGAACAGATAATACTTATACAGATCTGTGTACGGATCCGGCACAAGCAGTTCTGTGTCCATATCCGTTTTTTCATCGTATTTCTTATAATTAAGTGCTGCGATACGCTCATCTTCCTCTCTCATGCTGAAAACCTCTGTTATAAGCTTTCCTTCTACCGTATTGAGCCATCCGATCAGCACATTGTCTTCGAATTGATGTGGTTTTAGTTCCCCGACCATCGTTATAAGTTCATTTACCGTCATAGTTTCTCTCCTTAAAAAAAGAGGACACGGAACTACTCCGTATCCCCTTTCCGTTCTAGGCAAATCTTTTGGTTGCTTCTTCCATTCTCTCAATGGCAAGTTCATCCATTCGTTTCATGTTTTCAAGTACCTCTACAACATATTCTGGCACTTCCACTTTCTCGCCTCTCTTGATCTGGAAGTTTTTTCCATTTACGGACACAAAGACATCGTCTCTTTCATTCTTATTTTTTTCGATCTTAATAGGAATCATTCTGACTTCTTTTTTGGAAATGTTCTCATTGCTTGGAGTATTAGTTTTCGCCTTATACTCAGCTAAAGCTGCTTTTACTGCCGCTTCCTTTTCTTCCTCTGCCTGCTTTAATGCTGCTTCAACAGCAGCTTTCTTCTCAGCTTCTGCATTGGCAAGAACTGTTTCCAATTCTTCTGCTGTTATCTGCTGTGTATTTTCTCCTGTTTTAGCCATTAGTTTGCCTCCTCATTCTCAGACTCGTCCGAACATGATTCAATACGAACCATATACTGCTCTACAAGTCGTTCTGATACCTTTGTGGCTTTCCAGCCTACGGTTGCCCTCTGATTCAATGGATCTTCTCCAGCACCTAACTGTTTGATGATTGTCTGCAAACCGCCTCCGGTAACCTTTGTAGTTCCGTACGCACCGCTACCGACTACAACAGTGGAATAGACTGCCAGTCCATCTGCGCATCCGTCCTCAGTTCCTTTCCATACCTTTGCATTGGAAGATTCCACGAAACGGATTCCTGCAATCTTTCCAATCTCGCCTTCATAGATCTGTTCCGGATTCTTATATTTTGTAATGTCAATCCATCCCTCAGACATCATGATGTCAGCCGAGCATGACGGATGGATGATTGCAACATAGCTTCCATCAATCCTTGGTGCATGCATCTTTTTCAGATATGCTGCAACCTTGAAGAAAATATTCTTGTCAAGTTTATCCGCTTTCGTCAGCTGTGCTCTTGAAGTCTTTCCATTCATGTAGAATACTGCTGTACCACCACAGAGAACATCTCTTGTGATGCAGTCTAACGTAAGTCCTGCCTGTGAACCAAGCTTCTTTGTAGCCTGAATTACGTTATTATCAATAGCTGTAAGTGTGAGCATATCCGATAAAGTAATATAATCTCCGTACTGGTCTACCGTTGCTGTGATCTTTGTCACGTTCAGTTTGTTTCCTTTTGGTGTGACACCTTCTGTCAATGGAGTAAGTGCAGGTTTTAAGTTGTCATACTTTCTGAACTCAATTGTTTTACCGCCATTTTTCGGAATATCATAAGTATCTGCGAACTGGTCATGTACAAGCTCAGGTCCGGCAATATCGATCAGATAATCGCTGTAATATGTTTTCATTTCCACAGACATTCCATCTGATCCGGTTGTCTGTGTGTTAGGTTCTGCAAATAACTGTAATCTTAATAATAAAAATCTTGCTTCTTTTGCTTTCATAGTTTCCCTCCGTATATTACGGACGGAGTCTACCACTTGATAGTTTCTCCTTCCGCAACTCTTCTCGCAATCTCAGCACGATCCGCTTTGGAAAGCTGAGATACATTTGCTTTTACAATTGCGCCTGGCTGGGAATTGACAGCTCCTTCTACCGGACGTGATGCCCTTGCCTGAATATTCTTGGCAACCTGACTACTGACATTCTTTGCCGTAGCCGCCATTGCACCACCTAACATCTCATCAAAATGCATTGCTTTATATGCTGCTTCCACTGAAACACCATTCTGTAGCATATTGCAGAAATCCGGGTTCTGAAGTTCCTCTTCAAAAGAGAAATTAGAAAGCCCGTATTTTTCCTTTAACTCTTCGCCCTGCTGCATCCAGTCCTGATATGTTTTTTCGCCTTTCTGTCTGGCTTCCTGCTGCTGCAATGCCAGTCTCAGATGTTCGTTTTCTGATTCCATCTTCCTGTACTCTTTGTACTGTTCCACTGACATTCCTTTTTTTGCAGCTTCATCTTGGAAAATAGAGTCATCCTCCTGGATAGCCTTTGTAAGTGCATCAATATTGCTCGCATCTACGCCATACTTTCTGGACATCATATCAATGATCGGCTGCATTTTTGCATTCTGATCCTGTAATGCCTTGGTATCTCCGATACGTCCCTGCACGATCTTCTGTACACGACTATTAAATTCATCTTTATAATCGCCTTTGATCATGTTTTCAAACTGTACGGATCTTTCCTCTGTTTCTTTTGTTGTGACTGTCTTTTCTGCGCCTGGCAGTTTCGTTTGTGCTGAGTAGTCGTCACTCGCATCCTGCTTTCCGTATACTACATTCTGCAGGTTATTACCTTTACGACCTTTTACTGTTGGGGTAGCGACTCCCTGTGTGTTTTCTGTTGTTGTACCTTCTCCTGCTGATGTGCCAGCGCTTGCTCCATCATCAAATGTCTGAAGGTTTAATAATAATTTTTCCATTTCTATCGTTCCTTTCCGACGTGTCAGAGGATCATTCCTCGTTGTGCTCACTATAATTTATTCTAAAAAACCTGTGCCCCCCTTTTTAGGGAAATATTTTCAGAATAATTTTGTTGTAAAGCTTCAAAGCCTGTTAAAATTGTCTCGTATGCAGTGTTTACGGCATTATCTCCACCAGAAAATTCTATAAAAAGTTTTCCGTTATCTTCCTCATACACCACATTATTTACCTGTTTTCTTTCTTTCAGGATAAGCAGCTCATTAATCCACGTATATCCAAGTATCGATACTGCGGCACACACGATATCATTACCGTATGTGCCATATCCTGCATGTCCCTCAATATGTAAAATGTGTCTGTCTCCATTTTTTTCTACCGTGATGTTTGTCATTTTCTGCTCCTATCTTGGTGAGGTTGCATTACGTGCAGCACTAGCCGCCTGTGTTGTCAATGATCCCCTGCTCTGTGTTGTTGTTCCACCTTTTGTATCAGTTCCGCTCATCGCCGCTGTACTCGCTACATCTGGTGTCTGTCCTGAAAGATTTGTTCCGTTCTGTGCATCCACCACTGCGGTCAACTGCTGCACCATCTGCTGCAACTGCATTACCTGTGCAAACAGTGTCTGATTCTGTTTGATCTGTGCAAGTGTTTTCTCTTTTCCATCAAATTCCATCATATTCAGGCATGCGATAGCTGCATCTGCATTTGCAGGTGCGAAAAATCCTGCTGCATAGAAATTCAATGCCATTTGGTTTTGCGATTCCTTACTGTAAGCACTCTTTTTTGCTGGTCTGATCTCTGTGTCGAAAATTGGTAATCTGTTTCCGAGATCTATTTCAAACGCCTGCCCCTGTTCTCTTGGTAAAAGACCAGAATTATCAAAATCCACAAAATCCTGTTCTCCGTCATCCCCTGTGATTCTAAAACATCTTTCTTCGGTATAGAACTGTCGAATAAGCTCGATCACCATCTGGACAACATGTGCAAACGCCCGGTATGCGCTCTTATTGGAATCCCTTGCAAGTTTTCCTGCCGCTTCCTGCAATGATGCAATACCGGATGCACTGGTGACAGAGGATGCCTGCCCCTGTGATGATGCAGTATTTCCGGATGTGTCTTTTAATTCCTGTATTTTATTATTCAGCACTGTCACATAGATACCATGCAGTGGTTTTCCCTCTAATGGACGGTATGCATTTTCTCCAAGATTTCCATTCGCATGTACCAACGTACATGACGGATCGCTAAACTCTTTCTCATTGATCCCTGCTGCGTCATTAAAGATTGCCCTATTTCTTGAATTAGACAATGCATTATCAAGAATAGCCTGCTGCATTTTGTCTATATATGCCTGACAGTCCTTCATGACATCAATATCAGAGAATCCGCATAACATCCCTTCCTCCGGATACATCGTGTCAATAACAAACGGATACATCCCATGCCTATAAAATCCTTCTTCACGCATCTGTGGATCATTCTCTGATGCAAAAAGTACCTGTCCATTGCAGAACTTGCAGTATTGCAGAATTGTTTTTGTCTGCGGTATGCCGTCCTTGTCATATCCACTCACATGCTGTTTATAATACCAGTCGACAACTGCTGACTTTTCTGTCGTATCCACCTGATCATCATATATATATTTATTCACATCCAATTCCGGGTAGTTTCCAAGGCTCTTCAGGTTTGGATAGTTTTTCTTCAGCTCGTCATTGTCTACTAACGTCACATAAAAGACATTTGCAGAATCCTGTATGTCTGTGATTCCTGACTGCCAGAACAGATTAATGATGTCACATTTCTTGATACTGATATCTCCCAGCCCGTTCAGTTTTGTATTATCCCAACAGATACTCTGCGCAGAGCTTCCTGCTTTGAGCTTGTACCAGCCGATATCGCTATATACCTGCTCATAGTCATTCTGCTGCAATATGACCGGGATCACAGACGATAATGTTTTTGCAGTTGCTTCATCGCTCCGCTCTCTTGGCAAAATTAGTGCTTCCGGGAAATTATCCATGATATCCGCATGTTTATTAATGATCGAGTTGAAAAGCCATGCAGAAGCAGGTCTGATATCATCCTTTTTTTGTTCTTTCTTCTGTATCATTGGCCAGTGCTGCATCTTAAACCATTCTTCATTTTCAACAATCCTTCTTTCCAGATTTGCTTTGCATTCCTTGTATTTCTGCAAGATTCCCATCGCCTTTTTTACATCTTTGTCCGTGATCACGATCATCTGTGGATCTGGTGTCTGTTCACTGTCCGGATCATGCTGTTTATTATCCGCTTCCTGTGTGAGAATCTTCTGCTGGTTTTCTGCTTCCTGCATATCCTGCATCTGCTGTATCATTGTCATGTTCTGTGGTGTGATTCCCTGCTGTTGTACCGGTGCAACTTTTGTTTTTGTTCTCTTACTGTTTGCCATTTCTGCCTCCTAAATACTATAAAATCTATATGGTTTTGTTGGTTCTGTTCTCTGGTTCAATGGATCATCTAACTTGATTTTCTGCGCTACGTTCATTCGTGGTGAAATAGGATTCTCCATCAGTACATACCTGCACTCGTCATAGATATGATCCTCTAAATCTGTGTCGATATCCTCTGGATGTTTATCACTGTATACAAGGTTTGGTATCGTCCTTATAAAATTTGTGCAGGTATTGAATACCTGAAACATGCAGTCTCCCTCTTCGTCAAACGCAAATCTGTAATGATACTGCATTTTCCCCGGTATTCTTGTATGGTCACCGGGAGACCAATAAATGTAATTCGGGTGCTTTGCCTGCATTGCTGCAATAGATTCTCCACGAGATTCTTCAAATATCGCCGGATCTGCAACGCCTATGATTTCTTTCCGTTTTTTCTTCAAAAAAGGATCGTTCTCTTCTGTTTCTCTGATTGCCCTTGCCTGTTCGACCGGATCTGACATGATACCTGTGTTTGGTTCTCCTGTGCATCCGTAATATTCTTTTATCCTATATACCTTTCCTCTTTCGTCTACTGCATACCAGCCGACTGAAAACGGCTTCGAATATCCGAAATCGTAACCCCTGTACACCTTCCAGTGTTCCGGTATTCTGAATGGATTTATAACATGCGTCCATTTTTGATCATCATAATGCGCCGGATCATTCTTCCATTCTGTAAATACCTGCCCTTTGAAGCTGTCCCAGTTCCCATACAGATATGCATTTCTCTGTGCTTCCGGCATTGCTGCAAGATTTGCCAAATAGTTAGGATCGTTATTTAACAATGCTTGATTATCAAATACGCTGGAGGGTACAAAAATTCGTTTTCTGACAATCGTTATTGTCTTTCCATCCGGTTTTATGATTTCATATTTACCTTTTATCGGTGTTAATGGTGGCGCAGGTGTAATAAACCTGTCCTTTACCCACTGCATTCCTTTTCCGTCCGGATTGGCTGTAGCTCTCACGTAGCATCTGGTTCCAGGTCCAACCGGTCTATTTCTTGACACAAGATACATATATTGGCTGTACGTAAAATGCGTAACTTCATCAAATCCCACAAAGTCGTATGCTTTACCTTGATAATTTAACTTGTCTTTCTCATGTTCCATGTAACCGAAAAATATCTTTGCTCCACTTGGAAATTTCCACAGCAGCTTGTTATCATTAAATTTTGCCTTTGGAAAAGCTCTTGAATACAATTCTTCAGACCTTGACACCATACCTTCCAGCTGTTTTGTAGTATCTCTGAATAGAATCCCACGGTAATTTGGTATTTCTATCTGCCTTAGTGCCTCTGCAAGTAATGCATCCGTCTTTCCTCCGCCTGCTGCACCTCCGTACAATTCCTCATATTCAGGTCTTTGCATAAATTCAATCTGTTTCGGTTGTGGACTCCAGATAGTCTTCATCTTCCTCTTCTTCCTCTAATACCGGTGCAATCATTATTACACCCGTATTGTTCATTTCATCTTCGTTTTCTAATTGTCTTAATTGCTCTGCTGCAATCTCCTGCTCCATCCGCTGCATCTTAAGTTTGTCATATTCACGCCTTCTAATATGTTCTGGATTGATTTCAAAATACTTATCCAGCCATTCCATGGCCTTAAATGGATCTTGCATCTGGATTGCGTAACCATATTTTGTATCTTTGATGCTCTTTACCGTCGTAGGATCAAAGTTGTCTCTTAGCTGTATTCCTTCCTCCGTGAAAGTTGCTACGTCGCCCACGTCTGCAAATGCTATATCCATGTATCTCTGCACCAGATCATCTGCCGAAAAATACATCTGATTCAGCTTTTCATTTTTCAGCATTTCAATAAATGCTCGTATCTTAACATTTTTTAACAATCTGCTTGCTGCTGCTGCCGCTGTCATGTAATCAACACCGTATGCCTGCATATACGCTTTTGTGGCATTATGCTTTTTTATAAAAAACACACAGAATTGTTTTTGTTTCTCGTTCAATTCTTCGTTTTCACAGACTACTCTTAATTCTTCTTTTGTAACTGTGCTTGTGCCTTTTTTCGGTATCTCTTTTTTTATCTTTTTTGTATGCATACTTTTTTGTTTTTTTGTATGCGTTCCATTTTTCTTCTCTCGGAACCAGCCATATCTTGTTTTCCAGGACTTCACAGTGGCTTCTGAAACGCCATATTTCTCTGCTATGTCCTTATATTTCATGCCGCTTATATAGTCTTTTTCAGCCTCAATATGTATTTCTGCCACTCCATCACCGCCCTTTGCATACCATTTTATCCATGCATAAATTTTAGTGCCCCCTCAAAAGAAAAAAGCCAATGGTTCGCACCATCAGCCTTTCTCATACTTTTGTTCTAATATTTTTTTTATTTCACAGTTATTGTGATATTTATAGCAGTTATTTTTTTGAAATTCTCTTTTTTCCTTCTCGCTATTGAATTTAATAGCTGTTCTCGTTCCTTTCACTATACCCTCGCATGTTATGGATAATTTCTGGGATCTGCTATAGAAAGGGCATTTTGTAAGTTGTTCCGCTGTTTTGTCATACATTCTCATTACCTTTCTTTGTTCTGTCCAGCTCTCGTTCTAAATATTCATGATTTCTTTTTCTACTGACATATTCTTTTTGTGAAATCTCAATATACCTTCTTTTTTTTATTGAAAAATATCTATTAATACTTTTTCTTTTGTTATCAGGTGTAATAGCATAAATTATACCTATAGTATCAATGCTTTCACTCTTGTAATCTGATTTAAAAATTTCTACATAAACTCTATATCCTATGTTAGATGGCATATACGGCATAGTGATTGGATACAGCTCATTCATAACCTTATCAACCACTTTCTCATGAAACCATCCAAGATATTCGTGGTTAATCCAAATTGCATGATAACGTGTCTCATCATTGTATATTACACTGCCATCTTCCTTTATCTCCTTAAATAAGGATTTCATTCGCCTGCATTGAAAAATCTTACTACCATTCTTGATATCAACACTCACCCATACATCTTTCGTATCTTCGATAGGCGTAAGTGGTTTTCCATTCATAAGTTGATTCAAAATGTCTCTTGTTAGTTCCATACCACCATCTAATGGTTCATATCCTTCAGGAATATTTCTAAACATTTTCATAGCGGTTTCTAAATATTCAGTCATACCTTCATAACCACGTTCTACAATATAGCCATGTTCATCTTCACATTCACACTTATATTTGCTTGCTAGTAAAATTTCTTTTTCAGCCCATAACTCCATGTCTGTTTTTTCTCTGCAAGCGTCTACTGGAACATTTTTATCATCGATATATTCATCTGCATAAACTTTTCGGCTATCAGAACCATGCGCCCATTCAATAGTGCCACGCAGGTTATTGTTTATGGCATCAAATGTAATACCATGATCTTTACACCAGTCAACTGCTGCCCTCAACAGATAACCGCATCGACACGTCCAAAGTATCAGTTTGTCTCCTTCTTTCTGTCTCTTAATCAAATAATTAATAACTTTCTCGTTAGGTTTTCCAATTTCTGGGTATCTGTTCTCACATAATGTTCCGTCAAAATCCACTGCAATAATCTTATTTTCCATTGTTTTATCTCTCCTTCTTATCTCATGTTTTCAATAACTCTCTCGATCTCGTCCGCCGTCTCTGATGGTCCGTGTGCGAGCAGTTCACGTGATGCCCTCGCTAATAATGTTTTTATCTTCTGTTTTTTCTGCACTGCAAAATACTGTTCGAGACGTTTTTTGTCTAAAAACGCCTGTAATGTCGGGTATCTGCCTTTGAACCTCCTTTCAAAACTGTTTACAATGTGTCTGTTTTCGTTCTCTAATATGCCCGACTGCTGCAATATCTCGCTTAGCATCTCTTTTGTCATGATCGTTTCCTGTCCGAGTACTGCAATGTCCTTGTTGTTTACAACTGCGCTGATCGCCTGCAAGGTTTTTTCTTTCTTTTCTGTGCTGTCTGAAAGAGTATCTATCACGCCATCCAGCCAGTCTAAAACCTGTGTATATGTATTTTCTTCCAGACATCCTAATACTTCCGTCATGAACTCTCTGTGTGGATACAACGTATCTTTCGTGTAAAATGTGACATGATCCCGGTTTGCACTTCTGTCTTCAAATGCCGGATAAATAAAGGCTGTGTCCGGTTTTCCTACGATCCAGTCGCGGACGATCGGTGCAATACGGTTTTCCTGCTCATTGTATTCCAAACCGCCTCTTTCGAGAGATACCGGGCAGATGATACATTGGATGTATTCGTACACTTCTTCAGATTCATCTAATTCTGCATTATCTGATGTTCTTGTCATGACATCATATACATCATGGAATAATAAGATCAGATAGTTTCCTACATAGTCATATTCGTAAATAATACTGTCAATCCATTCTTCTACCAGTTCTTCATCCTTCATGTGTGAAAATACGATACGTTGTAAAAAATCCTGCTGCCCATTATCTGCTGGATTAAATTCTAATGTTAAAATGTTTTCTCCAATGTTTTTTGAGTAAATGCTTTTAATGATGTCAAGATACTTGTGCAGCTCTGTGTCGTCCAGATTCATAAAGTTTTCATTGAAGGTTGCTATCTTGTTCTTTCCTGCATCCACATATGCACCTGCTATGCGGTCTATTGTGCATAATTCCGGTTTGAAGCGTCTTTTCAGTTCTGCAATGTCTTTTTTTAATGTTTCTTTCATTTTGGTTTTTCCTCCCTTGGTTTTTATTAGTTAAAGTTCAGCTTAGTCTTGTTTGAAATGGAAAACTTCTTTGTATTTTTTCTCCTTTTTCCATTCACTTTCAATTTTCATGACTTCATCAAAGGATAAGTCCGTCAATGTCTCGCCCTCACAATCCTTATGAGGTTGGCTGAAATTGCCTATTACCGTATATTTATTTCCCATATTTTTCATTCCTTTCTTGATTAAAGTTCAGTTTACATGATTAACGATATCTGTCCGTTTTCAACTTCATAATTCATCCACAGTGTTTCCGTCCTTGCACGTCCTCCCTCTGCTCTGGTATTCTTCTGAACCTTATTCCATCCCTGAAGTACATCGTTATACATATCATTATCATATCCTGATAGAAGAATTTTTCCCGGATGTTTAACCAGCACGTTTAACAATTTTTCATGATCTGCATCCTTCATTTCATGTTTATAAAGATAATTTTTCCGAGTTCCGTGTAAATACGGCGGATCTGCATAAATAAAAACATCTTCCGTATCATATCTTTTTATCAATTCTAAAGCCGGTAAATTCTCAATTTGAACTCCCTTTAGCCTCTCAGTAGCCAGTTTCATTATTTCAGGAAGTTCGCTCCACGCTCTGGCCGGATTTGGAGAATTAGTCTGTTGGCCTGATTTAAAACCATTCTGGTACAAATTCCCGCACCCAAATCCCATCCAGCATTTAACAGCAAATCGTCTTGCTCTCTCTAGATCATCATAAGATGGTTCATAAGCTGCCTTATACTCTGACCGGGAAAATGGTGTAAATTCTATCGCACGTTCCAGTTCGTCACTTCGATCTCTCAATATGCGGAAGAAATTTACTATTTCTTCATCGATGTCATTAACTGTCTCAATGTGACTACGCTGCTTATTAAAAAACACCGCCAAGCTACCAGCAAAAGGTTCTACGTAAACATCATGCTTCGGTATGTATTCGCATATCCAAGGTGTAAGACGATTCTTTGCTCCCGGATACTTTAATATGCTTTTCACACTTTCACCTTCCTTTGTTAAATCCTAATTTACATAGGGTTTACGGCGATGCCGTTGACTTCGACAGTGCCGTACAGCTCGATGACAAGGCATTGTCTGCCGTCGATCAGTTTCGTGTTGACGAGATCTGTGCGCTCGGGATTGACCTTAATGACCACATCCGGCGTCTTTACTTCGAAGCTGCGAGGATTGTAGACATTGGTCATCATGAGGGAAGTATCTTCTCCGGCCATTGCATCAAAGCACTGGTCGAAGAACTCCATGCGGTCATTCGCCACACCGCTGCAGGCGAAAATGGTCTTCACTTCATTCTTATCCAGTACCACGGGTTCGGGATCTTCCTTATGTTCCTGGGAAATCTCATTCATTTTCTCATGAATGTTCTTTACCGTTTCGATATCGCAGGTGTTGCCCAGTGTCTCTTCCACCAGTGCCTGGAAGATCTCTTTCTGGCCGCCGGCAGACAGCGGAAGCGGACAACCAAGCATCAGGTCTACGAAGTCCTCTTTTAATTCCTCCGCATCCTTGGAATAGTACAGCGTACTGTGCAGATCCGTGCTTCTGTCATTGAAAGCGGGGAACAGAAAAGCTGCGTCCGGCATGCCTACCACCCAGTCGCGGATACGGTTCTGAAAAGTATTTTCTGCAGCGTTATAACTCAGACCTGTTTTGGAAAGATCCACTGGACAGATGCAGGCAAGTATGTACTCGTACACCTCGTCAGAGGCATCGTCCATCTCGATGCCGTCTTTGGTACGTCCCGGTACATCGTAGGCATCGTGGATCAGTAGAATCAGATAGTTGCCTACATATTCATAGGATTCGATGATGCGGTTGTAGAATTGCTCCAGCAGAGCATCGTCCTTCAGACGGCTGTCCCGCAGACGTAAGAGAAATTCCTGCGTTCCACCATCGATCTCGCTGTCTGTGGGGAAGTCAAGGTTCAGCAGGTTCTTACCGATGGACCCGGACAGGCTCTTGCGCAGAATTTCAAAGTATTTGAACATCTCTTCCTCCGGAAGTGCCAGAAAGGCCTGATTCAGTTCGGTCTTCTTATTTTTCTCACCATCCACGTAGCATCCGCAGATCCTGGTGATGGAACAATTCTTTGCTGTAAATAATTTCTTGATTTCATTAATTTCCTGTTTTGTCATGGTGTTTATCCTTTCTTTTCTCTCAGTGTAAATTAGGTAATGATAATAAGTCATTATCCTGATTCTCTGGTACATAATCAGGATCAGCAAGTTCTGTAAAACCGGAAGCAGGGATTTCACTTAAATTGAAAAATCTTGATTCATATTTACATCCCTCTAAAAGTGATAATTGCATAAAGAGTTTTCTTTTCAGCGTTGTAGTATAGGCCAAGTACTTCATCGTGTTTGCGATATTTTTATGTCCAAGCCAGAATTGTACGTCATCCAAATCAAGATCTAGTTCGGCCAGATCTATTGCTCTTGTATGCTTTAGGACATGTATATGTCTTTTTTCCACAGGAATATCTGTGTTTTTAGCATATTCTTTTATCATTGCGTCCATTCTTTGGCGGGATATGGGGTTACCCTTCTGTGATATAAAAAGATAAGGGGAGTCAATTCCTCGCTCAGTGCGTTCTTTTAAGTAATCTTCCAGTGCTTTTACAACATGCAAATCTACTATTTTTATGGTATTTGCATGAGATCCTTTTAGCCGGTAACAAAAGAGCGTCTTCCTGTCCCAATCGTAGCAGGCCACTTTTAATCCTTTGATTTCAGAAACTCGTAGAGCGCAGTAAAGACCTACTTCAAAAATTGCGATATTACGCTTTCGATGCTTGCCTGTCTCAGAGTAGACTGCTCTTAATAATTTTTCCTTTTCGCTTGGTGTTAAATATTGCATTTTCAGCCTCCTTAAAATAAATTATCCCCCTATTTTACTGGCAAATAAAAAACGAGACAAAGTAACTATTTTGACCCGTTTTTTGTCGATCTTAATAGTTTTTTGCAAGTAGGATAACCAATAATTACATGACACTACATGATCTTATTCTTACGAGGAGAAGAGGAGAAAGGTTGTATATGGCATTCTCTGTGTCCAGCCCAGTTACCGGACAGAGGATGATCCTTATGCTTTGCTTCTAAGGGTATACCATTTGCAAGTTTGGTAGTTATATCCTATATGATGAAGTGGACGGGTGTTCTTTTTAAAGAAACAGGAACAGAGCAAAACGCACGAAATAGGGCGTGACAGATAGGAGCGTGAGAACATGGGAATTATAATTTGTCCTATCATAGTGGGATATGTGGTTTTACAGAGGGTTGTTCGTAGCATAAAAAAAGACCCGTCTTTCAGTTTCTTAAAGCTGATTTTTAAGACAAAGGAGAAGAAAGGATTTGAAGCGAAGCTGGGCGGAGATATCGTTGCACTCAAAACCGCAAAAGACCTTTCGGGCGTTGTGTTCGGTAAGCAGGGCGGCAAATATGTCACCATGCCCGAAACCACAGACGGACACATTCTGATTGTCGGCGGCGCAAGAAGCGGAAAAACGGCGGCGGTTGCAATCCCTACGCTGATGAGTTGGAAAGAGCGTGTCTTTGCAATCGATATTGAAGGCGAATTATACGCAAAGACCAAGAAAGCAAGGGGAGAAGCACAGATTAAGGTATTCAATCCGACAGACACCACAGCATACGGATATGACCCGTTCTATCTGCTGAAAAATGCTGATGATATATCTAGTGCCGCCGACCAGCTTGCAATGTCAATCGTTCCTTTGCCAGCAGACGTAAAAGACCCGTTTTGGATAAAGGGTGCACAGAATATGCTTACGGGCTTTTTAATCTATTTTCAAGGGCTAGGAGAGAGTTTTTCAAGCACCATGAAATACATTAAGAGCATACCGACAAAGGAATTGATAGAGCAGATTGTAGCAGACACCAACGAAAAGGCGAAAATGGAAATCATGCAGTTTTGCGGCATGGACGATAAGACACTTTCGGGCGTGTATGCGGAGTTATCGAACCATATCACGGTATTTGCGACAAGCGATGATTTACAGAGGGCATTATCGGGCAAGGGGTCGTGTATCACGCCAGCAGACCTTGAAAGCGGCTATGACATTTACTGCTGTATTCCCAAATATAAGCTGGACGAGTGGAAAGCCCTTTTAGGAATGATGTGCAATCAGTTCTTGAAGTCGTTTGAGCGCAGAGCAGAGGGCAATACAACGCCTATCCTGTTCCTTATAGACGAGGTCCCACGTTTGGAAAAAATCGAAGCTATCAGTAACGGGCTTGCAACCTTGCATAGCAAGAAAATACATATTTCCCTTATCGTTCAGAGCAAGAGCCAGCTTAACGCCATTTACGGAAAGGACGTTGCGGAAGTCATAGCGGACAACTGTTCATACAAGGTTATTCTGAAAGCCAGCGAACCGACCACGCAGGAATGGTGTTCAAAGCTGGTTGGAACATACGTCAAGCCCGAAGAATTTGCTTATTTGCAGGACGTTGTATGTGTGTTCCCGAATGGATATAAGAGGTTGCAGAAAGCCAACTACTACGAGGACAGCACCTTTACAAGCAAGCTGTAATCAGCACGAATAATTTATGAATAAGGGAGCCAGGAAGAGATGAACAAGAAAGTAAAGGTGTTTATTTTTGCAGAAATTATCTATGGACTTATAGGCAACTATATATTGCTAATAGTGTATTGCATTTTGACATCTTTGAAATCAGGAAGATTGCATAAATTATCACCTGACATATTAAATCCATTTGTATATATAGGCAGTTGCAACATAGACCTTTTTTTCTGGCAATTTTTTATTCTGGGAAATATTTTGATACTTGTTTTTCCGGTATACCTTGCCTTTGTATATGAACCGAAAGGAAAAATCATGCAAACGGGATTAATAAAGGTTACAGATCAAATAAGTATACCTGTCCCGGCTGGGTCTGGCCAGTTTGGACGGCAAAGATTCATGACATATGAGGACCTGGATAATACCAAAGAAATAAAAGAATTTGTTTATCAAAAGAGTCAAAAAAAAGTTCCGGACAAAGGAGGCATAGTAATAGGAATACATGCTATTGGAGACATTCCATCAAAATCTGGTGCGGAGCATATCATGTGTATCTGTGAAGACCGGCATATATTACTTGTCGGAGCTACCAGATCTGGTAAGTCCAGACGCATTATTTTGGAGAGCATCTGGTTCACATTAAAAGCTGGTGAAAATATGCTGATTAATGATCCAAAAGGAGAACTGTATGCATATACCAGTCCTTTTGCGAAAGACAACGGTTATCAGGTAGTAGCTATTGATTTTAGGAATCCGAATAAAGGGACCCATTACAATTATATGGAAGAAATCATAAGTGCAATAGATAGCGGCAATGTTGCTGAGGCCGTGGACTTGACCTGGGATCTGGTATCCGTATTGGTGGGAGATCTAAAAGGAGAGCCAATCTGGCATAACGGAGAGTGTGCAACGATTGCCGCATCCATATTAATTGTGGCCACAGAGGCACCTAAAGAATATAGAAATCTTACAAATGTGTATTATTTTCTGGCCAATATGGCAAAGCCGGATCCCTTCGGAGAAATGCCAATAACAAGATATTTGAGTGGCCTAGATGATACACATCCGGCAAAAGCTGTGTTTGCAATGGCTGAAATTGCTCACCCGAAAACAAGAGGATCCTTTTTTTCATCTGCGCTGGGTACTTTGAAGCATTTTACGAATCCCAAAATAGCAGAGATGACCGGTTGTACAGATTATACATTTGAGCAAATGGCACATGAAAAAACGATTGTGTATATCATTTTACCGGATGAAAAAAAGACTCTATACAGTTTAGCCAGCATCTATATCATGCAGCAAGTTATTTATAACACAAAAGTGGCAAATGAGAATGGTGGAAGATGTCCGATTGATTGGTGGTACATCTTAGACGAATTTGGACAAATGCCATATATACCACCTTTTCCACAATTCACATCGGTTGGAGCTGGCCGGGGCATGAGATTTCTTATCGCACTCCAAGGTTTCCAACAGCTGCATAAGGTGTATAAAGACGATGACAACACCATTAAAAATAACTGTGATGCCTGGATATATCTTAAATGCTCCACGGAAGAGACTTTAAAAGCATTTTCGACTCGTTGCGGTAACTATACTGTGCAAGTTAATAGTACAAATTTTAATGAGAAAAATAGCAGCAACGGAAATGGATATGGAGCATCATTAACGGGAAGACCTTTACTTATGCCAGATGAAGTAGGATTGATTGAATCCCCACATTGTTTGATCAGCATGGCAGGAAAACATCCGCTGATGCTTATAACCCCGGATTTGAGTTATTATTTCGCCAATAGTGAACTTGGATTAGGAGATCCTTCTTATAACCGAAAAGTGATGTCAGAGAGACTGTCAAACAGAGAAGAGCGCGAAATAGAAAATATACTTTTATGGGGGATTTGGAAAGATTTCCAGGAAATATCTGAAGATGAATATGAGACAGATGATTATGAGTACGGAGGTGATGAATCAGAAAAAGTAAGTTTCTTGGATTAACTGGAAATTAATAATTAACATTATGAAGGAGAATGAAAAAAAGTATGAATATGAGAAAATTATTGATTGTAGTAGCAGCAACACCTGCATTTGTTACAGGTACACAAAATCTTATGAATGATGCAATGACCTGGGTTTTGATACTTATACCAATAGCAGCATCACTCTTTTGTGCATGGAAAGCATTTTGCTATCAGGCTGCAGATGATAATGAACGTATTATGATTAAGAAATCAGTCAAAGGAGCAGTAGTAGTTGCTATTTTGGGTGAATGTGCCAGCGCTATCATTAAATTGATCTTGTCTTACTATGCATCGTAAGGAAAAGGGAAATCAGGATGAGTTTTGGGACAGGATTACTTTATGACATTTTATCAGATATTATGCGGTCTATAGTTGATCATATTGGTTTTTTAATATCTGATATATATTCATACGCCGTAGAAATAAATAATACAGCGCAAGTCTCAGCAGCATGTACATTCACAATGCTGCTGGGAGCAGCATTGTGTACACTGGCAGTTATATTACAGCTGACGGGCACATATGGCATGGGAACGACAGGAGATCCGGACCAGGATCCTGTGGAGATTTTATTTCGTCTTTGCAAGGCCCTGGGAATCATGGGGGCTAATGTATGGATTTTCAATCAAGCGAATGCATTTACCAACGCAGCAGCGAGAGATCTGACAAAGGTGCTTGCATCGGCGGTGACAAGTAATACGATTAATGACATGATGGGGAAAGTCAATGACTTTTTTACATTGATATGTGCCGGAGTATGTGTGGTCTGTATGATTCTATTCTTTGTGTCTGCGGTACTAAGAGGTGCAGAAGTAACTCTTAACAAAGTCCTTTTGCCTATTTTCGCAGTCGATATGCTGAAAGCGAACCCAGAGAGATGGAATATGTTTATATTTCAGTATTTTATATCATTTATTTCCTATCTCGTACAAATGTTTTGCTTTCAAATGTATGCGATTTTATATGCGCATTTGGATTTTACAGATTTCAGGCAATATTTGGTGATGGTAGGCTGGCTGATCTTATGCATAAAGGCTCCTAAGACTCTGGAAAAATATATATATGCTACCGGGACAGGAAGAGCAGTCAGTCAGGGAGCATCCAGATTAGGGCAAGTAGTTATGTATGCAGGAATGAAATTGTAGAGGAACGTTTTACAATGGGATATGAAACCTTGGGATTGATATCAAAATACATACAGTGGGCTCTTGGGATAGCCATTGGGGCAATTACGTTAAGGGTAGCTTATATAGCATACACGTATTACATCACTGTGGAGGATGTGTCGTTTAAGTCTGTCATTGAAAAGATTAAGAAATACATTACAGCGGTTGTAATATGCGTCTGTGCTTCCGGAATCGTTGAATTTATAAAGTCATATTATTTTTGATCGGGAAATGGAGAATGGCTGTGGATATGGAAAATAAGAAGTTGGAATTAAAAATCCCTGAAAAGGTATCTGACCATCAATATGTCATCCAGGGAATAGGTAAGCATGAAATGACTATATTGGTCATTCAATTTCTGGCAGCAATAGGACTGCTCCTGATATGTGCTATATTCGGAAATATTACAATCGGGTTATTTATTGGAGCTGCAATCGTGATAATCACGTTCTTTTTGTTAATAAGAGACAATGCAAATGAAAACCTTATAGATAAAGTACGTATTATGATGAATTACTCCAAAATGCAGAAAAAATATTATTACGAGTATTTCAATGTGTATGATCCGAAGAAAGAAAATACGATGGAGACAAAAGAATGATAGAACAGATCACAGCAAATGATTTTGTGGATGTGAAAGATATAAAAGGCATGTTTTTGTATACCAAAAGCAATAAAATATTCAGTTATTTACGCATATATCCGTTCAACCTGGATCTATTAACAACTGAGGATCGGAGAAATCTTACTAACAGACTGGCGGCTGCATTTGATGGCGATCGCAAAAATTTTATGTATTGTACATTGCCACGAGAGCTTGATCTGGATGGGTACAAGATTTTTTTAAAAGAAAAACGGCAGGCAGCGGAAACACTTGGAAAAAAAAGAATAATTGATGAACTCATCAAAAAAGCTACGGATCTGACGTCCAGTACGGAAAACTATGAACATCAGCATTTTTACAAATTCTGGGTAAACGTCAATGATGCGACAACATCACAGGCAGAAATTGAATTAAGAGATCGGACTATGAGATTCCGGGATATGTACAGAGATGTTCAGATCCCATGTGAAATACTGGAAGAAAGAGAAATTATTAAAATGTGTAATTTATACAGTAATCGAAGAAGTAACAGTTATGATGTGAATTTGACTTATTCATTGGAGATTCCATTCATCAGAGGATAAAAAGCACATGAAAAAAAATCAAAAAAACGAACAGAATAAAGACATATATGTGAATCAGAACCTGCTTAACATTATTTCTCCATCAGGCATATCATTTGACAACAATTATGCGGATATCGGAGAAGGAGTAGGTAAGATATTTTGTATATCACGTTATCCGTCTGAATTGGATTATGGCTGGTTGTCAGATATTGTAAATCTGCCCGGAGCAGCGGCCACGGTAGAATATCGTTATAGCCCGGAAGACATTATGATAGCACAGTTTAACAGGCGTATTTCAGAATTAAAAAGTGCCAGGGAAACAGAAAGAAAAGAATCTGAAATACAAAGATATGAGCATCAGATCGAAGATTTAAAAAATCTGATCAATCGAATCTCTGTAAAAAGAGAGCCGGTAGGATTTTTTAACGTACTGTTACATATACAGGATGCGAACGAAGAACTCCTGGCCAAGCGCATCAGAAATATAAACTCCAGGGTCCGAATACATGAATGTGATATGCAGTTTTTAAAATTCAAGCAGAGACAAGCCCTGGAATCCATGTCTCCCTGGGGAATCCCTAATGCGATGGTGTATAACGTTGGAGAGCGTAATATGCCAATGTCCACTTTTGTAGGAGGATTTCCCATGGCAGCTGCGGGCCTGAATGATAAAGATGGTTATGTCATCGGGGAGGCCAGAAACAGAATGGTAGTTATGTGGAACATGTGGCTGCGCGGAAAGGATCGTACCAATAGTAACGTATATATCCAGGGAATCCCAGGAACCGGTAAATCCACATTGATCAAATTTTTCCAACTCCTGGAATATGCCATCAATGATACTACACAAATCGTATGGGATGCGGAGCGGGAATTTATTGATATGGCCAGACATCCATGGCTGAATGCAGATGTCATTGATTGTGCATCCGGAAACAGAGGAAGAGTAAATCCATTACAGATAAGATACACTCCACATGTTACAGAAGAAGACTTAAATCCAGGAGAGAGCATTGTAGATTACACGTTGGATGACAGCCTTGGATTTTCGGACATGGCTTTACATATTCAAAATTTGAGACAGTTTTTCGGGATTTATTTCGGGATGGAGAACTTTAAAGATCCTGGAGTAAGAATGGCATTTGAAAAGGCATTGATCGAAACATATCGTCAAGCCGGTATCTCCTGGGACACCGACATAAGCAAATTAAAAAATGAGGATTTTCCGACTTGTAGTGATTTTTACGATGTAACTATGGATATGTCGAAAGAGGATGGTATCAGCAGTCGTGAAAAAGAAAATTTTGAGAGACTTGGAGAAATGCTCTTTTCCATGGGACAGGGAGCAGATAGCTTTTTGTGGAATGGTATAACAACCTTAACTTCCAAGAGCAAATATATAGTCCTGGATACCTCTAAATTATTGGAAATGGATGATAACATCCGGAATGCACAATTTTTTAATTTGTGTATGTGGCAATGGCATCGTATGTCCCAGAACCGGTCTGAAAAAGTGCTAGCGCATATGGACGAAGGTTATTTATATGCGGATCCTGACTTTCCGCAACTGATGAAAAATATCAGAAACATATCCAAGAGAGGAAGAAAATACGAGGCAGGTCTTTGCTTTATAACGCATTCACCTGTCGATGTATTGGATCCACAGGTGAAAAGATTTTCAGAAGCAGTGATTGACAATTCCTGTTATAAATTTCTGTTTGGATCGGATGGAAAAGGACTTGCGGAGACAATAGAACTATTTAAGTTATCGGAGAAAGAAATCAAACTGCTGGAAAGCAAGACCAGAGGTAAATGCTTATTTTGTGCAGGAAACATTAGACTGGAGCTCAGGGTAGATGTACCGGATATGCTGATAGAGATGATGGGTAAAGCCGGAGGAAGATAACATATGTCTGTAAATATGCTGCTGATTTCGGGAGCTGTAAAGGCAGGTACGAGTAAAACAGGGAAGAAAATAATTACAGCGATTGCTTCCTGCTTGGTCATAATTGTTTTTTTATTGATTGCATTTACTACAAATGTGCTCAGTATTTTTCTTAATGTTGGACATGTTGATCTGAATAATTTTGATGCTAAGGGAACTCCAATCTATCAAGAAATACGTTCTATGTATGATGATTTTGTGGATGACCAAAAAGAAAAAATCAAGGACCTCAAGCAGCAAATTCATGATGACAACATGGTTTACACAACAGAGCTTGTATATAATCCGGTGACAAAAAAATATGAGGAAAAGGAGCGTGAATACTGCAGAGCGGAAATAACTACGGACTACAGGTATTTGCAGACGGCCTATGTAATGGCATATCTGTCAATTAAAAACAGTAAAGACTACATAAATAATAAAACCAAAATAGCAGTAGATGAAGATGAACTTTTTGATTTTTGGAATCAAGTAAGTACGATTGTAGTAGATGCAAACGAAGAGGATGAAAATGCTCCAACATATCACATCTATAATAAGCTACTATCGTTTGATGAAATAGTAACTACGCTCTTTGTCTCGGACAATGACCGTGAAAATTACAAACAGTCTGTTTATTTGATAAGCCAGTATATAGGAAATGAATCTTTTGGAGAAGCTGTCGGGATAGATGGCGAGAGAATGGCAATACCTCTTTATTACCAATATGCATCTCCCTGGGGAAACAAAAAATATGGATCTGGAAATATAGCGAAGAACGGTTGTGGTCCCACCTGTATAGCGATGGTATTTTCTTATTTGCGCAATGAAAATATATATCCAAATGACATCGTCGATTTTACAAAGGATAAATATTACATCAATGGATCCGGAAGCAGCTGGAGCATATTTGCAGCTTGTGCCAGCCAATGGAACATAGGATGCAGATATATTGGTTTGTCTGCCGGAAACATAGCAAACGAACTGTCAGCAGGACATCCGGTTATCCTGTCCATGGGGCCTGGTACATTTACAAAAAGCGGTCATTTTATAGTACTTACCGGGATCAATGAGGATGGAACGGTAACAGTTAATGATCCTAATGATAATTCGAAAAAAAATCATGTAAATAAGCAGTTCGACCTGCAACAAATTTTAAAAGAATCAAAGGGAGGTTGGAGTTTTGGCTAGAAAGATAGCAATACCGGAAGAAATCGAGAATAAGTGTCGTCAGTACTGTAAAGACAGAAAATTTAAAGAAGGAACATTTTTGCGATTGCTGATCCTGAATAAAGTTCCGTCTTTACACGATGCAGCGACATTAAACAAAATCGTGGAGCGGACACATATCGGGACTGATTCTAATATGAAATGTACATATCGTAACCTTTTTTTCTCAGAGGAAACCATGAAGGAAATCGATAAATATAGTGCATTTTTTAAGCTTGGAAGAAAAAAATGTAACTTTCTATACTATCTCATTGAGGATGACCTAAAGAAAATACTGGAGGAATCGTAATGAGCAATCAGATCGGATATGTTCTGGTCATTGCATCGGCAAATTATAAACAACCTATATTTTCAGTTTTGAGACAAGAAGACATTGCATATCAGGATTCACTTTCGGAAAATGAAAATTTTCTGGAGTACATCAAAAAAAATAATGCCAGAATCAGTGATTATGATGCTGTGATCATTGATTTGGGTGCGGTCAGTGATTCGGATGCAGACATTATGACGGCACTGGAAACGATACGGTTTGTGGATGATCACATCAGGCTGATTATTCTGTCTGGAGCACGGCCATCGGGATATGCTATCTTGCATCAATGCTTTTTAAATGGAATCTACAACCTGATTGAAAGCACCAGTGATTATATAGATCTAAAAAATGATATCCGGAAATGTATAACAGATGATGGAATGTCCTATAAGGATGCCAGTGTATATAGAAGTGAACAGAAAAAGCAAATCAAGGAAGTCGAGTCTGTAAGAAGACAAAAAATAAAAATAAGGGCAACCCAGCACAGAGCCGGAGCAACCCACTGTGCCATAATGACTGCATATACGCTGCGGAAATCGGGATACCTTGTAGCATTAGCAGATCTGTCTGAATCCAGAGACTATCAGAGTATTATGCGAAGCTATGACAGGGATGATTCCCAGGGATTTTTCACACTATTTGACATAGATATTTACCTGTCTATGGATACATTAGTGGAGCAGGATTATCAATTTATAGTATACGACTGCGGAGTACATGTAAATGATATCGATGCTGACAAGAATATCATTATTACGGGTAGTAAACCATGGGAACTAATTCCATTGCAGAGGACATTGCAGGCGATTAAGGACATCGATGCGTACCTATTTCTCTTTAATTATACTGATCCGGAATTAGAAGAGGATGTTAAGAACATGATGAGGGATGTTGGGGTCAATGATGATAAAGTATTTTTTTTGGAGATGCAGAGCTATCTGAAAGAATCCAATGTTATGAGGAAAATAATCAATGTATCTGACTCTGAAAAAAAACCGAAGAAAAAGACCTGGATATTTGGAAAAGGGAGATAAGGAATTTATGAGATGCTGAAAATAATTGCGAAAAGGCAAATCCAATTATCAAAAGCAAATAATAAGGGTTAGGAAGGTGCAGAATGGGAAAAGTACTGGTCATTGCAGAAAAACCGGATGCCGGAAGAAATATGGCAAAAGTATTGAAATGTGACAACTGTAAGGACGGATATATTGAAAATGAAAAATATATTGTCACATGGGCAGTTGGACATCTTATTGGGTTAAAAATGCCGGAGGAGCATAATTCTACGCTGAAGGAATGGAAGATGTCAACATTACCGTTGATCTTTGATATTGATGACAGCCTGAAAGTTTTACCAGATACAAAAAAACAGTTTGAAATTGTAAAACAGCTGATACATCGGCCGGATGTCGATTATCTGATTAATGCCGGTGACGCTGGGCGTGAAGGATATCTTATACAGTCCTGGATCTACAGATATGCCGGAAACAGGAAGCCTGTCAAAATTTTATGGGCAAATTCCCTGACAGATGAGGCATTAAGACATGCTTTTGCAAATTTGAAGGAAGAAGATATTTATTTTAAAAATCTTCTTCAGGAGGCAGAGGCCAGAGCAGAAGCAGATTACCTGCTTGGAATGAATTACAGCAGGGTTCTGACGTTGACGAAGAGCAGAGATATTACATTAAGCTACGGAAGATGCCAGACACCACTACTGTATCTCATAGTGAAAAGGGACCAGGAGATAGAACAGTTTGTTCCGGAAAATTTTTATCAGCTGAAAATAGAATATGCCGCCGGATTTTCCGGAAGCTGTGTAAGCGAGGATGGAAAGGTCTTTAATATATCTGATCCAAAGGAGGCGGAACTTTACTGCCAGCAGTGCAGTGGAAAAAATGCACAGGTAGTATCTTTTGAGCGAGAAGACAAGAAAAAGAAAGCTCCATTATTGTTTTCCCTGGCAGATCTTCAAAAGGAAATGGGAAAAAAATATAAATACTCACCGGATCATACACTGGAAATTTTACAGGTTTTATATGAAAAATATAAAATTGTGTCTTATCCGAGAACTGACAGCAGCTATCTGACATTGGATCTCTACAATGAAATAACGGAGCATATAAAAAGCTGTAATTTTGGAAAGTTTGCTGCTGCAATAGAAAAAATAGATCTTACATCCATACGAGCAGACAAAAGTTATTTTAATGATGCCAAAGTAACAGACCACCATGCATTAATACCAACAATTAATGACACTACAAAGGACAAATATGATTCTTTATCCGTGGATGAAAAAAACGTATTTGATGCGATTGTGTATAGATTCCTGGCTATTTTTTATCCGCCGTATGAATACGGAAGCACTACGCTGGTTACACGAATTGATGATCTTTACTTTCGTAGCCGTGGAATATCAGTAAAAGCGTTAGGATATAAGGAAATCCTTCAGGAAAAAGATACTGCTGATGCAGAAAATTCAATCATCCCGTTGCTGCATACTGGAGAAACGGCAGAGGTAAAAAATGTGGAATGTGTCAGTAAGAAAACAAGTCCTCCACCTAAATATACCGTAGACAGTATTATCACATTAATGCAGAAGTATGGAATCGGCACATCGGCCACAATGGCAGAGATCGTTAAAAAATTGCAGAATCCAAAGAGACAAAGCATAGTCCTGGAAAATGGAGTTTACAGCAGCACTGCATTTGGCCGCAAATTTATCAGCGTAGTTCCAGATGAGCTGAAGTCACCGGAACTTACAAAAAATATTGAGGAAAAGCTTTCGCAAATCGGGGAAGGATCTTTGACCAAGGAAGATTTCCTAAACGACATTATTCAGGATATCAGGAGCTATATAGATACTGTAAAGGGAGAGGCGGATGATTTTGAAAAAGAAATAGGAATCTGCCCGGTATGTAATACTCCAGTGTTGGAGAAAAGATTTGAATATGCCTGTGCAACACCGGAGTGCTTCAAGGTTGGAAAACATATCAAGGGAAAGACAATAATTCCAAGCATGGTAAAAGATCTTCTCCAAAATGGACAGACCGGCTGGATCAAGGGATTTCAGGGTAAAAAAGGAGCATATACAGCAAAAATTTTATTTAAAAATGGAAAAATAGAGTTTGAATTTCCAGAGCAGAGGCATCGATAGAAATGAACTTATATAGAGAATATAAAGAAAAACAGATGCAGGAGCAGTATCAAAAGTATGATAAAGAATACTTTGCCAAGGACACAGTAACAATCTACGAACAAACACGAACGCAAGATTTTATTATCCGTATTTTTAAAATATGTGTGTTTGCCATATTGCTTCTGGGACTTATGGGATCTTTGGTTTGGCTGTTTTCTACAATTTAACCACAATAACCACAAGGAGAAAAACATGTTTGGAAAAAGAAAAGAAAACCATGAAGTACGGCAGGATGTAGTAACAGAAAAAGAAAATTTGTCAAAAGATGATATCTTTAAAAAATTAGTTGAAGAATATGCATCATCCCGCATGGATTTAATTATCCGCTTGCGCCAGAAAAGGATTACAGACGCGGAATTTATGGCATATGTGGATGAATCTCTGAAAAAAATAGACGCAGATACAGAGGCAAGAGATCAGGCAAGATTGATGTTTTATCAATATGTATTCCGATACTTTCGGTTGACCTCATTGATTGAGGACCCGGAGATATCGGATATCCATTGCATTGCCTACAACAAAATTCGCATAAAAAAGAAAGGCAAACGTCAAGAGGCGGATGTGCGATTTGCGTCTAATCAGGAATACCGGGAATTTATTGACCGTGTAGCGACGCAAAATGGCGTTAATATCTCAAATCTTAATGCTATTCAGAGGTTTGCCGACGATGAAACGGATGATAATTATATATTGCGATTTACGTTAATTACGCCGATCGTTACCACTTACGGTAATCCATATCTTATTATCCGTAAGTTTCCTAAAAATTTCCCTGAGATTTCGGATCTTGTCCGGGAAAAATTCATGTCACAGCAATTAGCGGATACCTTGGTAGAAAGATTTCGGATGGGATCGACGTTAATTTGTGGCGGTAATTCGGATGGTAAATCGACCTTATTGAATGCCCTAAAGGAAACATTACCGGAAGATATGGCGGTTATGGTAGCACAGCAGGCGGACGAACTTACTACTAAGCATCATCCAGATATGATTTTTTTACATTCTCTGTCGGAATCAGCGGAATCAGCAGTTAAATATGACCTGGAACAGCTGAGCATAGCATCACTGACCATGGATGTGGATTTTTTTATCATCGGCGAAGTAAAGGGTACAGAGGCTATGTATCTGATCAATGCGGCATACACCGGACAAATCAGCGCTGCCACAGTTCATGCCCTGTCTGCACAGGCAGCACCGGAGAAAATCGTGGATTATGCATTACAGGCAGCTGGGAATAAATACAATCGCGCAGAATTACTAAAGATGATTGCTGACTGCTATCACACGGTCATTAATGTTAAAGATTACAAGGTATATGAAGTGTTAGAAATAAATGGCTGGGATGAAGGTACACAGTCCATTAAATATAAGTCTTTGTACCATCTATAGAAGGGAATAAAAGTATGATTGCATTAAAAATCATTGTAGGAATTTGTGTTTTTACGTCTATTTTTTCTTTTTTCTGGTATCTTCGGGAGACAAAAATCATTGAAAAAAGTCTGACAGCTGCCAGAGGATCCATTGAAGAGACCACGGCCAGACGTCAGGTCGAAGCACACGCAAATCTGCTGATCCGGGATAAAAAAAATAAGACCAGACTTGAAAAAATTATCGAAAATCCTGAAAAACTGTACACTTATAGCCGGATTGGAAAAATAGTCAGAGGGTTGTCTTTTGAAGCATGGGCAGTACTTGTAGTATTGACAACCGCTGGAGCGTATCTGGGAACGTTGATTGTCACGAAGAATACTATGACCGGTTTATTGGCAGCTGTGGGATATTTCTTAATCATCAAAATCGCAGAAATGATTCTTGCAAAAAGAAATTTTAAGACTATAGATAAATCTCTTTTGGAATTTTTAAATCAGTTAGGAAACTTTTCGGCGATTCAGGGTGAAATTACGAACGTCCTACATCAAACAGCACAGTATACTCCGCCGATATTGGCAGAAGCCTTGGAAGGATGCTACATCGAAGCACAGACCACAGGTAATGTTTCTGCAGCATTGATGGGGCTGGCAGACCAATTTGAGCACGAAAAATTTAAAGAAATAATTATTAACCTCGAAGTGTGTTCGCGCTATACGGCTAATCTAAAGGTCATAGTAGACAGCCTCCGCCGGAACCTGATGGACGCAAAAAGAGCCAGCCAGGAACGCAGAGCTATAGCAGACAGTGCCATCATCGAAATGGTGATTCTGTCAGTAATGCTGTTAATTGTCCTTTTAGTGGTAGACACCATGGTAAAGGCATCTATCTGGGATATATTGTTCCATAGTTTGGTAGGATATATCGCTCTGGGCGTGGCGGGCATCTGCTATCTCATATTTGGTCTGGCAATTATGAAAGAAAGGTAAAAAGTTATGACACCATTAGAAATTAGTTTAAAGATATTACCGGCGCTTATAGCTATATTATCGTTTTTGCTGGTGATCTATGTGGGAAAGACTTATCACCCCATGGCAGCACTACATAGGACATACATCCGCATTGATGGAATCTTGCACGAAAAAAAAGTTTTCTTTGATTACGAAGAAACTCGTAGATTTCTAATGTCTCATGGTGCAGCAGATCATTTCGGATCGTGGATCGATCCGGTGAAATACCTGGCTATTCGTATTTGTCTGGCGGCCATCGGATTCACGGTTGGAATATATGTAAATGCCTTTTTGGGACTTGTTGGCATGGTGATTGGGTTCTTTTTGCTGCCATTATTATTGTTGTATATGAACAACAAAGATAATGACGCAATGACCCCACAGATTCAGACGCTGTACAGTCTTTTACAGGTACAGATCCACGCAGGGGTGCCTATGATTGATGCCTTGTCAGAGAGTTATCAGTCCTTTCCGGCGGGACGTTTAAGAAATGCGCTGAGTGAGTTTTCTACTACCATTTATTTTAACGGTTCATTTGATAAATCGTTGGAAGAACTTAACAAAAAATTTGACAATGGATTTATCGATTCGCTCTGCATTATTTTGCTACAAGCCCGGGAATCTGGACAGGCGATGGAACTACTGCGGGATATATCCCAGCAGATCACGGATATGCAGGCAAGTCTGCAACTTAAAAAGAAAGAAAAACTCAACCGAATAACTACATTTTGTCTGATGGGCATTATGGGCGCAATGATCGGTGTAGCCCTGTATGCTGCTATCACACAGATGTATGCGTCGGTCGGGTCTTTCTGATACATGTAACTACAAATATCTTAAAAAATAGGAGGAACGAAAATGAAGATGAAAATGGCAAAAATGCAGCTGAAAGCAATGGAACTGGCCCAGAAGGTATTTTATCACAAGAGCCGGGGACTCGATGGAATCTTGGTTACGGTGGGCCTGTGCATTATCGCACTGTTATTATGCGTAGTCATGAAGGATAGTCTGACAAGTTTTATTCAGTCAATCGTAACCGCCATGCAGAATAAGGCAATCGGTATTTTGGGATGATGAAAAAGAGAAAAGGAAGCGTAGTAGACATATTGCCCTCAATGATCATGGTGATTGCTGCGGTGATTCTGATTACAGTCTTTTTTGGCTTATATCAGATACTCAGCCTAAATGAAGATGTAAAGCAGATATCCCGTAAATACATGCTTACCATGGAGACTATGGGATATCTGGATGCAGCAAGCCGGACAAGCCTTATGCAAGATTTATCAGATCTACAGGTCACAGATATTGACCTGACAGGATCCACCATGACGGATGCAGGTTATGGCAACGCGGTATATCTACAGATAACCTGTAAGCTGCCGATAGAACAGCTTAATATGGACGGAAATGATATGCTGCGGTTCTTTTTTGAGGACGGAACTATACCGATCAGAGTCCGCAGAATGTCTACGGCCAAAAATTAATCATGATAAGATGGATAACCAAAAAACGACAAGGGGAGTTGGCAACTTTTACGATGGTATACGTCCTGCTGTTCCTCGTAGCAACGGTAGCATTTGCCTTACAGATACGGGAATACATATCACTTAAAACTCATACGGAAGATACCATTGCAGCGTCAAATCTTGCATCTGCCGTGATCGATATCCAGGAATATGGCATTAATCATAACCTGGTTATAAAGGATCCAGAGCAGGCGTATAGCATCTACCAGGAAGCTTTAAAGATAAATATGGGTCTTAACGACCAATGGGAAGACCCTACAGGACTGATATCAAGCCCGGTTCGAGTAGAGCAGTATATCGTATACAACGTGCGGGGATCAGAGGTAGAAGTGACCTCATTTGGAGAGGGTCTTAACTATTCGGCAACCGAGACACTAGGGAGTGCAACGTCACCCAATGGACAAGTCATTGAATCTACCAGTGTATACAGCCGGATCAGCTATCAGGTCGATGGCTATTTTGGTGTCACCGTCCCAGCTGAAAAAGATAAGTTGGTAGACATTGTAAAAAATAATTAAAGGATGGACAGAATGAAAAAGGAAAAGAAAGAAAAAAGAAGTATCTTGCCGGGAGTGATTATCGTATCGCTGCTGGTGGCAGCTGTAGTATATGCGGTTTTACTTAACGCTGAAAAAACGGCATTGTCCGACTATGAAAAAGGGTCGGTTTATGTAACCACAAAGCCGGTACCCAAAGGCACTTTGATCACGGCAGACTATATCACTCAAAAAGAGGTAGATAAATCTTTGATCCCGTCCGGTGCAGTAAGTAATCCAGAAGATCTAACGGATTTGATCAGCGTATATGCAGTAGATCAGGGATCCATTATTACCACTGGGATGTTTACTGCAGTTAATGACATCACAAAGGATATGACGCAGCCGGTAGTGGCCGGATTCAAGGCCGATGATCTGTATCAGGTGGTGGGAGGCGTCCTGCGATCCGGAGACCGAATCAACATCTATCAGGTAAATGAAAATGCCAATAAAGGGGATACCTCACAGTCCTTGGCAAACACAGATGATAATTGGACAGACGCATCTTCAGATACGGCAGCATCCCTTGTATGGGGAAATGTGTTTGTCCAGGAAGTATTTGACTCTGCCGGTGCGGTGATCAGTACATCTGACTCTACGACTCCGGCACAAAGAGTAAATATCTACATGGATAACGATAATGTAGCAGCTTTTTATGCTGCACTGGCACAGGGTTCTCTGCGTGTTGTAAAAATCTGCGAATAGATAGTCAGTGGGTGTGACAAAGAAATCGGGTCTGATGACCGGCAGGTTCGAGCCCTGCCCCCACTTTACAGCGATATTTGCTGTGATGATCTTTGACAACTGCATATGGAAATCGGACGAAAAACTGGAAGATGGACTGTAAGATTTTGACGAGAATTGTCATGTAATATATAGAGGTCTCTGTACTTCTTTGTTTTATCAGCATTTTTGTCCAAAATATCGAAACAGAAAATTCCGTAAAATGTATACAGACATTCTGCAAAATGATATAATAATTATATCAAAAAAAGATAAAACAAAGAATTGAGTCCGTACTATTGGACACAAAAAAGAAGACTATATTTATACAATAAACATAGAAAAAGGCTGAAAGGTCTGGGAGGACGAAGAATGAAAAAAAAGATTATTTGTGCTATATTAGTGACGGCACTGGCAGTCACATCTTTTACAGGATGTGGGAAGGCACAGGATAAGGATGCTGCAGAAGTGATAATGGCTGAGACGGAAACAAGGGATCCTGATATCACTGCAGAGGCACAGGCGGCTGTGGACACTTTATTGCCGACGGAGACTCAAAAGCCGGTAGTGACTGAGACGGCAACACTGACTCCTAAGCCCGTAGCGACAAAGGAGCCGGAGACCACAGCAACGCCGAAACCAGCAGCAACTGCGACACCTAAGGCAACGGCAACTCCGAAGCCGGCAACAACCGCGGGATCAGGAACGACAGTTGCAGCCAATACTACCAGCACCGGTAAGACTGGTACAACCGCAACAGCAGCGTCAGCAGCTTCCACACCGGCACCGACTGCAGTGCCCACAGCTTCCACACCGGCACCAGTACCCACTCCGGCCCCTTGTAATCATAATTATGTCAAGGAATATTGGCCGTCTGCACCTACTTGTAACGGCGGTGGAGATTGGACTATGGTCTGCTCTATCTGTGGGGATGTAGGAGCAACAGGAACGGATCCGGCATTACCACACACTCCAGAAACTAGAGTAGAAGTTGATGCAACATACTGTGATGAACACGGTGTCAGAGTTACTTATTGTACGAGTTGTGGAAACGAATTGGGACGAGAAGGATTTGACGGTACGGAGCATGAGTGGACAACTGGAACTTATGAAGCCTGGGATGAAGATACCCATACGGTTGTAGAAAAGGAACGTACCTATTGCAGCAGATGTGGTGTATCACAGTAAAACAGGAAAGGAGACGAGAAAAATGGAAAATACCAAGGATCAGTATATTGGGGCCGAAATACATTCGGCACGGTCAGTGAATCCAGATGGGGAGACGGTAACACTGGACGGAGATACGGTAGTATGGACAGGGGAGGAAGATGTCCTGACACCGGAGGAGCTGGAAGAGTTCCATCGAGATGCAATCAAACTGATGGAAGAAAGCGAACAGCAGAAAGATGTTGCCATTCAGGGATAAGGGTGCAATTATATATACAAAAGGAACAACCGCCCCACAAGGTGGGTTGACCAAAATAAGTTGAGTAGCAAAGACCACCCTTCTACTGGCCAAAGTTTCGGGGTGGTTTTGCTGTATAAAATTACTTGAAATGATCCGAGAGTGATGGTATAGTAAAGATAAAGGGAAAGCCAAAGAGGCGGCTACCCCAAATAGCAAAATAACTGTTTAGTACTAAAAACAGCCGTCACTATTGCAGTAGTGGCGGCTATTTCTTTTTGTTATCCTTAAAGATCTGATAGCACAGACCAATAAGAGCAACGATAAACATACAAAATTGGAATAAATCCGCATATGTAACATTCATCTTATCGCCCTCCTTTCATAACGCTGGAGGGTGAACCCTCCGGAGAGGGGCAGCCGCCTTGGCTCTTTAACTTTCCCAGATCTATATCATACCATATAAATTAAATATCGACAATATTCGTCCGAGTAGAGCAGTATGCTTCACTCGGATTTTTTATTCTCCGGTTTCCAGATGCAGTTGACACTGAAAGAAATGGATAAAAAACAGGAGGATACAGATGATAAGAAAAAAGCGCTATTTAGCTGCAAAGATGGGATTGCTGGCGCTGGGAATTGCGATGCTGCTACCAGGACAAAAAGTAGATGCAGCAGCAAAAAAGACGATTTATAACAGCCCTTACGTATCGTTCAGCCCAGACGGAAAGGCATTTACAACCTGTGCCGGGGACCAGAATTATACATGGTATGCGGAGGATGACAGTACCACTGTATATACCGGCATAAAATCATCTTTGCGGAGTTTACGAACCGGGGAGCATTATTACAAAGTAGCCAGATGGGGAGAAGTACCTGTTGGATCTTGGAAGGTTGTACATCGTCCGGGACAGTGTATTCATGATGGTTATACCAGTGATGAAAATTGGCATGGTATTCAATTCGGTACACAAAAATGTATGCAGTATTATTATTCTGGCTGGAAGGCATTCTGTGCCGATTGTGGGGAGCCTTTGGAAGACTCAAATATATATATGAGCAGGGAGGCAGCCTCATCCATACAGTACTTAGATCTTGGAAGCGAAAAAAATCCTGTTTTTTATTATTACCTTTGTCCTTTTTGCCGGAACTTAGAGCAGGGAGTGGGATTATCTGCGCACTGGTGTAAAGAGATATCGTGGAATCAGTATCGGGTTGTCTATAAAGCTAATTCGGGTGTAGATGGGTACAATGGATATATGGATTATAGTTATCACATGTACAACAACGAAACAATATATGAAGGTGAGACAGTAACTCCTGTTACACATTTGACGGAGAATAATTATACCAGAGTTGGATATGTATTTACTGGATGGAATACCAAGCAAGATGGATCAGGAGTCTCTTTTACCGATAAGGAAGAGATATACAATCTTAGTAGTTCAGATTGGAATGATCAAAGTACATGGACAGATACGGATAGAGGAACTATTACTTTATACGCACAGTGGAGAAAAAGTGAAAGTACGCTTGTAATTGACGCAAATGGAGGAAAGTACGGTGGATTAGATAAACAATCGATCACTCAGTTATATTTGAAAAAATATGTCTTACAGGCGGATTTTATTCAGGCACCGGAGGGATATCAGGTATCCTTTGAAACGAATGGTGGATCAACAGTAGAAACTATTTTGGGAACGAAGCACTTTGTTGAGTGGATGCGGGAACAGCCTTTTAAAGGATGGTTAGATGATAACAAGTATATATTTACAGCACCGGATGGAAATGTAGATACGGTAAAGGCTGCGTATCATTCCGATCCGATTACTTTACCGGTTACGACCAAAGATGGCTGGTCATTTGGCGGTTGGTATTATGATTCGGATTTTAGCCTGCCTGCTGGCGGAGCCGGAGATCAAATTATACCATCCAAAGATATGACGCTGTATGCGCAATGGGTAGATCTTAGGCTACAGGCGGTAGATAACTACGAGGTAAACGACGGAAAAGGTGCGGTAGATTTATCCTGGTCACAGTCTGATCAGAATAATAAGACCTATCTTGTATACCAAAAAAAAGAGGATGGAGCGTGGATCAGGGTCAACAGTGCAAATGACATCAGCAGCACGACAGTCATTGATCAGACATATACGTTTGACGGACAAGCAAAGCAATATACTGTACCGTATACAGGTCTCTATTCTATAAATGCTATGGGAGCACAGGGGCAAAGCTATGGTTCCTATACCGGAGGCTATGGTGGTAGTGTTACCGGAACATTTTGGCTGCGAAAAGGTGAGATCTTAACATACGTAGTTGGTGGTCAAAATGGCTACAATGGTGGCGGTAACGCATCTTCTTTTGGTAATGGTGGGGGCATGACTTCTGTTGTGTCCAATCAAAAAGGAACTCTTCTGATTGCTGGTGGAGGCGGCGGAGCATTTTCACATGGCAACGGAAATGCTGGTGGAAGCGCGGCCAGTGTAATTGATGGCAATGCAGGGCAAGCAGGTATGGCTGGTGGGGGAGCCGGTTATCAAGGAGGTACAGCAGGGGAAAGACTTGTACATCATCATACCTCAGCTTGCGATACGTCAAGATCTATTATTGGATCCTTTAGGAATAATAATTACTCCTATGAGGATGATGACGATGATCGGTATTATGTCAAGCAAAGAATTGCCAATGTATCGGCAGATGGCTTCAAGTATTTACATTTTAGTGGTTTGATAAATCAGCAGAGAGGCCATAGAATTAGTGCTGGTTCTGGAACGTTAAAGGTTTATAACCAGAACGGTTTGATTTTTCAGAAAAGTATTTATGATATTGAGTCATTTATTAGGACAGAATATCAAAGAGCTATAGCGGGAAATTACGGCGGTGAGAATAATTATTCCAGTTATTCTCATGCTAACTATGATTTTGATGATAACGATCAAGCTGTATATGAAGACACAGATTATGTGTGGCTACATTATAACGGAGATGGATCTGTAACAAAGTGGAGAAAAGATGGTGCTGATGATGACTATATTCCTAATCCATCGGCAAATGCAACATCGTATTTTATACCAAGTGCAACTTGGGGTGGTTCGAGTTGGTTTTATGGAATTAACTGGTACTTTAAATATGACATACCAATTCCTGCAGGAAGCACAAATATACGAATAGAATTTGAAAGTGAGCACGAGACAGAAAGTTATCTTTCAGTGAGCGTTCAGGAAGCTGTTTTAACGGGGAGAATAGGATGTGGAATGACAGAAGGACAGGTTATTTCATCGAAACCGGCATATGGTGGCAGTAATTATATCAATTCTTCATATGCACTGATGTATGAAATGAATAGCGGAGAGCGTAGCGGATCCGGGATCGGTGAGTTGCACTCCAAGGCTATTGGATATCAGGAGAGTCTGGATCTTGCCGGGGTTACGGCTACTGACTTTGCAGCTCCAGACAAGATATCGGATCAAGTCACAAAAGAGCCCTTGGATGGTAAATCAATTCGCGTCACATGGCAGGTGCCGAGCGATAATGGTACGGATTATTACCATAAAGTGGAATCTTACCTAACGGGAAGCACATCAATGCTATGCGAATCTAATGTTACGAAAAATACGCTGGTTAGTGGCGTGATGGGATATTACTATCTCGTAGACCAAAATGGGGATACGGTTGTTACCGGCAATGCAAATTATGTACAGGATCCGCATGTAAATGTGGTAACAGCAGCATACAATCAGTATTTGCATATTGCAGCGGTCGATGTTGCCGGAAATATCAGTGAGACAACGCATATCCTTATTGACGCCAAAGATGTACTATGGAAAATTTACACAAAGCAGCTGTCAATCGATGAATCTGTAGATAATGTATATCCGGCAGCGGATAAGATCTGGTACGTGCGTGCCGATGGCACTACACCATTTACTTTAAAAAATGAGGCTTATATGGACGGTACGGCAAGCCAGGGATACCAGCTTAACGAGACTATCTACGAGACTGTATCAGATGATAGCAGCGTAGCCCGAAATATAATCCGCACAGCATCCACTGAGATAGCAGATACATCCATCAGGACAGATGCAAATGGATTGTCTTATTCGACGGATGGCACAACGGCGCTGCAGCAATATTCATACTCTTACACAGTGAGATCTAACAAAAACAGAGACCTTATGGGAGTACAGAAATTTACAATCAGCAGAGATCTGTCCGGACAGACGATACAGGTTATTCCGGTTGCGGAAGCAGACAAAGAATCGGATAAAGTGTACTCGGCGCATGAACTGGATGAAAAGAATAAGATCACTTTAATAGCGGACGGAGAAGCGCCGGTGATCCGCGGATTGGAAATAATGGAAGACAGAGATCTGATTGACCGGCGGGATGGATCTATAACAGTAACCGTTACGGCAGATGACGATTTGAGCGGTGTAAAAGACTTTTATGTGGTCATCAAAAACACAGATAATGCAATAATCAAGACTTATCTGCCAGATGTAGATGGAAGTATCCGTATCACTATCACGGAGGATGAACCCATATTTAGTGGAGATTTCACGGTATTGGGATATGCCGTGGATAATGTCGGAAATGAAAATAATCTAAGCTATGGCACGACGGAATTTGCGCTGGCCAGTAGCGTAGAACGTATTCTTTCCCCGCACGATCCTATATTCAAATGTGGAGAAAGCGGAATACTTACGTTTACGACCTGGGGCTATGCCGACCGGGTGGAAGTTATTTTCCCGGAGAGCATGACTGCACTGGATCCGACTCTGAACAAAGTATATGACTATACAGACTGTCCGGGATATATGATCACGGAGCATTTACAGTTTATGGTGCCGCTTTATACGCCGGAGAATCAGAATCTGGAGATAACGGTACGTGCGTATAAGGGAGACAAGAAGCTGGAGGATCATCCGACAATCAGCGTAATCGGAGTATCCGGTACTGTGTTAGACGAGTTTCGGACAAGGCTGAGATAGGATGGTTACGATAGTATGGGTCCTGTTGGCGTATGGCAGCTATCAGATTGGCTGGCAGTTGCAACTACAGGATCCTGATCCCAAATTGAGTGATACATTACAACGTAAATGTTGTAAATGGCAGCATTTGATAGTGTTTGCTTATTTACTGTTATTTAGATGGGCAGAGATATGCCAGAGCGAGCAGAGAGATGTAATGCAGATCACACAGGCATATATGATAGGATCTTTGCTTTTGGCAGCATGGATAGATCATTACATACAGCTTATCCCGGATATGGTTTATGTACCCGGATTAGCCGGTGGAATCGTATGGCTTATTTATTCCAATCCCGGAGAGGATATTGTAATAAATTTGCTTATCTTTGTTGCTATACAAATGTTTATATTCCGGCGCTTATACGGCGGATCTGATTGCCTGGCATATATATTGTGTGCCATGTATTTGGCCGGATGTGGTAAGGATCTAACAGATTATTTATTGTTTATGCTTTTAGCCGTCGGGCTGGAACTGATCGTCCAACTCAAAAACAATAATATTAACATCAAAGAAGGAAAATTAAAACAGCCAAAAGCACTTATCCCGTATATAGCGGCGGCTATGTTGGTGTGGAGATTGATTGTTGGCTGAAGGGCAGGAAAATGACAAATTTTGAGAAAATCAGACAGCTATCAGAAGAGGAAATGGCGAAATATATTTTTGATTTAGAAATGGGACTAAGAGAAATACCGTATTGTCAGGGAAATGATAGGTGTAGTTATTTAATGGATTCTGGCCGAGAGATCCCGGAATCCATGTGTACAGAATGCGTAAAAAAGTGGCTGCAACAGGTAGATGTTGAAAAGGGGTGAGAACATGGTTTTTTATTTTGCAAGTCCCAAATATAATCCGCTGATCAATAAGGTTTTAACAGAAACAGATCAGGTAATCGCAGAAAGTATAGTAGGTAATGATCTTTTTTTAAAGAAGACCATGAAGGATAAGCTGGCCAGTATTGCGTCAATCGACATTATAATTGTTGACTTTACTGCTTTAGCAGATACGGATGCAGAAATCATGGAAGCTGTAGAAAGCATACGGATCATGGATTATAAGGTCCGGTTTATATTTGTTATGCCCTATAAGGCAGAGGGAGATCCATTTCTTAAAGAGTGCTTTTATGCCGGCATATATGATCTGATTATATCGGATCAATACCTTGAGATATCCGAACAGCTGGCAGTTTGTGTTACAGATGGAATGCGTTATAAAGATGCCCTAAAATATCGGGATGCTGCTATTAATGACCAACCGAAAGAAGCAGCTATTTCGCGGAAAACGATGATTGGAATTGCCGGTGCTGGAATCCGAAGTGGCGCAACACATAATAGCATCGTGCTTGGGAATTTTTTGAGAGCCAATAATCAGATGACAGCGGTGCTGGAATATGCACAGAGACCTGCTCTGCAAAGCGTCTGTGAGGCCACAGGAGCCTCATTTTACAATGAAGGGTATTTTTCCTTAAAGGGGGTAGATTATTACCCTGAATGCGACCGTGAACGGCTTACAGCAGTAGCGGGGAGATTATACAACTATATAATAATGGATTTTGGCAATTATGCAGACGCTGATCAGATCTTATTCAATAAATGTGATGTAAGGATCATTATTTCCGGCAGTAAGCCCTGGGAACTTGCAAATCTTGAGGAAGTATTTCGGTCACAGGAAGAAGAGGTATTGAAAAAGTACCATTTTTGCTTCTTGGGAACAACCAATAATAGACTTCAGAAGGAAATTATTAAGCATATGGAGCCTTTGGAGAATATATATTTTCCAGAATACAATGAGGATCCTTTTGCTTGTGATTATTTTCCGGAAGGATTTGAAATTTTACGAGATTATCTGGAACCAGTAAAGAAAGAAAAAAAGAAAAAATTTTTCTTTGGCAAAAAAAGAGGATAGGGGGGAGAAAGCAAGATGGAAGAGCAGATGCTGTATGATGAATTGGTCAATCGTGAAATTAAATTTAACGTACCAAAAAAATTAACAAAGGCAGAATTTGAAAATACAATCAAGTTTTTCAAGGAGAATGGAGCAAAATATCATGTAGACGAAAAAATATGGACAATTAAAGAAAGTCAGCGGGAGAAATTTGCTCAATATCTGAATCCGGAAAATATGCATGTTGCCCACAAAAATGAACCTCAGTCTCCAGAGGAAAGAGTCCGACTAAATATTCCAAAGAATCTTGATAAAGACGAATTTTTAAGAATGATACAGTATTTCAAAGAAAATGGTGCCAAATATCAACCGGATGAAAAAGTTTGGACTATAGGAAAGTCTCAAAAAGATTCTTTTGAAAAATATATTATGACAGATACAAATGAATCAAATAGTACGCTGGGGAATGTCGAAGAAATTAAATTATCTGAAGAAGAAATAAATATGCTGGGACCAGAATCGGCAGAGAACATGAAACAGTTTTTTCGTGATCATGGTGGAGTGTTAAAAGATTCAATGTGGATAGTACCTAAATCGGCTTTTGAATTAGAAAAAGCTGTTCCAGAATCAAATATACAAGAGACCATGAATAAGAAAGAAGAATTTACGAATAAGCTGGATCAGTTATTACGAGAATATGGCTATGATAAAGGCTACGCATATTCTATGGATCTTGCTGAAATGATTTCCAAAGAGACTCTTCATATGCCGCCTGATCCGGAGATGGAGGTAGCGGAGGCTGAAAGTTTAACACCATTAAATAGTACTGCGACTGTGCAGACAACTGATAGAGAAGGCAACTATAGAAAGGGAAATTATGTGTCATTGCACGTACCGGATTATAAGACTGCAGTATACGAGATAAAAGAGGTGTGTGGAATAAAAGAGATCTCCGGACAGATCCTTGCCGAAACGCAGGATCATTTAATCCTGGAAGGAAAGGATGGAAAAGAGATATCAGTTGCAAAAAAAGAAATTTATGATGAGATGCAGACCAGTATCGTGGAGAAAGCTATGTCCATGGATCAAAATGTCCGGGATCAAATAGATCTAATTGGAAATCCAAAGTTATCGGCATCGCAAATGGATCAAATTTTAAACGGGATAAATGATGGATTACAGCCGTTGCTGGTAGCGCAATATGCAAGTCCGAAGATACCAGCCTGGCAGATGGATATATACCGATACGGAATGCTTAATGGTCTTGGTTATGACCAGATAAAAGCCGGTTGCCTACAGGACTGGGATAGTAGTCGTAACAATATTGACAATATGATCAAAGAACAGAGAGGTCACATTGTTAGTGATTTGAAGGCAAATAATTATATCCCAGAGAAGAGGCTAGTACATAAAATCGGCAGACTTAATGGATTGATGGGGGGAAAATTTAACAAGGTAAGCGATATTGTAGATTCAGTGAGAAGTGGAAAAATATCAAACCGGTATGGAGAAGCATCTTTATTGAAGGAAATAGGAGAAGACTTGCAACATCAAAGGAGGGTAATGTCGCCTGCAGCACAGCAAAAGATACACGCAGATGCGGTACCCACACGATAGGAGGATGAGATATGCTGAAAACAAACGAATTTCGCAAGAAAATGGCAGATGCTTTTATAAAATCTTTGGAGGAAAAGCAGTTTGAATGGAAAAAAGAATGGGCAGCGATGGAAACCCCTTATAACGTAATTAGTGGCAAGAAATATAGAGGTACAAATAAATTTTTCCTTTATTTACAGAGCCAGGAAAGACTATATGAAGGAGAAATTCCGGATCCCAGATGGGCGACATTTAAGCAGATCCAGGACGCCGGATGGAAGGTAAAAAAGGGTGCAAAGGGATTCGTAGTTGAATTATGGAAACCGTATGATTTTGAATCAAAAAGAGAAATCAGCTGGAAAGAATACATTGAGAATCACTTGTCACATGAAAAATACGGCGTTATTACAAGAAATTATTATGTTTTTAATGGTCGGGATATAGAAGGAATACCGGAGTTACAGCCTCAAACGTCGAAGGAAATCGTTAATGATGAACTTATAGATAAGATTCAAAAAGGCATGGATTTACAAATCCTGAATGATGGTGGGGATAGAGCTTATTATAGTCCTAAAACGGATTCTGTTCATTTGCCTGAGAAGGATACTTTTTACAATTCCTACGCGTATAATGCTACGGCATTGCATGAATTGTCACATGCAACTGGTGCGGAAAAACGACTGAACCGTGACATCAAAAATGCTTTTGGAACAGAGAAATACGCATATGAAGAGCTGGTTGCTGAGATATCTGCCTGTTTTATGAGTGAGCATATTCAAATAGAGCAAACAGAAGAGCATGTGAATAATCATAAAGCATATATTCAATCCTGGACTAAGGCATTATCAGAAAAGCCAGAAATGCTGATGAAAGCTATACGTGACGCTGAAAAAGCTGCAAATTATCTGGAATATCATGCAGAAATTTTATCAAAGGAAGAGTATCAAGAAACGCTTACGCTGCATGAAAATGAGGAAACACCCGGAAATACTTCTGGAAAAACGGTTGAGAAGATAACAAATTCGATTACTAGGGAAGCTGATCTGAAGGCAAATGGATATAAACTTACGCCAGCATTGAAAAAGCATATGGATAGACTGGACCAACTGACCGGCCGGAAAAATACTGTAAAAGATATTTATAAGGCATATAAGACACATGATTTTCACGGAGATCCGGAGATGGAAAAGACTATAAAAAGCATTGGAAAAATCTTTCAACGGCAGGAAATGCAGATAAAAGCCGTCATTCCTGAAAGGTAAAGGTTACCTCATTTAAAAGTGTTCACATAGTAACTGTTGACCTGTGAGTGCCTGGCATCGTAACTCAGAATCACTATTACGATGCCGGGAGAAAGGAGAATATTATAGCCTGCAAAAAGTGTGTACTAAGAGAAAAATGCCTGCAAAAACTGTGTACTCAAAGTTATAGTGCCTGCAAAAACTGTGTACTATAACGTTCTTTGACAGGGGCAGTATAGAAAGATTTACTGCAAAAAGTGTGTACTGAATGCATGACTGCAAAAAGTGTGTACTTAAAATTGCTAATTTTCGATAAATACCTGCAAAAAGTGTGTACTTAAAATATAAAATAATGAAAATAATACGAAAAATAGTATCTATAAGATACGATAAATGGAATTTTCCTGGCCAGAAATGTCATTTTGATGACTGCAAAAAGTGTGTACTTAAAGATGTGATGACTGCAAAAAGTGTGTACTAACAGCAGATCCATAAAAAAGTGACTGCAAAAAGTGTGTACTAATACTGCAAAAACTGTATACCATGACTGCAAAAAGTGTGTACTAATACTGCAAAAACTGTATACCGTGACTGCAAAAAGTGTGTACTAACATAAAATTATATTAAATAAAAAAAGCTGAAAAATAAAGAATAGAGGATAATTACATATGATAAAACGAACACTCAAAAACTATGAAATGCACAAAAATAGCACTTTACATCTTTTGGACGTGTTGCTAATATACAGGCAACAAAAAAAGATGCTCCACACCGACCAAAGTTTGAATCATCTTTTTTTGCAAAACGTAATAGTTTAACAGCTTCCCTTAGGCATACGTTCTGTATGTGAAGGGCTTATTTCGTATACGCTGTTTTGCGTAGTATACCATTTATTTCACAAAAATGCAAGATAAATAGGGATAGTACAATATGATTAGTAGCCAAAAATTTTTTGCGGAATACAAAAATAGTGAAAAATTAAATATTATGCGTATAAAATCTGGCCGTGCAGATAATATGATTCGTTTGGCAACGGAACTCCCGAAGGCTGCCGGAAATAGCGACATTTACATGTCGATGAACCCATTAACCAGAGTGAATCATAGTGTCCATCGTGATCAGGAACATATTGCCAGGCTAAAATGGCTTTATGTAGATCTGGATTATTACAATACGGTATATAAGGCATATACCAAGGATCAGATCATGGGATTACTGGAACTTGATTACTATGACCGCATAATTCCTCGACCAACCTATGTGGTAGATAGCGGACGAGGGTTGTATTTGCTTTGGCGCATCGATGAGAATGTAAAGGCCCATAGCCGGTGGATCAAAATGCAGATGTATTTGTACAATCAGTTATTGGACTTTGGCGCCGACCGGAAAATAGTGACTGACAGTGCCAGAGTATTACGAATCCCTGGGAGTACAAATAGCAAATCAGGATCCTGTGTAACTATCTTGGAGGCAACCGACCTAAAATATAGTTTAACCAACTTGATAAGAGACTATATTACCGGCGATCGGCCGAGTGATAAAATGATCAGTTATGCCGAACATATATCAAAAACTTTGCAAATTCCTTTGCCGGATATGCAAAACCGGGATGCGGTAAAGTTATATATTTCGGCCAACAAAGACGCAGCATATATGTTTCATCAGCATAAAGTTGGCCAACATAAGATAAAATATAAAAAAATAACGTATCTTAGAACGGAGTATAGCTTAGCCAGGGCAAAGTTGAATGACTTAGAGCAGCTGATCAGGATTCGTGATTATGACCATGGCTACAGAGAACACATTTTGTTCTTGTACCGGTATTGGAAACTCTGTATCAGTGATGACTATGCAGGTAGCCTACAGCATGTGATAGCACTTAACAATACTTTACATAATCCGCTACCGGAAAAAGAAGTAGTAAAAGCCACCAAAAGCGCGGAAAAATATTATGCAGCGGGGAAAATATTCCGGTGTAGTAATAATTATGTTATCCAAGCCCTTAATATTACTCCAGATGAAATGCAATATTTACAGGTGTTTATTAGTCCTGAAGAAAGGAAGAAGAGGAAAAAGGTCCGTAACCAGCGGGCTTATTTGGCGTCTTTAAAAAGTACTGGAAAAAAGACAAAAAAGGACCAGATACGTGATAGAAGAACAGCCATAGAAAAAATGATCAGGAAAGGTTATAGTGTTGTAAAAATCTGTGAAAATTTACATATATCAAGAGCAACATTATATTCTGATCTGAAGATTATCCAGGCTATTGCCGGAGAAAAAGAAGAAAAGAAAGCCAAATTGCAGAAATTATTTGAGGCATATAAAAGCGTTGAAAAAAAGAAGAGTCTAATTTTTTCAGCCCCTTTATTATATATGTCCTTTAGGACATCTGGCGTTGTTTTATGTGGATATGCCCGGGTGATTCTTTATCGATATTTGCGTTATTTGTGGGTATCCTTTTGCAGTTTCAGTCGGCGCTTTGGCTCGTTACGGTTTGACAGACCACCCATTGGGTGGTATAATGATTACATTACATATTTCAATAATGTGAGGATGGTACTATGACAATCAAAGAAGCTAGGTATCTTTCTGGTTTGACGCAAAAGGAAGTGAGCGTATTGTTGGAGATTCCGCTTCGAACGCTGGAAAACTGGGAGTCTGGTGTGAGAGTTCCTCCAGTGTACGTCGAAAAATTAATTGTCGAAAAATTGGTTTCGGTGAAGAAGGAAAGGAGGTAGGAGGATGCAAAAGAGTGTGATTTTTTTTAAGCAATCTTTGCCTGAAAAGGTAATGACTCTATTAGTATCCATTGCAAATGAAGCATTTAATAACCGCGAAGGGCAGATCACGGGTATTAGAGAATCTTCTCATTGTTTGTCTTTTGGTGGTGATGAGAATTTGTATGGCTGTTTGCAATTAGGAATGCTGGAATTGGAGGACAACAAAGAGTTTCTGAAGTGTGTACGTGACTGGAAATGGGTCGATGAGGAATATCCTGAGGAGAATTATAACGTATGGAGAATAATGGCCAGGTCCCTATAATAGCAGAAAGGGATAGATATCGTAAGCAGTTGACATTTGATATTGATACAAAGACTTTAGAAATTTATTATCCTAAAGCTAATTGGCGTCATGGTTATGATGATATTCGCGGATTTTTAAAAAGAGAAGGATTTGATTGGTGTGAAGGAACGGTATATGTTTCTAAAAAGCCATTGGAATCTTATGAAGTAACAAAAATAGTAAGGGATCTTGTAAAAAGGTATCCCTGGTTGAATAAGTGTATGAGGGATTGTAGGCAAGCTAATATAGGCAGACAGCATAGTCTAAATTATATATTTAGTAAAAATGCGAAAGTACCAACCAGAGAAGAATTGAATGCCTCAAAGGATCCTCATTCTGCAAAAAAAAGATCAACAGGACTCAAAAAGAAGACTCCAGATCAAATGAAACTTCATAATTTTTTTGAAATGAATGTAATGGAACGTTAGTATAGGAGAAAATTATGGCAAGACGAAATACGATTGACGAAAATCAAATCGAAATGGTAGTGGTAGAAAGACCTAATGAGAAAGGTCCTGCAGAACTTGTTATATCACCCAAATTGCCGGAAAAAGCGGTAAAGACGAAAGATAATGTTAGTTCTTTTATTACTCAGAATCTTTTGGATGCCGGTGAACAATTACTTGAAATGGAAAAGGGCGGTAGGGTAAAAAAACAAATCCGAACAAAAGTAACTTTTTCATATGAAGGTATTGATATTCTTACGAAAAAGGAATTTACTCTGTTCGATCAGGAAGTACATGATGCTGTGGTAACTCTTTTTAAAGCCGGTAATCATTTTATCACTTCGGCCATGGTATATAGAGCCATGACCGGCAAAACAAATTCCGAGTACATACATCCAGACAAACTCAAAGAAATTGAAGAATCTATAGATAAGTGTATGTTCTCAAAACTTGTTATTGATGCCACCGAAGAAGCTGCCTATTATGGGTTCGAGGAAGCAAAGTACGATGGATCATTGTTATCAGCAGAAAAAATGACTATAAAAATGGGTGGAAGGAGAGTTGCTGCTTACAAAATCTTGGTAGAGCCGTTATTGTACCGGTATGCAAAGGCCGGAAAACAAATATCAGCTATTGATATCAAGCTTTTGGATACTCCTGTATCAAAGACTAATGATATTATTGTTCTACAGGGATTTTTGCTACGAAAAATTGAGGCGATGAAGTCAGATCGGACTGCAGACAGAATTATACTATATGATGATATTTATAAAATTCTCGGTATTAATGAACCGCAAAAAGTGAAAAATCAACTCCAAAGAATAAGAAAATATATGGATACCATGCTGGAATATTGGAAAGGAGAAAAGTATATTACTGATTTTATTGTAAATAAAAAAGGTAAATCTTATTATTCTGTGACCATATACATTTAATAAAAAATAAATTATAGTCTCTTTGCTACTACCCTATTTTACCTAAAAAAACGGGTCAAAATAGTTACTTTGTCTCGTTTTCAACAATACAATAAAAATAGTCATAAATCAAGTATATTTTTTTGCATTATAACGAATTATTATAATTTTTCAATAAAATAGCGAAGACTTCTTATGCTTCAAAGTCCTCGCTATACAATCGCTAAAAAATATCTAATAGACTGGATCCATTAATGGAGCCCATAATTTGATAGATTAAGGCGGATATAAAAATGATAACTCCAATCGCCGATCCAATAACCTTTACAGATCTTTTACTCATACAGACTACTCATCTCCTCTCGTATTTTGTTACAGATTCTTTTAGATTGGACAAAGTTTCTATTGACGTTTCCAACTCTTTGATGAAAGTACTCAGGTCGAGTTCTATTTGCTCAGAGTCTGTTAAATAGTTGTAAAAATCTCTTTCAAGCTGTTTCGTTTTCTTTTGGATGGCCAAAGCTGTACTCTGAATTTTATCGTTCTCTTTATCCTTGTTTTCTTTCAATTTTTTTGCAGCTTTCTTTTTCAACTCTTCAAAATCTTCATTTTCAGTAGGAAAATCAGAAGTTGTCTCTTCTTTTATGGAACCAGTATTATCGTTGTCGGGTTGAATATCTGAAGATGATTCTTCACTACTATTATTAGACTCAGTAGTCCAATCAACCATATTTCGTATTTCGTCTATTGATGGTAAAGTTAATTTCTCTCCAGAAATATGATATTGTTTTATATAATGAGCGAGTAATGCTTGTTCATCCACTGTTAATGTATGGTAAGTACTTATCTCTGATATGGACATACCATGGTTTATAACTACCTCTTTTAGTTCATCAATTAAGCTGTCAAAATTTTTATACCGGATGATTTGACGGACCGTATATTTACCTTTCAGATCATCAGCAATTCGTTGATTGACGTTGAAACGTTGTTCTTTCGGTAGGTTTTTATTTTGTCGAGTATAAATTTCGGCAAGTTCATTAATCTTTTCGGCGGTGCGCAGGGCATCAAAAGGACGAACGGATTCGTTATGTACGATGATACGTGCTCTTACACTATCTCTGTCAGTATCGCCCTTTTCAACCATACAATCAATACCGTTTACATAAAGAGGATGGATATTTTTGCAATATAATTTGTATTCCACTGTGTCTTCAACACCATCAATGTTTTCATAGCGTTGGAACAAGTTCTGTAAAGCATGCAGTCTTCTATCGCCACTTTCCAATTCGTAGATATCATTATCTTCTATGTAATTGACGTTCAGGGGATTCAGCAGACCATATTGTAAAAGGAGCTGCTCCATCTCTTCAATGTTATCTATGGGATAATCATTGAGTTCGCTGCTCTTGATTTTCTGATAAGATATTCTTTTAAAGGTTCTGGGTGCAGTATCCGGTACAGAAGTTCTATTTCCTTCCTGTGAAAGGTTAAGGCTTCCGAGACCTTGAAGAGACTGTTTCGCTGAATCTTTTAAATCATTTCCAAGCATATTTAAATTCATTCGGGGTTTAGTACTCATATAAATTCCTTTCCTAAAGTGACATCATGTCACTTCTACTTATTTCACTGTTCCAAATGCAAATCTTGCAGAGTGTTTTTGGGAGATTGACGTTGGCCTAAAACCCATGTTTTCTCCAAACTCTTTTTCATGTAGTTAAGAAATGGGGTGATATCACCGGTATTGTCATAATGGTCTAAGGCTTTATAATACTGATCTTTTGTTTCTGAATATACTACTAAAGGTGGATAGTTATTGATCATCAAGTAATAATTCATGAGGGTTCGTCCTACTCTTCCATTCCCATCGGCAAATGCATGGATATTTTCAAATTTACAATGGATATAAGCAGCTGTTTTTAAAATATTTTCGCCCTTATCAGGAATGTTTAAAATTTCGTCACATAATTCCTCAATTTCAGATGGAACTTCTTCTGGCAAGGCACCTTGATCTGATTGACCAATTACATAATCATGTATTTTATATTGTCCAGGTCGTTCACCCCTTGCCCAACGGCGCTCATCATAAGCACCTTGCATAAGTTGATAATGGACATTTTTTACAAAATCAGAGGTAATAGGATCCTTATTTATAATTTTAGGGGCCAGATAATTGTAACATTTTCTTTGGTTTTCGATTTCAAAAATGGTTCGAGTATCACCAGAAAAATTTACTACTTTACCATTTTCGAAGATTTCTCTGGTATCATGATATGTAATTTGAGAATTTTCTATCGCACCAGAGTTGTATGCAAAGATAATACGAAAATTACTAAGCTGTTGATCTAATTTTTCAATGCTATCTATTTTCTTCTCTTTCCATTTTTTTATTATGTCAACATAGGTCACTACAAAATAGCCTCCTTTTTTAATCATGAAAATAATTTTTACCAAAGAAGTGACATCATGTCACTTCTGCTTTTCCAATTCATGAATAGCCCAGCTCAAAGCACTCTTGGTGTTTTCGTTGCAATTCTTAGTCTCTAACAATTCGTAGAGTCTTTCAATTTTTTTAGACTCTATTGTACTATATGAACTCTCTAATTCGAAGATAGCCCATATCAAAGCACCATCAGTATTTTCATTGAAATTGCCGGTCTCTAACAATTCATACAGTGTATCCATTTTCATTTTTTCCATATGCTTACCCCTTTTAAATATAGATTAGAGGTGACATGATGTCACTTCTGTAAAATTAACATGCGTAAGCGGCCTTTATTGCCCTTATGGTATCATCATCCAATATGCCCATGGCAATGAGTAACATGCAATAATCGTAGAGGACATTGGATGATGATGTATATTTTATCAGATCGCTGCCGGAAATAGAAAGAACTTCATTTACTTTGATGTCTTTACGAATGCTGGGAAGATTTTTTGCACCAAGGAGCTCTTCATATTGAGCATTCAGTTCTTTATATATGTTGGTTGAGGTTTCCGCAGCGGTCTGATATGCTCCCAAAAATTGAGCAGCTATTTCATATTCATCCTGCAATTCCCGGAGTTTTGCCAGGACTTCTTTGAAGCCTTTAAAAGAAAATCCTTCAGATCGAACAGGAATTACTACATAATCCGATATCATAAGACTATTAACAATCAGTATATCATTACGCGGAGCCGTATCAATAAAAATATAATCATAATCATCTATAATAGTCTGCAATGCTCTTTTTAATATAATTTGATTGTTTAAGTTATTTGTCTTACTTTGTAACAAAAGGAAATCGGGAATAAGTGATAAACGTTTGCTTGCAGGTAAAATATCTATGTACTCGCCGACATTATAGATACAAGATTTTACTTCTTCCGCGGATCTGTACCGAAATTTAAAAATTTCAGAGACATTTTTTTGCGGAGCCATAGTAAGTCCGCTCATAATGTCAGCGCTGTCCTCCTGAAAATGATTAAAGAGCAGAGATAAGTTTCCCGATTCGTCTGTGTCTACAAGCAATACTCTTTTTCCAAAAAGGGCTAAGATTTCTCCAAAAAAAGCCGTTGACGTGGTCTTACCAACTCCACCTTTGTTGTTAACTACACTAATTACTTTTGCTGCCATAATATACTCCTTCTTTTATTTGTTGTTGCAAATTTCTTCACATGGAAAATTAAAAAGATCACCTAATTCATCTATTATTTTTTTAGCTGACTGCTTGCTAACAGATGAATTTTCTAATGCCTTTTTACAAAAAATTTTGATGATATCATTAAAAGCAGAACTGTCTACCAAGGTATAGATATCTTCTTTATCGCAGGTCGTTAAAAAATTGAAAATTCTAATTTTTTTAGTAGCTTCCTCTTCTGTAATTTCTCCGCGCTCAAGGAGTGACCTATAGCTGCTGGCCAGCAATTCATATCCATTCATTGTAAAATCCTCTCTTTCTTAATGCTGAAGTGACATGATGTCACTTCAGGTTTTCCAGTACTGTATTCGCTATAATTGTCTCCGCTTCGTGTATAGAATAGCCCGTTGCTACAAGCCTGCGCAATTCATTGTCAATTTGTTTTTGCCGTTCTTAATTTTTCAAGTAGTTTATCATGCGTAGATCCGGAAAAAACATCGCCAGAATATGCACCCATAAGATCGTCTTCTGTAAAAAAAATTTCCCCTTTATAGGTAACATATGCACGTTTGGCTTTTTCCCTTTCTTTTATAGCCTTCTTTTGAAACTTCTCGACGATTTTATCAATAGCTTCTACTATTAATTCATTCGTCACTATTTCTGACTCTGTCATTGCTGGATTTATAACCTCCCAATAAATTATAGTTTACTTTATAATTTATTATAGCACTATTTATAGTGCTATGCAATGATTAAAGAAAATATTTTTTCTTTTCTTCTTCGCTGGCAGATACTTCTATAATGTCTCCCGGCTGGCAATCCAAAAGTAGACATAATATATTAAGGGTTGCGATCGTAATGTTTCCGCCACGACGTAAACTGGTTAGGGTTGCCTGGGACAGAAAATTGTTTTCGCGCAAAAAGCTATTGGCGTAACCATGTTTATTTAATTCATCAATCACATCTATCTTATAAATAATCATTGATTATTCTCCTATTCTTTTTTTGTATAGTATAACACTGTATGTAGTGTCGTGCAACTACCTTAAAAATGAACCAGAGGTGACATTGTGTCACCTCTGGTTTGTATCCCAGTCACCAAAATGGACTGGGATACAAGGAAACTTTTCAAAGGTCACTACGTTCCCAATGAAAAGAATTAAACACCCCAAACCCCTCAAGGGGCTTTTTTCTTCCTGGTCTTTCCGGTACATCTCCTTTTCAATTCATTTTCGATGTGTCTTGTGCATCAGTCTGAATAATAATTTTTCACCTGGTCCAAGTAAAGAACCGTAAAAATTCAAAGTAATGAATTTTTATCTAACTATAAAAATCGAAAAAATAATTTTTATAGTTTTCTTGACTTTTCCCAGGAGAAAAATTTTCCATTATTCAGACGCCCAAGACAGATACACCGAAAACGAATTTATAAAAAAAGGAGATGATGGAAGCAGAAAGACCCAGGAAGAAAAACTAAAACCAACAACCCAGAGCAGAAACCCAAAAACGTGATAGGCTCCGCCGGAGCCGGAAAGGTAACAAAATGAAGAAAGCCAAAAAAGAAAATTATAGGATCGTAACAGAAAGCGGAAAACAGTTATTTAACCAAAATTACACAGAAGCAGGAGCAAACAGAATATGGGAAATGTACGACGGGATCTACACCGATGACAACGGAAACCAAGAATATATCTACGTAGAAAAAATATAAATAATTGCTGACCTATCGGCAGGACGGGGAGAAAGAGGAACAACATGACAAAAAAAGAACTGGAAATCAGATGTGAAATAATGAAAGAAAGACTCGATAGAATCAATGAAATATGTGAGGGATATACAGACAAAAGCAAAGCATCTGAAACCATAGGCGCGATAATGGCACAATGTGACCCTGATTTTTTAGAGAAGTGTATCAGCTGGAGATTGTAATATTGACAAACAGAAAGGAAAAAACCTATAATATCCCCAAGAAAGGGGTGCAGGTTATGGATGAAGAAATGACAGCTATTGAAATGCAGAGATTTTTAAATCAGCAGTATGCAGAAGGAAAAACAGAACTGGAAGCCTACAGAAATCTGATGGCAATACTTGGGTTGAGTTATCCGCAAAAAAAAGAAATTGAAGAATAAGAAATATTGTATCTGTAGGATGTAATATCAAAAGAAGAGTATCAAGAAAATAATCTTGATACTCTTCTTTTATATGGAGATGACATTATGTCACTTATTATATGTTATAGTATATAGTAACATATATAGACGCTGCTATAAAACAGCATTTGGATAATATAAAGAGAGAATCAGAGGTGACATCGTGTCACCTCTGGATCCTATATCGGGCAAAGAATTGCCCGATATAGGTCCTCAAGGCATCTGCGATGGCTTGAGGAACCCCACATATATGCTCTACATATATGTGGCAGGAATAGGGGCAAGGAACGCCCGGTATACATATTATCGGACAAGCCGATAAAAAAAGGAATTTTAGTAATAAGGAACATAATAAAAATTATGTTTATATGTTCCTTAAATTGCTAAAATAATATGGAAAAAATGCGATTTTATTGGACTTTTTTATGAGGAACATATATCATTATAACCAGAGGTGACATCATGTCACTTTTGGATTGCAAAATACTGATAAGGAGAAAAAAACATGCCGAGACGTAAAGAAGACAGACATTCTGTTCAGGTCCTTTTTACTACAGAGGAATATGAAAACTTAAAAAGATACGCAGCTTTAAAAAATATATCTATGAGCAGTCTTGTCAGGGAATATACGATGCAAGGAATACGGGGAATACTGACACAGGAAAATATAGATTTTCTCACTCCGATTATCAGATCACAATTAAAGTCTGTGGTTGATATACAGGCAGATCGAATTGCTGGATTAGTTGCTAAGACATGTATACAGGCTGGTGCAGCAGCATATCTGTCAGCAGAAGCTCTTAATAGTTTTGTGCCTGAAAAAGAGCGCAAGAGTTTTGTAGAAGCTTACGATGCAGCAAGGAAAAAGGCGGTATCATACATAAGAGCATCAGACACAACAGAAAATAGCAAAAAGCAAGATATCTAATTTAAAAAATAGAGGTGACATCTTGTCACTTCATGGAGACACAATGGGACATGGATTTAAACCGCTTGTATCAAAGATAAGATGCTGGAACCCAAACAAAGGGGGATATACTAAGAAAAATTATAATTATATGCACTATATCGCTACCAGAGAAGGTGTAGACTTATCTCAGATTAACCGCATTGAAGATATGGTTAATGTAAATGCTGATCTTAATGATTATGGTGAAGATCTGATAGGCAAAGAAGCGGATAATAGTACATACCTGAAATATATTACAAACAGACCAAGAAGCCATGGATTGTTCGGAAATATAGATACTGATAATTTCTCTGAGGTATCAAAAAAATTAAATGAGGTAACAAAGCAGGATCGAATTATATTCAGAGGTATCATATCATTATCAAAAGAAGATGCTGAGGCATTAGAATATACATCAGCAGAAAAATGGAATACTTATCTGCGGTCAGTAATGCCAGATATTGCCAAAGAGCTATCGGTAAGCCCTAATAATATGACTTGGGTAGCTGCTTTTCATGCAGAGGCGAATCACCCACATGTACATTATATGCTTTGGGATAATAGGGATAAGGTTATGTCACCGTATATACATGTAGCAAGGCAGGAGGCATGTCGAAAGATTTGTCAGGATGCAATGTTCACTCCGGAGAATGAAGCCTTAATAAGATCTATAACAGAAGCAGAGCGGAAAGAACTTTATGCGAAGCAGAATGCGTCACGGAATGAAATTACATCTTATATCAAAAAAATGTATCAGGAAGAATATGTTCCTGGAGTATTGAAGGAAATTCTTCCTGACAGAACATCACCGGAAGATCATAAGAGGCTGAATGAATTATATGAAAAAATATTGAACACAATGCCAGGCTCCGGCAGAATTGCATATAAATTTATGCCACCGGAATGTAAGGGCTATATTGATAAAGTAACGGATATTTTGTTCAAAAGACCCGATATAGGTGTACAGTATGATGTTTATATGAAAGCGGTAGGAGATATTCATCGTGTTTTGGGAAAAACGAGCCGTGAAATTTCGAAGGAGATGAACTCAGCCAAAGAAGATCTTTATAACAGAACCGGAAACATAATCCTGCAATCCGTATGCTGTTTAAAAGAGCAGATTTTGGGAGATAAGGATTTCGTATATGCCGATTTTATATATCCTGATTCTGAGGAGGAAAACATAGATCTAACAGATTCAAATGACTTTGAGGATGAGGAAGACTATGATGACAGTGAGGAAGAGAAAGATAATCCCTTAAAAGAAGAAAAAAAATTTAAGGAAATAGTGAATAATAGCTCCAGTGACAAAATAATACAGAAAGCATTAAATTCTTTGGCACGTCTCTATACCAATGCAGGATCAACTCTGTATGACTATAATAAGGCATTATCATGTCTTAATGAGAGTGTAGCAATTAGCAAAAATTTCGATGCATATACGATGCTGGGAGGTATTTATAGCGATAAAAATGATAAATTCTATGATCCGGAAAAAGCAGAGTTATATTATAAATGGGCTATTAACCAGAATCCTAATAGGTCAAATTTTGTAAAGCTGCGGTTGAGCCGGTTGTATGCCGACAATGAATCTGTATTATGCGATTATGAGGAGGCACTGGAAGTTCTTAATGGAGCTTCTGATACAAAAGGGTCAGTATCTTTGCAACAGGGAAATATATACAACAATTCCAATTATGCAGGTTATGATAAAAAAACGGCCTATGAATGCTATGAAAAAGCTGCTCATAATGGAAATGCATATGGAATGTTTCAAAAGGGATCTATGCTGATTGATGATAGAAATACTTTCTATAATTTAAGAGAAGGAGTAAAGGAACTAGAAAAGTCTATTCAACTAGGAAAAGAACCAAGATATCCGGGGGACACCAAACAACCGGAATTTGTAGCAGCACATATAAAATTGGCTGGGCTATATCTTAATAAAAATTATGAGGTCTATAACGTAGAACTTGCAGAGCAGCATTTAAAGGAGGCACTGGGAGATGTTCAGCATAGACTTCAGAAAAAATATACTCGAAAAACTGAAAGAGATATATCGTCATTAGAATCTATATATCTTAATCTGGGTAAATGCGCATTGGAAAAAGATGATCCTCAAACTGCAAAGGAATTTTTCACAAAATGTATTCAGGAGAGTCAGAGCGGTGAGATAAGAGATAATTGGTATACTGAAGAAGCAAGGATAGCTTTGTCTGAAGTATATTTGGAAGAGCAAGACTATGATGCCGCGTTGAAAGTTTTAACAGAGCCAGAGCAGAAGGATGAAAAAGGAAGAATTGCGATTCAAGAGGCAAAAATTCATCTAAGTCTTGGTGATATTCCAGAAACAATGAGATACTATGATAAGGCTGTGGAAAAAGGAAATTTGACGGGAAGATATTATCAGTCAAAAATATATAGTACCAATGACTATGGAGTATATGATATTACAAAAGCACTACTGTATATGAGGGAAGCTGCCGAGGCAGATATATTTGTAGCCAAGGCGGGTGTTGCAAAATTATATTTAAGAGAGGATGCGTATAATCCAAAACTTGCATATGAACAGCTACACAGGGTATTAGCAGAATTTCAGACGAAAGAGTTATGTAATGATCTGTCTAAAAGTGAATTGAGACAAAGATCTTCTATTTATGAAATACTGGGAGATCTTCACAAGGACAAAAATTGTATATACTATGACTGTGAAAAATCTGTAGAGTATTATAATAAAGCTTTAGTGGATAACCAGGATGCTGTTACAGCAAGACTTTCTATGGCGAAGATATATTCCGATGTACAAAATCAGGAGAATGGTCACTATAACCTGAGTTTTGCCATGAAACAGCTACAGCTCCTGGAAACATTAAATAATAAAGATATTGATAGAAATTATGATAGAATCCAAATGGCCATCAGTCATATATACGCTGATAAAAATTATGAAGGGTGTGATTATGGAAAGGCATTGTCCGCGCTGGATAAGATCCAATCAGACGAAAAGGGATTTATAGATTTGCAGAGAGGCAATATATATGCCGTGGAAAATTCTCCATACTATGATATGAAAAAAGCTGTAGCCTGTTATACTTCAGCAGCACAAAAGAATAATACAAATGCTATGGTTAAGTTGGCCAAATGCTATCTTTATGGATTGGGAGTTGACCGGGACAAAGAAGCCGCTAAATTATGGCTTCAGGAGGCTGATCGGCAGGGAGATGAATATGCCAGAGAGTACTTAAAAAATATAGATCGAACAAGTTACAATCCTATAACATATACATTGGTTAAGCAACTGCTCAATAGCCTTGCACAGAGTAAAGATAAAAAAGTGCAGCAGCTTCGAGAACAAGAATTTAAGTCCCAAAGTAAGCAGGCCAAAAAAGAACAATATCTACATCGCAATTAATGTGTAACCAGGCTTAATTAGCCTGGTTACTTTTAGGTAAGTTAAATTTTTCAGCATATTCATCAGATAATGCATAAACATCAGATCCAAATTCTTCCGGAGCTTTATACCATTCATTTTTAGTATCATTACACCGGCTGCTTAATAATCTGCAGTAGGCCAGAGCAAAGGCATTGGCCTCTTTTTCCCTGGTGTCTATCTCTTCCGGAACGAAACTGAGAGACATACGCTGCTGATATTCATGATACATTTCATGTGCAAGTATAAAGAACATGACAGGCCACTGTTCATCAAATCTTACATAAATATAGCTTTTGAAAAATTTTTTAAAAACATGGAGACCTCTGACTACATCATATAAATAAACACTTCGCGGATATATGTAGATATAAGGCATTTTCTTTAATCCTAAAATTGTGTAAAGCTCATTGGCAGAATTTTGTAGATCAGGATAAAAGTGTCCATCATTAAGATTTAAAGAGTGTAAAGCTACGGGGAAAGAAGTAAATTTTTTAAAATTTTTTTCCATTGGTGTATTGTCCTTTCTATTTGTAAAATAAATACTTCACCTATATATGTGAAATAATTTCTTGTTTTTTAAAAAAATTAAAGATAAATTTCAATTTCATAATTATTATGACTGATTTTTAAAAAAAATGTTACTAATTTGCTTAGTTTCCAAAACCGGAAGTGCATGATAAAGGAAAAGGGAGGCAAACCGGTCAGCGGTTTGCTCTGAAGGAAGGCCCTCCTGGATCACGCTCATCGTCATGCCGTGATCCATCCCCCCGGAGGGGAGAGAGTTTGAGGCGCACCGGCAAGGCATTCCTGGTGTGCCTTGATGCTGGCCAGACTGCAGCATCCCAAAACCGGGAGTGCATGATAAGGGAAAAGGGAGGCAAACCGGTCAGCGGTTTGCTCTGAAGGAAGGCCCTCCTGAGTCATGCTCATCGTCATGCCATGACCCATCCCCCCGAAGGGGAGAGAGTTTGCGTCGTTCCAGGCGATTTCTCATCCGTAAAGATTCTTGCGGGTCCCCTATGTCCATTACATCTACTTCCATTTTGCCCCATCCTGTCTATATTTTCAATGAACATCCCTTTGTCTGCTGTAAAACAGGCTTAAACCAATTTTTCCCGGATGCCAAGAACTGCCCTACGGCGTCTCGGGCTTCGCCCTTGTTTCTTGACATCCGAAAAAAACCGGTTTTAGGGCAGCCTCACAGCAAACAAAGAAATGTACCTTGAAAATTGAATAGACAGAATGGAGGCAGAACAAATGAAAGTAGATGTAATGGACATATTTACTGACGAATCCGCAGGAAAGGAACTCACGGAAGCTGAACTCGCCGAACGTGAACAAAGACATGAAGATTATATGTTATCTCTATACCTTGGTTAATCCAAGGTATAGAAGGAAGGAGCTGCCAATGACTATAGAAATCGAAGAGGTTACTGTAAAAGACGGTATTGTGCGCATCACCGCGCTGAACTGTAGTGAAGAAAACCTACAGAAGCTGGAGAGACTCCGGGATGACTGCTATCAAAAAGAATTACAGTTTGTGTTTGATACCCGGAATAATAAGTCCGACTGTATCTACCTTACTTACTGGCTGCACCATCAGAAAGTGACAGCCGGATGCAAAACGTACGGTGAAGCATTCTACAGAATCCGAGGTACTGTTACCACCATATCAGGGAAGTACTTAGAGCCAGCTGCATAAGCCGGCTCTTTTTACTTTATAAACTATTATTCACAGCGCATGAAAGCGCAGAAAGGAGATCACTATGATGATCGAAATGAAAGAAAGAATGACTTGCCTTAACTCTATTTTGGCGGATAGAGAGGCACCCTTTACCCTGGAGTATTGCCAGCGGTGGAAAAATAACTGTATGCTGGAAGCATATCAGCTGGTAAACCCGAAGAAGAACTGTAGCCCTACCATCTTTTACGGAGCATGGTATGAAGATGATGACGAGTCTGTTGCAGACTTTCTCATGAAATTATTTGAGGAAAATTCGGCTTCCCTTGATGTGTCACCCTATGTTTCCCACGAGTTCATTCTGGATAACATTCTGCCCCGGATGGTCTACAAGGATAACCTGCCGGAGATCCAGAAACAGAATCTTGCTTATACAGAATATCTGGATCTCATTGTACTTTTTTATCTGCCGGTGGAAATCGATGCGCTGAAGCAGAATAAAGATCCCAACGGTCAGTTTTCTATCCAGGTATCACAGAGTGTTCTGGAGAGAGCGGGAGTTTCCCTGTCTGAAGCGTATGAACATGCCGTTGAAAATGTAAAGAAAAAAACGGGAATAATTCCTATGTGGAAAATGCTCGAAGAAACCGGCTACCCTATTGATCCGAGGGAATTAAATATTCAGCTGCTGGTGGTAACAATCGATAGCAGGCATTATGGAGCAGGTACGCTTGTTAATTCGGAAGTGCTGAGAGAAGTTTCTGAGAAAATAGGCGGAGACTATGTTGTACTGCCGAGTAGTATCCATGAATGGATAGCGCATCCTTACCATGAAGATGAATTACCGATGTATAAAGCCATGGTTGAGGATGTAAACAGAACGGAGGTTTCTTTAGAGGAAAGACTGTCAAATAGCATTTACCACTATGATGCTGCAAGGGGATCTTTAGAGGTAGTATCCGTGTAATAGGGAAGCCTTCGGGCTTTCCTTAAAATAATAAGCAGGAGATTAAGAGCAAGGGCATTGTTCGTGTACCATTCCGACCCCCTTCCGACTGCAAGTAAGGTTTGAAAGTACCAAACCCAACTTGCAGTTCGGGCTCCCCCTGCCCATCTCCCAGGGGAGCGCCCAAACCCCATTTTTTTGCCCTATAATATGTTATACTATACCATAACATATTATAGGGCAAAAAAACCAGCGCCAAAAAGAATTGACGCTGGCCCCCCTGCTAAATTTTTCTAGGTGGCTAAAATACACCCACCAAGAAAAAATAAGCAGCCCCGGTGGGAGAAAATAAAAAAGGAATCCCTGGCGTAGGATTCCCTTTTGTTGACCGTATGGTCAACAGCTATTATTCACAATTTGATTATATCTGATCTTATTAAATGATGCAAGAAAAAAATAAAAATTGTACCAAATTTAACGCCAATATCATTTTGTACCAAAAGTGCTATCTTTAATGAATGAATAGTGATATAATATATGTACCAAATTTAACGGTCATTAAATTTTGTACTATAGATAGGGAGAATGTTACTTATGGATAGAAGAATTTATGGATATGTGAGAATATCGACGCCAAAACAGAATATTGATCGTCAGGTAAGAAATATCAAAAAAATATATCCTGATGCTATTATTATTAAAGAAATATACACCGGTAGTACACTGGATCGTCCGGAATGGAAAAGGGTTATTCCTAAAATACTGGCGGGGTCATTGATAGTATTTGATAGTGTATCCAGAATGGCACGTAATGCGGATGAGGGAGTCGCGGACTACTTCGAACTATTTGATCGGGGAATAGAACTTGAATTTCTGGTGGAGCATTATATAGATACTGCAGTGTATCGCGAAAACATAAAGGACAAGATTGCTCTTATGGGAACAGATGAAGATGAAATAATCAAGGGGATCAATAATTATTTTCGGAAAATCGCCGAGAAGCAGATCAGGATAGCTTTTGAGCAGGCGGAGAAGGAATTGGACGATTTACATCAGCGTACCAGGGAGGGAATAGAAACGGCCAGACTGGCCGGGAAGCAGATCGGCCAGCTGCAGGGGAGAAAACTTAATGTTAAAAAAGCTGCTACGGCGAAAGAAATTATTAAATTACACAGCCGGGAATATGGCGGATCTCTTCGGGATTCGGAAGTGCAGAAGTTGGCTGGCATATCCAGAAATACGTTATATAAGTACAAAAAGGAGCTCCGTGAGGAACTTTAACAAGATTTTCCAACAACCCAGAGCAGAAACCCGAAAACAAGTGGCTCCGCCGGAGCCGGAAAGGAATGAAAAAAATGACAAAAGCAGAACTTGAAATGAAATGCAGATTTTTAGAGGAAAGGTTAGAAAAGATTCCAAAAAGAGAACTGGAAATCAGATGTAAGGTACTAGAAGAGAGAATGAAAAGAATTTATGAACTATGTGAAAAATATACCGGTATAAGTAATGCAGCTGAAACCATAGGAGCAATAAAGGTGAACTGTGACCCTGATCTAATAGAGCGAAGCATCAACTGGAGAATATAACAAAAAGAGAAATTAAATTTTACATACAACAATTGAATATATGGAAGTAGGGAATACTTGAAATAGCTGTTTGAATATGTTATAATAGCGACAGCTAAGAAATGAGATAAGTGCGTAAGCACAAAAACGAACACCTACGAGTGCCAGCTCGTAGGTGTTCTTCTCTTTTTGAACGGTAGAGCATCCGCAGGCTAATTGTCGCTATCGTCGCCATCTAGCCATTTGCAGATATAGTAGCTAACTATACCAGCTCCGATGGAAACAAGAAATGAGATAAGTAAATCCACGTAAGCACCCCCTTTCTGTTGCCAGATTGGGTGCGACAACGTTGTTATTATAGCATAGTGGCAGAAATACCACAATAAGCCAAAATTTTATAGTTATCATTCATTTTTGACTCCGGTGGAGTGGAGCCTAACTGTTTTTTTTCACCTTTATCTACAGACTCTTATAGATTCCATTTCAAATAGTCCTGAAAGGAGATGGGGATAAGCTCTACGCTGTCTTTAGGTGGTTCCGGCTTTAAATAATATACCTTTTTCGACAAAATTCCATTTTCTCCGGGAATATTTATTTCCAACCGATAGCAGCCATCAAGGAAAAGCTGACGATAGATTTCTTCATCACAATCGCCATAATCCTTCAGATCATGTACGGAGATCATATCGGCCAGCTGAAACTCCGGGAGATTACATTTTACTACTGGACAGGCTCCGCGCTTATAGCAGCTGGGTAAATTTGAATAGATCTCTTTACCAATAGTGTTTACAGAGGCCTGGATCAATTTATCCATGGATTGAATGATTTCGATTCTCTTTAATATGTCTTTCACAGGATCACATGCTTCTTTTTCGGTTTTCAGTTTTTTATACTCTGTGAGAAAGTCGGAAAGTTTATCAGCTGCAATAAGGTGCTCTACCGGTACTAATATTGTCTGTCGGGTGCAGCTGCTGATAGATTTCCTGATCAGAGTATCAAATTCCTTGGTATTAAACCAGATACTTTCCGTCAGTTCCTTATTAATTGCCTTGGAAGCCAGTTTTGTATAGCTGGTGGTTTTTCTGCCTGCGCCGGTAGAGAGATATATGTAATGTACGTTTGGACGAATATATTTTTGTACCCAGCTACGGTCGCATTTTAAGATCTTACAGGCGCTACGAAACGAAAGAGTATAGTCATATTCGAGAGCAGTTAAACATTGCTGCCATTTATCTTCATATTCATCAAAAGTTACCAGCATCTGGTTGCTATTCATCAATGTACCTCCATTTCCTTTATATGTTATAGTATACCATAACATATATAAAAAGTAAAATAAAACGATACCTAAGAAGGCATCGTTTTATAATTTCAGTTTGACCGATTTGCAATTTTTCTAATGCTCTCAAGAACATGATCACATTCATGCCATACAATCCAACTACAGTCTCCATCTTTTTCTGCATTCATAACCTGTGTAATAAGAGACATGCTTGTTTCAGATAACCTCTCAGCAATGCTATCCCATTTCGCTGATTGAATCCATTTTGCAAATCTCGGTTGATAATACTTCACTTCTCCGTTATCTATACTCATGTTCTTCCTCCGCTAAATCCTAATTTATCGTTCCAATTTCCTCTTCGCTGAAAATCTCTTCTACATCAGCACAATTTATTTCTATTATTTCTCCATTATTTTGCTTTATCGAGAATGTATTTTTGTTTGAGTCTACTTCATACAGCGTACCTATAAAACATTTTTCATTTCTCAAAACTTTACACTTTTGTCCAATATAAATTGTATAATTAAAGTCATTGTCTGAGCAATAATTAATAAAGCTATCTCCGTTTATGATGAATATATCTACACTTCTGACCATATTCTGTTTCTCCTTAAATCGTTATTTAAGCCATTCATTTTTCATAATTGCTTCTTCGATTGAATGGGCTAATTTAGTTCTTATAATGTATTTCACTTACATTATGTGATTTTATACGATTATACATCTTATCATTTTAAAAATCTTGTTTCCATTTGTGTCTGTAATCATTAATTTCATTTTCTCTACCTCCACTAAATTCTAATATTTCAGTTTACATGATTAACGATATCTGTCCGTTTTCAACTTCATAATTCATCCACAGTGTTTCCGTCCTTGCACGTCCTCCCTCTGCTCTGGTATTCTTCTGAACCTTATTCCATCCCTGAAGTACATCGTTATACATATCATTATCATATCCTGATAGAAGAATTTTTCCCGGATGTTTAACCAGCACGTTTAACAATTTTTCATGATCTGCATCCTTCATTTCATGTTTATAAAGATAATTTTTCCGAGTTCCGTGTAAATACGGCGGATCTGCATAAATAAAAACATCTTCCGTATCATATCTTTTTATCAATTCTAAAGCCGGTAAATTCTCAATTTGAACTCCCTTTAGCCTCTCAGTAGCCAGTTTCATTATTTCAGGAAGTTCGCTCCACGCTCTGGCCGGATTTGGAGAATTAGTCTGTTGGCCTGATTTAAAACCATTCTGGTACAAATTCCCGCACCCAAATCCCATCCAGCATTTAACAGCAAATCGTCTTGCTCTCTCTAGATCATCATAAGATGGTTCATAAGCTGCCTTATACTCTGACCGGGAAAATGGTGTAAATTCTATCGCACGTTCCAGTTCGTCACTTCGATCTCTCAATATGCGGAAGAAATTTACTATTTCTTCATCGATGTCATTAACTGTCTCAATGTGACTACGCTGCTTATTAAAAAACACCGCCAAGCTACCAGCAAAAGGTTCTACGTAAACATCATGCTTCGGTATGTATTCGCATATCCAAGGTGTAAGACGATTCTTTGCTCCCGGATACTTTAATATGCTTTTCACACTTTCACCTTCCTTTGTTAAATTCTAATTTAACTGCTTATTCATTGCGCAACGGCATTCTTCCACTGTTCCGATTGCGTGATACTTCTGTATTTCTTCAAGTGCTGCAATTGCCATTTGTAAAGCACAGCTGCATTCGTCAGACTCTACTCTCTGAAAATTTAAAGCACCATTCAAAAAATTGCATTTTTCAATTGCCTCTTTCTCTGTCATCCTCGCACCTCCATCAATTCATTAAATTTTTAAACATCTGAGTTGTTTCCATTATGGAAATAGCTCACATCAAAAGTTTCTACAATCCTGCTGCCACCTTTCCAACACGCATGTTGTCTACACCACTCCTTATCTCCTTTCGTACACGGAGTGCTCATATCTGCCTCATGCATACAAAATTCGCATGCAATGCCATATTCTCCGCTGAGTAATTTTTTAATATCTTCCTGTGCTGCTGCAAGCCTGCGCTTATATCTCTTAATGCTTTTCATATTTCTCCTTTCCTCCGGAAACAGCAGGTATGTTTCCGGAAGCTCCTAAATCAACTGGTTACTGTGATATATTAATCAAAAGTTGGAAAATTCCATTTTTTATAAACAAGCTCGTCCTCATTCCAGTCCAGATACTGCTGCATAAGGTGTTCTTTCATGATTTCTAACATCTCCGGCCGAAGTCCGAGGTTGCCATTATCCAGCAGTCCGTGGTGAAACCTGCATCCGAGTACGCCGTTTTTCTCTACTCCGAGACCGCCCTGGCTCTTATTTATGTAATGCATGATGTCCGGTATCCCTAAGAGCATTTCTGATCTGCATTTATCCATGTGGTAACCAAGCTTACAGAAAATACATTTGTTACCGTCCCTCTCTGCGATCCGGTAACAGGTTTCTTTTGTGAAATTGTAATTAATCTTGTTCTTTTTCTTTTTCATCTCTTCACCGCCTGCTGCATCCGCTCGATCTCTTTCTGGTATTTTCTCTTTAACCATGGCTTTGGCATCCGCATCCATACGGACCAGATGAAAAGCCTGATCCTAAACATCATCCTCATCGGCATCTCCTTTGACCAGTTCCTGTAATGTGTCTTTTAAATATTCAACACGATCTAATATGGCAGCCAGCATTCCCTGTGGTATCGTATATTCCCAGTCATTTAGGGTTAAGCGGATAGCTTCAACCGTTCTCTTGGCATCCTCAATGATCTGCTTGTCTGTTTTCTTTTCCGGCAAATATTCCGGGTGGTTCATGATGTCGTCCTGTCCCGGTATCTGCTCCTCTGGTACGTTTTCTCCCTGTTCTGATACGCTTTCTTCCGGTTTTGAAACGTTTTCCGGTAAATTTACAACATTTTTGTTAGTTTCGTTGTCATTTATAACGGATTCTGTTACATTTTCCTCTGTATTCTTCGGATCCGGCTTTGGAATCTCCGGATCAATATCATGAAGTGTCTGCTCTTTCGGTGGTTCTGCTGCCTGCTGCACATCATCCTTCTTTTTGATCGTTGAGATAACTTTGCTCTCTTTTCTAGGTGCTGATTTCGGTTGTACCGGTGCAACTTTTCCTTTTTCTTCCGGCAACTGCTCGCCGTATTCCTTTTCCCAGGATTCTCTCCATGTTTCTGCTGCGTAACTGATCTTTCCAAATGCCTTTTCAATATCCTCTTTGCTGTATACCTCGTTCCGGCTCGCATCACGCAGGTTCAAAAGTTTCACTTCATCACTGTTTTCTGTGATCGCAAGCATATGTGCACCTGCTCCTGGAATACGGACTGTGTAGACAGCTTGTTCATTCGGTATGAGGTTCTCAATGAAGTGTTTTCCTGTCTCTCCATTCTTAACAGCCGAAGTCCACAATTTTTTGTATATTTCTGGTGCATCTTTACCAAGCTGATACATGGTCTTTTCAAGGTTTGTATCAAGTGCCTGCTGCACGCTGTCCTTTTCTTCAAGCATGACTTCAATATCCGTGGTCTTTTTCTCCTCGTCCACGTCTTCTTTAAGCTGCTGGATCTCTGACTTGCTCAGATCCGGTGTCAGTACCTCGTTTACTTCATCCGGCAGCGACAGCATGATCGATAATTTGGCATATCCAAATCCCTGATATTCTGCTTTGAGTTCCGGTGCGTATCCGCCCTCGGAGAACTTATCATTGATGTTCATGAATCTGGATACCTGCGTCTTATCGATCCCGTATTCTGCCTTTGCAAATTCTACGACATTCTGATAGCCGGATTCCGCTAAAATTCTGGTATCGCGCGCCACTTTTAACAGATATCCGATACGGACAAATCCCTCCGCGGTCTTTTTTAACTCTGTGTCAAGCTCCTGCTTGTATTCTGCATAATTTCTGTATTCGATCACTTCGTTCATCACATTGCCTCCATAAAATCATTTTCCAGTGCATCCACCAGCAAGGTTCCCTGTAATCTTCCATGCCAGATCAGCTTCTTTTCTTCTCTTAACTGCTTATATCCATCTTTTCTTGCCTTGTCGCTCTTTTCTGCCAGTTTTTTATCTTCTGCCGATAGATTTTTCTTTACCCACTGCTGCCACTTTCTCAAAAACGGAAGTGCATCATCAAGATCTTTATATGCCTCATTCAGCACTGACTTTTTCTGTCTTATATTTCCTCCCGGCTCAATCTCCAGCGTGTACCACGGTACATCCGGTCTTGCTGCCCTTCTCAGGAACAGCAGGTATGTTTCCCTGATATCCATTCTCTGAAAATAAATATCACATGTGTGAATACAGTGCTTTAATACAATTCCTTCCTCGTAAATGTCCTTGATACTTTTTGGAGCAACGATACAGTACCTGCCTTCACTGTATTCATATTTTGTAAGTTCTCCGGATTCTACCAGGCTCTTGGCATTTTTGAATTTCTTTTCCTTTTCCCGGATCTCTTTTGCTGAATCCTTAAGTGATATCCTCGCCACCAGTTCATTGTGTGCCACTGTGAGGTCTTTCGGTTTTAAAAGCAGTTCTACCGTGCAGTCCATTTTCATTTTCTGCATCATGTCCACATAATCACACCAGTCACTCCACAGGTAACACATGCTCTCTTTTCTTCCAAGTGATCTTCTGTACTCCTGCTGCTTTCTCAGGTAGTTGCAGACTTTATGCATTGACAGATATTGAAAAGGATTTTTGCGTTTTGTGTCTTCCGGGTAGATGTCTGCCTCGCATAAGGTCATGATGTCCTCATCCTGGTATACGGTGTTGTTTCTCTTTTCTTCCTGCAGCCACCTCAAAATCTTTCCGTCCCCATTTATATCCTTTAGTCTTTTTAACCTCCCCTTATCAATGCAGAGCATCTTTCCAAGTTCATGTGCATTGATATTTTTCTCTGTATTTTTATATCCCCAATCATTGAGGAAATACCTTCCCAGCATCGTGAGTCCTGCTTTCATGCACATCTCTATCAGAGGCCTTTCTTTTTCTTTCTTCAGATAACGCCCGATATCTTCCACGCATCCACTTTTTACTGCGATAGGATAGGATGTCCTGGAGTGTCTGAATACGTTTGAAAGATTTCTTGCATACACCATGCTGCCGTCAGACGGAACACAATACAAATCTGTTTCATGCCAGCACATTTTTCTTCTTTTATATTCTCCGTACTCGTATACCTCTACCACACCCGCGCTCACAATCTGCCGGTGTGTCTCTGATTCCCAGAAGTCACACTTGTTTACACCCAGTGCATTCATTGTGTCCGTTCTTCCTGCTACAAACCTGCGCTGGATGAGTCCGTCTTTATAACGCTGGATGTATGTAAACGCCCTGCACCGCACATGTACATCATTTTTCTTTTTTGCACGCGAAACATAATTTATAATTCTATGGCATACCGGGCATTTTCCCGGCATATTATGTTTTGGTTTTACGTCAAGCTGTACCGTTTTCAGGCATGATGTGCAGTACCCGGTCTTCGCACCGGCGCCTTTATAGTAAATAAAATTACTTCCGTCAAAGCCGTTATGCTCATACCAGTCCCTAAAGCCTTTCGGCGGCTCGCCCACAGGCTTCATCACTTCATCCCACCGGTCTGTCAACTTCCTGATCCGCTCATCTTCCCTTCTTTTTTTGCACCCCTGCTGCCACTCCATGATCCCGGCACTTCCTGTATTTACTGTCTTTAACAGTTTTCTTACTGTATACTTTCCACCTTTGTTGAAATACATATAAAAATCATATTCTATTCTGCCCGTATACCATTCTTCCAGGTTCATGATCATTGCTGTCCGCCACTTATAGGTTCCATCATCCTGTCTTTCTCTTGTGGTATAAGTTTCTCCTTCATAGTTGATGAAAATATCCCATTTTGGTACTAGGATGTTCTTATCCAGATCCTCCCTCGTGCAAATGGAGACTTTTAATATTCCATCGAGCTGTTGGCATCTCGCTGCAAGCCAATATCTGTATTTATGCTGTTTACCGTTCCAGTCATTTTTCCTTCCCGGCATCCGTAATGCCTCTATCATACTTTTTGTTGCGTTCAGCGTCCGCAGATTTTCCAGTTCTTTTTTATTCATCGTGTACCGCCTTTCCGTCTACACCATAAAAAACATCTTCCTCGAAACCATCTATCCCGATCTCATATACACCGGCATCTGTTATCTCTCCGGCTCTGTTATCTTTTGCTATGTAAAGCAGATCACCTTTCTTTCCTCTGGCTTTCGGATGTTTTCCTCTCACGATCACATGCCCTGATCCTGCTGCATCCCCGGTTTCTTCACGTACAACTGACGCCATCTTCGCTTTTGGATGTCTGGACATCCAGATAAGACCTCTCATGTACATCTCTGTTTTTGACAGTTCTCTCATGAGCGTGATCTCCGGTGCAGATATCCTGCTGTTCACTCCGTCCTCGTCAATATTGCCACCAAGTTCCACCAGAAAATAGCGGTCATCCGATTTGTTATAATAACTCAATACCCCCAGTGGATCGTCTGTTGCATGGAATCCATCTGCACCACAGTGTGCATTTTCTTCTGTATATTTCACTCCCTGCTCATACTGGAACGTTCCTTTTCCCATTGTGCAGGTAAGATTGCTGTTAAACCCTTTATATGCAAGCATCTTTCTACTCTCCCAAATAATACTTTCTGGCTATTTTCCTGACTTCCATTCTGTTTGGAATGCCTAGGTAAAGCGGACCATTGAAATTTTCCAGTTTTCCGTTATGTTTTACTTTTGTGATCTTAAGGATCTCGGCACTTACCGGTACTTTATTCTCAAAAGAGTACTGGATCAGCTTTGCCATGTATTCTTTCAGGTATTTTCCCTTTTTTCTGACTGCTGCACAGAAAGCTTTGTCTTCCGCACATTCCTCTATCACAGTGTCTTTCCAGTCTGACATGATCCCATCAATGCCCAGCGCCTTGCTCTCGACTGCAATCTTTCCCGCCGCCGCCATCAGGGCACTTGCCAGCTCCGTCACGATTCCGTCTACATAATCCTCTGCGTCTGCTGCATCCAGACCATTCTCCACTGCCAAAATCTTAAGGCTCTCCAGGTCTCCCTCTGCCTTTAATCCCTCTGCGGTCATGTTCAATTCTTCCACAGAGTCAAATTCTCCAAATCTTTCAAATAATGCCATAATTTATCTCTCCTTCATCTTGATCTCTTGCCACAAACTCTCGGTATAAGCGTTTCTTTGGTTTAATAAAATTCTGACCAGATTTCCCTGCATGAGCCTGTCCAGTTCCTGCCACTTATCCCGGTTTTTTATCTCGTGACCGTCCGACCTCGTCCAGTCGTTCTGTTTCCAGCGTTTTACATACTCTGCATCCTCATATCCGTTGTAGAGGTACTTGGATTCCGTGTAGATGGTCAGTATACATTTTTCCCGCATCCGGTGCAGTGCCATGATCAGAGCTTCCAGTGTCGAACGGTTCTCATTTTGCTGTTGCACCGGTACAACTTCCTTGATTACCGCCGGGTACTTGCTGTTTTCTCTGTAATATTCCAGCGCATATCCTATATGTCCGTCCTGCTGCCATCTGCCCTTGATCCCGGTCACTATGTAAATGCTCACTTCTTTCATCCGCTGTCGCCTCTTTCCAATGGTTTTATTCTTATCTCCGTGTAACGCAGATAAGATAAGCCTGTGTATTTATTAACTCCGCACACCACGCTTTCCGGATCGATGTAATATCCCGGTGTCGGCTCTGGTCCATTTTTTATGATTTTTCTGACCGTCCATCTGTAGTACTTTTTTCGTTCCGGTTCTTTTGTGACCAGATTTTTTGAACATGAATATGTGGAACATTCTTTTTTCTCCTCCGGTGTGAATAGCGATAACTGCTCGTATCCATCCTCATTTTCGTCCGGCAGTGGCTTTGTTATATAATTTGCCAGACGCCTGAAATCTCCATCCTCATATAACGGTGTGAAATTCACATATCCGTGTTTCTTCCAGTACCTCTGAATCAATTCACTCGTTGCCGGCTCTCCTCGTATCTTGTTGATTATAATGTGTATATGTATTCCGCCTTTTTTTCCTATCTCGATACGCATGATCCATAAAAGCTGTTTCCCCCTCTTTTTGTACGCCCTTCTCATGTTCTGCCAGAAATTAGTCATTATCTTTTTTATCTTCTGCAATGACATTCTTGTGCCCTCTGGGAAAGTCAGTGTTGTCCAGAGATCTCCTTCGTAGAAATTCCATCTGATCTTTCTCCACACTTCTCTCTCTTTCTTCCACTGGTTCTGTTTTTTAATCTGCTCCTGGGTGACTTTCTTCTTTTTCTGTCTCTTCTCTCCCTTCGCTCCGTATTTTCCCTCCCATTTATACTCAATGTCATTGCTGTTTAAAAACTCATATGTGTCCTTCCAATACATGTCTACCTCTAAATGTTTCTAAGTTTAATATACTTATATTGTTAAATAGACCGGGCGAAAATCCCCGTTTTCCTTGCATTTTCAGGCTTTTTGTGGTAATATAAATATAGAGTTTATGTGTCCTAACAAAAACTCCTGCGATTAAGAAATGGCCGTTTCTTAATCGCTTTTTCTTTTTACCACTGCCATGACATCCTCATACGTCATGCGCTGCATGTCAAAGCCTCTCCTGATGCACTCAAACCCTGCCCTGATACATTTTTCTTCACTGAACAGTCCTTCTATTGGTTCGTCTCCCTGCCTGTCTCCAAAAAGCTCTGTGCGTTCTTTCTCCGGCAGCCGGATGAACACTGCGACTATCCCTGCCCTTTCCCTTATCAGCTTTGCTTCTACATATTCCTTTTTTCTATAATGATGCTGGAATATGTCAGCCTGCAGGATCAGCTTTCTTTTTAGGTCTGCATCCTGTATCATCTGGTCCACCTGCTTTCCTGAATGCTTCCTTCACTTTTTTCTCGTTGAACATCTCTAAGAGCCTGTCCAGTGCTTCCCTGTCCATCTCAATGAAGCCGGCCACAAACACTGTGTTTATGTAAGTCCACTTTGCCCTACAGTACTTGCCTGCTGCCATCTCACTATCAAAAATATCCGGCTGTTTGAAGATCTTTTCCACAACCTCAGTCACGGTCAGCATAGAACACCTCCGTTCTCATAAGATATCTGAAGCCATATAATTTTTCTGTGTTAAACTCTTCCTTTACTTCTTTACGCATGGTCTCATATTCTTCATCTGTGATTACTTTCATGCCCTTCATCAGCGTAAGCATTCCTACCAATTCATTCTGAGATTCCTCGGTAAATTCTGCCTTTATTGGTGCACTAAACTTTATATCATTTAATTGTTTGAGTAAAATATTGAACCATGTTCTATATTCCTCTATCATTTTTTCTTTCATACTCAATCCTCATACTCTCTGAATCTCGGTTTGAAGCCCCAGCAAAACATTAGCAGTCCGACAACCGCACTAATCAGAAGTCCTGCTGTTCCGCACGCTGCAAATGCTATCAGTCCGATCCATCCGATCCAATCTCGCATTCTTTTTCTCCTCTCCAGATATATCCTGTATATTCCCATAACAATTTTGGCGATATGTATACATTTCCTTTTACATTGCCTCTTGCAACAGTTCCTATCGGAAGCCGTCCTGATTCAATGCCTTCGATTACATACGGTTTTCCCTTTCCAAAAACCTTTGCCGCAACATCTACTGGTACACCGCCAATCCCAAACTCTGGGTATTGCATAGCAGATAATAATTTTCTATACACATCATCCGCAATTTCATTTGCAATATCACGCTCTAACTGAACCATCTATTTTTCCTCCTTTCAAACGGTGACAATTTGTCGCCATTTCATTATTGCTGCACCTGCAATTTTTTCTCGTCTTCCTGCTTCTGGTGTGCAATCGCCATTCCCTCGCCAAGTCCAAGCAAATAGCTCTTATCGCTCTCTGCCAGCTTTGGGATCAGCTTTCCAAAAGTTTCTAAGATCTGTTTTTCTTTCTCTGACATATGAGTCACCTCTTTTCTCTTTCCTTTCTTGTTTATGTGAACATTTTACTTCTCATATACAAGCTTGTCAACATTTATTTTTGTTTTTGTGAAGTTTTTTGTTTTTGTGAAGTTTTTTTATTGACTTTTTCTTGAACTGCTTTTATAGTGAAGACATAGAAAAGAGGTGATTTGATGAACGAGCGTTTGAAAAAATTGCGAAAAACGTTAGACCTTACTCAACAAAAATTTGGTGAACGTATCGGTGTAAAGGGTAACACCATTGCTCAATACGAGCTTGGACGTAATGAACCCATTGACGCTGTTATTAATCTTATATGTAGGGAATTTAACGTAAACGAAGAATGGCTACGTACCGGAACCGGTGATATGTTCCTTCCTGTGGATCGTAATGCGGATATTGCTAAACTAACAAAAATGTTGTTGGATGAAGAGTCTGATTCTTTTAAGAATCGCTTTATCTCCATGTTAGCCAATTTAACAACAGGAGAATGGGAATTTCTGGAACAAAAAGCAAAGGAACTTGCTGGAATTGATGATAAAAATAAGGACTAGTAAATGACCTAGTCCTTGGTTTCCAAAAGAGTTTTTACAAGTGTATAAATATAACTGATATATTTTTCATTATCAATCATATTTATCATTTCAATAATTCTCTCTTTTGTTTTATCCATCGCCCCGCCCCCTTTGTTTCAACTTATCATATTTTTTACAAATTACAATAGTAAGTGACATTATTTCCGTGATTGCGGAAATCGGTAACGATTTACTGATTTTATATGTAATAAATGTTATGATTTATTTATATTCGCTGTCAAAAAGGTCTGTGATTTTTACATCAAGAGCTTTTGCGATTGCTTCCAGTTGATACAGGGTTGGCGATATTTTTTCATTCTCAATGTCATTAAGTGTTGTTTTGCTTATCTTAGACATCTGCTCTAACTGTTTTAATGTGATATTCTTCTCTGCTCTGGCTTGCCATGTTTTTACTTTCATCACATTATTTTAGCAAAATGCCGTTTATATTTTTATTGGGATATTCTGGAAATAAATTTTATATATAATGCTTCCATGTTATAATTTCTATTATAAACATCAGATCAGGGGGCTTATGTATGAAAAAAATAATACCACTTTTTACACTATTAATTATCCTAGCTTTTTCTTCGATGGTATATGCTCATCCAGGAAGAACAGATGAAAATGGTGGACATTACGACCGATCAACTGGAGAATATCACTATCATCATGGTTATCCGGCACATCAACATGAAAATGGTATATGCCCATATAATTATGATGACAAAACTTTTCCTGATGCAGAAGCTAGAAAACCTAATTCTTCCAGTACGACAGTTGAAAGATCCGCTATTCATTTTCCTTCGGAAAGTACTTCTGTTGAATCCTTATTTGCATGTATTTTTAGTTCACTTTTTTTGTTTTTGCCTTTATTTATATTATGTAAATCCTTCAAAAAGCTTGAAAAGTCTGCTAAAACAATGTCATCAGATATTATGTGCATAGATACTGATTCAGCAGAACTGGAACATATAAATGATTTTCAATTTACCTTTATGCCTTATAATTACGAAGAGTGTAATGACACGCTATCTGATATAATATGTGTTAATCCTAATGAACCTACTTCAATAGAACTTTTGGCTCTGTTTACTATTAGTGAAGTATATCATTACCATTATAGAACTGATTTATATTCTTGGCACAATTATATTTGTGGTTCAAGACTTGAGGCTATTGATTCCATTATTTTTACAACTTTTTTGCTTTATTCATATTGTCTTGATTACAGTAATAATAACGCGCATCAGGCATTCTTTTATGAGAAATACATTTCCCTAATAAAAAAATGTCTTACTAACAATCTACTTCTCAATTTATGTGAGAATAATACAGAAAAAATTTTTGATGAACGATTTCATTTATATGAGGTTTCATATTCGAGTTCTAAAAATTATAACACAGTACTCAGTTTATTTATTTCTCTAATTTGTCAGGATAACTTATCACAAGGCTATGAATCTTATAATCCTGACTTGTTAATTGATAAGAAACTTCTTATCGCTGTTTCTGATGTGCTAATTCCTTATTATGGTTTACTCATCGCAGATTGCGATACTACCGTTGCAGATGTTCTTATTAATTATCTTAATTCGTAAAATTTGTAAATTGTACCGGTGCAATTTACAATTAATACTACTTTTCAATCGGTGACAATTTGTCACCAACTGAAAATGCCCCCGGCACTGCAAATACCGGAGGCACAAGCTTTGGAATGATCCAATAGCCCTCACAAGCATATTGTATCATTCTAAAGCAGCTGCTGCAAGCAGAACAATCGTTCCTTGCTGGCTGTTATTTTTATACCCATTTTTAAGGAGGAATACTATGAAAAATCCAAATGGATATGGGTCCGTCATTAATTTAGGCAAAGGCAGGCGACGTCCTTGGGCTGCCCGTGTCACGACCGGACTTGTGTATGATGAGAAAAAGGATAAATTGATACAACGGTATAAGTATATTGGATACGCAGATACCAGAAAGGAAGCACACCAGATTCTGGCAGAATATAATGCCGGATTGCCTATCAAGGACAATCTTCCGCGTACATCTTTACCTACTTTCAAAGAGATCTGGGAAGGATATTCTGCTGCAAAATTCAACCCTGATAAGAAAAAGCCTGTCAGCAAAGATACGGTTCGAAATTATACTCTGGCTTACAACCGTTTTTCTGAACTTCATGATAGAAAGATTGTTAACATTACAGCTCCTGAATTGCAGATTATCCTAGATCGATATAAGGACAAATCTCTTTCTACTGTCGGCACTATGAAATCGGTTCTTAATCAAATGTATCGGTATGCGAAAAAATACTATGATGTCGAAGATATCACTAAGACACTTGAAATTGAATATACGGATTCTGCAAATCCTATTCATAAGCCATTCACCCAAAATGAAATTGACTGGTTATGGGATCATTCTGATGATTATCGTGCTCAGTTTGTTCTCATGATGATTTATACCGGAGTACGTCCGCAGGAATTTGTTAAGATTGAGACTAAAAATGTGCATCTGGATGAAAATTATTTTGTTGGTGGTCTTAAGACTGATGCAGGAAGAGAACGTATTATTCCTATTCATTCTAAAGTAAAAAAATTTTTTGAATCAAACTATCATCCGGAAAAGCAATATCTTATTATGAAGAGCAATTTTAAAGAACTTACCTACAGAGATCGTCATGATAATTTCAGTTATGCTTTATTCATCAATACTGTTTGGACACCGTATATGTGCGAAATTGGTATGGATCATCTTGGGCATGATCCAAGACATACTTTTGCCACTCTCATGGACAAAGCTAACGTGCCAGATAATATTTTAAAATCGATCATGGGACATGCGCAAACAGATGAAAAAGGAAGGATTGATGTCACAAATGCTGTCTATATTCATAAGACAATCGAAGATCTTAGAGAGGCTGTTGAAAAAATATAATATACAAAAAAATTGGCTTAAAAGTGTATATTACCCGTATATTACTTGTATATTACTATTGAAAATTAGCCGTATTTTTCTGGTTTTTGGCAAAGGAAAAACCCCAGAAATACTGGATTTCCGGGGCTTCAAAAATTTCTTATGCTACTGCTTTTTTAGCTACTTCTGCAAGTGCTGCAAATCCGGCTGCATCGTTAACTGCCATCTCTGCTAACATTTTACGGTTGATATCGATACCGGAAACTTTTAATCCGTGCATCATCTGGCTGTAAGAGATTCCGTTCATTCTTGCTGCTGCGTTGATACGAGCGATCCATAACTGACGGAACTGTCTCTTTCTTTCTTTTCTACCAGCATAAGAACTTGTTAAGGCTCTCATAACTGACTGTTTTGCTACTCTATACTGTTTAGATCTAGCGCCTCTGTAACCTTTTGCTAATTTTAAAGTTCTATTATGTCTTTTTTTAGCGCCTAAACCGCCTTTTACTCTTGCCATTTTTTATTCCTCCTTACCTGATTCCTATGCGTATGGTAAAATCTTCTTCATATTCTTAACGTTTGTTGCATCAACCATTGCTGGTTTTCTAAGATTTCTCTTATTTTTTGTTGTTTTCTTTGTTAAGATATGTCTCTTATAAGCTTTACTTCTTTTTAATTTTCCTGTTCCTGTAACTTTGAAACGTTTTGCAGCTGCTCTGCTTGTTTTCATTTTTGGCATGATAGATTCCTCCTTAAAATAATTATTTCTTTTCTGCCAACACCATGCTGATACTTCTTCCTTCAACCTTTGGTGCTTTTTCCACTACTGCTGTGTCAGATAAGCTTTCTGCGAAATCGTCGAGAATGTGTTTGCTTGCATTCATATGAGCCATTTCACGTCCGCGGAATCTCAAAGTGATCTTCACTTTATCTCCCTTGGATAAAAACTTCTTTGCAGCGTTCATTTTGGTATTCAGATCATTTAAATCAATATTCGGTGACAAGCGAATCTCTTTCAGCTCAACCACTTTCTGTTTCTTTTTGGCTTCTTTTTCTTTTCTTGCCAGTTCATAACGATACTTACCGTAATCGATAATCTTGCAGACAGGTGGTTTTGCAGTTGGAGCGATTTTAACTAAGTCAAGTTCTGCTTCCTCAGCAAGCTTCATAGCTTCTCTCGCTGACATAATGCCAAGCTGTTCTCCGTTTTCTCCGATCAGACGAATTTCTTTGTCTCTGATCTGTTCATTAATCATTAACTCGCTAATGGTATTGCACCTCCAAAATAATTTTTCATGCTTCCACATAAAAAAAGTGGATAGGCAGACTATCCACAATCAATCAAATACGCATATGCGACGTTTGAGGTATTAAACCATGAGACACTGTAAATTTGTGCTCCGGTGAGAGTGGATACTCTACTTTGTTTTCAACAACTCTGATAATATAACATACACACACTCATTTCGTCAAGTATATTTTTTGCATTTTATAAATTTTCTTGAATGAAATTTTATAAATTTAGCATCAGTATTTGCATTTTGCGTTGCCATTTAGTACACTCTTCTTATATTATAAAAATTTTTTTAAAATACAAGAACCATGAAAGGTATTGACAAATAAACTATGGATCACAGAATTGTCGACTTACATGTACATTCCACCGAATCAGACGGAACTCTCACACCCGAAGATCTGGTGGCTGAGGCAAAGAAAGTCGGGCTGGCGGCATTTGCACTGACAGACCATGACACCTGCCAGGGTGTATGCAAAGCAATGCCCTGCGCTGCTTCTGCCGGAATCGAACTGATACCGGGCATCGAACTCTCCACCGATTATCACGGAAAAGAAGTCCATATCGTAGGGTTATATATTGATATGGAAAATGAGCAGCTTCTGAAAAAGACAGCCGAATACCGGAAATGCCGCAGTGAGCGCAATGCACTTATGGTGGAGGCACTTCAGAAGGAAGGGCTTTCCATTACGATGGAAGAACTGGTGGCTGAAAATCCGGACTGCGTCATTACACGCGCCAACATTGCACGTTTCCTGTATGAACATGGCCAGATCAAGAGTGTCCGCGAAGCCTTTGACCGCTATATTGGCGACCACTGCAAATGCTATGTCGGCAGATTGAAAGTCGCTTCGACCGATGCCGTGCGTCTCATCAAGGAAGCCGGAGGTACTGCCATTTTAGCTCACCCTCTGCTCTACGGTCTGAGTAACACCAATCTCCAGAAAATGATCGACGAGCTGAAACCGGCGGGACTTGACGGGTTAGAAGCAATCTACTCCACCTACACCACCGGAGAAGAACAGCAGATGAAACGTCTTGCAAGGGAAAACGGACTGCTTATCAGCGGCGGCTCTGATTTCCACGGCTCAAACAAACCGGATATCGCTCTTGGCAGAGGACGGGGACATCTGTATATTCCTTACTCTGTTTTAGAAACGATAAAAGCCGGCAGATAAAAAAAGGAAGCTTACATATCAACGGTAAGCTTCTCTTTTTTTATAAAATAAACTTCTCGATCACTTCCGCGATCGCATCATGATTATTATCATTTTCCGTAACATAATCAGCGGCTTTCTTGATATCATCGATTCCGTTCTTCATAGCGATACCAATATGTGCGGATTGGATCATCGGAATGTCGTTCTGTTCATCTCCGATTGCGACGGTGCTGGTATGTGGAATATTTAACAATTTTACCAGATACTGTGCGCCGGTTCCTTTGTCCGTGTCGACCGGACAATACTCCAGATACTCTTTACAGGAGAAAAAGGAGTTGCATTTTCCTTTCGCCCAGGCAGCATTTGCTTTCTGGAAACGTTTTAATTTTTCATCATCCTCCAGATGGATCAGAATGACTTTCTGAGGTTCCGAATCCAGACAATCCGAAATTCTTCTTGTGAGTTTGTAGGTCATATGAGAACGCTCAACATAATAATCCAGTTCTTTTGTGTGCCGTTTTGTCACAATGTCTACGGTATTGTAGGTCTGCGCATAGATGCCGGCTTTATACGCCCGGTCAAAAATCTCCTGCGCAACCTCGATTGGAAGTGCACTTTTATAAAGCACACGGTCTGCCGCACAGTCATAGATCACTGCCCCGTTAAAGGCGATCATATAACATCCCGGACTGGTCAGCCCAAGATTCTTTGCAACAATCCTGCCCGACTCTACCGGTCTTCCGGTTGCAAGAACAAAATAGTGTCCACGCTCTAACATTTTCTGTATTGCAGCCCGGTTCTTTTCAGAAATCGACTTATCATCACACAATAATGTATGATCCAGATCTGCAAATAAAATTTTATTATTCATAGCCATCCTCCCTCACACAATAACTGCTCTTTCCGTACTGCTATTTATTCTACAGGTTCTGCCGGGATAAACACTCTTCCCTGATATCCATGAGATGGTTTTGAAACATTTTCCATTGCCTCCCTGCAGAAAACATCCTGAGATGACAACGCAATCTTTCCGCGTCTGTCTACCTTCTCGTAATTGCCGTCAGCATGCAGCACATGTGCCTTTAAAGTGTCTGCCAGTTCCACATCCAGAATATGTCTGACACGTTTTTTCAGTTCATCATCTAATACCGGGAATAAAATCTCCACTCGTCTGTCTAAGTTACGCGGCATCCAGTCGGCACTTCCCATGTAAATTTCTTCTTCTCCATCATTGAAGAAATAGAAGATCCGGCTGTGCTCTAAGAAATTTCCAACGATCGAACGGACTTCAATATTCTCGCTCACCCCTGGGATCCCGACTTTTAAGCAGCAGATTCCACGGACGATCAGCTGGATCTTAACGCCTGCTGCAGACGCTTCATAAAGGGATTCAATGATTCCCGGATCACAGAGCGAATTCATTTTTGCAATGATCTTTGCAGGTTTTCCCTCTTTTGCATGCTTCGTCTCACGGCGGATCAGCTTTGTGAACTTCGTGCGAAGCCAGATCGGTGCAACCGCAAGTTCATTCCATGACAATGGTTCGGAGTAGCCGGACAACATATTGAATACGGCAGTTGCATCCTCTCCGATCGCACCGTCACAGGTAAAAATACCACAGTCTGTATATAACTTTGCTGTGGAGTCGTTGTAGTTACCGGTTCCAAGATGCACATAACGACGGATACCATCTTCCTCCCTCCGGACAACCAGCGCTATTTTGCTGTGGGTTTTCAGTCCAACCAGACCATAGATAACATGGCAGCCAGCCTGCTCTAATTTTTTTGCCCAGACAATGTTATTTTCCTCATCAAACCGGGCCTTTAACTCCACTAAAACAGAAACCTGCTTGCCGTTTTCAGCCGCCTGTGCCAATGAAGCAATAATTGGTGAATTGCCGCTGACACGGTAAAGCGTCTGTTTGATGGCAAGTACATCCGGATCCACAGATGCCTGACGTATAAAATCAACCACCGGATCAAACGTCTGGTATGGATGATGCAAAAGGATATCTCCTTTTCGGATCTCATCAAAAATATTTTCCCCCGGTACGATCTCCGGCACGCGCTGTGGCGTGTAAGGCTCATTCCGCAGATCGTCACAGCCTTCTAATCCATACATTTTCATCAGGAATGTGAAATCAATTGGTCCGTTGATCTGGAAAATATCCTGTTCTGCCACTTTTAATTCATCTTTTAAGAAGTTTAACAGCTTTTTGTCAATACCGTCCTCCACTTCCAGACGGATCACCTCTCCCCACTGACGCATTTTTAACTGTTTCTGAATCTCTTTTAACAGGTCAGCCGCCTCATCTTCATCGATCGACAGGTCGGCATTCCGCATGACACGGTAAGGATATGCGCAGAGTACATCGTAGTTTAAAAACAATTTATCAATATTCCGCTCAATGACCTGCTCCAATAAAATGAAGGTCTTTTCATTTCCATCTTCCGAAGGGATATGTACCAGGCGTGGCAACACGCTTGGAACCTGGACGGTTGCAAATTCAATTTCCTCTTTTTCTGCTTTTCCTTTTTTCTTGGAAAGAAGTGCTGCAATGTTCAATGTCTTGTTCCGGATCAGTGGAAATGGTCTTGAGGCATCCACCGCCATCGGGGTGAGTACCGGATATACATTGTCTTCAAAATAGCGGTCCACAAACGCAGCCTGTGACTCACTCAGATCTTCAAACGCATCCATCACAACGATCCCATGCTGGTGCATAAGCGGCACAAGAGAACGGTTATAGGTATTGTACTGAAGCGTGACAAGCTCTCTCGTGCGCTCATTGATCTTCTCTAACTGTTCCGATGCCGTCATTCCGGCAATGTCTTTTTTCTTATAATTGGCGTGTACCATATCCTTCAGGGATGCGACACGCACCATGAAAAATTCGTCCAGATTTGACGAAGTGATACTGACAAACTTTAATCGTTCCAGAAGCGGAATGGATTTATCTCTCGCCTCGTTTAATACACGGTGATTAAATTTCAGCCAGCTCAATTCCCTGTTTTCATAATATTCCGGTTTTTTAAAATCCTGTTCTTTCTCCATAAGATAAACCTAGCCTTTCCATTGGTTGTCTGTCAGCCGTAGACTCTCTTTTCTTTGATCACCGGCTTTATACTGAATACATTTTCAAAGTATGCCGTTTTGGCATCAAACAGTGCTTTTTCCAAAGCAATATCATCCATTGTCTCAATTGTGATCACAAGTTCTCTTCCCTTGACTGCCGCCTTTACATTCTTAAACTTCTGCTTATGGCTCCGGTCCATTGCATTGGATACACGAAGGATTGCAGAAAGTTTTGCAACGGTCAGATAACTGTCATGATCCAATTTATCTGCGAGATCTTCATAGTCAGGAAGCGGCCATGTATTATATAATACTGTGTTTGCAATGATCTCACGCTCTTTGTGTGTCAGTCCGATAATCTCGGAAGCCATAATAATATCATAGGAGCAGGACGGTCCGTTGGCAAAACTGATATATTTTCCGCAGTCATGTAAAATGGCAGCCACCTGTAAAAGCAGCCGTTCTCTTCTGCCAAGTCCATGTACTTTTTTCATCGTATCAAAAATAAGCGTTGCCATCTGTGTCAGTGCATCAATATGTGGGGTGTAACTCATATAACGCTCGGAAAGATTTCTTGCGGCAGATAAGACATCCGCCTCAAAATCATGTTCTACCCGGATCATATTATTCTTCTGTGCATAGTGGAATGCGATACCATCGCTGACATTCGTTCCCGGTGCCCAGAGACTCTCTGCGCCGATGCTCTCCGCCATGCATTTAAAGATCATCATATATGGAATGACAAGCGCATCACTCTCATTCGAAAGGTTCAATTCCTCCGAGATTTCCTCTAATGTCTTCTCATCCAGCTTTCTGATGTACTTTAAGAACTTTGCTGCCTCTATGGTATTGTCTTCCTTGTTTTTTTCTACTTTTCTGCTGATCTCTGATATATAATCACCGATGATGATCAGGTATTTGATCTTCGTCTCCTGAAGATACATAGCTTTAAAAACTTCAAGTTCCTTGTCAACAAGTTCTTCTACCTGAAGTTCATACTGTGCCAGATTATTACTTTTTCTTGCCAGCTGCTCCCTCATACGCATGGTGCCGAGTGCCAGATGCTGTGTTGTGACTACTTTTCCCTTTGAGAATACCGTGATCTGCATACCGCCGCCTCCGGCATCCACGACTGCTGCACCTTTCTGGATCATACGCTCAAAATCTTCCCGCATGGCAACCGATTTATAACTGATAAAGCGATGCTCAGAGTTACTTAAAACTTTTACGAGAAGTCCTGTCCGGATGCGGATCTGGTCTAAGATAAAAAGTTCATTTTCAGCGTTTCTCAAGGCTGCGGCAGCATATGCTTCGTAGCTGTCCACCCGGTAGCCGTCCATGATCTTTTTGTACTCGGCAAGCGTATCACACAGCGCCTCCACAAGTTCATATCCGATACTTCCCTTGGAATATGCATCTCTTCCAAGTTCAATCCTGCTCCGGATATAATCGATGTCACGGATTTTCTTCTTTCCCGAAATCTCAAATATTTTAATACTTACTTCATAAGAACCGATATAAATTGCTGCGAATGTATGGATCACCAGATGTCTGCCTCCTCATTTCTTTTGTATATCTCTATTATACCAATTTTTTATTCTTTTCCAAGTAAATAGTTGATAAATTGCTGTGCCGTCCTGCCGGATAATCCGCCGTGGGAAAGCTCCCATTTATTGGCCTCAGCAAGCAAAGTGTCCTCATCCATGGAAACCTGGTATTTTTCTGCAAGTACTTTGACAATATTCTGGAATTCCTTCTTGTTTGGTGCGCCAAAGTAGATGGAAACACCAAATCTTGCATACAGGGATAATTTTTCCTGTACAGTATCGGAAGTATGCATATCCTCACGCACTTCCTCTTTATCCGAAAATGTTTCACGGATCAGGTGGCGTCTGTTGGAGGTTGCATAGATCAGTACGTTGTCCGGTTTTTTCTCAAGACCGCCCTCGATCACTGCCTTCAGATATTTATATTCGATCTCAAACTCTTCAAAAGAGAGATCGTCCATGTAAATAATGAACTTGTAATTGCGGTTTTTGATCTGTGCGATGACATCATTCAGATCACAGAACTGGTGCTTGTACACTTCGATCAGACGTAAGCCTCTGTCATAGTACTGGTTTGCAATGGCTTTGATACTGGTGGATTTTCCGGTTCCGGCATCCCCATATAACAGGCAGTTATTTGCCTGCTTTCCGTTGACAAATGCTTCCGTATTGTCGATGAGTTTCTGTTTTGCAAGCTCATAGCCGACCAGATCGTCTAATTTCACATGGGCAATATTTGTGATCGGCACGATCTCCACCTCTTCCTTTTCCCTGTGCTGAATGCGGAATGCCTTGTGAAGTCCGAGTTTACCAACGCCAAAATCTTTATAAAATGCCGTCACTGCATCTTTAAATCCGGACACATCTGTGGAAGCTTCCAGCTTTAACTTCAACTCATTGATGCGCTCTTTGATCCTCTTATTAAAAATCTTTCCGCTCCCTGTCATGCTCTGATAATCGGTGATGACATCCATGCAGTCCATCTCAAAATAAGAGGCAAGTTTTCCAAAATCAAAATCAAACAGCGATTTGATGATCTCAAAGTCATGCAATACGATCTGATTGATGGATCCCTCCACTTCTCCGCGGATCTCACAGGCTTTACTGTAAGCATTCTCATTATTTACAAGAATAAATGCCAGAAAACTGTGCCACAGGTTTCCCTCAAATCCATGACTCACTGCCAGCTCCATTAGCTGGTTCAAACTCTCATACAAAAGAGACTCCACGTCCTCTTTGTTATAATATTCATTTTCGTAATTCTCCATGATCCAGGTCATGTTGTAAAATAAGTTACCATTTTCAAAATCTTTATATAAGATCAAATTCTTTGGACTTTTCATCAGTTTATTCATTCCCTTCTGCACTCACATAATTGCCAAGTATTTTCAATCGGATGGTCTCCTCTGTCAGCCCCCGCAGCGCATTCTGTACGGCTGCATCATTGAGGTTTCCCTCAATGTCAACAAAGAAGCGGTACTCCCACGCTTTTCCCTGCACCGGTCTGGACTCGATCTTGTTCATGTTGATTCCGTTGTAGATAAAATGGGACAGCTTATGGTACAGCGAACCGCTCTCATGCGGAACTTCAAAAGAGATACTGATCTTATTGGCTCTCAATTCAAAAATCTTCTTGTTCGCCACAATGATAAACTTTGTGTAATTATTTTTATTGTTCTGGATCGCCTCGTCGAGCACTTTCAGACCATAAATATCCGCAGTCAGGGTGCTTGCGATCGCTGCCTTGTTCTTTTTCCCATCCTCTTTGATCTTCTGGGCGGACATCGCCGTATTTTTCAGACTGTGCTTTTCCCAGTCTCTGTGGCTCTCAAGGTATTTCGAGCACTGCATCAGCGCCTGTGGGTGGGAATAAATGTCGGTGATATCGTCCATGTCTGCTTCCGGCAGACCCAAAAGTGCATGGTCGATACGGATGATCTGCTCTCCCACGATATAATTATTGTATTCCACCATAAGATCATAGTTCTCGGAAACGATTCCGGCGGATGAATTCTCAATTGGGAATACAGCGTAATCGGCCTCCCCGTTTTGGATGGCTTCCATCGCATCCCGCCACGTATCCACATGATAACTGTCTGCATTCTCCCCGAAATACTCATTCAGCGCAAGCTGGGAATACGCGCCTTCTGTTCCCTGAAATACGATTTTAGCATTTTTGTAATTCAGATGATCTACTTCTTTAAAATCGGGTTTTTCCGTCTGGCCATGTTCTGTCAGAAGCTGATACTGACGCTTCCGGCTCATGGACATGATCTGCTCGAACAGTTCACGGATACCATGTTTTAAAAATGGCGTAGTTCCTTTTCTGCTCAATGTTTCCAACTTGGAAACCTCACGCTGCTTGTCAAATACTTTCTTTCCTACAGCAATTTTATATTCAGCAACTTCCTCAGAAATTGCCATTCTGCGTTCATACAGATCTACGATCTGACTGTCGATCTGATCGATCTCATCTCTTAGTTCCAATAAATCTCTCATAATAAATCCAAGCCTTTCCATTTATTATTTATAATATATTACATTCACAGTTTGCTTGCAAGAGAACACTTGCGTCATGGTATACAGAAATGCTATACTTTTTATAGATAAAGATTATAAATCAAAGAGGTGATTTACTTATGAAAAAAATTTGGAAATGGCTGCTTTTTGTGTTGGTGATCCTTCTTGCTGCCGGGTGTGTTTTTCTCTACCGGTACATAAACCGCATTCGGTATAATGACGGTTATGTCAACGGCAACACTGCGGGAAATCTGTATAACGAAGGATATTTCTGTGAAAAAGATGGTATTGTCTACTTTGCCAACCCTGCCGACAACTACTGTCTGTACTCCATGAACCCGGACGGCACAAACATCAAAAAGTTAGAGGATCAGAGTGTCAGCTACATCAACGTGGATGACCACTACATTTATTACTGTAAACTTAAGGGAAAAAGCGCTGATTCGTTTTCCTTCCTCCCGGTCAATACCAACAGCTTATGCCGGCTGGACATTGACGGAAAAGGAAAACCTGAAATTTTAGATGATGATCCGTGTATGTATGCTTCCCTGGTTGGAAATTATCTGTACTATCTGCATTATGATACCACTGATGCAACCACGCTGTACAAAGTCAAAATTGATGGCAAGGAAAAAGAGCAGGTAGAAAAACAGTCCTACTTTACCGCAAGTACCGATGGACAATATATTTATTATAACGGACTGACAGACAATCATAATATCTATGAGATGGACACTTCCAATGACCACGCAAAAGTCATCTATGAGGGGAACTGCTGGATGCCGGTGAAAGACGGAAACAATCTTTATTTTATGGACTGTGAAAACGATTACCGCATTGCCAAAGTCGATCTGACAAATGGTGAAAAAACGCTGGTCACGGACTGCCGTGTCGACTGCTATAATGTCACAGGCGATAAAATCTTTTTTCAGAAAAATGATAAGACAAATCCGGCCATCTGTTGTATTAATACAGATGGAAGCAATTATCAGGAATTAAAAGAAGGCAACTACACTGCCATTAATGTAACTTCCACTTATGTCTATTTTAAAGATTTTACGACCAAAACCCCTTATTATACATCTGTTGCTGCCCCGGGCAATGTACAGATTTTCAATCCGTAAGCAGGCGTTGTTACAATGCAATTTTTTACAAAAAAAGAAACGTCAGGAAACTTCATTTTTTCCTGGCGTTTCTTTATCCCGCAAAACAAATATTTATGCAAAATCAAATAACGACAACTGATTGGACTCCGGCATATCGCCCAGCAGTCCAAGATCTGCCATAAGATCAATGGTAGATTTCGTCACCTTGGTTCTCTGGCGGAAATCATCTTTGGATAAGAATTTTCCGTCTTTTGCTGCTTCCGCAACCGCGATTGCAGCATTGTCGCCCATACCCTCGATCGTATTTAACGCCGGCATAAGTTTTCCATCGATGATCTGGAAACGATCCGGCAGTGCACGGTAAATATCAATTGGCGTGAAATCAAAGCCTCTCGCATACATCTCCTGCACGATCCGCATATCACGGTAGACATCCTGCTCTTTTTTGGAAAGAGAATCTTTTCTTCTCGTGTAATCTTTATAAAAATATTCCAGACGCTCTTTTCCCTGACACATGATCTCATAGTTGAAACCGGTCGCACGAATGGAAAAATATGCTGCATAATAGGCGAGTGGATAAAAAACTTTACAGTATGCAATACGCCACGCCATCATAACGTAGGCAGCCGCATGTGCTTTCGGGAACATATACTTGATCTTTAAACACGAATCAATATACCATTCCGGTACATTATGTGCCCGCATCTCTTCCTTCCATTCTTCCTTTAATCCCTTACCTTTTCGAACAGACTCCATAATGGTAAAGGACTGCTCACTGTCAAGTCCCATACCGATCAGATAAATCATAATATCATCACGGGTACAGATTGCAGTAGAAATCGTTGCAATCCCCTGCTCAATTAAAGTCTGTGCATTTCCCAGCCACACATCCGTACCATGCGAAAGTCCTGAAATTCGGATCAGATCCGAAAATTCGGTCGGTTTCGCATCAATAACCATCTGCATCGCAAAATCTGTTCCAAACTCCGGGATTCCTAAACATCCCAGGGGAATACCGTTGATGTCTTCCGGTTCTACTCCCAATGCAGAGGTATTCATAAACAGCGACATGACTGTCTGATCGTCCAAAGGGATCGTCTGTGGATCAAGTCCTGTCAAGTCCTGTAACATACGGATCATGGTCGGATCATCGTGTCCGAGAATGTCCAGTTTTAATAAGTTATGGTCGATGGAATGGTAATCAAAATGAGTCGTAACCGTTGCAGTCGTCATATCGTTTGCCGGATGCTGTACCGGAGTAAACGTATTAATCTCCTCGCCCACCGGAAGAACAACGATACCTCCCGGATGCTGTCCGGTCGTTCTCCGGACGCCGACACATCCCTGTACAATACGGTCAATCTCACAGTTTCTCTTGTGAATTCCGCGCTCCTCATAATAATTTTTGATATATCCAAATGCAGTCTTATCCGCAAGTGTACCAATCGTTCCGGCACGGAACGTCTGTCCGTAACCGAAAATAACCTCACAGTAAGCATGGGCTTTACTCTGATACTCACCGGAAAAGTTTAAGTCGATATCCGGCTCTTTATTTCCCTTGAATCCAAGGAAGGTCTCAAATGGAATATCAAATCCATCTTTTACCAGCTTTTTGCCACACACCGGACAAATCTTATCCGGCATATCACAACCACTTCTTCCGGAAAATGCCTTGACTTCCGGTGAATCAAAATCGCTGTATTTGCAATATTCGCAACGGTAATGCGCCTGCAATGGATTTACTTCCGTGATACCGGACATGGTCGCTGCAAAAGAAGATCCTACCGAGCCACGGGAACCTACAAGGTAACCATCCTCGTTTGACTTCCACACAAGCTTCTGTGCGATAATATACATAACCGCATATCCGTTGGAAATGATGGAATTTAACTCCCTGTCAAGACGTTCCTTTACGATTGGCGGCAGCTCCTCGCCATACATGCTGTGTGCTTTGTTGTAGCAGATATCGCGGAGCATCTGATCCGAGTTCTCGATAAACGGCGGACACTTATCCGGTCTTACCGGCGCAATCTTCTCACACATATCCGCAATCTTGTTCGGATTTGTAATGACGACCTCTTCTGCCTTGGCACTTCCAAGATATTCGAATTCCTTTAGCATTTCTTCGGTTGTTCGAAGATATAACGGTGCCTGCTCGTCAGCATCCTTAAATCCCTTTCCAGCCATAATAATACGGCGGTAGATCTCATCTTCCGGGTCAAGGAAATGCACATCGCAGGTAGCCACCACAAGCTTGTTAAATTCTTCCCCAAGTCTGCAGATCCTGCGGTTGATATCCTGCAGCTCTTCCATCGTATTCACCGGCTCCTTGTCACTGCGCAACATGAACTCATTGTTTCCAAGCGGCTGTATCTCCAGATAATCATAGAACTTTACAAGTCTTATGATCTCTTCCTGCGGTCTTCCGCCCACAATCGCACGGTATAATTCTCCAGCTTCACAGGCAGAGCCTAAAAGAAGTCCCTCTCTGTATTTGACAAATTCACTTTTTGGCACACGTGGCCTCTTATTATAATACGTGAGGTGTGAAAGTGAAACCAGACGATACAGATTGATACGTCCGATGTCATTTGTCGCCAGAATAATTGCATGGTAGGTCGGCATTTTCATGACCGTTTCCGGGGAGGTGGAAACCATATGGTTCACATCATCGAGATTTTCCATACCGCGTTCTTTTAACATCTCAATAAATTTCACAAAAATTTCTGCTGTACAGGCAGCATCGTCAACTGCACGATGATGGTTTTCCAGTGAGACATTCAATGCCTTTGCAACGGTATCGAGTTTAAAACGATTCAGGTTCGGCAGCAGAATTCTGGCAAGAGCCACTGTATCTATGATCGTAAACTCTCTCTCTATCCCCTGATCCTTGCAGTTTTTCTTAATAAAACTCATATCAAATTCCGCATTGTGGGCAACCATGATCGCACCATCGCAGAACTTCATAAATTCCGGCAGAATCTCCTCAATCTTCGGTGCATCAATGACCATATCATCCTTAATTGAGGTCAATTCCTCGATTCGGAATGGAATTGGCACTTCCGGGTTTACAAATGTCGAAAAGCGGTCTGTAATGACACCACCGACTACTTTCACTGCACCGATCTCAATAATCTTATTCTTATCTGGGCTGAAACCGGTCGTCTCCAAGTCGAACACCACAAAGGTTTCATCAAGGCTCTGTCCTTTCGAATCTGTGATAATATCCTTCAAGTCGTCCACCAGATACGCTTCCACACCGTAGATAACCTTAAAATCGTCATCCGGACTCAGTGCATGGTTTGCATCCGGGAATGCCTGTACATCGCCGTGGTCGGTGATCGCAATCGCCTTATGTCCCCATTTCATGGCACGCTTTACGATGTCTTTACACTCGGACACACCATCCATATCACTCATCTTTGTATGACAGTGCAATTCCACACGCTTCTCCGGACTGGTGTCCATACGGGTGGTCGTAAAGTCTGCAATCTTCTTAATTCCAACGATCGAACCGATTGTTAATTCACTGTCAAACTTATCGATTGTCGTGACACCTTTGATTTTTAAGAATGCCCCTTTTTTCAGATTGCCAAGAAGCTCATCCCTGTCTTCATTTCTCGTAAATATTTTCAGGACAATGGAATCCGTAAAATCTGTGACCGACATGATAATGATTGTCTTTTCGTTACGGATCTCCCTCGTCTCAACCGTCATGACCTGACAGCGGATGGTAACTTCACCCATCTCACCCACGATTTTCTCCAATGGGATGGTTTCTCCATCCTCAATATCACGACCGTAAATCACATCCGGATTATCGGATTTTTTACCTCCGCCAAAGCCACCACCATCATAACGTTTTTTAAACTCTTTCCGCGGTCCGTCGTATGGTTTTTTTGCAGTATTTCCTGCACCATTTGCAGATTTTGCATCGTTTTTTGCAGGTTTTACGGCGTTTCCACCACCTGTAGAACCACTGTCTCCAGATGTTGTAGTCTGACCGGAAGCTGCACTTTTTTCATTGGCATCTGAAGCAACTGCAACTGTCTCTCCGTCCTCATCCTTCAAATTGATATTTTTTAATATATTTTTGATTTCAAACTGAATCTGAAGATCACTGTTTTTCTTGTACCTGCTCTCTTTTGGTTCCTCAAAGTCAAGGTCAACAATCAGGTTCATGCCACAGCGCTCACACACGATTTTCTCTAAAAATTCCACAATTTCATGGGAGCGTGTCTGTGCAATGATCGTATTTTCCAGTACAAGATGCAGATGACTGTCATCCGTAAATTCCATTTTGGAAGCACGCAGCAGATTGTATTCCATCAGACTGTAGGCTTTTAACTCTTCTAAAATACTGTCCTTATACATATCCATCAGCGTGCGGGCGGTATACTGCTCGGAGAGCTGATACTTTTCGATAATACGGACATTCATCCGTTTTCCCTTAAATATCTGCTCCTCAATGGATTTTTCTAACTGCGTAATGTTATTTTTATGTATAAGATGACTGCCCAAAAGATAGACACGGATATGATCTCTCTCATGATTCATCCCTACCTTGGTAACTTCCATCTCAGATAAAATTTTCTTCATATCCCCGGACACATCCAGTGTCGGAAAGACATCAAAAAATAGTTTTGCCATAATTATTCATTCCAATGTAACAGTTCATAGCGGAGTGCCTCTAAAAGTTCTGACTCCGGCACTTTTTTGAATACCTCGCCATGTTTGATAATAAGTCCTTCTCCGATTCCTCCGGCGATTCCGATATCTGCCTCTTTTGCTTCTCCCGGACCATTAACAACGCATCCCATAACGGCAACTTTAATGTCAAGAGGAATGTCGGCAACCATATTTTCTACCTGATTGGCCAGCTGGATCAGATTGATCTGTGTTCGTCCACAGGTAGGACAGGATACTACTTCCACACCGCCTTTGCGGAGTCCAAGTGTTTTTAAAATCAATTTGGCAGATTTGATCTCCTCTGATGGATCGCCTGTCAGGGAAACCCTGATCGTATCACCGATTCCCTGGTGTAAGATCAATCCAAGTCCGATGGCAGACTTGATATTACCGCTGATAATCGTACCAGCCTCCGTGATCCCGACATGCAGCGGATGATCGGTCTGGCTTGCGATCAGTTCATGTGCTTTCACACACATCATAACATCCGAAGATTTGATACTGATGACAAGATTATCATATCCCATATCTTCAATCAGTTTTACTTTATCCAAAGCACTTTCTACCAGTCCCTCAGCCGTCACTCCATGGTATTTCTCCACCAGATCTTTTTCTAAGGAACCACTGTTTACCCCTACACGGATTGGAATGTTGCGCTCTTTTGCGACATCCACCACTGCCTTTACACGCTCCGCGCTTCCGATATTGCCAGGGTTGATACGGATCTTGTCTGCTCCATTCTCCATTGCTGCAATTGCAAGACGATAGTCAAAATGAATGTCTGCAACGACCGGAATCTGCACCTGTTTTTTTATCTCCTTTAATGCCTTCGCTGCATCCATCGTAGGAACTGCACAGCGGATGATATCGCATCCGGCAGCAGTAAGCTGATTGATCTGTGCGGCAGTCGCCTCCACATTCTCTGTTTTTGTATTGGTCATAGACTGGATCAAAATCGGGTTGCCGCCGCCAATGATGCGGTTGCCGATCTTCACTGTTTTTGTCATAGTTCTTCTCCCTTTCGTATAAATTCTTACTGGATAATTGCGAAACTTTTTCTAATCTATATGAACAACTTACGAATGTCGTTAAACATGATCAGTATCATGAGTGCAAACAATATCATGATACCGGCAAAATGTACCATGCCCTCTTTTTCCGGGTCAACTTTTTTGCCACGGATCGCCTCTACCAGCAAAAATACAAGTCTTCCACCGTCGAGTGCCGGGAGTGGCAGAAGGTTCATGACACCAAGGTTCGCAGAAAGCAGGATACTGATATACAGCATTTGCAGGAATGCATAGAAGTAGCCGTAGGAAACACTCTGCTCATAGCTGTCTCCGATTGCACTGACAATTCCTACCGGACCACTCATATCATTGACGGTAACGCCTCCGGTAAAGAGCATCTTTAAGCTTCCAAGTGTCGTATAGATCCAGTACTCCACCTCGTAAGCACTGTATTTTGCCAGCGTGAATACATTGTTTGTTGTCTTCTCTCTGGCTGCCATTCCAATAAATCCATATAAATATCTTCCGGTGGTCTCATCATATTTTGGAGTGAGTTCCGTTGTGTAACGTTCTCCATCCCGCTCATAAGTTACTTTCACCGGTTCTCCGGCATGGTACATGGAATATGCACTCACCTCACGGTAAAAATGAATATGTTTATTTCCCATTTTTACAATCGTATCACCTGCCTGAAGTCCCGCTTCCTCTGCGGCATAACCCTCACTCACATCTGAGAGTACCGGAAGATCATATCCGGTGCAGCAGACAAGAATAAAAGAGAAGATAAAGGCCATGATAAAATTAAAAATTGGTCCCGCAGCTACAACGCTGATCCTTGCCCAGACAGATTTGTTGTTAAACGCTTTGTTATCCTGGCTTTCCGAATCCTCTCCCTCCATCATGCAGGCTCCTCCAAATGGAAGCAGTTTGATGGAGTATTTTGTCTCACCTTTCTGGATTCCGAAAAGTGTAGGTCCTAATCCAAGTGAAAATTCATTGACACGGATCCCGTTTACCTTTGCAAGTAAAAAATGTCCCAGTTCATGAAACAGGATAATAATGCTGAATATCAGTAATGCGATAATAATTTTCATGTAAAAAACCTTTCCTGATGTCTTGTTGCATTTTTAAATGCGTTTTATTTTGCACTCATCTTTTTTTCAATAAACTCATAAGCAGCTGCTTCTGTCCCCAAAATTTCATCCACATCCGGATGATCGATAAACTCTGCATTTTCCATACATGCCTCGATCAACTCTGTGATCTCCGGATAAGAAATCTTCCGGTCTAAAAACAGACTGACCGCTTTCTCATTGGCAGCATTGTACACAGTCGGAATATTTCCGCCCTTTTCCATTGCCTGATATGCAAGTGCAAGCCCGCGAAATGTATCGGTATCCGGCTTCTCGAAGGTAAGATCTGCAATTTCAAACAGATCCAGTCTCCTGCCCGAAAGATTCCGGCGCTCCGGATAATAAAGTGCATACTGGATTGGAAGTCTCATATCCGGCGTGCCAAGCTGTGCGATCACTGCTCCATCCTGATACTCTACAGCAGAATGAATGACACTCTGCGGATGTACTACAACCTGAATCTGATCTAAAGCCACATCAAAGAGCCATTTTGCTTCCATCACTTCCAGTCCTTTATTTACCAATGTGGAAGAATCAATCGTGATTTTTCTTCCCATGCTCCAGTTTGGATGTTTCAGGGCATCTTCCACCTGAATATTCTTAAGTTCATCTGCTTTTCTTCCACGGAACGGTCCACCGGAAGCTGTCAGTAAAATCCTGCTGATCTTATTATCTCCGGCACCCTGCAACGACTGGAAAATCGCACTGTGTTCGCTGTCCACCGGAAGAATTGGCACCTTGTATTCCTTTGCAAGCGGAATAATAATATGTCCGGCAGTGACAAGTGTTTCCTTGTTTGCCAAAGCAATTTTCTTTCCTGCTTTAATTGCAGCAATCGTTGGTCTGATTCCAAGCATACCAACAATTGCAGTCACTAAAATCTCACTCTCCGGAATCACCGATACTTCAAGAAGTCCTTCCATGCCAGACACGATTTTTATGCCGAGGTCTTTTGTATTTGTACGAAGTTCTGATGCCTTTTTTTCATCCCATACACTGACAAGAGATGGTCTGAACTCCCTCATCTGTGCTTCTAACAAACTGATATTACTTCCGGCAGCCATTGCCACTACCTGAATATCCCCCTGCTCTCTTACAATATCGAGTGTCTGTGTACCGATAGAACCGGTAGAACCTAAAATTGCAATTTTTTTCATATTTTATGTTTTCCTTATCTTATAATTTAATAAAGTTCACTGCAAGGAAATAAATGATTGGTGCAGTAAAGATCACACTGTCAAAACGGTCTAAAATACCACCGTGCCCCGGAATCAGTTTTCCATAATCTTTGATCTCATAATTACGCTTGATGGCGGATGCTGTAAGATCCCCCACCATAGAGATTAAAGCTCCAACCGCACTGATTCCTGCCATGATCCAGACATGTGTCTGATCAATCTGCATGGCACTTTTAAAGATCATGCCATAAATAATCGTAAGAAGCGCTGCACCTACAACACCGCCGACAGCACCCTCCACTGATTTCTTCGGACTTAATTTTGGCGACATTTTATGTTTCCCAATCAACATTCCTACACAGTATGCACAGGTGTCGCATCCCCAGGAGCACAAAAAAACAAGCCATACAATGTAGGCACCTGCCTCAATCATACGTGTCTGATACACATACGACAGCATCACAGCAACATAGAACACGCCAAAAAATGCTGCAAGTACCTGTTCCGTCTTATACTTCGGATATGTAAATACATATGCGAACATCATAAGAATCAAAACACCTAATACAAACACCATTGTATCCGGCAAAAATGCAAATTTCAGATTACAATAATACATGGTCGCTGCCAGATAACCAATGATTCCAACCGCCTCTTTTTCAATGTGAAAAATGCGATATAATTCAAACATACCAATATAGGAAATAATCAGTGTTGAGATCAGCAGAACATCTCCGCCTGTAATGATCAGAACCAGTGCTGCGATCACTAACACGATTCCACTTAATAATCTTGTCTTAAACATTATATTTCTCCATCCTCCTCTGAGAGTGCGCCAAACCTGCGGTCACGTTTATTATATGCTTCAACTGCCTTTTCTAATTCTTCTTTATGGAAGTCCGGCCATGGAACTTCCGTAAAATAAAATTCACTGTAAGCCAGCTGCCATAAGAGATAATTCGATAAGCGCTGTTCCCCACTGGTGCGGATCAACAGATCCGGATCCGGAATATCTTTCGTATCCAGATAAGCTTCAAAATGTGTCTCATCAATCTCGTTTTCCTGCAATTTGCCGTCACGGAGATCTGCATACATTTTCCGCATGCCCCGGAGCATCTCATCCCGGCTTCCATAATTGATCGCAATCTGCAGATTCAAACCATCATTGTGTGCAGATGCAGACTCCAATTCTTTGATCTGATTTTGAAACTTCTCACTGAGCTTTGTGGTATCTCCGATCACCCGGACACGCATATTATTCTTATCCGCAGTTTTAATACAGTTTTTCAGATAAGATTCCAGTAATTTCATCAATGCATTTACTTCGTTATCCGGCCGGTTCCAGTTCTCGGTAGAAAAAGCATATAAGGTAAGGTATTTTATTCCCATATCATGGGCTGCCTGGCAGACCGTCTCCACATTCTTAGCCCCGACCGTATGTCCGTAATTTCTTGGCATTCCTTTGCTTTTTGCCCATCTTCCATTTCCATCTAATATAATTGCTACATGTTGTGGGATCTTCATGCTCTCTGTTTATCCTTTCTGTTCCAGTCAAACGGCACAAAACTTTGTAATCCTTCTGTTCCGCTGTTATTGAAAAATATTGTTCTTTTATTAGTTACGAAAATGAGGACACGATTTTCTCATGCCCCCACTCTTTCTTTTATTCTGTCAATTTATTTATACAGTTAAAATTTCTTTTGTTTTAACTTCTACTGCTTCATCGACAGCTGCAATATATTTATCTGTCATCTTCTGAGCATTTTCTTCCAATGCTTTGATTTCATCTTCTGAAACATCCTCTTTTGCAAGTTTCTTGAAGGAATCATTTGCATCACGACGAATATTACGAATGGCTACTTTTGCACTCTCACCTTTCTTCTTTACGTCTTTTGCAAGATCTTTACGTCTTTCCTCTGTCAGTTCTGGGAATAAAAGACGGATTGTCTTTCCATCATTGGTAGGATTGATTCCAAGATCAGATGTCATGATCACTTTCTCAATCTCTTTTACCATAGAAGCTTCCCATGGCTGAATCTGAATCATTCTAGGTTCCGGAACATTTACGTTTGCCACCTGCTGGATAGGTGTTGGTGTTCCGTAATAATCAACTCTCAATTTATCAAGAACATGTGGATTGGCACGTCCGGCACGGATACTTCCAAATTCCTCTGATAAATTGTTCATTGTTTTCTGCATTTTCTCATCGAACTGAACTAATCTCTCGTCCATATTAATCCTCCTTGTTTTGCGAAGCAAAAATCCGAACTCCGAGTGAGGAGAGGATTTAGCCTCCTAAACTGTTACCTTTGTGCCATTAAATTCTCCACTCATGGCCTTTACAATACTATTTTCTTCATTTAATCCGAACACATACATCGGCATCTTGTTTTCCATGCACATAATGGATGCGGTAAGATCTACTACAGCGAGCTTCTGGTCAATTACCTCCTGAATAGATACCTCATCATACTTCTTAGCAGCCGGATTCAGCTTCGGATCGCTGTCATAGACACCATCAATTGCCTTTGCAAGATAAATACCTTCTGCTTCCATCTCAATTGCGCGTAATACGATTCCCGTATCGGTAGAAAAATAAGGATGACCTGTTCCACCTGCAAAGAAAACAATCTTTCCCTCATGGAAACATTTATCTGCCTCATCTTTAGAGAAAAGCTTTGTCATGCTTCCACATAAAAATGGTGTAAAAATCTCTGTATCCATTCCAACAGAACGGAAAATCTCAGATACATAGATACAGTTCATGATGGTTGCTAACATACCGATCTGATCCGCCTTAGGTCTGTCGATCGTCTCGGAAGTTCTTCCTCTCCAGAAATTACCACCACCGATCACAATACCAATCTGGATTCCTTTATCTGCAATCTGCTTTACCTGTTTTGCAACTTCTGTAACGGTTGGTTCATCAAAACCAGTGTGTTTTTCACCGGCTAATGCTTCTCCACTTAATTTCAAAAAAACTCGTTTCATTTATGCATCCATTTCCTTTCTGGATTATTCATTATTCTTGGAAGCAAAAAGGCTCTCAACATCAACATCTGAGTAGCACTGGGAGCAGAAACCTTCGATGACTGCACCATTGTTGATCTGTACGGAACGGGATTTGATGTTACCCATAACAACAGCGGATGTATCGACAACAACAGGTCCCTGAACATCAATATCTCCTTTGATTGCCCCTGCGATAACTGCAGATGAAGATGTTACATTACCAATGATCACAGAGCCAAGTCCGATCTTAACAGTACCTGTGCTTACGACTTCTCCCTCAATCTTAGCTGCATCAGCAAAAAATTCAGAAGAATTGCTGTTACCTGTTACTGTACCTGTTACAACAAGTTTTCCATTACATCCAATGTCTCCCTGAACGTTTCCTCTGATATCTAAAGATCCGTTTGATACGATATCTCCTTTGATGATCGTTCCCTCTGTAATTACAGATACCTCATCTGATACTGGTTTTGTTTCATTGACAACTGGTGTTATATTGTCTGCCATTTTTCTTTCCTCCTGAGTGTTTTTCACATGATTTTCCGGGATCACCGGCTGTTCGATTTTTGTTTCACCTGCTGGCTTTGGCTGCGGTGCGGACGGAACTGGCTGATTCTGCACTGAAGTCTGCTGTTTTGCAGTCTGTGAAGTCACCTGCTCTAAAAGACCGTCTAATTTGGAAAGTTCAGATTCAACATCAACTTCATTTTCCAAAGTGTTCACAACTAAATCTTCATTTGCTGCGCCATCTTCTAAATTGTCCTCACCCGGCATCAGTTCATTCACTGCCTGTGAAAAATCATCTTTAAAATCTTTAAAAAATCCCATAATCTTCCTCCATTTATATTTAGTTAGTCAATACTGTCTGCCTTCACATATTGAATAACTGATGTATCTTCATCAATCGGCAGGATCTCAGCGCCCATTTCATTCAATGCCTCGATCAATGGTGCTAAAGCCTCTACCGTTGCTGACTTATCCGATGCGTCATGTAACAAAACAACTGACGTTTTATATTTTACTACATCATCCATCACATTCGCAACTATTTCCTCGGATGAATATGCATTCGATGCTGCATCTCCCGCAGAAACGTTCCAGTCATAATAAATAACTCCCTGTTCATTCAGGTAATGGATAAAATCACTCATTGGTACGTTACTGATCTGGTTACTGCTTCCACCCGGGAAACGATAGTAAATACTGTTCACTCCTGTGACCTGATACAATTCATCACGTAAGCGTTCAAAATCTTCTTCAAATGCCTCATCTGACTGATAGATCTGGCTGTATTTGTTGGAATAAGAATGCATGCCGAGCGTATGTCCCTCATCTGCGATTCTCTGATACAGTGCCTGGGATTCTTCATCCTCTTTCCCGACCACAAAAAAAGTTGCCTTCACATCATATTGAGCCAATATGTCCAGAATCTCTCCGGTATGATCAGAAGGCCCGTCTTCGAAAGTCAGGTAAACCTTATGTATATCGCCATCCCCGGCAAGATTCTCTTCCTCTGAAATGCCGGTAGCCGGCGGTGTCACAGACTCATAGGTTTTTGGTGTCTCTGTTGCTTCAGTGACATCGGTATAAACAGACTCCCCGGCACTTTCCGGTTTCTGCGCATTTTCCTGCTGAACCTGTTCCTTCGAACTGACTGTCACAATATTATCCAGTTTATGCTGAATCTTTATTACCTGCACAAATAAAACAATGATCAGTATCATCGACAGGATGATCCATCCGGCAATCGTCATTATAATACCATTCCGAATCCGTCCGATTCTTTTTCTTCGTTTTCTTTGATTATTTATTGCCTCTGTATCTTTATCCTGCATGGAATAACCCCCAAGCTTATCATTTGTCTCCTATCTATTGTAACACATTTTTTGATTTTTCAAAGCAGAAAACAGCATATAATCGTATGATTTTTTCAAATTATTGCAATTATTGTCAGAATTTTCCTATTTTAAAAGGGGCAAGCCGTCAAAACAGCTCTGCCCCTCCGCATCCAATTACAAATCTGTTACTCTAATGTAAATTTAGTAACAATATCTCTCAGTTCATCTACACACTGATAACATTCTTTTACTTTATCTGTTGCGGATGATGTCTTCTCTACCATGCCGGAAGTTTTTTCTGCAATATCCGTAACGCCCACAGAGGATTCACCCACCGTATCGTTGATGCCGCTCAAAGCACTTGCGATCTGCTCGATCGCACCTGCAAGCTGCGCCATGGATGTCTTGATTCCCTCCATGCTGTTCTTAAATACATTCGCATCATCCTTATATTGTTCACTTACCTGTTCAAATTCTTTGTAATCAGCAGATACGCTCTTCTCAAGGAACTCTGTTGTCTCTTCCAGACATTCCGACATATTGCCGACTGCCTCGTTTACTTCTTTTACAATCGCACTGATATTGGCAATTGCCTGGGAAGTCTGGTCTGCAAGGCTTCCAATTTCAGTTGCAACTACAGCAAATCCTTTTCCTGCTTCTCCTGCTCTTGCCGCCTCGATGGATGCGTTCAAAGCCAGAAGACCTGTCTGTGAAGAAATCTCCATGATAGTTCCTGTCAGTTCATTGATCTTCTCAACTGCTTTGGAGCCTTCAATTGCTTTTTCAGCTTTCTCCTTGACAGAATTATAAATCTCCATTGTCTTATTGCTTGCGGTGACAGTCTTGGTACGAAGCTGTAAAGCACGATCCATAACAGTTTCTGAATTCTTTGCACCTTCCTCTGCCATGGTATTGATAGTTTCAGCTTCTCCCTTGATCTGGGACACGTTCTCATTGATCGTAACAGTTGTCGCTGCTGTCTCCTGCATACCGGCAGCAAGCTGCTGGCTGGTTGCCGAGTTATCGGAACACATCTGGTTCACCGTATCCGTAACCTCATTTAACTCAGACACATTCTCATTGATCTTCTGTCCTGCATCCTGGATACTGGCAACCATATCACGCAGATTTTTGCGCATAATATGCATTTCAGCTGCCATAATCCCAATCTCATCTTTTCTGCTGTATAATCTTCTGCTGTTAGCATTATGGGTAAAGTCAAAATTAGCTGTTCTCGTAATAATATAAGTCAGCTGGTGAATTGGTTTTGTGATCATGTTTGTCAAAACCAATGCAGCCAGACAGCAGATGATCAGACAGACACCCATAGTAATCTGCATTAACCTTACCATATTGGTGATCGGTTCCATGATCTCACCTTTATCTGCAGACATCACAACAATCTTGTGGTCAGAGGTCAGTGCATATGCAGCATATTTGACTGTTCCGTTAAAATTATAGGTTACAACCGCATCCTGTGGGATATTGCCTGATTGAAGCTGGCTCACAACGCCCTTTACAACCTCATTTTCCACAGATTTTCCAATTTTATCTGCAGTCGGATGATAAAGCATCGTGCCGTCAGAATCTACAAGATATCCATAGGCAGACGACACACCCTCCATGCGCATATCCTGCATGACAGCTGCACACTGGGTGGAAAAATCTACCTCTGCCGGAATCTTGTCCAATGTTTTTGCCGCTGATTCCGTAAGGCTCAAAATAAAATTCTCGTTGACATTGTTGACTGTCGCCGAAGCCCTTACATTTGCGATAGAAATACACGCCATAAGCGATAAAGCCACCATCACAACCACCATTAACATGATCTTTGCTGTGATGGAGTGGATAAATGATACTTTTTCTTTTGTTTCCATGACTATAACACTCCTTCTTATTTTCTGGTAGTGTAACATCAGCACTACGTTTGTAATAGTTATGTTAACTTTTCTATTAATACCATGATAAGATACTTTCCAATATTTAGCAAGGTTTTTTCAACAATATTTTACAGCCATTTTTATAAATTACCGACAAAAAATGCCCTGAAAACATAATCGTCCTCAGGGCATTTCAAAATCAGATTTTATTATGCGTTCATCTGTGCTGCAACTTCAGCTGCAAAGTCTTCCTGTTTCTTTTCGATTCCTTCACCAGTCTCGAAACGAACAAATCTCTTAACGCTTACAGGTGTACCAACTGCTTTGGAAACTTCGTCTAAATATTTAGCAACAGTCTGTTTTCCATCTTCAGCTTTTACATAAACCTGATCTACTAAGCAGATTTCTTTTAATTCTTTGCTTACACGTCCTTCGATCATACCATTGATCACTTTCTCCGGTTTCTGGGACTCTTTTGGATCGTTCATGATCTGAGCTAAGAGAATCTCTTTCTCATGTGCGATATATTCTTCGCTGATCTCATCTCTGGAAACATATTTTGGATTTAAAGCTGCAATCTGCATTGCAAGGTTTGTTAAAGCTTCTTTTACAGCATCGTTTACAACTGCTGTTTCAGCCTCAACGATAACACCGATTCTACCGCCACCGTGTACGTAAGATACAACACATCCGTTTGCAGCAACAACTTTCTCAAATCTACGGATTTTAAGGTTCTCACCGATCACTGCAACTTTCTCTACTAAAGCATCTTTTACAGTCTTAGATGGATCCTCATTCCATTTTTCTTCCATGAATGCATCCATATCAGCTGCATCAGACTCAACAGCCTGCTCTGCAACAGCTTTTACGAACTGCTGGAATGTCTCGTTTTTAGCAACAAAGTCTGTCTCAGAGTTAACTTCGACAACAGCTGCTGTCTTGTCATCTTTTACAACTACTGTACAAAGACCTTCTGCAGCAATTCTGCTTGCTTTCTTCTCAGCTTTTGCCTGTCCATTTTTTCTTAAGTACTCAACAGCCTCGTCCATATTTCCGTCTGTCTCGCCTAAAGCTTTTTTACAATCCATCATTCCTGCGCCTGTTAATTCACGCAGTTCTTTTACCATAGCCGCTGTAATAGCCATTTTCGTATCCTCCAATATGAATAAATGTTTTTAAAAAATATGCTGTCTGGTTAACCAGACAGCATATTGTAGGTCCTTCTTATGCTTCTGCTTCTTCCTCAACAGCAACTTCTTCAGCTACTTCTTCTAAAGCTTCTGCACCCTGATTTGCTTCAATAACAGCGTCTGCCATTTTAGAAACGATTAATTTTACGGCTCTGATAGCATCATCGTTACCAGGAATTACATAATCTAATTCTTCTGGATCGCAGTTTGTATCAGCAATACCGATTAATGTGATTCCTAATGTATGAGCTTCCTGAACACAGATTCTCTCTTTCTTAGGATCTACGATAAAGATAGCATCTGGGATTTTCTTCATTTCCTTGATACCACCAAGGTTTTTCTCTAATTTCTCCCATTCTTTCTTAAGAGCGATAACTTCTTTCTTAGGTAATACTTCGAAAGTACCATCAGCTGCCATTGTCTCAATCTCTTTTAATCTTGCGATACGGCTCTGGATAGTCTTGAAGTTTGTTAACATACCACCTAACCATCTCTCGTTTACATAGAACATTCCACAACGCTCTGCTTCAGATTTGATAGCATCCTGAGCCTGTTTCTTTGTTCCTACGAAAAGGATTGTACCACCTTCAGCAGCGATATCAGACATAGCTTTGTAAGCTTCATCTACTTTACCTACAGATTTCTGTAAGTCGATGATATAGATACCATTTCTCTCTGTGTAGATGTATGGAGCCATTTTAGGATTCCATCTTCTTGTCTGATGTCCGAAATGAACACCTGCTTCTAATAACTGTTTCATTGAAATAACACTCATTTTTTTACCTCCATGGTTTTGTTTTCTTCCATGTGTATCATTCTTGCAGACAACCAAATCTGGCACCGGTCTGTAAGTCAGCACATGTGATTTTTCCCGGAAGATTCTTTTCTTCCAAGTTGAGCCTTGTAGATTATAGCACAGGCTTTTCCTGTATGCAAGCATTTTTTTCTATTGAGGACCAAGTTTTAAAATCTGATAGATTTCCTCATAATCTAATCCATAAGGAATGGAGTAACTTCCCACACTGATGGAAGATGCAAAGCCCTTCTGTCCAAGGAACTTGCGGAATGCCTCCGCATCGTCCACAACTCCGTTTGCCTGAAGATTTTCACAGACAATTCTGCACACATCTCCTCTGTTTACAACCAATGTATACGGCGCTGCATTCACGGCTGTGTTGTTTTCCTCATTTGCCTCTGATGATACTTCTGTTGCCACTTCTGTATCTGTCATCTCTGATTCCGGATTCTCTGTTTCATCTGCAGTCACCGGTTCTTCTGTATTTGCAGCAGCCTCTGTCGTCTGTTCCTCAATTTGTGCAGCTTCCGTTTCAGGAACTGCTGTCACTTCCGTGCTCTCTGTTGTCTCAGTGTCCTGCAACGGTTCTTCATCCTCCGGCATAACCATTCCAAGCTGTTTTGCTCTTGCAATGATATCCGCATCTGACATTGTAGGTTTATGCAGTGCAAATGCAATCATCAGAAGAATCGTTGTGACAATAATTCCAATGCCAAGACCTCTTAAATAATATTTTAATTTCACAGATTTTCGTCCCCTTTATACAATTCGATCACTAAATTCACTTCGCCAAGGCCACGTCCCAATTGTTTTGCAATCTCGACTTTGCTCAGTCCCTGTTCATAAAGTTTTAAAATCATATCATTTGACATGCCCTGTGCATCCGCTGTTTCCGGTTTTTCCGTTTTCTGTTCAGGTTCCTGAATTTCTTGGAAACAATTCACCTGAACTTCAGGTTCCGGCTGCACATCTATCGTCTCTGTCATCGGTTGTACAACTGCATTCTGCTTCATTACAGGTTGTTGCACAACATGGGATTCTGCAACTGGTTTCCTGATTGAAGTGCCTGCTTTCGCGGACAGATTTTCCTGTAAATTTCGGATATCTGCAGCCAGACGCTGTAAATCTCCTGTCATAGATGTCATCTCGGTATGTTTGTCATTTAACATACTGTAAAGAAACATGATCTCATCATGTGTTTTCTTCATGGATTCCATAACCGTTTCAGAGTACTCATGAATCTGCATGATCTGTTCATTAGACTCTTTCTCCATGGCACGCTCTGCCTGTTCACCCGCTTCTTCGATTTTCTGTTCGATCACTTCATCCATCTGTGTACCGGCATTATTCACTTCACGTTCAATAATCTTTTTTAATTCATCTTCACTTAATTCTGCGATCTTATCCAACTCTGAAGATGATAATTTTTCGCTGATGAAAAAACTTCCGATCATAAAAACACATCCAGCCAGAAGTAAAATAATTTCAATCGTCGTCATGTCTCTGCTCCTTATACCTTGATATCAAATCCGGAAGTCTGTCCCTTCAGGGAAACATTGTCAGCCTTTTGCTGCTTCTTGTCTTTTTTCTTCCGTTCTTCCCTGTCATAATGCCCATTTCCTTTTTCCTTGGCATCATAACGATAACCGGCATTCTCTTTCTCCCGGGCATGAACCACCTGATGAAGATTCTGCTCTGCTTTTTTCATTTCCTGTGAAAAAATCGTCTGCTGTTCCACCACAGGTCTGTTGTCCTCATTCTGTTTTAAAGTACTCACGTCCTGCGTGCGCTGTATCATTCCGTTAAAATCAACTGGTCTGATGGACATAACGGTCACCTCTACTCTCTGTCTATAAGGATTCCAAGATAATTTCCAAGCTTTTTGCGCATTTTCAAAAGAGCTTTCGTGTGAAGCTGGGAAATTCTTGATTCCGATACTTCAAGAATGCTGCTGATCTCCTTTAATGTCAGATCTTCATAATAATATAAAAGAATTACCTTACGTTCCTTCTCTGTCAGGACTTCAAGGGATTCTTCCAGTTTCTGTTTCAGTTCTTCTTCCTCAACCTTATCTTCCGGCTGGATAAAATGGGAATTTCTCCGTGCATCCATGACCGGTTCCGCACCCTGCTCCAGATACTCGTTTAAGGAGACGATATTCGTGACTTTAAGCTGTGACTGCCATGTGGTAAGTTCGTCTTCTGAAAGTCCTAATTCCTGTGCGATCTCCTCGTCAGAAGCATTTTTTCCGGTACGCATTTCAACCTGTTTGATCGCCTCATCGATCTTTTTCTGTTTCTGTCTGACAGTTCTTGGAATCCAGTCCATTTTACGGATCTGATCTAATATCGTTCCACGGATCCGCAGACTCGCATATGTCTCAAACTTAACCTCTTTTCCGAGATCAAATTTATCGATCGCATCGATCAAACCAAAGATACCATAACTTACAAGATCATCATATTCCACATTATATCCGAGATACATGCTCAATCTTCCGGCAACAAGCTTGACAAGCGGCGAATATTCTATTATTAGTTTTTCTCTCAACTCCGGTGTCTTTTTTTTCTGATATTCTTCCCAGAGTTTCTCTCTATCTACCGTTTTCATATGAAGCCCCCAGGTTCAAGTTATTCACTCTTCTTCTCCCCGTCCGAGTCTGACTGTTCCTGTGTCTGTTCTTCTCCGGACTCTTCCTGGTTTTCTTCAGGTTCATCCATTTCTTTAAAGTTTTTATCAAGAACCAGTTTCACAATGCATCCTAATAAATAAAAAATAATTAAAACCGCAAGCAATGTCTTGATAAAAACATCCGTTTCCATATGCTGTACAATTCCAATGATGCATGTGACAAACCCTGCAAGCAGCATCACGACTGCCGGTATGCCTTTTGTTTTCATAATCTCTCCACTAAAAACGTTTTTCACGATTTTTTAAATAGTTTTAATTGGCTTTCCTACTGATTTTATCAGAAATTCTCCGGTGTCACAATGTAACTCGACCGTGCGTCCATAGTTTAATCCGGTGTCTTCGGCAACCAGCCGGATTCCTTTTTCTTTTAAAATCTTCTTTGCTGCTTCTGCATTTCTCGCACCGATATTTCCGACATCTGATAAACCACTGACCTCAAACATCTTCGCACCGCCAGCAATCTTGGCAACAAGCCTTGTCTTACTTGCCCCTGCAGCAATGACTTTTTTTAATAATTCTTCAATTCCTGTATCTGCGAATTTTGCCTTATTTGAATTGTTGCTCACTTTTGTGCTGTCCGGAAGCATATAATGAACCATGCCGCCAATCTTTGTAACCGGATCATAGAGCGTCAGTCCGATACAGGAACCAAGTCCAAGTGTTGTGAGTCCGTCAGGAGCCTTGCATACATTCAAATCCGCCATTCCAACCTTAATGATATTCCCCATACAAACTCCTTACAGTGACAACCCAAGTGCTGATAATATTTTGTAATAAGATTCCTGTTCCGGCATCAGAATAAAATAGCCTCTGATCGCTACATCTGCACAGATCTCTGTCTCGATCAATAATGCCCGGTCACCAACCAGACCAAACTCAATGGCCGGAACACTTAGAATAGCAGCCGCCATATCGACACAGATATACGGAACAGATGGTAAAATCGTTAAATTTGTCATGGAAGCCAGTGCTGAAAGGTAGGACGCTGTAATAATATTCCCCACCTCTTTCAATGCTGAAAGTTCCATTTCATCAAAAACTTCCATCTGCTCATGAACCACATTTTCCTTCATTAAAAGCTTATCCGCAAGATAATGTCCGGATTCTAAATCCAGCAGGAACATCATGCTTCCATCAATATCATGCGATACCTCAAGAAAAATACCGATCACCGTCTCTTCTTCCGGTCCGATCGCACTTCCTAATTTTCCTACGTCCATCAATTTTACATTTGGGACTTTCATGTCAATGCGGGTGCCGACCATATTTGCGATTGCGGTCGCTGCGTTACCGGAGCCGACATTTCCGATCTCCTTGAGCACGTCCACGTACATATCATTAACTTCATCCAACGTATACTTTGTCATTTATTTTCTCCATCTGTTTCTGCATAATAAACACAGTGAGACCTTGTAAGAAAGGTCTCACTTTATGGAATTACGCATTTTCTTTTTCTTCTACAATCGAACTGATCTCAAATAAAGATATCAGTTCGTCCCCATGTTTGCCAACACCATTGATAAACATGGCTTTTCCGTCCTTGCTTCCGCTTGTCTTATCAATCTCATCGGTGCATAAAGTAACAACCTCTTTTACTTCATCTACAATGATTCCGATCGTTCCTTTTTCCTCAAGCTTTAAAATAATGATCCTGCTGGCATTTGTGATGACATCATCATCCAGATTCATTTTTTTACGCACACTCATAACAGGCACGATCTCCCCACGAAGATTGATGACCCCTTTAAAGTATGTCTGAATCTTTGGAACACGTGTGATTTTCTGCATACGCACAATATTGTCAATATAGCTGATATCAATTCCGTACTGTTCGCTGCCGATTTTTACAACAATATACTGTTTTGCATCATTTTCAGCGATATCTATATTTTTCTCCATATTCGTCTCCTCCATTACATCAATGTATTAACGTCAAGGATTAATGCAACTTCACCATCGCCAAGAATGGTTGCGCCACTGATAATCTTATTGTTGTTGATATACTTTCCAAGAGATTTGATAACGATCTCCTGCTGTCCGATCAGATTATCTACAACAAGACCTGCGAGGCTGTCGCCTTTCTTAACGATAACAACCGTAAGATTCTCCGGTTCTTCCTGTTTTTCTTCCATATCCAGTACCTGATCAAGACGGATCAGTGGGATAACGGCACCACGGAGATGGATCACCTCCTGAGCCTGAACATATTTGATCTCATTTACCGGGATACTTTCAATATTTGAAATGGATCCAAGTGCGATCGCATATTTTTCATCACGGATCTCAACCATTAATGCCTGGATGATTGCAAGTGTCAGCGGCAGACGGACAATGAAAGTTGTTCCTTCTCCAAGCTGTGTGCGGACTTCAACGTCACCACCAAGTGCTTCGATGTTAGATTTTACAACATCAAGACCAACACCACGTCCGGAGATGTCAGTAATCTTCTTTGCCATAGAGAAACTTGGAAGGAATAAGATATTGATGATCTCTTTCTGGCTCATATTCTCCGCCTGTTCTGCTGTAATGACACCGCGTTCAACAGCTTTGTCCCTTACCGCTGCAACATCAATACCATTACCATCATCTCCCACTTCAATGATAACGTTATTGCCTTCCTGAAAAGCTTTTAGGAAGATAGAACCAACTTCCGGTTTTCCTCTCTCTACACGGGTTGCATTGTCTTCCAGACCATGATCTGCTGAGTTACGGAGTAAGTGCTGTAACGGATCACCGATCTGATCGACTACAGTTCTGTCTAACTCTGTATCTTCACCAGTCATATACAGCTCCATTTTCTTTCCTAACTTACGGGAAAGATCACGGATCATACGAGGGAACTTATTTACAACGCTCTCGATAGGTACCATCCGGACTTTCATAACAGACTCATGAAGATTCGTTGTGATACGCTCTAAGTATTCAATCTGTTCATGGAACGACTGATTCTGATACTCACCACTCTCGTTAGAGCTGATGGAGACCAGACTGTTCTTTGCAATAATAAGCTCTGACACCTGATTCATCAAAGCATCCAGTTTTTCAATATCTACACGGACAGTTCTTCCGGTTACCGGTTTTGCATTGGTCTGTTTCTTGGCATTTGCAGCCGGTGCCTTCTTCTCAGCCGCCTTTGGAGCTTCTGCAGGTGCTTCCTTCTGTTCCGCTGTCGCTTCTTTTGCCTGCTGTTCTTCCTGTGCTTCTGCCTCTTTTACATATTCATCAAGATGGATCTCTTCCGCATCTACTTTTTCAATCTCAGAAACAGCCTTTGCTACTGCTACGATCTTGTCCTCAGATTCTTCCGAGGCAAGGAAAAAGCTGAACTCAAACTCAAACTTCTCGTCTTCGATATCCTGTGAGCTTGGACGGTATACCAGAATCTGTCCAAAATCTTCCACAGCCTTAAATACAAGGAATGCACGGGCTGCCTTCAAAAGACAGTCTTTCTGGATATGAACTGTCATGACGTAAATATGCTGTCCATTTGACTCCGCTTCACGGATTGCCTTCTTCTCGTCATTTGTCAGTTCGATTTTTTCCTGTCCTGCTTTTTCTTCCTGAGTGGATTCAGGTGCTGCTTCTTTTGCTTCAGAAGTCTCAGTATTCCCTGTTTCTTCCGCACCCTCTGTTTTTGCAATAAAATCATTTAATTCTTTGATGATAACTTCGTTATCTTCTGTTCCCTCATCGGAGGTACTCTTAATATTGTCAACATAACCTTCAAGTGCATCCAGACATTTGAACAAGAGATCGATCATCCCACTTGTGACTTTTATGTGATCGCTCCGCACTTCCTGAAACACATTTTCCATATCATGTGTCAGATGCTGCATTCTCTTAAAGCCCATGGTACCTGCCATACCCTTTAAAGAGTGTGCCGCACGGAACACTTCATTGATCGTATCTTTATTGTCCGGTTCTTTTTCAAGGACCATGATACAATCGCTTAATGTCTGCAGATGTTCTTCTGATTCATCAATAAATATTTCCAGATACTGGCTTACATCCATGTTAATTTACCCCCACATTCTTTGTGATTGAATTTGCTACTTCTGTCAGCGGAACGACTTCATTTACAAGTCCCGTCTCCGCAATTGCTTTCGGCATGCCATAGACAACACATGTCTTCGCATCCTGTGCAATCGTATAAATTGGTTTTACTTTTGATAATTCCAGGATTCCATTGGTTCCATCAGCACCCATTCCTGTAAGCACAACGCACACTACCTGATCATATCCACATGTCCTCAAAGAATCATATGTGATATTTGCGCATGGTTTCAATCCGCCGATCGGTGGCATATCGTTATATACGATCTTATGTGAGCCATCCGGACACTTCTTTACTTCCATGTGTTTTCCGCCCGGCGCAATGTAAACAGTTCCTTTTTTCAGGATTTCTCCATTCTCGGCTTCCTTTACATTGATCTTACTGATCTCATCCAGACGGTTTGCCATGGAATTCGTAAATCCGGCAGGCATATGCTGCACAAGAACCATTGGGGCATCCAGATTGGCCGGCAGATAAGGAATGACACTCTGCAAAGCTTTTGGTCCACCGGTAGAACATGCAAGTGCAACAATTTTATTCTTAAACCTTGTTTCTGCCGATGCATTGCGTTTCTGCACAGCACTGACAGCTGCCACTGCAGGTCTGCGTTCTGTAAGGCTGATCCGTTCTGTCTTTAAAACGGCATTTAAAATACCTAAGATTTCTTTCCGGAACGCATCCCCTTTTGCCTCAATGATATTTGTTGGTTTTGTCACAAAATCAACTGCTCCACGCTCCATCGCAAGGATCGTCACATCCGCATCCCGTGTTGTCATGGTACTGACCATGATCACATTTGTCTTAATGCGTTCTTTCTGCAGGCGCTCTAAAAGTTCCAGACCGCCCATCCTTGGCATATTGACATCAAGGATCACGCCATCATAACGGTTGACCTTCAGCTTTTCGTATGCTTCCAGCCCATCGCGGCACACATCTGTTACCTGAAATGTATCATCGGAATTGATTATATCACATATAACCCTTCTCATGAGTGCAGAATCATCAACAACAAGAATATTTTTTTTCATAATCATTACCTTTTATCCTTTTGACGTGTTAATCGTTCCTCTTCAAAAATATATCGGATAATATCCTCTCGTACTCTGTCGTCTTTGATCATAAACTTGACACGGGAAACATATTTCTTTTCCGTTACCTGTTCCTTCTTCTCGCAGGAAATAACAGAACCAACAATATGGAATTCCTGATTCATTCTTTCATTTGCGAGATGTGCTACCGCAAGGATATGATCTCCACTCTTTAACTCCGTATCTGAATTAAAGCGGATGCCTCCACCGCTGATGTCAACGATCGTACCTGTCCGTATCTTGTCATTAAAATGTTCATCGCGCAATTGGGCAAAAATCTCTTCCACTGTTGCAAGATCTGCCTGCTCTTCCGTCAGTTCGAAAAACTTAAAATCAATGGAACACTCATATCGGTAAAATTCCCTGCGCTGGAACTTTTCCAGACGTGTTTTAAGTTCTACTTCCAGTGTATAAATATTATCCCGCTTGAAGCGCTCTACGATCTGTCCGATACTTTTATATAAGAATCCTCCGGAATAAAAAACAAATTCCAAACGTACATCCAGAGGAAGAAGAATCAGTTTTGTTCCCTCTGTAGGCATTGAAATCTCAAGATTGCCACGCTTATTTATATCAAGAACCTGGCTCTTGTAAACTTTAACCGTATCGCCAGTCCGCTCCTCATTTTCAACCTGTTGTAATAACCTGATATCGATCTTGTCACCAGGCTTTATCAAATCTGTAAATGCCATATAGCTCCTCTCCTTATGAAAGGTTAAATAATTTTGTCAGAAATTGTCTGAAAGCATTTTGTTCCGAAGAATCCTGCTTTCCGCCAGACACTAAATACTGTGCCAGTTCCTCAAACCGTTTTGAAGACCTTGCATTCGGCGACACGATGGAAACCGGTTTTTGTATCCGCACCGCTTTCTCTAACATCGCATCCTGTGGGATGATCCCAATATAATGGACAGAGCCATCCAGAAACTGTTTTACAACCGATTCCAGTTTGTCAAAAACCATCTTTCCCTCACCAAAGGAAGCAACACGGTTCGTCAGTACATGGATCACCGATTCATTCTTATCGTATTTCGGATTGCGGTAAAGCATCTTCAATAGCGAATATGCATCCGTAAGTGAGCTTGGTTCCGGTGTAGTCACCAGTAAAATCTCAGGACTTGACGCCACAAACTCCATGACACTGTCTGAAATTCCTGCGCCTGTATCAACGATCACAATATCTGCGATCACAGAAAGCTTTTCCACTGACTTTACCAGATAACTGATCTGATCCAGTGTCAGATTACTCAGTCCCATAATACCGGAGCCGCCGGAAATAAAGCCAACCCCCTCCGGTCCATCCGTAATGATGTCCTCGATTTCTTTGTCATGATAGATCAGATCGTTCAGGCTATACTGGGGAATTGTTCCAAACATCACTTCCACGTTTGCAAGTCCGATATCTGCATCAAAAATGATCGTTTTCAACCCCATCCGCTGAAACTGGACTGCAAGATTTACGGCAATGTTGGATTTTCCCACACCGCCCTTTCCACTTGTGACAGTGATGATCCTGGCGGGCTTCTTTGTTCTCTGATTCTGTTTTTTGATCACATTGCGCAGTTCTTCTGCCTGATCCATCTGTTACTTTCCTCCAAGCAGTTGTTTTACCACCATCTGGGTATTAAATACTTCCAGATCATCCGGAACGCTCTGTCCATTTGTCATATAAGACAGATCTGCCCCTGAATATAAGCGGATATTTAATATATTGCCAAATGAAGTGGTTTCATCTAATTTTGTAAAAATAATCTTATATTCTGCAATTTCCCTATAAATGTCAACAATCTCCATAAGATCCTTATACTTCGTTGTAGCACTTAAAACAAGGTAAACTTCCTTTTCATATTTTAGGTCAAGACCATTGACCAGTTTCTTAATATCTTCACGCTGTTCCTCATTCTTATGGGAAAAACCTGCAGTATCCACAAATACAAGGTCGTATTCAGCCAGTGTCTCCAAAGACTGATTGAGTTCTTCCGCAGAGTAAATGATCTTCACCGGTGCATCTAAAATATTGGCGTAAATCTTTAACTGTTCTGCCGCTGCGATCCGGTAAGTATCTGCTGTCAGCATAGCAACCTTTTTGTCATGCTCCACCTTGTACTTTGCTGCGATCTTGGCGATCGTGGTTGTTTTGCCTACTCCTGTAGGTCCTACAAAAAATATAACATGCGGCTTCTTTCCTGACAAGTCAATGCAATTTGGCTCTCCAAGTTTTAAGATCATCTTCTGGTAAACATTGGAAAGAATAATATCAACATTGCTTCCGCTGTTTGTAACCTTCTCAGCTTCATCGAGAATCTGATTGACATACTTTTCATTTACATCATTGTTCAGCATGGTACGGTAGAGCATCTTCATAAACTTGAAATTTTCAAGATTTTTTGGAGATGCCTTAGGAGTCACCGGCATTTCTGCCTCCCTTGCTCCATCTTCACTGAGCTTTTTTTCCAAAATATTGGAAAGGTTTTCCAATTTCTTTTCAATATCACTTTCGCTCTTATTCACCACAACTTCTTTTTCTGGTGTTACCGGACGCTGATAGGAAGGCGCTGGCTCAACAGTTTTTTCTGCCGGAAGCGGAATACTGATCTTCTCATCTGCGGCAAGATTAATATTTTCAATCTTTTTCTGCTGCATTGCTGCCATCTGGACAGCATTTAAAAACTGCTCCTTTTCCTCGATCGCTGCAGTGACTTCAAAGGTAGAGCCCTTAAAAAAATTAAAAAGCCCCTTTGGTTTGATTTCTTTTACATTCATCACAACAGCTCCGGCTCCAAGCTCCTGTCTTGCCTTCTCTGTTGCCTCTTCCTGTGTTTTTCCCTGGAATTTTTTTATTGTCATTTATGCTGTCACCATCCCTACTGATTGTAATTCAATATTCGATTCCACTTCATTGTATGAAACAACGATCAGATCTTTGAAATAATCTTCTGTCAGTTTCTTAAAATACATACGGACAATCGGTGAAGTGATAACGATCGGAGTTTTTCCCATATTTTCAAGCTTTGCAGCCTCCTGCTCCAAAGATGCCATAATGGCCTTGGTGCGTTCAGGGTCTAAGGTTAAATACGCTCCCTGCTCTGTCTGTTTGACTGACGACATAATCTCCTGCTCGATCTTCGGATCTAAAGTGATTACACTGGTTGTCTCGTTTGCCGGGAAGAATTTATTTGAGATTGCCCTCTTCAGACTCTGGCGGACATATTCTGTCAGGACATCCGTGTCTCTTGTCACAGCGGCATGATCTGCAAGTGTTTCAAAAATAGTCAAAAGATCTCGGATGGAAATTCCCTCGCTCAATAAATTCTGTAATACTTTCTGTACTTCACCAAGACCAAGCAATTTTGGTATGAGTTCGTCCACAAGAACCGGATTGCTCTCTTTCAGATTGTTGACCAGATTCTGTACATCCTGCCTTGTCAAAAGCTCCGCAATATGGTTCCGGATCACCTCTGTCAGGTGTGTAGCAATAATGGATGGCGGATCGACAACGGTATATCCAAGGCTTTCCGCTCTCTCCCTCTGGCTCTCTGTGATCCAGATCGCAGGCAGATGGAAGGATGGCTCAAAGGTCGGAATACCAGTGATCTCTTCCTCTACATACCCTGGATTCATCGCCATATAATGGTCAAAAAGGATCTCTCCCTCTGTCACCTGGATACCCTTGATCTTAATAATATACTGGTTCGGATTCAGCTGGATATTATCACGCAGACGGATGATCGGCACAACCGTACCAAGTTCCAAGGCGATCTGTCTACGGATCATGACAACACGGTCAAGAAGGTCGCCACCCTGATTGACATCTGCCAATGGAATAATACCATATCCAAACTCCAGTTCGATCGGATCTACCTGAAGCAGTGAAACAACATTTTCCGGTTTGCGTATCTCCTCTGCCTCCGTCTCTGCCTCACTCACTTCCTCCTCAATGCTCTCCACACGGATCTGTTTATCCATCATACGTCCGGAAATGATGAACACAAGACCAAGACCGACAAAGAGATACCATGTCAAAGGTGTCGTGATTCCCAAAAATGCAAGCGTTGCACCAACCAGATAAAGCACCTTCGGAATGCCAAAAAGCTGGCTTACCAGAACAGTTCCAAAATCTGCTTCCTTGGAAGCTTTCGTTACCAGTATACCGGTTGACAGAGAAATCAGAAGCGATGGGATCTGGGAACAAAGTCCGTCACCGATGGTAAGGATACCATATTGCTGGATCGCTTCTGCAAAGCTTAATCCCTGACTCATCACGCCCATGACCGTACCACCGATCAGGTTGATAAATGTAATGATAAGACCTGCCGTTGCATCTCCCTTAACATACTTTGTAGCACCATCCATGGAACCAAAGAAAGCGGATTCTTCCTGAATCTTATTTCTGCGCTCTCTTGCTTCCTTCTCTGTGATCGCACCGGTGTTTAAGTCCGCGTCGATTGCCATCTGTTTACCCGGCATTGCATCCAGTGTGAAACGTGCTGTTACCTCTGCAACTCGCTCAGAACCTTTATTAATAACTACAAACTGGATAATAATGAGTACAATGAATATGATTGCACCAATGACAAGATCACCGCCACCTACGAATTGGCCAAACGTTGTGACAACATTACCAGGTGCTCCTGTTGAAAGGATCAGTCTGGTAGACGACACGTTCAGTGAAATTCTAAAAATAGTCGTGAACAGTAAAAGAGTCGGGAAGAAAGACATATCCAGTACTTCCTTCACGAATAATGTATTAAACAGTATAATTAACGCGATAGAAATATTGATCGCGATCATCACATCCAACAAGGTGGAACTGATTGGAACAATGAAAAAAATAACGGCCGCAAGTAAATATAACGCTACGCCAATGTCCGCTTTTTTCATGCCTTTTCCTCCTTAGTCACTCTCAAATTATTTTTCTCTCATATTGTAAACCATTGCGAGGATCTCGGCAACTGCCTGATACAGTTCCGGTGGAATTTCCTGTCCGATATCCACGTTTGCATACAGCATCCGCGCAAGTGGTTTGTTTTCCACAATCTCAATATGATGTTCTCTGGCAGCCTCTTTGATTTTCTGTGCCAGATAATCTTCTCCCTTTGCAAGAACAACCGGTGCCTTTGATGTCTCAGCATCATACTTGATCGCAACTGCAAAGTGAGTCGGGTTCGTGATGACAACGTCCGCTTTTGGAACATCCTGCATCATACGTCTTCTGGAAGCCTCACGCATACGCTGTCTCTGTCTGCCTTTGATTTCCGGATTACCCTCTGTATTTTTAAACTCGTCCTTCACTTCCTGTTTGGTCATCTTCATATCTTCATTAAAACGATACTTCTGATAAATAAAATCTGCCAGACCGATCACTAAATAGACGAGACTGATTTTCAGACCAGCATTGATGATCACCGTTCCGCAAAGCATGATCGCCTGCATCAGTGGGATCTCATATAGGATAAAAATGTCCTGTGCATGACCTCTGATCGAGGTATATGCCACATAGACGATAACAAAAATTTTAAGAATAGATTTGACCAGTTCAAAAATAGAATCTTTTGAAAAAATTCTTTTAAATCCATTGATTGGATTAAATTTATCGAATTTGGGCTGCAACGGTTTCCCTGTCACTTTCCACCCAACCTGGATCACACTGATCAGCGCCGTCACAACAAATCCAAATGCAAAAAAGGGAACACAGACGATCAGAATCTGTATCAGTGCATCGGACATAAGCGCTGCGACTGACTTTTCCGTCACATCAACGGCATTCTCCCTTACAAAATCCGGTATCCTGCCGTAGATATCCACAAAACTATTCATGAGTCTGTTACCCACAAATGAAACAAAAATTTTCAGGACAAGAAATAAAATGATCAGGTCAAATGCCGCCGTAAGTTCTTTACTTTTTACGACTTTGCCATCCTCTCTTGCCTCCCTCAGTTTCTTTGCTGTCGCCGGTTCTGTTTTTTCACCACCGGGTCCGTCCTTTGCAAACCACTGAAGATCCCATTCCATGATCAAATGTAACTGTTTCTGCTGTTCCAAGTCAATACATTCCTTCTATAAAAAGTACCATCAATTTTTTCATTTCCGTAAAAATGAAATTTGCCACACTTGGCAGCAATGATACGGTCAGAAAAAGTACAACAAATCCAACCATAATCTTCATCTGCATACCTACCGCAAACATATTCATCTGCGGTGAAACCTTCGCCATGATACCAAGGATACAGTTTAAGATCATGATACATGCAAATACCGGCAAAATGATACGGAATGCTATCACAAACATGTCTCCCATATAAGTTGTCATGGATCTCATCAGATGCTCCCAGTCAAACACCTGTCCATTGACCGGTATGACTGTAAATGCATCCACAAAGGCCCGTAATATATAATGATGCATGTCGGTTACCACAAGCAGCATCAGTATAAAATAATTATACAGATTTCCAGTTAATGTTACCTGCGCGTTGTTGATCGGATCAAATTCGGTTGCCATTGACAGACCGATATCCATATCAATGATATTACCCGCAAATAAAATAATGGAATTACAAACGTTTGCAGCAAGTCCGATCAGCAACCCTGTAATTCCCTCTTTCAAAACAATGACTGCATATCCTATAAGCCCGGTATATTCAACCTGTGAAACATCTGCAAACCCAGACACCAGAAGTGCGATCATCGCAGAAAGCCCTATCTTCACCTGATTCGGCACATTCGACATCCCATAAAAAGGTGCAATGTATACAAAGCAGGATACGCGAACAAGTATTAAGATAAAAATTTCAAAATTTTCCAATGAAAATGAATACTGCACCATATGTCAAACCTATCCAAGATAAATACTGAAGTTCGACCATAAGGTCGTCACAAATTCCGACAGCTGATTCAGAATCCACGAACCACATACCATCAATCCAATAAATACTGCCACAATCTTTGGTACAAATGTAAGTGTCTGCTCCTGAATCGAAGTGACTGTCTGAAAAATACTGATAATCAAACCAACCACCAGCGAAATTATCAAAACCGGGGCACTACAGATAATAATATAATAAATTGCATCTTTTGCGATATCAAGAACCTGTCCCTCTGTTATCATATCTCATCACCTCAGATTCCACTAATAAAACGTTTTTACAAGGCTTCCGATCACTAAATCCCATCCGTCTGCCAGAATAAAAAGCAATATTTTAAATGGCAGGGAGATCGTTGTCGGAGGCAGCATCATCATACCCATGGACATCAGCACGGATGCTACGACCATATCAATTACGATAAACGGAATATAAATCACGAAACCGATAATAAATGCAGCTCTCAATTCACTTAAGATAAATGCCGGGATCAGAGTCGTCATCGGAACATCATCATAACTGTCATAGGTTTCATCTGAAATATCCACAAACAGCTTTAAATCTTTTTCCTGCGTCTGACCGTACATGAATTCCCTGATTGGTCCCTGTGCGACGGTAAATGCCTCTTCCGTCGTAATCTCACCCTTGTCAAGAGGCTGGATCGCCTCTGTATTGATCTGCTGGAATGTCGGCCACATAATGAAAAATGTCAAAAATAAAGCCAACGCGATCAATACCTGATTAGGTGGTGCGGTCTGCGTTCCAATTGCGGTACGCAGAAAATGTAATACAATGATAATTCTTGTATAAGAAGTCAGCATGATCAGTATCGATGGTGCCAGTGATAAAATTGTCAATACCAAAAGCATCTTCACCGGTGCCGACAATGATCCGCCATCATTGTTGTATGAAATTGTCAATCCATTTGTACTGTCTTCTGCTGCTCTGGTGACACCACCCTCTGAATTGTCACCATCAAATGTTGTGATACTGTCCGGATCCATGGAAGCTGCATACACAGTTGTTCCACCCGCTGACCATGAAAGCGTCAGAACAAGTACCACCATTGCCACAATTAGTGACACCATACAATATGTCTTTTTCACTCTTGTCATAATCAAAACCTATTTCTTAGGAAAATGTTCCTTCACCCGGTTCAATACCTCACGGAAATTCTCCTGTGCAGCCTTCCCATCCATCGGAAATCTGTTTTGTGCCGCAGAGAGATCCGGTACTTCGCTTAATTGTTCTTCTGTAAGCTGTGTGAGCAGTGTCACATCATCTTTTCCAACAGCTACAACAAGGTAAACCTCACCTGCTTTTACAATTGCAATAAACTTATTATTTCCAACACGTATTGATTCCACAATCTGCAGATTTTTGTTTGCAAAATTTGTTTTCTGATAATTACCGATCCACTTTGTTGTGAAATAGGTGATCGCCAGCACAAAGAGAAAAATGATCAATACGCCCAACAGCTGGATAAAACTGCCTAATGCAGAACTGAGTAATATCATATTAACCTACAACTTTTTTTACTGCTTCAAGAACACGCTCTGCCTGGAATGGTTTGACGATAAAGTCTTTTGCTCCTGCCTGGATTGCTTCGATAACCATAGCCTGCTGTCCCATTGCAGAACACATAATAATTTTAGCTCCTGGATCTAATGCTTTGATCTTCTTTAATGCTTCAATACCATCCATCTCAGGCATTGTGATATCCATTAATACAAGATCTGGTTTTGCTTCTGGATATTTTTCTACTGCTTTCTGTCCGTTTTCTGCCTCTGCAGCAATCTCATAACCATTCTTTGTTAAGATATCCTTAATCATCATTCTCATAAATGCTGCGTCATCGCAAATCATTACTTTAGCCATATTATTTGTTTCTCCTCTTCTTTCCTATCTTATTTCACAATTTCAGTGATTCTCACACCAAAACTTTCTTCAATTACTACGACTTCACCCTTGGCAACGTATTTTCCGTTTACCAGAATATCTATTGGTTCACCGGCAATTCGATTCAACTCGATAATCGTACCAGGTGCGAAATCCAAAATCTCATGGATCGACTTTGTTGTTCTTCCAAGTTCTACTGTCACTTCAAGTGGAACATCCATGATCAATCCGATGTTCTCTGCTCCTGCAACCTGTGCAATACTTGGATTAAAAGCCTGAAACTGTGCCGGCTGTACATTTACCGGCTGTGCATACATTTGATTCATATTCGGTGCCATCATTGGCTGTCCCATCATCGGCTGTCCCATCATCGGCTGCCCCATCATTGGCTGTCCCATAACCTGCTGACCTCCCATCGGCTGTTCCATCTGAGGCTGTGGTGCAGCTGGCTGTGCACTCACTGCTTTTTCTGCCTCGTTCGATGTGGAATTGGTATCCGCTTCCATATTCTTTGTAATGCTTGCGCACATCTCCTTCGCAAAAGAAACCGGATACAACTGCATGATCTCACTGTCTACCAGATCTCCAATCTCCATCTTAAATGAAATCTTAACAAACGAACCGGATAAAAAATCTGCGATTGATCCCTCATCAATATTATCATGAAGATCCACAAGATCTGCAACTGGCGGACTGATATCGATGGTCTTATTCAGCATAGAGGAAAGAGAGGTCGCTGCGGAACCCATCATCTGATTCATCGCTTCGCTGATTGCACTTAAATGTAACTCTCCAAGTTCTCCATCTGTATTAGTACCATCACCACCCATCATCAGGTCTGTAATGACTTTTACATCATGTTCTTTTAAAACAAGAATATTACTTCCATCCAAACCAACTGTATATGCAATTCGGATAAATACACACGGTTTTTCATATGCATCACAGATGTCACTCCATGTTGCAAAAGATACAACCGGCGTTGAAATATCTACTTTACGATTTACAAGGGAAAACAATGTTGTTGCCGCTGTTCCCATGCTGATGTTACCAATTTCGCCAATCGCGTCTTTCTCAGCATCTGTCAGCAAATCATTTTTATTTGCATCATCCGGGTTATTCAGCAAAGCACTGATTTCTTCCTGTGACAAAACACCATCCATTACTACTGCTCCTCTCTTACCACTGATGTAACTCTTACTGCATAATTATCGCCGACAGCTCCCGGCAGAGCAGTAAATTTTTTTATATTACCGACAAAAATATTCAGATCCTGATTCACACCCGAATCCAGCCGGATAATATCTCCAACCTGAAGATTTACAAAATCGTCCACGGAAATAGTACTGTTTCCCAAAACCGCTTTTACAGGAATCTTCGCTTTTGAGATCAAAGCTTCGATCGCATCTGTATACTGCTTATCGTCATGTTCCTGAAGATTGGAATACCAGAACTTCGTATTCAGCTTGTCCATGACACTTTCCAATGTCAGATACGGAAGACAGATATTCATAAGACCTTCCACATCGCCAATCTTGATATGTAATGTCACAAGTGCGATCATCTCGGTCGGCGAAATAATCTGCGCAAACTGTGAGTTTGTCTCAATCCGTTCAAGCCGCGGTGAAATCTCACAGACACTCGACCAAGGCTCCGGCAAAAGACTTACACATACATTATAGATTCTCTCCAGAATCAAAAGTTCAATCTCGGAGAAATCTCTTGGCTTATCTAACGGAGTTCCCAATCCACCGAGCATTCGGTCAACAATTGCATACCCCAGATTGTCTGCAAGTTCTATAATAATACTGCCACTCAAAGGCGATACATTCACCAATCCGAGTAAAACCGGATTTGACAGTGCATTCGTGAATTCAGAATAGGTAACCGCCTCTGAATTCATCACTTCCACCTGTACTGTTTTTCTCAAATAAACAGGTAAGTTCGTCGAAAGAAGTCTTCCATAATGTTCAAAAATGATTTCCAACGTACGCAAATGCTCTTTTGAGAACTTTGCTGGACGGGTAAAATCATAATTTTTTACTTGTTTTTCGTCTTTTACTTTCATGTCCTCAGCATCAAGTTCACCACTGCTCAATGCCTGCAGAAGACTATCTATCTCATTTTGAGATAAGACTTCACCCATTCTCTTTCACCACCTAGCATTCTAATTTACTGCGTATTTACACTGGAGAAACTTACCCCAACGATAAAGTCAGAACCGAACATCTCCTGCAGATCTTCGAGAATAGCATCTTTAACGCTCTGCTCGTCCTCCCGGAACTGTTCCATTGTATATCCGGAAACAATCGTGTTGATATCATTTTTGATCAATGTTTCCTTCGCTTTCAATCCTTCTGTACCTATGCTCTTGTATCCGTCACTCTTTGTATTCAGCGACAAACCGATAGAAAATACAGCCACATGGTCTTTTCCATCACCGCTTGGACTTAAGTTGACGGTAAAGCTGGCTTCAATATCATAAACTTCAATATCTTCCACCGGAACTGCTGCGGTATCTTTGCTGCTTCCATCTTCCAGCTCCAGATCAATTGCTGATGCGATCTTATCGATCAGCTGATTTGATTTTCTCGTCTGAGGAATGATCGTAAACGCAAGAATTGCAGTCAAAACGAGATTCACCAGAACTAATGCAAGGATAATTACTGTCATCAGATTCTTTTTCATTGTTTGTGCCTTTCTTCTGTTAATTAATTTATTTCGGAATAATATGAATTATATATCTTTATCTCAACACGTCTGTTGCGCGCCCTTCCCTCCGGTGTGGAATTATCTGCAATCGGAACGTATTCGCCTCTTCCGGATGACTTGATATGTGACGGATCGATCGTTGTGATATTGCGCATATAATCTGCCACATATAATGCCCTGTACATTGATAGCACATCGTTATTTTCATATTTTGAAGAATGCGTGAACGGAATATTATCCGTGTGTCCCTCTATCTCTATCATGTTCTGCTGATAACTCTGAAGAATCTTTCCAATCTTATCCATCAAAGGATAGGCTTCTGACTTGATCTCAGATTTTCCGGAATCAAACAGCACTGCACCATTTAAATTCAACAGCACATATTCCGCATTAAAATCGATTTCCACCTGATCCTGTATGCCATATTGTGCTACAAGATCCTGCACCTGCTCTGCCATCTGTTCTGACTCGGCAAGCGCTTCTTCTTTATACTCTTCCGCAACATCTGAACTTTCTGATGTATCATCTGTCGTCTGCGTATTTGCCATCTGATTATAATAGATGTCATACATCTGTAACTGGCTCACGCCGGAAGAAACCATCTCACCATCTCCGATGGAAGCTCCACCACTCGGCAGAATACTAAAGCTGCTCTGCAAAGATGCAATCACCATCTCAAACTTCTCAGCATCCACTGTTGACATAGAAAACAGTAAAACGAAAAAGCAAAGAAGTAAATTCATAAGATCACTAAACGTCGCCATCCATGCCGGAGCGCCTGCCGGTGCTTCTTCTGTCTTCTTTCTTGCCACTATGCTTCACCTCCGGCTGCTTCATCACCTTCTCCGAGACTTCCTGCTGCCTGTGGTGTCAGGAATGATTTCAGCTTTTCTTCAATGACACGCGGATTTTCACCTGCCTGAATGGAAAGCAATCCTTCCACGATCATTTCTTTTATTGCAACTTCTCTCTCATTATTCACCTTAAGCTTTGACGCAGTTGGATTACAAAGCCAGTTGGCGATCAATGAACCATATAATGTAGTGACCAGGGCAACCGACATAGCCGGTCCGATACTCGATGCATCTTCCAGATTCTTAAGCATGTTAATAAGACCGATCAGCGTACCGATCATACCCCATGCAGGACCTAATTCTGCCCATTTCTCCCAGAATGCGATTACTTTCTTATGTCTTTCTTCCATACAGGACAGGCTTGTCTCCATGATGCCACGCACCAGTTCCGGATCCGTACCATCCACAACAAGCATTACGCCCTTTTTCATAAAATCGTCTTCAATATCATTGGCTGCTTCCTCTAATGCGAGCAATCCTTCTTTTCTTGCCACATTCGAGAGATCAATGATCTTTTTGATCGTCTCTGCCGGATCTTCTGCCTTTTCCTTGAAGGTAAGTGTAATACCCTTCAGTCCGTTAATGAAATCCGGTAACTTGTGTGCTGCCAGTACACCGGAGATAGAACCTCCGACTGTTATGATGATAGACGCCGAATCAACCATGTTTTTCAAAGCTTCAAATCCACCATTACTGAAAACACCGAATACAAACATTACTGCGCCGAGTATTATACCGGCTAAAGATGCGATATCCATATCTTCCACCTGCCATCCTTGTTAATATATTTAAAATTTAATTCTCATTTTCTGTTTCAAATCCAGTTTCCATAATTTCCCGCTTATATGATTTTACTAAACTTTTTATCTGTTGTCTACTTTCTTTTACAATTATTTTGCGTCCTGTTGTGAAAGTGATCACGGTATCCGGTGTTTCTTCGACAAGTTCGATCAGATCCGCATTCACCAAAATCTGTGTACCATTTAATCTTGTCACCTCGATCATAGTGTTCATCCTTTCCTTATTGTTAACAGACAATGAAAACAATGAAACAATGTTTAGTATACCATATCTTGTTGTAGTATGGAACATATTTACTAAATAATCGTTACTTTTTTTATACTATTTCTATTCAAGGAGGAATCTGTAACGTTTTATAGATTCCTCCATTCAGTTTATATTATCGTTTTAAGTTTACAAGTTCCTCTAATAATGTATCGGAGGTTGTAATAACACGGGAGTTTGCCTGGAAACCACGCTGTGTTGTGATCATGGACGTAAACTCTGAGGAAAGGTCTACGTTCGACATTTCCAGCTCGCCGGTTGTCATGGAAGAACCGTCTGCGGAAATCTCCACACCGATTCCATCGAACTCACCGGAGTTTAAGGTTGTGCGGTAGCAGCTCTCTCCGACTTTCTCAAGACCGGATGCGTTAGAGAACTGTGCAACTGCGATCTGTCCTAGCAGCTCTGTGTTACCATTGTCATATGTACCGTAGATACGTCCGCTTGTATCAATGAAAATACCTGTCATGGCACCAAGCTTACGTCCTTTTCCGGTTTTTCCGTCAGTTGCTCCGGCATCTGCACCGATTGTGGATTTACCACCATTCTCATAGTTTAAGCACTGGGAGAAGTCTACAGTAATATTCTGGAAGTTTCCGTTGTTATTTAGCAAACCAGAAGAAAGTACAGACATATTCAGCATTTTAGATGGGGTATCACCACCGATGGAAGCAAACTTACCTGTGCTTGTATCAAATACCAGGTCATAAGAAGTCTTCTCACCTGTTACAGTTGCCTGTCCGGTTTTAGTATCAAGTTTTACATTATAGTTATTCGTACCATTCTTTATATTATTAGCAATGGTTGTTGTAATACCGGAGAAAATCTCTGTAATGCTTACTTTGGTACCATCTGCTGCTTTAAACAAAGTAGAATCTGTTTGATCAACTTCAAATTCTTTGTTATCTGCTTTGCGCACATACTTATTATTTTTAAACTCATAATCCTTTGAAAGACCATATTGTCCAAGTGTTGCATCTGCTTGGTAATCACCGAAAATCTGTGAAATCTGCTGTTTTGTAAGATTTTTGATGATATTCTGATTATTGCTATCCAAAACAGATGTCAGTTCAACGGTATATTTTCCATCTGTTCCAGTAGACTTGATTGCAAACTTCGCAGTATACTGATAGCCAAGGTTATCGTAGAAGTTTAAGTTCATTACCCTGCCGGCATCATTTTTAACATCTGTATCATTCTCATCCAGCACACCGGCGATGGTTGCCTGTGTGGTTGCTTCCGGTGCAGAAGTCAGGTTCTTCTCCTGCATGATACGGAGTGCCGAAACAGTGTCCTTGCGAATCTCACCTGTTGTCTCGTCAACCTGCCATCCCATAACCGTATAGCCTGTTGAGGACATACACAAGTTACCGGAACCGTCTACGTAGAAAGAACCGGAACGGGTAAATACATTCTCAGAACCATTGTTTACAATAAAGAAGTTCGTTGAGTTTTTATCAGTCAGACGGATATCAAATGGATTTCCGGTTGTCTCAGATGCACCTGCAGAAGTGATGCTGACTTTGGTTGCTGCCGCAGTTGTACCGAGACCGATCTGCTTTGCATTGACACCGCCGGTACCGGTTGTTGCATTTGCTCCGGATGCATTCGAAGTGGTCTGATATAAGATATCACTGAATGTTACGGAAGAAGATTTAAAAGCTACTGTGTTGACGTTGGCGATATTATTACCGATCACGTCCATTCTTGTCTGATGTGTCTTTAAACCTGACACAGCAGAGTACATTGATCTCATCATAATGAAATGACCTCCTAAAGTTCTTTTGGCGCAGGGCGTCTGGTTTCTTCTGTCAGTCAGAAACCGATTGCTCCCCCAAGGTCCAGCTATATGATCACTGCGCCATCAATATTGGTATAAATGTTGTCATCGGATTCCGTGCGGTCCATTGCCGTCACAACTGTTTTGTTTGGGACATTTACAATGAATGCCAGAGAATCAACGATTACGAGTGACTCCCGAATTCCCTTTTCACTTGCTTTTTGAACTCCACTCTCCAGCCGTTCGCTCTGTTCTTTTGACAGATTGATCTTTCTGTTCTCCAGTCTCATGGAGGCATGTTTGGAAAATTTCAGTTCCAAGCTCTCAGAAACATCCTGTTTCTGTTTTAAAATTTCCTCAAAGGACAATCCTGATGCATTGACTGCGGAATTTCCTTTTCCGGTACCAAGATAACGGTCCGTGATCTGTTCAATCGAAGTGAATTGGTTATTAATTTTATTCATAACCCCATCTCCTGTTACTCTGTCCTGTCTGAACTGTTATCGGTTGTATCTCCTGATCCTGCACTTCCTGTTTCTTCTGTTTTGTCTGTACTATCAGATTTGTCTGTGCTATCCGTCTTGCCTGTACTGTCCGTCTTGTCTGTGCTGTCCGTCTTGCCTGTGCTGTCAGCTTTGTCTGTACTGTCCGTCTTGTCTGTGCTGTCAGTCTTGTCTGTTCCATCCGCTTTGTCAGATTTGTCTGTTTTGTCAGATCCATCTGCAGATCCGTTTGCCTTGATCAGTTCTTTTAATCTTGCCTCAAGTTCTTCAAACTTCTTCCAGGAATCTTTGGAAACGAATTTCTTCTGGTAATCGCTCAGTCCATCATACATCTTACGGATGCTCTCAATATCATCCTTGTTTGCAAGCGAGATTGAATTTTTGGATGGCAGTAATGAAATTGCGGATTTAATTGTCTCTGCAAGTGTCACTGCTTCCATATAAGTTGCGTCTGCAACAGTATCCAGATCCTTCAGGTTGTAAAGTCCATCATTGACAGAAAGAAATGTTTCTCCGTTTTTGTGAAGTACATAATCACAGGTTCCTGCGATATAGCTTGTCTCTCCTGTTGTAGATGAAGTCACTTTCATGATGACATACTTGCCAACCAGATCATTTGCCGAAGAGGCCTCGATCGTACTCTGCACACTAAGCTGTGACTCCAGCTGTGAGAAGGTCGCAAGCTGTGCAATATACTCGGTATTACTTGTCGGTTCCAACGGATCCTGATACTGCATCTCTGCGCATAAAATCTGTAAGAACTGGTCATAACCAAGCTCGTTGGTCTTTTTATCTTTCTCGGACGATTTTGTTGATGTACTGCCTGTACCGGTAGTCTCATCTATAAATTTTCCATCTTTTACCTGCTGAATTAACGCCATTGTCTCTCTCCTTTCTCAAAACTTATGCAGTGTAATCTACACTGTTTCCCTGTTCTGCCATCATTTTGGCTGCCAGAGTTTCTTCTTCCGACATCACGCCGGATAATTCACTTAAATCATTCAGATTTAATCTGCGGGTTCTGCCTTTTTCTTTTTCCTGCTGCTCGCCCTGCTGTTTTTCACCTTCTGCATTCTGCTCAAGGTTTTTCTCAAACTCATGGCTTGCAACGGTCACTTCAACAGCATCCACTTTCACACCAGCCTGCTCTAAATTCTGTCTGAGTTCTACGGTCTGGGCTTCTAATGCCTCTTTTACCACTGCATTCTGTGTCATGATCTTTGCTGTTACTGCACCTTCCTGCTCGGTAACCTTAAGAATGATCTTTCCGAGGTTCTGCGGGTTCAGCTGTAACTCCATGCTCGTCTTATCTTCTGTCAGGATCACTCTTGCGGACTCTACAATCTGATCGATCACATCCTGTGTATTTACACTCTGCGGTAATGGTTCTACTGTCTCAACATTAGCAAATTCCTGTACCACCTGACTCTGTGGTGTGATAACCGCCCCGTCTGCAGTATGGGCTGTCTCATTTGTAAAACGGAACCTGCCGGGTGTATCAGAAGAATTGTTCTGATCTGCGGAATCCTCTGCCGCATTTTCGGATGTCATCCTATTCTGTACAGTTTCCTGTTCCGGAATATCTTCCGTTACCTCAGAAGACTGTGTATCCTGCGCAGCCACCTTCTGTTCTTTCACAGGTGCATTTTCTGCTGCTTTTGTCTGTCTTCCATCCTCTACCACAAATTTCTGTGTTGATGCACTGGTATCCTCTGTGACTGTCTGATCTGTAACAACTGCCTCATCCACAGATGCTTCTGTTTCCTGTCCGGTAACAGCATCTGACGATCCGGCATTATCGTCCATCACTTTGGCAACTGCGCTCTGAAACTCTTCCAGACTCATGTCAAGTGCATTTAAAATATCTTTTCCAATGTCATTGACACTCTGCAGTACATTTACAAACTGTTCACTGCACAAAAGCTGTGGTACGCTGTCTGCTCCGGTAAGTTCTGCCACAAGATTTGCAAGATTATTCTGATTCAGCAGATCCTGGAACTGTAAGCCAAGGGTCTGCATTGCTGCTTCAATCGCTTCATCGGACACGCCAAGCTCCTCTTTCAGAACTTCTTTTACATCTTCTGTAAACTGTTCGAACTGCTCTTTGACAACATCCTCAGATGTGACCTGTTTTATCTCTGATGCGATCGTATTATCCTTGTACTGATACTTCTGATAATCATCTGCCGCTTTCACAGTGTCCTTACTGCCATTTGCTGCTGTCTTTACTGTTTCGTTGTGGTCAATCCCTGCATAAGATGCTGTCTGACGGTTTCCGGACTGTTTCATCATAGAACCAAAATCTACTTTTCCAGTGGTGATCCGGGTATTGCTTTCTGTCCCCTGCACAGACTGTGTGCTTTGGTTAAACATTTTTCCTAATTCAGAAATTGTTGTACCAGCCATATGCTTCCTCCTTTCTTCTTTTATCGTCTTACTGTCTGGCAGTATGCACTGCCCGGAAAAGATCCTCAGATCTCTCCCTCTATTCTGAAGGCTCCATGATCTCAGTTACTTTTGCTGCCGTATCTGAGTTCATCTTACCGAGAATATCTCCTCTGGACTGTGTGTCCATATTGGATAATATATCTGCTACCAATTGAAGGTTGTCTGTCATTGTATCAAAAATAGCTGCCGCCTCTTTCGGCTTCATGCTGGAATAAGTCTTCACATAATCATCCATCTGTTCATCCGTCAGAGTCTGTTCTACCACCTGTTTATAAAGCACTTCCGCATTTGCCGCATCAATGCTCTCATAATACTCTTTGTAATTACTTATATCGGGAGCATCTTCCGAAAAGACAACATCCTCATACCATTTTTCTTTTTCCTTCTCAAAATCTGCCTCATTCTGCTTATAGGTATCCAGCTCTTTCGCCTTCTCCTCTAACTGTGCAATATAATCTGCATCAGAATTTGCACTGTTCTGGGCATCTGCAAGCTCAATCTCAAGCTCTTTGATCCGGTTGATCGCATCATCCAGATTTGTGTATGCATACTGGCTGTCTTCCGTGGAAACCTCCTCTGTGACAGAATCCGGCAAAATCTTATTCAGATAAGGAACATCTTTGATCACAGGAGCTAAGACTCCTGAGCCAAATCCTCCCACATCCAGCTTAATCAGCATTGCAAAGATGGCAAGCCAGATCAGAATGATAATAATCGTGACAAAGAAAACAAGGATTTTTCCTCCAACGGTTTCCTCATCTCCATCCAGATCATCCGGATTTTTCTGTTTTCTCTTCTTTTTTTCCAGCTTTTTTGCCGCCTTTAACTGTTTTTTATCTAAAACTTCATTTTCCTGCTGTAATTCTTCCTGCTGCTTTTGTTCTGCCATAATCTCGTCCATGCCTTTCTCGTATATTGCCCTGTCAAAATTACCGGGTTTCTGTCATCCCCTCATGATAGGTGTAACTTACAAGCTCATCAATTTCTTTATTCTCTGCATATTGCATTTCCTGTTTAAAAACTTCAAACGCCTGCTCTTTCAGTCTCTCATGCGTCTTTCTTTCCATCATGACTTCATTGAGTTTCAACCGGGCAGCCTCTACATTTTTTTCTGCGACATGCACATTCATCATCTGGCTGCGCTGCATCGTTTTCATGGTATCTACTGCCCGCTTGCATTCTTTGATCTTAGGTACATCAATGGTTCCATTCACCAAATTTCTCGCCTGGCTTTCATAACCTGCCTTGCGTATCATGATCTGCTGGAGTTTTCCCTGTTCATCCATGAGTTTTGCATTTGCAACTCCATATGCAATCTTCGCCTGGCCTTCCATTTTTTCTTTTATATCTAATATGCTTTGCATCCGATATGCAAATTTTGCCATATCCTATCAACCTCTAATCATTAAAAAGTGCACGCAGCAGATCGATCTCCTGTTCAAACTGGAATTTTTCGTCGGTCTTCTGCATCAGGAAATCATTTACAGCATCGATTTTCTGGATGGCATAATCGATATTCCTGTTAGAACCGCTCTTATAGGCTCCAATATTGATCAGATCTTCTGCCTCATTGTATGTGGCAAGTACATTTTTTAACCTGCCTGCCAGTTCTTTATGTTCCGGCGTTGCAATGGAACTCATAACCCTGGAAATACTCTGTAAAATATCAATGGCCGGATAGTGGTTTTTATGTCCCAGTTTTCTGGACAGCATGATATGACCATCCAAAATGCTTCGGGCTGTATCTGTGATCGGTTCATTAAAATCATCACCATCTACCAGCACCGTATATAATCCGGTGATCGATCCTTTATCTGAAGTTCCTGCACGCTCTAACAGTTTTGGCATCTCCGAATATACACTCGGCGGATATCCTCTGGTTACAGGCGGTTCTCCGGATGCAAGTCCGATCTCGCGCTGTGCCATGGAAAAACGTGTCAGGGAATCCATCATCAGAAGCACATCTTTTCCCTGATCCCTGAAATACTCTGCAATGGATGTCGCCGTCATTGCTGCCTTCTTACGGATCAATGCCGGCTTGTCAGAAGTCGCCACAACGACAATGGAACGTTTCATACCCTCTTCTCCAAGATCCCGTTCCACAAATTCGCGCACCTCACGGCCACGCTCACCGATCAGGGCAATGACATTGATATCTGCCTTTGTATTTCTTGCAAACATACCAAGCAGTGTACTTTTTCCGACACCGGAACCTGCAAAAATTCCGATACGCTGTCCTTTTCCGACTGTGATCAATCCGTCGACCGCTTTCACGCCGAGAGGAAGCACCTCACTGATGATCTTTCTTGACATCGGATCCGGAGGCTGTGCATCGACCGGATATTCATACGGTGTTTCTAATTTGTCAATGTCCGTTGGACGTCCAATTCCGTCTAAGGTATGCCCTAAGAGTTCATTTCCTACAGGAACAGATAAAGGATGCCCCGTATTTTCAACGATACATCCTACTCCTATCCCCTCTACGCTCTCATAAGGCATCAAAAGCAGTCTTTTATCCCTGAAACCCACAACCTCAGCCATTACCACGGTGTCAGCATTTTCATCAATGATAATTCTGCACAAGTCATTCAGTTTTGCGTCCGGACCTACGGATTCAATGGTCAATCCAACAATTTTAACAACTTTTCCAAGCCGTTTAAAATATGTATTCTCCGCCAGTCGTAAATACTTGTTATACCTGCTGTCCACTTTCAACCATCCTTATAAGCATAGTGATTTTATATCTTTTATGAGATTTTCGAGCTGCACACCAAGGCTGCAGTCGAATACTCCCGAGTCTGTCTCGATCACGCAGGAATTTCCATCCATGGAGGAATCTGCAACAATCTCGATCTCGATTCCGGCTCCCACTCGTTCCAGAATTTCTTCTTTATGATTCTCAAGAAACATCACATTGCTGTTAGCAACCTTGATGCGGAATTTTTTATCTCCCTCGATATTTAAAATTGCATCATCAATGAGATACATCAGAATGTGTTTTTTATTATCAAACTGAATATGGAATACTTTGTTAAAAACCTCAAGGATCACATCTACCAGATCCTTTTCCATATTTTTTTGTTTCTCCCTGAATTCATCCTGAAGCGTTTCCTGTTTTCTCTGATATTCATTCTGTAACTGTTCACGCTGTGCCGCCAGCTCACTCTCCAGGCACTGTCTTCCCTCCTGATATCCGGTATTTTTTGCATTCTCCCGGATATTTTCAGCTTCCTGATCTGCCTGATTTAAAATTGTTTCTGCCTGCGCATGTGCTTCTGCTAAAATCTTCTCAGCCTCTTTTTTTGCTTCTGCAGTATGGTCGATCTCCTCCACATAATCTGTGTCAGGACCAACGATCCCTGCTGAGAAACCATTTCCGTCTGTTGTTTTTTGTTCCATGCGCTTAAGCTCTGCCATCTTCTCTAAACGCTTTTCTACAATATCATTTGAGTTAATGACGCGTGTTTTATCCGGCTCATTGTGCACGAAATATTGTTTGTAAAGATTAGGCAATAATCTCGTCACCTCCGCCTCTTGAAATTACAATCTCACCTGCATCTTCGAGTTTTCGGATCACACTGACAATCTTCTGCTGTGCCTCCTCAACATCCTTCATACGCACAGGTCCCATAAATTCCATATCCTCTTTGATCATGGCAGCCAGACGTTTTGACAGGTTGTTAAAGATTGCATTCTGAACATCTTCGTTTGCACCCTTCAATGCAATACCAAGATCTGAGTTTTCAACATCACGAAGAACACGCTGGATAGCTCTGTCATCGAGAAGAAGGATATCCTCAAATACGAACATCTTCTTACGGATCTCATCTGCAAGCTCAGGTTCTTCAATTTCAAGAGATTCCATAATATGCTTCTCTGTAGAACGGTCTACCGTATTTAAGATATTCACGATCGCATCGACACCTCCGACAATCGTGTAATCCTGGTTGACCAGAGAAGAAAGTCTTCTTTCTAACACTCGCTCCACCTCTTTGATCACATCCGGTGATGTACGATCCATCATTGCGATCCTCTTTGCAACATCCGCCTGTTTCTCCGGTGGAAGTGCTCCTAAAACCATCGCCGCCTGCGCTGCTGTCAGATATGATAAAATCATTGCGATCGTCTGTGGATGCTCATCCTGGATAAAGTTCAAAAGCTGACTCGGATCTGTCTTCCGCACGAACTCGAACGGGCGGACCTGTAAGGAAGCAGTCAGCTTGGAGATAACCTCCTGTGCTTTTTCCTGTCCAAGAGCCTTGTCAAGAAGCTCTTTTGCATAACCGATACCACCCTCTGCGATATACTGCTGTGCCAGACACACCTGATAAAACTCATTTAAAATATCTTCTTTTACCTGTGGAGACACGCTTCTTGTATTTGCGATCTCCAGCGTAAGTTCCTCAATCTCTTCTTCTTTCAGATGTTTAAAAATATCTGCGGAACGTTCAGGTCCTAATGTAATCAGCAGGATTGCGGCTTTCTGAACGCCATTGTAATCTGCAGTTGCCATATTCTACTCCCACTCCTCATTCAGCCAGTTTCTAAGTAAGGAAGCTGCCGCTTCCGGATTTTCTTCTACGAATTTTTCTATCAGGACTCTTGTCTCTGATTTTTCATTGAATCCGATATCCTGCAATGTATCTGCAGATTCTTTCGTGGATTCAAGCAGAGACTCCACGGAAAGTTCCGGCTCCGGCTCGACTGCTTTCTCTTTTCTTGTGCTGCGGAATACTACATAACCTAATAGTGCAAAAATCAATACTGCAAGGATGATCTGCAGATAATCCGATATAGTCCGTGTACTTCCTTTGCTATACTGGAACATCGGCTGATCATATGCAATGATCGTGATATTGCTCACCGGTACGCCTGTTGCATTGGAGATCAGCGTATAAAGATCCTGGTCTACTTCCGCCTTTACCGGTTCACTGTTTGCAGCAACATACTCATCAAAGGTCATGTCACCGAGCGTTCCGGAAGCACGCAGTGTATCCTCATCATAGATCACATAGTTCGTTGCGACTGCAGATATGGATGAGCCGTCATAATTAACAGTTCCTACTGCCGGTGTTGTTGTTGTGATCTTCTCGTTATTCTGGTAGTTCGTGTTCGTCTCAGACACACTGGAACTTGTGTAATCATTATCTTCCATCACATAAGTCGTATCGTCGTCATTGGAATCTGTTCCCGGTGTTGCCGCTGCTCCACCGACTGCATTCGATTCATATTCACTCTTTGATCCCACCATACCGTTGGTCTGTCCATCCGGCGCATAATACTCATGTGTGGATTCTGTGGTCTGGTCAAAATTCATCGCAAGATTCAGACCGACTTCTACATTGTCAAACAGTGATGATCCTACAAGGACATCTTTTACCTGACCTTTTACCTGATTTTCGGCTTTGGTCTTTAAAGACAACTGGTTGTTGGCATTTCCTGTCACAGACGTATCATCCTGACCAGAGAAAAGAACATTTGAACTATTATCGAGGATGAGCACATTGGATGTGTCATCATTTCCAACATTTGTTGCAAGATATTTTGCAAGTCCGGCTGCCTGTTCATCATCCATTGTTCCATTGAGTGTCAGGATCGCTGTCACATATGCCTGTTCGCCCTTGGAGAGGATCGTTCCATCTTCGTCCGGCAGATCCAGTGTCACTGCCGCTGCATCTACATTCGATAATGTCTCAAGCTTCTCAGCATAATACTCTTCGAGATATAATTTGTACTTTTTGGTCTTGTCTGCCTCAGTGGAACTGAAACCTCCATCAAACACGTCGCTTAGCTTCGTGCCGCTGGTTGGAATATCATTTGTTCCAAGAACAATGGAAGCATTTGCGTAATCTTTCTCATTTACCTGAAAGGCAAGCCCATCTGCGGAGAGTTCATAAGAAATATTCTCGGAGTCGAGAATGTTCTTGACCTGTCCCGATTCTGCCGTCGTCGCGCAGGTAACTAATGTTACCATTTTCGGTTTGGAAACGACTGCCGCAAGAATTGCAAGAGCCACAAGCACAACTGCCACAATGCTGATCAACAGTGTCTTTTGTTTTGTATTGAATTTTTTCCACCATTCTAGGATTCTGTCTAAAACCTTTTGTACCTGTTCCGGCATTTTCATCTACCCTCGTTCACTAAATTTGCATATTCATAATTTCTTTGTATGCATCGATCATTTTATCTCTCACTGCCACCGTATACTGGATCGCAGTAAGTGCTTTGGTCTGTGCCGTTGACAGATCATGTGTGTTCTCTGACTGTCCCAATGCAAAACGGATCGCCTCTGACTGTGCGTTGTTCTGCAGGTTGTTTGTCTCTGAAACCATATTCATCGCAGATGAAAGGACAGAACTGAACGAATCATCATCTGTCGTGACCAGCCTGTTCTGCTGTGCGATCTGATTCAGATAATCTGAACTGATATTTGTCAATGAACTGATATCCATATATCACACCACCTTACTTATCTTTTATCTTTATTTATTTTCCAATGGAGAGTCCGCTCTGTGCAATTGATTTTGCAGCCTCGAATGCTGTTGTGTTTGCCTCATACGCACGGGATGCATCAATAAGGTTCGTCATCTCTGTGACCGTATTCACATTCGGATAAGAAACATAACCATTCTCATCCGCATCCGGATTGGACGGATCATACTCCATGATAAAATCAGTCTCTGTGTCCTCTTTGACAGAAGATACTTTCACACCATTTCCGACAAACTTAGATCTGGCATTCTGATAATACCTTGAGAAAGAAGTCACTTCCTTCTCTGCAAAAGTAACAATTTTTCTTCGGTATGGAGTTCCATCTTCTGTTCTTGTCGTATTTACATTTGCAATATTCTCTGCAATGGTATCCATACGGAAACGCTCCGCAGTCATTCCCGAAGCACTGATATCAAACGCCTGAAATAAAGCCATTTTTATCCTCCTGTAATCCTGCTCTTATTTTACTTTAAAACTGCCTGCATTCTCGTAAAATCAGAGGTGATGCTGTTCGTAAGTGCCTGATAACGGATCGTCTCCGATGCCAGTTCCACATTCTCGGTATCCGGATCCACGTTGTTCCGGTCCAGACGGTAAGAATAATTTGATGAGTCTGTATAGGTAGATACATTCAGACCGGAAAGATCCGCATTTAAGGAACGGATTTTCTTGTCCAGCGTTGTGTATTTGGAGTGGCCTAATTCTCTCTGAAGTACAGACTCAAAATCCACTTCCTGTCTCTTATATCCCGGCGTATCTGTGTTCGCAAGATTATTCATAATCGCAGTCTCACGAAGCCAGCTTGCATCCGCCGCTTTATCCAACACATTGATATAGTCAAATGCGTTCGTAGTAATCATGACACATTCCCCTTCCAATTTACATAATTCAACAGTAACCTAGTTTTATTATAAAGAATAAATCAAAAAACACAAGTCTATTTTTACCATTTTTGACATATCTTGTAGATTTTTGACGGTCAGGCACAATATGGTGCTTTGTTTTTTCGATCTGTGTTCCCATCTTCCCTGACAATTCCTGCTTAATGTGAAAAAAAGGACTCTATAGCAAGCTATAAAATCCCTTTTTTGCGTAAATTCCTTTATTTTATGTTATTTTCTTTCTTGATCTGTTCCAGTTCATCAAAGACAACGTCATTCAGAACTTTGATGTAGGTTCCCTTCATGCCGGAAGATCTTGATTCGATCACTCCTGCGCTCTCAAACTTGCGAAGTGCATTGACGATCACAGATCTTGTGATCCCTACACGGTCTGCGATCTTACTTGCAACAAGAATTCCCTCTTTGCCATCCATCTCCTCAAAAATGTGGGTGATGGCTTCCAGTTCTGAAAAAGAAAGCGTGCTGATCGCAGATTTTACGATCTGGACCTTTCTTGTCTCCTCAGCGTTCTCTTCATTCACCGAACGCATCATCTCAAGACCCACCACAGTTGTCCCATATTCACTCAAAATAATATCATCAATATCATAAGGATCATTCTCCCGGTACACAAACAGTGTTCCGAGCCGCTCTCCCGCAATGTCGATCGGCGTTATGATCGCAGTATACTTCTTAATGTCATTCACAAATCCCAACGTCTCGAGATTGACATTCTCTTTTGTGGACAGGATTCCAAGTAAACGTTCATTCAGCAATGGATCGATAAATCCGCCAACCTCATCCACGATCAGCTCCCGGATCTCTTCCACACCATCCGTCAGACCGGTTCCTAATACTTTTCCCTTTTTACTGATCACAAGAATGTTAGAGTTTAAAATATCCTTAAGCACATCACAGATATCATTAAATACCACTTTTGACGAATTGTTGTTATGCAGCAATTTATTGATTTTTCTTGTTTTATCTAACAATTGAACGCTCATTTGACGGCCTCCCATAATTTTTTGCTGGTTTTTTATGACATTTTGTATTTTAGCACATTTATTCAGAAAATTCAATATATTCAAATTATTCCTGATTTTTTTTCTTTCTTCTCTGTCACATAACCACACTGCTCGTCTGCGCAGACAATTTTACTGCCTTTCACAACCATATAGCCGCCGCATTTCGGGCATTTCTCTTCTACCGGACGTGACCAGCTCATAAAGTCACATTCCGGGTTATTCTCACAGCCGTAATACTTTCTGCCCTTCTTGGTCTTTTTGAGTACGATCTCTTTGCCACATTTTGGACATTTGACACCGATTTTTTCCAGATAAGGTTTTGTGTTGCGGCATTCCGGGAATCCAGGGCAGGCAAGGAACTTACCATGCGGTCCATATTTCACAACCATATTTCTGCCACAGACATCGCAGACCACGTCGGTCACTTCATCCTCAATTTTGACCTTCTCAAGATCTTTTTCCGCAGCCTCGACTGCTTTTTCAAGATCCGGATAAAAGTTCTCTATAACCGTTTTCCAGTTAACAGTTCCCTCGCCGACACTGTCGAGCAGGCTCTCCATGTTTGCCGTGAAATGTTCATCCACGATAGACGGGAAAGATTCCTTCATGATCTGATTTACCACTTCGCCGAGTTCTGTCACGTAAATGTTCTTATTTTCCTTTACAATATAGCGTCTTGCAAGAATCGTTGTAATGGTCGGGGAATAGGTACTCGGACGTCCGATTCCAAGTTCCTCTAATGTCTTGACCAGAGACGCCTCTGTATAGTGCGCCGGCGGCTGGGTAAAATGCTGTTTTTCATCAAGCTTTTCCAAAGAAAGTTCCGTACTCTCATCGATCGACTTCAGCAGCACATTATTTTCTGCCTTTTCGTCATCCTCACTGGTATATACAGACATAAATCCATCAAATGCGATCTTGGATGCTGATACTGTAAACCGGTAATTTCCGGCACCGATCTTCACGTTGGTCGTCTCATATACCGCAGATGCCATACGGCTTGCTGCAAAACGTTTCCAGATCAGCTGATACAGGCGAAACTGATCTCTGGAAAGGGAATCTTTTACCATTGCCGGTGTACGATTGATATCGGATGGACGGATGGCCTCATGTGCATCCTGGATCTTTGCGCCGGACTTTTGGGCAGTTGTCTGTGTTGCAAGATAATTTTCACCGTAATTTTTTCCGATGTACTCATGTGCCTGTGCATCTGCTTCCTCGGAAATGCGGACAGAGTCTGTACGCAGGTAAGTGATAAGACCGACCGTTCCCTGCCCCTTCACATCCACACCTTCATAGAGCTGCTGGGCGATTCTCATCGTCTTTGAGATTGGGAAGTTCAGCGCTTTGGATGCCTCCTGCTGCAGGGTACTGGTCGTAAATGGAAGCGGCGCTTTTTTCACACGCTCGCCTTTTTTTACCTCGATCACTTTAAATTTCTCTTTGGAGATTTCTGCCATCACGCGGTCCATCTCCTCCCTCGAAGAGATATTCATCTTGCTTTCGCTGTCTCCATAGAACTTTGCAAGCAAAGGTTTTTTCTCACCTGCGATCTTTAATTCTGCGTCAAGCGTCCAGTATTCTTCCGGGATAAAAGCGTTGATCTCCTCCTCGCGGTCACAGATAATACGCAGCGCAACGGACTGCACTCGTCCGGCACTTAAGCCACGTTTTACTTTTGCCCAGAGCAGCGGGCTGATCTTATAACCAACTATGCGGTCTAAGATACGTCTCGCCTGCTGCGCATTCACAAGGTTCATGTCAATGTCTCTCGGCTGTTTCAAAGAGGCTTTCACTGCACTCTGTGTGATCTCATTGAAACTGATGCGGTTGATGTCCTTGCCCTCCAGCTTTAATGCTTTGCTAAGATGCCAGGAAATCGCTTCTCCCTCACGGTCCGGGTCAGTTGCGAGATACACTTTATCTGCTTTTTTCACTTCTTTGCGAAGATTCGCAAGGATATCTCCTTTTCCTCGGATAGTAATGTACTTCGGTTCAAAATCATGTTCCACATCAACCCCAAGCTGACTCTTTGGAAGATCGCGCACATGTCCGTTTGAAGCTGCAACCTCATAATTTTTTCCCAGAAACTTTTTAATTGTCTTCACCTTTGCCGGCGATTCCACGATAACCAGGTACTTAGCCATTCAACTGTCTCCTCACTCTCAGATTTTGCGTATATAATAATTTTTAAAAGATTCCGTGATAAAGTCCTTCTGAATCAATCTCTGCAGGACATCTGCCATCTGAGGCATTTCAAATCCTGTTTTTTTCAAAAGTTCTTCCATACTTTTCGGTCGTAAACTCAAACAAGCATACACCAAGCTTTCATCTTTTTCAAGTAATAATTTGTTAAAATTTTCTTGAGTTGTGTCAATACATGTATACAATTCAAGATCTTTTACAAAATCTTCTACACTGTTTATAATGCCTGCACCCTGCCGGATCAGGTTATTGCAGCCCATGCTTAAGGAATCTGTCACACGCCCCGGAACTGCATAAATATCCTTTCCCTGCTCCAGCGCAAAATCAGCTGTGATCAGGGAACCGCTTCTCTCCTTTGCCTCCACGATCACGACCACATCCGAGAGCGCTGATATGATCCGGTTCCTGGCAGGAAATAATTGTGCGATTGGTTCAGTCTCCGGCGGATATTCCGAGATGATTCCTCCATGCGAAAGAATATTCTCATACAATTTCTGATTCGTTCTGGGATAACAGACATTTACGCCGCACCCCAGCACCGCATACGTATTTCCGCCCGCTTTTAATGCCCCGATATGTCCGTATGCATCAATTCCTCTTGCCATGCCGCTTAAAACCTCCGCCCCGCAAAGCGCCAGTTTTTCACCGATCTGTTCTGCCATTTTCTTTCCGTATTCCGAGCACATTCTCGCCCCGACGACCGCCACTCTTCTTTTTGAGAAATCAGGCATTTTCCCTTTGATGTACAAACTGTATGGAGCATCCACGATATTCCTGAGCTGTTTAGGATATGACTCCATCTCACAGGACAAAAAAGAAATCCCGTTTTCTCCCAGCGCAGCATATTTTTCTTCCAGATCCCAGTTTTTCTTCCGGTCAGTGATCGCATGCACCTGGCGGTCAGACAGCCCGGAGAGCTTTTCTAACTGCTCTTTTTTCAGAAAATAAATTTCTTCCGCAGAACCTGCCTGTCCCAAAAGGCGGTGGATCGTCTTACAGCCGACTCCCGGAATATTTGAAAGCCAGTACTGATATTTCATAACGAATCCCTCCAGAATCTTTTGTCAATATTGCGATAGCAGACTGCCTCATTCAAATGCGCATCCAGAATGTTTTCAGAGCCGTCCATATCTGCCAGAGTCCGCGCAACCTTTAAAATTTTATGATAAGACCGGGCAGTCAGATTTAACTGTTTGTAAATTTTCTTCATATATTTTTCCTGATCTTTCGACAGAGCACAGTATTCTGCAATCCGTGCAGCCGGAATCTGGCTGTTAAACTGAAAATCTTCTTTCTGATAACGTTTTTTCTGGATCGCATGTACTTCAATCACACGTGCACGGATTGTATCGGAACATTCCTCTTTTTTCGTTCCGTTCAGCTCTTCAAATTTAATCTGTGGCGTCTCCACGCAGATGTCAATGCGGTCTAAGAGCGGCTGGCTGATACGGTTGATATATCGTTCAATAGAAGCCGCCGTGCATCTGCATTTCTGCATATCTGGATAATAACCGCATTTGCAGGGATTCATGGCAGCGACAAGGATAAAATCAGCCGGATATTCATACGTGCCGTTCACGCGCACTAAACGCACTTCCTTTTCCTCCATCGGCTGTCTTAATATCTCAATGGTATTTTGCTTAAATTCCGGCAATTCATCCAAAAATAAAACGCCCTTGTGTGCCAGAGAGATCTCTCCCGGCTTTGGGATCAGTCCACCACCCACTAATCCCTGCATCGTAATCGTATGATGTGGACAGCGGAACGGACGTTCCTCCATTAATTGTTCCCGTAATTGAAACTGTCCGGATACACTGTAAATTTTCGAAAGCTCCATCTGCTCTTTTTCATCAAGCGGCGGAAGGATCGTCGGTATCCGCATTGCCGTCATAGTCTTACCGGCACCGGGTGGTCCTATCATCAGCAGATTGTGCATACCGCTCACTGCCACCTCACAGGCTCTCTTTACAAAATGCTGTCCCTGGATATCCGAAAAATCCAGCATCCGGATCGTTTTTGCCACTGCTTTTCCTATTTCTTTTTCAATGTATGTGCCCCCGTTTAAAATATGTATCATTTCTGCAATACTCTGCACCGCAAAAATTTCTATCTCTTTTACAAGCTGCGCCTCTGTCTGATTCTCCGCCGGTACGATACAGCGTGTGACGCCGCGTTCCTTTGCCTCTGCCACCATAGGCAGTATTCCATTGACGGGCTTTACCTCCCCGCTCAAGCTGATCTCACCCACGACCATCGTGTCCTTTAACGCTTCCTCCGGCACAATGCCAATGGCACAAAGCACTGCGGCAACAACCGGAAGGTCGAAGCCTGATCCGGTCTTTCTGATATTGGCAGGGATAAAATTGATCGTGATACGTTTTGGCGGCAGAATATACCCTGTATTTTTCAGTGCTGTGCGCACACGCTCTTTGGATTCTTTTACCTCAGGCGAAAGTGACCCGACCATCTCAAAAAGCGGCATGCCATCTGAGACATCCGCCTCCACATAGACCGGGATGCTCTTGATCCCCTGAATGATCGAGGTTGTTACTAAACTATACAAATAACCTTCCTTTCCCTCGTTTTCTGCATCAAAAATAAATGTATTCGAAAATACGCTGTGGATACCGCAGGGAATCCTGCAATGATTCTGATAAAAAAAGATTCCGACATCCGGCAGAAGCCCTCATACATCTGCCAGATGCAGTTTTAGTATAGCACATTTTCCAGATTTTACAATATTTCTTCTATATTATAATACACCTAAAATGCCTGCCTGAGTTTTTCGATCGCCCTCTTTTCGATCCTCGAAACATAGGATCTGGAAATCCCAAGTTTTCTTGCGATCTCCCTCTGTGTCATTGTCTTTTTCCCATAGAGTCCGTAACGGTTTATGATAATAAACAATTCCCTTCCGGACAATGTCTGCGGAATAATTTCATTCAGCCGCCTGACTTTGCGATCCTGTTCCAGCAATTCCACAACATCCTCGTCCTCGCTGACCACAACATCCAAAAGCTGGATCTGGTTACCCTCTTTATCAGTTCCAATCGGCTCATACAGGGAAACTTCTTTCGACGTCTTCTTTTTTGCCCGGAAATGCATTAATAGTTCATTGTCAATACACCTTGCCGCATAGGTCGCAAGCCTGCTCCCATAATCCTCTTTGTATGTTTCCACTGCCTTGATCAGTCCAATGGTCCCGATGGAGATCAGATCCTCCATCTCATCCTCCGGGTTCTGGTATTTTTTTGCCACATGGGCAACCAGCCGCATATTGCGCTCGATCAGCTCGTTTCTCGCCTCAAGGTCACCATTTTTCATTTTCTTCAGACATTCGCTTTCCTGTTCCATCGTCAACGGAGATAAAAATGTTTTCAAAACGCACCTTAAAAGCTTTCTTGATACATCTTATGTTTAGGGCAAGTTCTCCGTGCTTTTCCTCTTTTAATTTTTCATGCTTTTCGCTATAATCGTTTTATGGTCTTAGGAAAGGAACGATTATGACACGTGATTTAGAATATAACATAACCTCACAGGACAATGGTGTGACCATCTCTGACTATCTGAAAAAGCAGGGTTTTTCCCATGCCGTGACCGTGCAGTTAAAAAAGATCCCGGAAAGCATTCTCTTAAATGGAAAATGGGAATATATGAGTACAAGGCTTAACGGCGGCGATTGTCTTTCCATCCATTTCGAAGAAACGGATGGCTCAAAAAATATTGTTGCAGCAGACCTCCCGCTCTCCATCTGTTATGAAGATGAGGACATTTTAGTGGTAAACAAACCAGCCGATATGCCAATCCATCCTTCCATGAACAATTATGACAACACACTCGCCAACGCTGTCTGCCATTATTACCAGACACAGGGCATTCCTTATACGTTCCGCTGTGTCAACCGCTTAGACCGGGACACCACCGGGCTCACCATCCTTGCCAAACATCTCATCAGTTCCGCAATATTAAACAGCGAGGTGTCAGTCCGGGGCATAAGCAGGGAATATCTTGCCATTGTGAAAGGTTTCACAGAGGATGAGGGGACGGTCAACGCTCCGATCGGGCGGAAAGAAGGTTCCACGATAGAACGGCAGATCGATGTGCTTCACGGCGAAACTGCCATCACGCATTATAAAAGACTTGCCTATCAAGACGGTCTTTCCCTGATCTCCCTGAAATTAGAGACCGGACGTACCCATCAGATCCGCGTCCATATGAAATCCATCGGGCATCCATTGATCGGTGATTTTTTATACAATCCTGATTTTACAAAGATAAACAGACAGGCTCTGCACTCTTACCGGCTTCGTTTCACCCACCCGGTCACAAAGAAACCACTGGTGTTCACTGCTCCTTTGCCGGAAGATATGCAGGCTCTTTTTCCTGAAATGATATTACGATCTTTTTTCTAACTGTTCTTTCAATTGCAGTAACGGTTCTTTCTCATACGGGATTTTATGGGAGAGAACCTCTTCCCGGATAAAGCGGTTCGTAACTTTTTCACCTTTTATTGCAAGCATTTCCAACAGAAGTTCTAACAATGCCCTCGTATCATCATGGAGCACATGAAATTGCCGTCCATTCATATAATATGCTAAAGCACTGTCGTCCCGGTACTTTTCTTTCTGGTAGTTCTTCGATGCCGCTACGCGGTCTATATACATTTCCACCACATAATTGACCGGCATCTTCATGCCACAGAGACCTTTGTGTTCCCCTTTATGCGGTCCTTCTTTATCCGGTATTCCATAATCAATCCAGTACTCTAAATGGTGTTTGTTCCTGCCCTTGTGATGCAGCCATGCGGAAGAATAACCAACCGCCTCACGCTCTGCATTGTTCGGGCTCATATTGCCCTGATAGTATTTACATCCTACGATAAACTCGGTCGGACTGTATTTTGAAAGATCGTGAAGCAGTCCCTGCCTGATCAGTCCAACCTGAAAGCACCCTCTCATCACAAGTATTTTATGATGGTTGATCGTGCAAAAATGTTTCCAAATATTCATTTTCCTGACTTCCTATTTTCCAAGTAATAAAACGACCGACTGCGGTCTGACCGTGATCCGGTGCTGGTTTTCTGCCGGTTTCTCCTCCGGAAGGAAAACATATTCCTGCTCTGCGGTGTCCATGACCACATACCATTTCTTCTTTCCGGCAAGCTTCGGCAGGGCAAGTTCATTCACTCCGGTATGAAAATTATAGCCAATATAGACCATATCATCCGGCCTGCCAGCGTCATCCACTGCATAATCCCCACAGTACATCACACCAAATGCTCCCTTTTCTTCCGGGAGTCCTGCTGTCCATGCATTGTCCGAGTGATAAGACAGATCCGGACAGCCTTTATGCTGATAATCATTCAGATGCATCGGTTCGGCTTTGCGGATCACAGGATGTGCCTTACGGAATGCTGCAAGTTTTTGTACAAACTCCTGCAGCGCCTCCATGCCTGTGTTCCTCTTCCAATTCACCCATCCGGTTTTGTTATCCTGACAATATGCATTATTATTGCCCTGTTGGGAATTCAGTGCCTCATCCCCTGCAAGGAGCAGCGGCACTCCCTGTGCAAAAAACACCATGGACAACGCCATATATAAGTGTTTTCTTCGAAGTTCCTTCACATACTTTCTTGAAGTTTTACCCTCTGTGCCACAGTTGATGCTGAAATTATAATTTGAACCGTCCGCATTTTCTTCGCCATTCGCCTCATTGTGTTTCTCACAATAGGAAAAAAGATCTGCTAACGTAAAACCATTATTGTTTGCCATAAAATTAACAAAACCGACTGTTTTGTTCTGTTTCCTCTGCTGATTGCCAAACTCAAAAAGGCTGCCACCCTGATGATTTAACAATTTTCTTCCTGTATAAAGATACTCGTCATTGTATACAAACAGATGCGGATAGTTTTCCTTCTCCTTCCACAACTGCTCCGGGATATACTGATAAAAGATCTTGCTTCTCCGCAGGTATAAATCCTGGGCGATTGCAGTGATCGGCACATTTTCCCCGATCAGATGAAATCCATCTGCACGAAATTCGGTTGCCCAGTAACGAAGTGCGTCCAGAATCAGGTTCTGATTCTCCTCCTGCTCAAAATACATCTCCATCACGCACTCCATCTGATTCTGATGCAGTGTATCGATCAGATGTTTCAATTCCCGTGTCACATTTTTACTATACCCATAAGAGGCTTTCGGCGCAAAATAGGATCCCTTCGCATATCCCCAGTAATTGACTTTCCATTTTTCTTTCTCTGTCTCAGAACCGGTCTTCTTTTCCGGGAGGCATCCCTGTGGTATATACCCCGGAAGTTTTTGTTTCTTCGGGATCTCGATCTCCTCAAACTCATAGACCGGCATCAGCTCCACCGTCGTCACGCCTAACGCTTTCAGATAGGGAATCCGCTCCTCCACTGCCGCAAATGTTCCACGCATTTTTCCCTTTTTCCCGGAATCCATGGAAAATCCCCTGACATGAAGCTTGTACATGACCATTTCGTTTTTCGGGATCTCCGGGCAGCACGCGTTCTGCCATTCATATTCTTTTTCTTCAAAACTGCCACAGACTAAGAATTCACATTCTGCCCTTCTCTCGTCATCCCACTTTTCTCTTCCAGCAATCTTTGATGCATAGGGATCCGGCACTATCTCTCCATTGATCTCATAATTATATAATAAATGATCTGCCTTCAACCCATGTATGTAAACAGATCTGACTGCCCCTCTGCAAAATGCAGCCGGAGCCTCCACCCTGCCGGCGACCTTTAAGGATCTGTCATATAATATGACTGCACACACATCTTCTTTTTCTCCTGCAAAAGTAAAAATGACACCATCTTTTACGCTCTGCAATCCAAATCTTAAATAATTACCTTCTGTCACTGTATAGTTCATTCTGTCACCAGCCTTGTATTTTTTTCAAAAAAATGTTACGACATATAATATTATTATACCTTTAACCGATAACTTTGTATAGAAGAATGTTTTTTTGCATTTCATGAATTTTTTATCTACACAACAGGAAAAATTTATGCTAGAATTTTAATGCTAAATATAGGACGGAAAGGTGCTTTATGAAAATCGTTTCAATTAATAACCTGAAACCGGGCATGGTCATCAGTGAAGATGTCTTTTCCTATCATGGGCAATGTCTTGCAAAACAGAATACTCCTGTTACATTGCAGCTGATCGAACACTTAAAGTTCTATCAGATTGCTTCTGTCAGCATTTTCCCTGAAAATCATGGTGACCGCAATTCAAGCACTATGACTGCACGACGTTTGGAAACTTATTCCCAACGTATCCGCAGAAGCCCGGAATTTCAAAGATTTAAAACAGATTACACAAAAAAAGTTTCCTTTATGAAGGAAAATATCAATAACTTTATCGCCAATGACGAGGATCTCAATGTAGATCAGCTTCTGGATGAAACTCTGACGCTCTTTGGAGAAAACAGTACTACGATCTCCATGTTCGATATGCTGCACAATATGAGACAGATCGATGATTCCACCTATGCGCACAGTGTCAACGTCGCACTGATCTGCCGTCTGATCGGCAAATGGAAGAATTTTTCCGAGAAGGATATGGACACTCTGACCCTCTGTGGTCTGCTTCACGATATCGGGAAATCCAAAATTCCAAATGAGATCATTGGAAAGCCCGGAAAGCTTACAGATTCCGAATACGAAGAGATCAAAAAACATCCGGTGATCGGCTACAATCTGGTCAAAAACCTTGACATCGACCAGCGTATCAAAAATGCCGTTCTCTTACACCATGAACGATTCGATGGAAAAGGATACCCTTTAGGACTTACCGGCAACGAGATTGATGATTTCACATCCATCGTATCCATTGCAGATGTCTATGATGCCATGACAGCCAACCGCTGTTACCGTGATGGTCTGTGCCCGTTTGAAGTGATCGCAATGTTTGAAAAAGAGGGATTGACACAATTTAATCCAAAATATATCTTGACTTTTCTCGATCATATTGCTAATACTTATATCAACAATGAAGTATTGTTAAGTGACGGATCTTCGGGAAAGATCGTGCTGATCAACAAGAAGCTTACACGCCCGACCATCCAGCTTGACAATGGTAACTTCGTTAATCTGGAGAGTCGTCTGGATCTGTATGTCCAGGCTATTATCTAATAATATGAATGAAAGAGGTGCCCAATGGCAGAGAAAAACAAGTTCAACAACTTAGACGATGAAGACATGTTCGTAACACTCGACTTAGATGACGGCAGTTCCATGGAATGCCAGATTCTTACCATCTTTGAGGCAGATGGCCGCGATTATATCGCACTTCTTCCTGTAGATGAGGACGAGCAGCCAAATGAGGACGGCGAAGTATTTATCTACCGCTATTCTGAGGATGCAGAGGGAAATCCTTCCCTGGAGAATATTGAGGATGACGAGGAGTACGAAGTCGTATCTGACCGCTTCGATGAACTGCTTGACGAGGCAGAATTTGAAGATTTAGACGATTAAGCAAAAAAGAACTGATGCGCTTTTTGGAAGTTGCACATCAGTTCTTTTTTTGTGTATAATTTTATTTTTTCTGTGATTCTCTTATGAATCTGGAAATGTCTGTATTTTTGTGATTCAACTGTTCAATGGAATAGAGATGCAGCTTCTTTTTTGCGCGCGTCATTCCCACATAGAACATCCGCCGCTCCTCCTCCACTTCATTGTCAAGCACAGCCTTTTTATAAGGCATAATTCCTTCATTCACATCGATAATGTAGACATTGTCATATTCTAAGCCTTTTGAACTGTGTAGTGTGGCAAGTGCAACGCTCTCCGGGTTCTGATTCTGCTGTCTATAAATCTTTTCCAGTTCCGCCGTATAGTTTTCGATATGCTCAAACCAGTCATTATAAGTGTCGAATCCCTTCGCACTGTTCTGTAACTCCTCAAGTACCTCATAGAGATCCTCCACATTCATTCTGCGATAATCTGCATACTCCACACAGAATTCATCATAGCCAATCCCACGGCGGATATAATTGATCGCCGCATAAGGGCTCATGGTTGAGAGCATTTTAATATCGTACTCCAGCCGCTGGATGCGCTCTGCCACCCACGGTTTATCCTCGTAAAACCACTCCCAGACATCAAACGCTACCGTTTCTTCGTCCAGAGAGTCCCTGCTGATATAGCGTTTCGGGCGGTTCATGATTTTTAAGAAATCTTTCCGGTAACGGCTTCCCATCGCAATTTTCATGTATGCAATGATATCCTTCGCAATCCAGTGTTCATAAAGATTTGGAACATTATCCTTCATACGGAATGGAATGTTGTATTCCAGCAGCTTTTCCATCAGCATCTGCGGCTGCGTATTCGTCCGGAAAAGAATGGCAAAATCTTCGTATCTGCCGCCTCTGTCCATATGCGCCTGTATATCCCAGATAATTTTGGCGATCTCTTCCCTCTGGCTTTTAAACACTGCATACTCAACCGGTTCTCCTGCCTCCTGGTTCGCCTGAATCTTCTTTTGGAAACGTTCCTTATTACATCCGATCAGACGGAGTGATGCCTCCACGATCTCTTTTTGTGAACGGTAATTGGTATCCAGTAAAATCTGCTCTGCCTCCGGATAATCGTCTTTAAAATGCAGCATAAGCTCCGGTCTTGCCCCACGGAAACGATAGATGGACTGGTCATCATCTCCCACGACAAACAGATTATTTTCCGGTGCTGCAAGCATTTTAACAATATCAAACTGTATCTTGTTAATGTCCTGAAACTCATCAATAAGGATGTACTGAAACTTTCTCTGCCATGCCGATAAAATATCTTTTCGCTCCCTGAAAAGCTCATAAGTATAAACGAGCATATCATCGAAATCGATCAGTTTATGCTGATGCAGATATTCATGATATTCTCCATAAATTCTTCGAAATATATTTTCAGCACAGTTCGTGGAATAGTAATGTTCGATGGAGACTCCTGTATTTTTTACCATACTGATCTCTCCAAGAATGGATGATACAAATTCCGTTTCATCCTCATACTCAAGACGGTGTTTTTGGACAAGTTCACGCATAAGCGCATACTTTTGTTCTTCCCGGACGATATTATTTGCATTGTAATTGTATGCATGCTTTAAAATGCTAAAATAGACGGCGTGGAATGTTCCAAATGTGACCGGATACGAACCGTTTCCCATCAGACTTAAGAAACGGGTCTTCATTTCCAATGCTGCCGCTTTTGTAAAAGTAATCACTAAAATATTGGACGGATTCACATGATATTTTGTGATCAGGTTTTTTGTCCGCTCCGTAATGACCGCTGTCTTTCCGGAGCCTGGACCTGCCAGGGTAAGGCACGGACCGTTAAAATGTCCGATTGCCTTCACCTGGGAATCATTGTATCTTTTTTCCATAAATACCCTTTTATTTGCTGAGTAATTCAATACCTTTTTTGATACGTGCAATGGATTCTTCTTTTCCAAGAATCTCCATTAATTCGGTTGCACCGCCCGGTGTCATCTGTTTTCCGGAGACAGCGGTACGGATTGGCCACATAACGTATCCGTTCTTGACACCCTTTTCTGCAACATACTCACAGAGCATTGCATAAAGTGCGTCGTTGCTATAGTCCTCCTGCGCCTCTAATCTTGGCAGAACTTCCGTTAAAACTTCTAAAGATGTCTCTGCATTTGTCTTCATCTTCTTGTGTGTATACATTGCAACATCGTACTCTGGTAATTTTTCGAAGAAATCAATATGTTCTGCAATATCCGGGAACACTTCGATTCTTGTTTTTACCATAGCTGCGATCTTTTTAAAGTCAAGGTCTTTCGTAATAACTGCCTTGATATATGGAAGTGCTCTCTCATAGAACTTGTCAAAATCCATTGCCTTAATGTATTCACCATTCATCCATTTTAACTTGGTGTAGTCAAATACTGCCGGTGATTTGCTGATTCTGTGGTAATCGAATTCTTTGATCAGTTCATCTAAGGTAAAGATCTCGCGGTTATCTTCCGGGCTCCATCCTAAAAGTGCAATATAATTGACAACTGCTTCTGTCAGGAATCCCTGCTCGATCAGATCTTCAAAAGAGGAATGTCCGCTTCTCTTAGACAGCTTCTTGTGGTTCTCGTCTGTGATCAGTGGCAGATGGATATAAACAGGTGATTTCCAGCCAAATGCATCGTATAATCTCTGATATTTTGGAGAGGAAGAAAGGTACTCATTTCCTCTTACTACATGCGTAATATTCATGGTGTGATCATCAACAACGTTGGCAAAGTTGTAAGTTGGATATCCGTCTGATTTGATCAGGATCATATCGTCAAGCTCTGCGTTCTCCACTGTAATGTCTCCGTATAATTCGTCATGAAAAGTCGTAGTTCCTTCATTTGGGATATTCTGACGGATCACAAATGGTTTGCCGGCAGCAAGGTTTGCCTCCACTTCCTCCTTGGTTAAAGAAAGGCAGTGTTTGTCATAGATCATGATCTCTTTTCCCTCTACAACCTCTGTCTTTAAAGTAGAAAGGCGTTCTTTATCACAGAAACAGTAATAAGCCTCACCCTTTTCTACTAATTCTTTTGCGTATTTCATGTAGATTCCGGTTTTCATACGCTCACTCTGGACGTATGGTCCATAACCGCCATCCTTATCCGGACCTTCATCATGGACTAAGCCTGTCTCAGCCAATGTACGATAAATGATATCTACCGCGCCCTCTACGAAACGTTCCTGATCGGTATCCTCAATACGAAGCATAAAGTCTCCGCCCTCATGCTTTGCAATTAAAAACTCATATAATGCAGAACGTAAATTTCCAACATGCATTCTACCTGTTGGGCTTGGTGCAAATCTTGTTCTAACTTTACTCATAAATCTCCTCTTTCTGGTTTTTTGATAAAACCTTACGTTTTCTATCCAATAGACTGACTTGTTTTCATCCGCTCTATTGTCCTGTAAAAAATAGCCTGCAGCTATTTTTAGTCGCTACAGGCTATTATATAATATATTTTTCATTCTGACAAGGCACGGTTTACATTCCATCGCCGTCATTTTTTTCACATTTTTTGCAGTTTTTCCCTGCACAGCCACTGCATCCAATGCAGTTGCCTCTCTTCTTCTGTCTGTGCATCCAGCAAAAAGCGAGCACCAGCCAGAGTAAGATCACACCAAGGACAATATAATCTCCAATTTTCATTACAATAATAATCCTCCGACCTGATAAACAAGCAATGCGACTACCCATGCAACCAGACATTGTAAAACGACTACCAAAGCTGCCTTTAATCCACTTCCCATCTCACGTTTTACCGCTGCAATTGCCGCCACGCAAGGTGTATACAATAAGGTAAATACCAAAAAGCTCACAACAGACACACCGGAAAACATATCGCTTAATACGGCACTCAGGTTCGATGTTGCAGTTCCTGTGAGGACACTCAATGTGCTGACTACCGCTTCTTTTGCAGTAAATCCGGTGATGAGTGCGGTAGAAACTCTCCAGTCAGAGAACCCAAGCGGTGCAAAAACAGGTGCGATCCATCTTCCTACCAATGCAAGCAGACTGTTGCTGCTGTCTGCCACAACGTTCAATCTGGTGTCAAAGGTCTGTAAGAACCAGATAATGATCGTTGCCACAAAAATAACGGTAAACGCTCTCTGGATAAAATCTTTTGCCTTATCCCACATCAACTGGAATACACTCTTTGCGGAAGGAAAACGGTAATTCGGAAGTTCCATCACAAACGGGATCGGATTTCCACGAAATGCCGTATGGTTCAGCACAAGCGCCGAAATAATTCCAACTATGATTCCGGCAGCATAGAGAAGGATCATTACAAGTGCTTCTTTTCCCGGGAAAAATGCTGCGGCAAACACGGTATAAATTGGTATCTTTGCGGAACAGCTCATAAACGGAGTCAGCATGATCGTCATATTTCTGTCACGCTCGGATGACAATGTTCTTGTCGCCATAACTGCCGGGACAGTACATCCAAATCCGATCAGCATTGGCACAAAACTTCTGCCGGACAAACCAATTTTTCTTAACGGTTTATCCATGACAAATGCAACTCGCGCCATATAACCGGAATCTTCCAGAATAGACAGGAAGAAAAACAATACTACGATAATCGGGAGGAAACTCAACACACTTCCCACACCTGCAAACACACCATCGATCAGAAGGCTGTGTACCACCGGATTCATTCCGTAAGCAGTCAGTGCCCTGTCACACATTGCAGTAAACGCATCGATTCCCATTGTTAACAGATCACTTAAAAATGATCCGATCACGTTAAAGGTCAGCCAGAAAATTGCAAACATGATCAGTAAAAACATCGGGATTGCAAGGTATTTATCTGTTAAAACCCTGTCAATCTTCATACTTCTGATATGTTCCTTACTCTCATGACATTTCTTGACCGTCTTATTACATACTTTTTCGATAAAGGTGTATCTCATATCTGCCAAAGCAGCATTCCGGTCTAATCCACAGTCTTTTTCCATCTCTTCGATACTGTGTTCCATCATTTCCAGCTCATTCTGGGAAAGCTCTAACTTATTGATAATATTCTCGTCATTCTCCACAATCTTTGTCGCTGCAAATCGCGGAGACATGCCAATATTAGCTGCATGGTCCTCCACCTGATGCGATACTGCGTGGATACAACGGTGCACAGGTCCCTGCTCGCAGAAATCCATGACCTTTGGAAGAATCTTTTTCTTACCGACCTCGACAGTGGCTTTGATCAGATCTTCGATTCCCTCATCCTTTGCTGCACTGATCGGGATTACCGGGATTCCAAGTTCCTCCGACATTTGCCTGTAATCAATAGATCCACCATTTCCTCTGACCTCGTCCATCATATTCAAAGCCAGAACCATTGGAATATGCATCTCTAAAAGCTGCAGCGTCAGATAGAGATTTCTCTCGATATTGGTGGCGTCCACAATATTGATAATACCGTCCGGTTTCTCATTCAGGATAAAATCTCTTGTCACGATCTCCTCATTGGTATATGGGCGGATTGAATAAATTCCCGGCAGATCCACAACGGAACAATTCTTTACCGAGCGGATCTCACCTATTTTCTGATCTACTGTCACTCCCGGAAAATTTCCCACATGCTGGTTAGATCCGGTTAACTGGTTAAATAAAGTCGTCTTACCGCAATTCTGATTGCCTGCTAATGCAAATATCATTCTTTTGTTTCCTCCATAGACACCTCAATCTTTTTTGCATCTTCCTTACGGATCGTCAGTTCATAATTGCGGAGTCTTATCTCGATCGGATCTCCCATCGGAGCTATTTTTTTTACAACAACTTTTGTCTTTGGGATCAGACCCATATCCAGAAAACGGCAGCGAAGCGCTCCCTCTCCCCCAACTGTCGTAATGACTGCCTCTGTTTCAAGTGGTAAATTGTCTAACGTCATTTTATCCTCCGTAATAAACAGGAACTCTCACTGGACTTTCCTGTATGTTTATTGATAATTTTTTTCAGTTAATATCTCCTAACTGTCCTTAGTTTAATGCTCAAATTTTCCTATGTCAATGCAGCTTACAAAGTTTTTGATAATTTTTCTCATTTTTGTCATTTCCTACAAAAATGGAATTTTTTGCAGTCCTATTATGCACACTTTTCAATTTTAGAACATAAAGTATTGAGAAAGAATAAGAAAGGCAACAGAATCTATGAGAAACTGTAATGCACAAAACAGAATGAATCCTGTCTGTCCAAACGAATCAAACCGCGATATGAGTCCGGAATTTGTCGTTGCAATGGCATACGTTCCATGGCAGCAGTTTGGACCGTTATATGATATTGAAAAAGGGCTTATGGTGGGAACCATTTTCCCTGAATTAGATAAACCATTCCTTGGAAGGAGGGCTTTTCGAAGATGACGAACCAAATGAACCAGATGAACCGCCAACAGCTTTTTAACCTCATTAATACCGTAAGCTTCGCTGTTGACGACCTTCTTCTTTTTTTAGACACCCATCCGGATGATGTGGAAGCGATCAAAGCATTCCATCATTACTCGGATATCAGACGCAACGCTCTGCAGGTCTACTCTGACCAATATGGTCCGCTGACCATCGACACTGCAGATCCATGCAGTCACTGGAATTGGGCAACAGAACCATGGCCATGGGAAGGAGGATGTAAATAATGTGGAATTATGAAAAACGACTGCAGTACCCGATCAATATCACAACACCAAATGCCAAAATTGCACAGATCATTATGTCCCAGTATGGCGGACCAGACGGTGAAATGGGAGCATCCATGCGTTACCTCTCCCAGAGATACAGCATGCCGGACAGACGTGTATGTGGCGTGCTTACGGATATTGGAACGGAAGAATTAGCGCATCTGGAAATGGTCGCATCCATCGTCCGGCAGCTCACCAAAGGTTTAAGTGCAGAAGAGCTTGAAGCTGCCGGATTTGCACCATATTATGTCGACCATACCGGTGGTATCTGGCCACAGGCGGCGGGCGGTATTCCTTTTAACGCCTGCGAATTTCAGTCCAAAGGTGATGCCCTTACCGATCTTTTTGAAGATATGGCGGCAGAACAGAAAGCGCGCACCACGTATGACAATATTTTAAGGCTGGTCAAAGACCCTGATGTATGTGATCCGATCCGTTTCTTAAGGGAGCGTGAGGTCGTCCACTTCCAGCGTTTCGGTGAAGCCCTGCGCATTATTCAGGATGACCTCGACAGCAAGAATTTCTATGCATTCAACCCGGAGTTTGATATACCAAACTGTCCTCGCAATTAGATAACCTTAACTGTTCCACCAGCTTTTGCATTGCACTGACTGGCGCAGACCAAAAAGCAGAAAGACTGTCACACAAAATCTGCTCTCATCGAGTTCTTTGTATGACAGTCTTTTTTATATACACTATTTATTCATGCCGATCGAATACTCACAGTACATATTCGATCATGTATGTCTTATTCGAACTTTGCAACCTGAAGCTTGCGGATCAGTTCACGCAGATTCTCAGCCTCACTGCTCATCTCCTGACTGGCAGCCGCACATTCCTCGGATGTTGCGGAATTCGTCTGTACAACGTCATTGATCTGCTCGATTCCTTCATTGATCTGATGGATTGCTGTTGTCTGCGTCTCTAATGTATCCGCAATATTTCCAACCTGCTCTGTGATCGTTCTGGAATTATCGGCTACGTCTTCTAACTGTGTTGCTGTCTGATCTGCAATGACCATACCTTTTTCTACTGCTTTGACAGAAGTCTCGATCAGAACTGCTGACTCTTTTGCTGCCTGTGCACTCTGGTCGGCAAGTACTGTTACCTGATCTGCTACCACCGCAAATCCTTTTCCGGCTTCGCCGGCTCTGGCTGCCTCGATAGAAGCATTTAACGCAAGCAGATTTGTCTGGGATGCAATCTCATTGATCGTTGCGATAATCTTATCAATTTCTTTGGAAGCCTCGTTGATCTCATTCATGGAATCAACCATCTCATGCATCTTACCGTTGCTTTCTAAGATTGCATTTCCAAGTTCTCCTACTTTTCCACTGATCTCTTTTGCAGACTTGGCGTTCTGTGCCACCTGATCTGCCACGTTTGTAACAGTTGCAGTCAGTTCTTCCACAACTGCTGCCTGATTGGTAGCGCCCTCGGCAAGATCATTGGAGCTTGCAGCCACCTGTTCTGCTCCTTCGGACACCTCATTGGATGCACTCTGGATTCCCTTGACTGTCTCAGCCATGCTCTTTTCAAATGCCATAAAGGAATCTAAGATCCCTATAAAATCTCCCTTCCATTCCACTTCCGGCTGCACATCAAAATTGCCCTCCGAGAACAATTTCATTGCACGTCCGATATCATCCACATAAGATCCAAGTATGCGGATAGATTTACGCATACTATGTGCAAGTTTTCCAATCTCATCCTCAGAACGATATTCTAATGTACTGTGCAAATTACCCTCTGTGAGTTCCTTTGCAACATCCTCGATCGCATGCAGTGGTTCGAGAATCGAATCAACCACGACATTACTTATTTTCTTCACAAAAAGAATTGCAAATATCACACTTAAGATGATCACCAGAATTCCTGCCACTGTCATGCAGCCTGTAAAGATCACCGCCTGATGGCTTACCTTGTCAGTCACTGCATCTAACTTTTTCCCAATAGCGACTGCATTGTCCAATGCCGGCGTACATTGGTTAATAATAGCATCCGCAGCTTCCTCTGTCTGTCCACTCCTAATCTGTTCCATAATGGAATAGCCGATATTTCCCCAATCAGAAAGTGCGGATGCATATTCCTGATAGAGCTCGTCCGATATGATTCCTGTTGCCTTTAGTGCCTTCAGTTCTGAATCCACATCAGCAAGCTGTGTTTCTACCTGTTGCTGATAACTGTCGTAAGTTGATGTGTCACTGTTTAATGCCATCTCACGGATATTTCTCGCCGCAGAATTGACATCGATCCTGCAGATTTTCACTGCAACATCTGCACGTTCTACATTATCCACATAACGCAGCATATTCCCCATTAATGAACCTATAACAATAAGAGAAAGCACACCGGATACTATCATCCTCAAAATGACTCTTCCGTATCCGTAAATGAGTCTTTCTTTCAGCTGCATTTTTTCAAGTTTCTTCTTCATCCTGTGTACCCTTAATGGTATAACTGCCATTATTTTTCCCTTCGTAATTTATTTTTTTTAAATATTTTATCACTTTTCCAGAAAATAACAATCCATTCTTTAAAATTTATTATTTTTAATTTTTTCAACTGATCATCTCATCTTAGCGGTCATACCGGTTTTTCATCACGGCCGGCTTAACCGGTCAACAGAATCGAGTATATCCTGGATCTGAGGTCTCATCTCCGGCATTTCTTCCATAAACTTTGCCACTTCCGTGCGCTGTTCTTTTAAGATACCGGCATTGTATTCCATCCGGCTTCGAAGCTTCTGTCTGCGCATCACAAGATTATGGGTGATCTCCACCATCTCCTTGTGGTCGATCAGTGCAGCTGCCTGCGGAATCCATACCCGTGAATCATATAAACGATATGCGGAGAGTTCCCGGATCATACGGTTGTTAAAATAATCAATATCATCACTGTTCTGTTCAAACTTCTCTTTCTGTTTGACCGCATCCATATAGCATTCCCAGATATATTCCAGTTCTTTTCCATTGCGGACATGATATTTTTCACATGCATAATCCACTGCATTTGTCATATTGACATATTTGATCTTCACTTTATTCAAAAGAGTGATCGCCTTATCCGCATTTGCCTTTGCTCTCCGGCTCTCGGTCCTGTCATTCATCATTTTCAGATACGGAAGGCAGATGCCCAGTACTGCTATAAAAATAAGGATCATCCAGATGAGTCTCATATCTGTCCCCAGTATGATCTGCGTGATCAGAAGAATCAATGCCGCAGTCACAGACAGTCCTGCTGCCACATACATGAACTTCTGCATTTTTACCCTGTCATGGGAAAGGATCTCCTGATATAACTGCCATTCTCCCTTCTCACGCTCCAGGTATTTCATGTCACGCCTGATAGTCTCCAGATAAGCCTCGTTGGACTGAAGGCGTTTGATCGCATTTGGAATATCACTCTCCTCCTGCTGCATCTGTGCAAACTGCACATCTGCAATTTTTTTCTCGGAATGCATCAGTTCATATCGTGTTTTATTTAAAGCAACAATATTGGATGCGATATCTGTGATCGGCTTTTTTTCTTCCTCTGTCAGCCCTTCCAGAGTCTGGATATCATTCAGATAAGAAGTGACCACTTTGTATTCTGCCTTTTCATCCTCGATCTCTTTCGTTGTCTCGATCATCTGCTCCAGACGTTCAATGACATAATGCTCCACTTTATGTGGATTCTCCCTGTCCTTTTCATTCAGAATGCCTTCATTCAGTTCATCAAATTTATTTTCCAGTGTCTTTTCTTTTTTTCTTCTTTTGAAAAAAAACATATTCTCATCCCTTATAATCTACAACTTTTTTTATACGCTTCTGACCATTTCCTGATCTGTTCCATAAGCGGTTTATTCTCCTCCAGCTGTCCCTGTGCATCTTTTATGAGATGTTCGGCCTCACTTTGCTTTTTTAGAATATCCTCACTTTTTAAAACAGAATTCCATTGGTCTGACATACTCTTAAACGCTTCATCTGAAACATGAAATTCTTCCTTGTATTTTTTTAAAATATCTGTTTTTTTTGCCAGACGGCAGGCTGCCATACACGCAGCCAGTGACTCTCTGTTCTGGTTCAGCCGGTATGCATTCAGAAAATTCGCCGCAGCCTCGTCAAATAAAAATAACCCTGCACAGGCAGTTCCAAGATTGTGCCTGATATTGCCCTCTAAGACCGGATTTTTTTTGCACTCCTCCTCCATTCCAAGCAGTTTCCGGTATTCATGGATCGCTTTCACATACTTTTCACTCTCCATGTAACGGTCTGCCCGGATCTTCGAACATTCAAATACAGATTTATTCTGCATATCCAGCAGCACAGAACGGATATGGCGTATCGTGTCTTCTGAACAGTATCCGCAGCTTCTTAAGATCAGTTCCGTAAAATCAGAAAGACTCCCATTTCCGAGCAAAACACTGCGCAGCGACTGTGCCAGATCTTTTTCATCAAGTTCCTGCCCGATCCAGAGACAGAGTTCCTCACTCATAAAATCTGCCTCGATCAGATACAGATGGTTTTCAATATAATAGCAGAGTTCCTCCAGCGAATATACATTGAGTGAGATATTATCAATATAGTATGGCATAGCAGCAATTGGATGGCTGCATAAAATCAATTCGCCCATCTTCCCACTCCCTCTTTACAATGACATTGTATATTCCCATGTCAGATCCGAACTCTTCACAATCTCGCCAAACCCAAGATCACGGATTTTAATCTTTACCCTGGAATCAGAAACCGGTTTTGCACTGATCCGGAGTCTTGTAGTTTTCGGCTTGCGTTCCGGCAGATCCGATAATTCCAGCTTTTCTATCCTTGCATCCCTGCTGTGTGGCAGCTGAAGCCAGAAATCAATCTCCTTATCTCCATCCAGCAGCACCTCACAGTCTCCGGAAGCTTCATACCAGTTGTCTCCCGCATTGATCAAAGACAAAAATTCCCATTTCCCACGATTTTTCACTTTCAGGCTGACATTCACTTTCATTTCATTGTCGCCCATATAGACATACGGCCATGGATTTTTCTGTTCACGGACGATCGCCGCATAGCAGGCTCCCTTGGAATAAAGGTTCTTACCTATAAATGCCCTCCGTCCCTTACACATGTAGGAAAGAGACATTTTCATCCAGTCACCGTCAAATCCATCTCCGACAAGATACACAGAGGAACAGATATGTCCATGAAAACTGTCCAGCAGGATCTTATAAAATGACTCATCTTTATGGATTCCGTCTAATGCATGTACTTCCTCTGTGATCGTTACCATCTGTGGCACTGTTCTTGTATCACGGACGGTAGCACAGCATCTCACTTCATCTCCACGGCAGTCAAACAAAAAAATATCATGCAGCCATAACTCCTGCTTCTGGTTGTATACAAAATAATAAAAACTTTCTTTTCTGTCCTGTAAAATCAATTGACTGCGTCCTAATCCGAGATCTTCTGCCACCTTTCCGAACAGCTCCGTCAGTTCTCTTGACAGGGCTTCCACTGTGATCACCAGGCAGTCCGGCAGTCCCGGATTTCCCAGACGGCTCGCTAAAAGAAGCAGTTTCTTGATATAGAGCGCAAAAAGTTCCTCTGCCTCATACACGATGTTTTCCACAGTTACCTGTTTCTTTGCAAGTGCATTGTCAAGCAGATGGCCGATCACATCTTCATTCTGGATCAATGCCATCTTTTTTGCCTCCTCACCGATAAACCACTGTCCGATCCCCCGCTTTTTGATCAACGCCACCGGGATCTGGTAAATCTCACTTCCTGCGATCGTACTCAGTGTTTCCGGCTCTCTCATGCCGGCTTTGTAATAACTGATGACGGCATTCCTGTCGTCCATATCGATTCCAATATAATAACACTGCTGCGTCATCTTATGTGCCGTCCTTTCCAATATTTTTATAGCAATTTAAAAAGCTTCTTTACGGTATCGTCCATGCTTACATACTTTCGCATGCTCTCTGAAAGCATTGTCTCATCCTGCATGGCATAAGCAAACATAATATTGTTGATCACATCATACCGGCTCTGGTCTTTATCCCCATACATATTCTGGTTTGAAATCTGCCGGCTTTCCACCACTTTCCACTCCCCATGAAGCTTCTCTGAAATATAATAGGACACGGATTCCCCAAACAACAGCACAAACGCCTTCACATAAATACCGTCATAAACCTCCGGGATCTCTTCCTTATGGTATTCCCCACCGTTTACACTATAGTTTAACAGCACATGCTGGTCTGCCTTTGTATGATATTCCACAAAAAACTTATCATACAGATGATATTTTCTGATCATTGTCTCCCCGAACTTTTTGTAGAAAGCAAAATATAAATTTCTTCCGGTATACTTCATCAAAAGTTCGTCTGCTATTTTGTTGTCAACTGCATCGAGTGCAGAAATTTCAGACAATTGCTTTAACAGTCCAAGCAGACATGCATCATTTAATGTCTGCCCCGCAAGATAGCGCTCCCTGATCTGTGAAAATACATGTTCCGGTATCATCATATCATTCACCAGATAATAATGGGAAAAATAAGAAAGGTACGCCATGCAGACTAATTCCCTTCCACCCCCGGCAAGATAACTGTCGTAAATCCGTTCAATCTCATCCACATAATCTGTCGAATAAAGCATCTGCGTGATAATACGTTCCTCCAGATCAAAGGTATCGATCTCAAATTCTCTGGCAGCTTTCCAGATAGCAGCCATCTGCTTGGTTGGTCCCTGAAAAAATTTGCACAGATAAATCAGGATCACATCATTATATTTTTCATGTAAAAAACAGTTCTGTGCCATTCCGAGCAGATAATCATTCTCCTCAAATGAATGTTCCGTGATCTCATAACTGCACAATTCCACTCCTGCCCTGCTTCCCAGTCTGTCATATCCATAGTGGTGTACCAGCTGAAATGCCCGTTCAAACTGATGTGTCTCTATGAGCATCTCCTCTATATAACACTGATTTTCCTGCGTCATATTACGGATATCCACTTCATTCAGATATGGTTCTATCACAAGCATTTCGCCTTTTTTCTGATAAAAGCGGATGATCTCCGGAATCAGATAAGCTTTATATTCATCACTGACACGCTCCGACTGTGTCAGCATACGAAAATATCTTCCGTCTTCCACCGCAAAATCGTCACATCCCCTTTTGCCATCGAAATAATACAAAAGATATGACAATTCCTCCGGTGCAAGCTCCATACATTTTTCCAGATAATTTTCCGGGTGAAGTAATGCCTCATCCTGATAATCATCGGTATAGCAGTTTCCCCCGGTATCGCAGAGAATGACTGTGTAATCTTTGGAATATGCCTTAAAATATCCGCATCCGTTCGTCAGTGTAACAACCTGTGGTGCTTTTAACTGCCAGTGCAGGATGTATGCCTTTGCAATCCCATGGTTCTCACAGCATAATTTATGTACAAATAAAACTTCTGCCGCTTTGTGCGCCAGTTCCTCATTCAGGATGCTGACAGGAAGAATCTCCTGGTATAGAATCGCCAGATTGTCATCCATATGTCCGGCTTCCATCTGTGCAAGCGCAAACTGTTCCATATTTCTGCGATATTTATGGTATACATCCGGCTGTTTTTCCTTTGCTGCGATGATATTCACATATAAGACCGCCATATAACGGTAGGAAAGACCACTGTTATACTGAAAATATAACTGGATCATCTTTGGGATCGCAGTCACCTCATTCGGATCCATAGAGATCAAAAACGCCTCGTACAGATTCGTGATACGGATTTCACTGTCAATTCCACGCTCATACCAGACATGATATTTTGGTGCAAACTGCTGTCCACGGATCAGATAAGTGCATATCGCTGCGACCATCTCCTCTGAAGGATCTGCCTCATAACATTTCTCCAGAACCGGATACCATTTTTTCTGATATTCCCTCTGTTCCGGCAACAGATTGCGCACCTGCAATGCAATATCTTTCGAGATCGCATCCTGTTTTGCTGCCCACCTTAAAATCTTTAATGTAAAATCGTTTAACCCCGATAAAAGATATGGATCCTGCCAGATCAGATAATATGCTTCCAGATACAGATATGGGCTGTGAAAGCCTCGTCCGATCCACTGCTCAATCGCCTTGAATCTTCTGGAACTATTGCGGTAAAACTCGTCTTTTACAAATAAAAGAATCCAAAACAACATGGAATCCTCCGGATAATGATGAAAAATCTGCTCGATCTCCTCCGTCAGACGATCCACATAAGACTCTTCGCGTTCCATCAGTGTACATAGATACAGATAGTATCCCCAGACCGGTGTCGTCCGGTCAAGACATTCCCGTTTGTAGTCTGTTAAAATCCAGCTTGCCTCCTGCTTCTGCCGGTTGATCAAAAGTGCCTGCGCCTTCATTAGGCGATGCATTGGTTCTTCCGGCTCTAAAATTGCCAGATGATCCAACAGTTCCACAGAACTTTTTGCCCATACTCCGGTAACGATCCGTTTCAACCGGTAATCAATATAAAGCTGCATAAGTTCTGTCCGCGCCTGTCCGGCTTCCCTATGTTCAGAAACCTCCCGTTCTTCCTCTCTCTCCTTACAGGAAGCGGTAACGGTATAAAGAAAAGACTGATCCGGGAGTTCAAAACACAGTCTTCCAAAATTCTTACCGGCATGCATTGCATCTGCATCGATATAATACTCGTAAAAACAGGTACTTCCGATAAAATCATTCTCTGTGATGATCTGTTTCCCCGGAATCAAAAAGTCTGCATCAGAAGAAACGTGGATACGGACAGCGCCCCACTGTGGTTTCTGGATCTCTAACTGCTCTTTTTGCTGTTCCTGCACACCATAAAAACTTTTCTCAGTCTCTTCGAACGTGACCTCCACTTTCTTCTTATGATGGGAAGCGGTCAGAAATGTTTCCACGACCAATGCAGATTGCAGCTGCATTCTCAGTCCCTCATAGAGAATACGGTCTTTATCTTCCCTGATCAGGTTTTTGAAATTGCTGGAATAAAATAAACGGTATGCCTCATCATAATTTTCCTTCGCAAGCCTGCAAAAGTCATCCAGATTCTTGATTTTTCCAAAGGATGAATCCGCATACAACCTGGAAATGGACACAACAAAAGAAAGGTTATATTCCCCCTGGTTACATACGATAAAAAACTCGCCTTTCTGAATATCCCCTTCTATCAGCCCCTCACTGTGAAACTGATACCGAATACGCACTTCTTCCCCCTCAAACTGAGGTGTAAGACATTCCATACGCGGATTGGAAGAATAAATGATGCCACGCATTTTTACCTGATTCGTGCTCGTAATGACAAAACTGCCTGTTTCATCCTTTCCTTCCAATACCTCTAACTCTATCTTCTCCGTAGACAGAGATAGTTTCGGACCATTGTTATCGAATTTTCCATTTGCAAGCTGTTGTATCCTTTTCCGCAATCCGACACCTGCTCCTATCTATTTTTATTGCTTTTTTTTAAGCAATGACTATAATAAATTATAAACTAATTTGGAGGAGTAATCAATGATAAAACACAAAGACCACTTCCATGGAAGTGATTTAGAGAAAATAGAAGAAATCTATGGAATCAAAAAAGAGGAAATTGTAAGTTTTTCGGCAAATGTCAATCCGCTTGGCGTATCCCCTTTGCTGCGGACAACCTTAGCAGACAAGATCGATGCCATTACCACTTATCCGGACAGGGAATACACCTCCCTGCGCAAATGCATTGCCGCATACTGTGGCACTGATCATGAAAATGTGATCGTTGGAAACGGTTCTACCGAGCTGATCTCCCTTTTCATCCAGATTGAGCATCCGAAGAAGGCAATGATCATCGGTCCTACTTATTCCGAGTACGAACGTGAGATTTCTCTTGGTGGTGGAACAACCCTTTATTATCCACTCCGGGAAAAAGATGATTTCAGACTGGATGTGAATGATTTCATCTCACACCTGAATGAGAATATCGACCTTTTAGTCATCTGCAATCCAAACAACCCGACTTCATCCTGCATCACAAGTACCGATATGCGCCGTATTTTAGATGCCTGCAAAGAATACGATATTTATGTCATGGTCGATGAAACGTATGTGGAATTTGCAGAAAACATGGAAGAGATCGATTCCGTACCGCTGACAAACTATTACAATAACATTGTCATTCTGCGCGGAACCTCGAAGTTTTTCGCAGCACCGGGACTCCGCCTTGGCTATGCCATCACCGGGAATCGGGATCTCATCAAGGCAATCAACACACGAAAGAATCCATGGACGATCAACTCGCTTGCAGTTGTTGCCGGGGAAACAATGTTTTCCGATACTGCCTATATCAAAGAGACAAAGGATCTGATCACAAAGGAACGTGCACGTATGTATCAGGCTTTTTGTGAAAGTCCTGACTACAAGGTGTACAAACCAAGTGGGAATTTTATGTTAGTCCGTATCCTCCGCAATGATCTTACATCGCAGGAACTGTTTGACCGCGCGATCCGTGAGAAAATGATGATCCGTGACTGTTCCACCTTCCCATTCTTAGATAATAAGTACATTCGTTTCTGTATCATGAATCCGGAAGATAACGACAGATTGCTGCATTGTCTTTTAAATAACGAATAAGCTTAACGTTCCGCCAGAAGCTGCTTGATCTTGTCCTGCTCGATCTCCTGCTGCATCTGGCGGACTTTTGCGTCCTGCTGCAATGCAACTAAGATTCTCCGTATATCCTCCGGTGAAAACATTGCAATCGCTTTTGACAGATCTTCGATATTGTCCCTGTTCACTTTCAGGCAGCCTCCATTCTCTAACTGCACTGTAATGACATTCTTTTCATCACTCATGTCGCCAAGTGTGATCGCATTATTCTCATAATCACAGAAAAATGACACGCCATTATAAGTGATCACTCCATCCTCCGCCAGATAAGAGTATGGAGCAATGTCCTCACCATCTAAATGCTTCTGTATGGTTAATTTCTCCGCCTGTGGCTTTTTATACTGCTCTGCCATTTTCATTTTCTCATAAAACTGCTGGATTTCCTTTTCCTTATCGCGTTTTTCAAACCGCTCTTTCTGCTCCTGCTTTACCTCGGTCAGATATTCATCCATTTTCTGAATGATTTTTTTCCATTCATCCTCCGTAAAAGAATTGCCGCCAATTGTTGTAGAATCCTGCGATTGTCCGTTCTGTAACCGATTCTGGATTTCTGTTTTTCGTTTCTGCAACTCTGCAATTGCCTGTATTCTGGTTGTCTTTGTTACATTTGCCATACTCATAACTCTCCTCCACACCCATGTCAAACTCTGCTGTTTTTACAATATGATGTATTTCCGATATGCACTTTAAATCTGATTTTCTTTTATCAATGCCAAAAGGACGACATATGATTCTTTTCTCTCTCAAATCATATGCCGTCCTGGTCATTTTTCTCTTACATCCAATGTACTATTATATATATCGTATGGTTTTGTGAATTCTTAAGTCTCTACTCTAATAATTCCGGAATCTTTTTGGAACATGCAACTGCTAACGCTCCCGGTCCAATGTGACAGGATACACTTAAGGATAACGGATTCAGCACAATCTCCATACCCGGAAATTCTGCCTCGACCTCTTTTTTGAATGCTTCCGCATCTTCCAGATTATGTGTATATGCCATCTCCAGATATATATTCTTTCCCTCCGGATCATTGAAACGATGGTCAAAGTCATTGCGCATGGCATCGATCATCATTTTCTTTGCCTGTTTTACCGTTCTTGCCTTTGCAAAAGAATCCAGCTTCTCACCCTGGATCTGAAGTACCGGTTTTAATTTTAATAAAGTTCCAAGTGCTGCAGCAGCCGGAGTGATCCGTCCGCCTTTTTTCAGATAGTACAGTGTGTCTACCATAATATAAATGGAGGACTCCATCTTCTCACGCTCTAGGATCTCTTTGATTGCCTCTGCGCTGTATCCTTTCTCTGCAAGTTCCTTTGCGTCTAATACAGACTGTCTCTGTGTGACTGAAATTCTCTGATTATTGACAACCTGCACTCTGCCGTCATAATCCTGTGAAAGCATGATAGCCGTCTCGCAGGAACCACTCAGCCCGGAAGACATTGGAATATGCACGATCTCATCATAATCCTGCAGCAAAGCATCCCATGTGTCCGTCACATTTCCGACAAGAGGCATGGAGGTTGAAATATTGGCATCTTCTGAAAGTTTCTGATAAAAATCTTCCTGTGTCAGATCAATATCTTCATAATAGGTCTGGTCATTAATAAAAAATGGCATTGGCATAACCGTTACGCCATATTCTTTTGCTTCACTCTGTGTAATTCCACTGTTACTGTCTGTTACAATCGCTACTTTGCTCATCCTGGCCTTTTCCTCCTATAATGTCTCAGAGCGCTCTTTGATGTTCTTCTTAAAATTGATCACTTCATGTTCATACTCTTCATTCATAAATTCAGAATGGATCATAAAATCTGCGGACGCACGGTTATTTGCAATTGGAATATCATAAACCTGTGCGATACGGAGCAATGCTTTCACATCCGGGTCATGCGGCTGTGCTGTCAGTGGATCAGAGAAGAATACCACAAAATCAATTCTTCCTTCCACGATCTTTGCACCAATCTGCTGGTCTCCACCAAGAGGACCACTGTTGTACCCTTTGACTGGAAGCCCGGTCTTATCTGTAATCATTCTTGCTGTTGTTCCTGTTCCACACAAAAAATGCTGTGTCAGAATGTCCTTGTTCTGCTCGCACCATTCGATCAGATCTGCCTTTTTATTATCATGCGCGATAAGCGCGATATTTTTCTTTTTACCAATGGTAAGTGTAATGTAATTATCGTTCATGTATTTCTCCTTCGCCTGTTATTTGTGCCTGTGTTCTTTCGCAACACGCAAATAAATTGTATCACAATTTTTCAAATTGCACCACACAAAAATATGCAATACAATATACGCTCTGCGGACATTGTTACTGTTCACTCGTACCTCGTTCCAGTAACAATTCCCTGTAATGCCGCAATCTTTCCATCGAGGATCATTTTGATAAATGCCGTGTCACGGATGATCCACGGATCTTTTTCCATCGCAATATTCGTGTCGTAGATTTCCTGCGGTGTCGCCCATTTTAAGTAATATCCTTTTGCGATCTCGCTCTTTGTCAGATGAATCGGTGTTTCCTCCCCGGTCTCCTCACAATAATAGAAAAGGGAATGACAGATAAATTTTTTTGTATCGTCAAAAATATCTTTTCGGACTTCTAAAATCTCGCCAAGTCCCACTGCCTTTTCCGGAATGATAAATAGTCCGGTTTCTTCCTTCACTTCCCTTGCTAAAGCTTCCACATAGGTCTCTCCTGCTTCCATGCCACCGCCCGGGATCTTGTACTCTCCCTCTTTGCTGCACTGCATTGCAATCTTTCCATCCCGCACGATAATCCCACGTATGGTATATTTTTCAAAAACACTGGTCGTGTCTTTATAATTCTGTGCATCAAACTTTTTCAGAAGTTCCATGTGCCACCCCTTCTTTCGTATCTTTGATTATGCACATTTTACCACACCACATATCAGTGTGCAATGAAGAGCACAAAAAAGACCATAGCCAAAAGTTATCTTTTCGATTCTTCTGGCTATGGTCTTTTTCTCATTTATCTGATTCTTTCGTCAGATTTTACATCATTCCCATTCCCGGGTTACCTGCTGGCATTGCAGGAGCATCTTCTTTGATGTTTGCAACAACAGACTCTGTTGTAAGTAAAGTAGATGCTACAGATGTTGCGTTCTGTAATGCACTTCTTGTAACCTTGACCGGATCAAGGATTCCGTTTTCAACCATATCTACATACTCTTCTGTAGCTGCGTTGAAACCTGTTCCAGGTGCGGACTCTTTTACTTTATTGATGATAACTGCGCCCTCTAATCCTGCATTTGCAGAAATATAGTACAGTGGAGCTTCCAGTGCTTTTAAGATTACTTTTGCACCTGTCTTCTCATCACCCTCTAAAGTATCTGCTAATTTGGCAACTTCTTTGGAAGCATGGATATATGCAGATCCACCACCTGCGATAATACCTTCTTCTACAGCTGCTCTTGTAGCATTTAAAGCATCTTCCATACGAAGTTTTGCTTCTTTCATCTCTGTCTCTGTAGCTGCACCAACACGGATCACTGCTACGCCGCCTGCCATCTTGGCAAGTCTTTCCTGTAATTTTTCTTTATCAAACTCAGATGTTGTCTCCTCGATCTGCGCACGGATCTGTTTGATTCTTCCCTGAATTGCATCTTTATCGCCGGCACCGTCAACGATGATTGTATTCTCTTTCTGAACTTTAACGGATTTTGCACGACCAAGCTGATCCATGGTTGTATCTTTTAATTCAAGACCAAGATCAGAACTGATCACCTGACCACCTGTAAGGATTGCAATATCCTCTAACATAGCTTTTCTTCTGTCACCATAACCAGGTGCTTTGACAGCTACAACGTTAAATGTACCACGTAATTTGTTTACGATCAAAGTTGTTAATGCTTCACCCTCCACATCCTCAGCGATGATGAGTAATTTTGCACCGCTCTGGACGATCTGCTCTAACAGCGGAAGGATTTCCTGAATATTGCTGATCTTCTTGTCTGTGATCAGGATATATGGATCATCTAATGCAGCTTCCATTTTATCCATATCAGAGCACATATATGCGGATAAGTAACCACGGTCGAACTGCATACCTTCTACAAGATCAAGCTCTGTCTGCATCGTCTTGGACTCTTCGATTGTGATAACACCGTCGTTGGAAACTTTTTCCATAGCGTCTGCTACCATGTTTCCGACTTCCTCATCACCAGCAGAAATTGCTGCAACTTTTGCAATCTGGTCTTTACCGTTTACTTTGGATGACATTGCTTTCAAGGATTCTACCGCTTTGTCAGTTGCTTTCTTCATACCACGGCGGAGGATGATTGGATTAGCTCCTGCTTCCAGATTCTTCATACCTTCCTGAATCATTGCCTGTGCCAGAACCGTTGCTGTTGTTGTACCATCACCGGCAACATCATTTGTCTTGGTTGCAACTTCTTTTACTAACTGTGCTCCCATGTTTTCGAAAGCATCTTCTAACTCGATCTCTTTTGCGATCGTCACACCATCGTTTGTGATGAGTGGAGCACCATAAGATTTGTCAAGAACAACGTTTCTTCCTTTTGGTCCCAATGTAACTCTTACTGTATTTGCTAATTTGTCAACGCCTGCGCCTAATGCTGCTCTGGCTTCTGATCCGTATTTAATTTCTTTTGCCATGATTTTCTACCTCTTTCTATTTTAATATAAATAACTTTTTATTCAACAACTGCAAGGATATCATTCTGTCTTACGATGATATACTCTTCGCCGTCTAATTTCACTTCTGTTCCTGCATATTTGGAATAAATAACTTTCTGTCCCTCTTTTACCTGCATGGTAACTTCTTTTCCATCCACGATTCCGCCAGGACCAACTGCGATCACTTCTGCTTCCTGTGGTTTCTCCTGTGCACTGCTTGTAAGAATAATTCCTGATTTTGTAGTTTCCTCTGCCTCACACTGTTTTAAAACTACTCTGTCACTCAATGGTACTAATTTCATGATGATTCCTCCATTCAATATATATTCTTTTCTTTTTTTCTTTTGATATTGTAGAAAGTTATCAGACTTTCTATTGTTATCATGTGTTATTAGCACTCATTTAGTTTGAGTGCTAACCGATAGTCATATAATATGTTTTTCGCTCTAAATTCGCAACCAAATTTAGATGTATTTACATCTATATTTTTTCGTGTTTTCTCATTATTTCTCTTTTTTTCTCTCTTTTTTATATCATATTATTTTTTCGATGATTTCATACTTTTTTTAGATTTATCGGTGGAAAATAGAGAATTGGCTTCTTCCACTTTCTCTAAAACCGCCTGTTTTACAGACTTTTTCACCGTCTGATTTCCGGTTTTCCATAACATGCGCAGTGCCTGTGAGAAAAGCTCCTGTGTTTCCGGTGAAAGCCTGCTCTTTGCTTTCATCAACTCCTGCACTTTTTTCCATTTGCTGTTGTAAAAATCATCCACTGTATAGATTTTGGCATCATCGAGCATGGAAAAGACCGTATCGACAATCTCCTCGCGCTGTTCTTTCGTCAACTGGAAAATCCATTTTTTCATCGTCTCGTCGAGCAGGATGCTCTGCGGTGCAACCTCCTCCACATAGACAAAATGGCTGCCAAGCACTTCCCATGACATGGCATCATGCTGCTGGATACCACTCTGGGAACTTTTTACCACTTCAAACTTTTCCTGATGCTCAAGCAGCATGCCTACAATGCTGGACTCCGGCAGAATGGTCTTGATTTTTGGCAGCATCCGCTGGTATTCCTTACTCTGGATCATTTCTTCGCTAAATCCAGGTCCGTCATTGCTGTACACCTTCACGATCCTCTTCTGGATATTCCGGTCACATTTGACGGATGCGTATACGGAAAGATTTCCACCCTTGGAATGTCCCCCGACTCTGATTTTTTCCCAATCCTCTTTCACGATATGATTCAGATAATCGACAGCTTTCAACTGCCCCGGTGTCTCGGACAGATAACCCATGTTAAAGTTCTCGCGCCAGCCGACAATCGTATTGTCTGTTCCGCTGAAAGATACATAGATACTCTTATCATCCAACCGGACACATACCACAGAAAACTGGGACTGTTCCTCTTTGCTGATATCGTTGATATAACCAAATAACTGCGCATTGCAGAAACGCTCTGTCTGCGCCATCTTCTCTAACACAAATGCTGCTGTTTTCGTCATGGATACGCGCTCCATGATCTCTTTTCTGTCATGTGCCGCAAAAAAGAGTTCACATGCTTCTTTTACCGTGATCGTTCCCTCTTCCCCAGGCGCCGGAACAATTCCTGCGAATTCCACATATACAAGCTGTGCCAGTATCAGATTGTCCACCTCATTAAAAGGCGCCTCCCGAAATGTCAGGTCACCGCGCCAGTCCAGATAATCCATTAAATTTGACATAAATCCTCCTATATCAGTCCATAATGTTTCAGTCCGTGCAAAATACCGTCCTCATCCACAGAACGTGTCACGTACTCTGCGGTATTTTTCACTTTATCGGTTCCGTTTCCCATCGCAATGCTGTGTGCTACATATGCAAGCATCTCAAGGTCATTCGCACTGTCGCCGAATGCAAACGTATTCTCATGCGGAATTTCTAACATTTCACAGACTTTCCGAATGCCCGTTGCCTTGGAAATTCCTGCCGGGTTTATCTCTATAATTCCCTGCCCATGAATGACCACATCAAAATCTGCTCCCATATCTTTTACAAACTGTCTGGCATCCACAGTCGGTGCAATGCTGCTCATTTTGTTGATTTGAATCTCACTGTGGTCTGTGGGAATGTTTCGCAAATGTTCCCCCAGTTCTTTGCGCAGATGTATCACGTAAGGATCATCTAAAAAATCACTTTCATTCACATACACATACTCCGGTCCTTCTAACACGACCGGCATATGATATTCTTTTAACACACTTAGTGCATGCGTCACCTGCCTCTCTGTTAACAGCACCTGATAGACTGTCTCCTTGTGAAAATCAATATGTGCCCCACAGGAAGCAACCACACCATCAAATCCAATCCCCAATAATTTTGGACTTTGTATATTCGAACGGCTCCTTCCACTGCAGATAAATGCATAATGTCCATTTTCTCTCAGTTTCCGAATTGCCAACACGGTGCTTTCCGGTATCTGCATCTGATAGTTCCATAGTGTACCATCAATATCAAAAAATACTGCCTTTTTCATCCTGATTTCCTTTTCATTTCTATTTTTCTGACTTTGTAATTCCTTTCAAGTATATCCGATTTCTCTATTTTTGCATAGTAAGAAAGGCTTTCTCTGCAAATCTTTCCTGCCATATCCAAATTTACGCTGCATTTCCCGTCACCATAACAAAAAAAGAGGCTGCCAAACCCTCGAATAACGATACGTCATCTAAGTTTGACAACCTCTTTCCTTATTATGTATGAAGTAAATTAAATTTAGTTGTTGATTAATTTATCTTCTTCGTTGTTCCAGCTGTAAAGTTTACGGATCTCTTTACCAACCTGCTCTGATGGATGTTCAGCAGCTTTCTTTCTCATCGCTTTAAAATGAACCTGACGTCCTGCTGGTGACATATCCAATAAGAAGTCTTTTGCAAAAGTACCATCCTGGATATCGGAAAGAATCTGTTTCATAGCTTTCTTGGTATCCTCTGTGATGATCTTAGGTCCAGTGATGTAATCACCGTACTCTGCAGTATTGGAAATAGAATATCTCATTCCTTCGAAACCTGACTGGTAGATCAAGTCTACGATCAGTTTCATCTCATGGATACACTCGAAGTATGCATTTCTTGGGTCATAACCAG
>ERZ780203.38-NODE-38-length-161897-cov-14.699404_pt1 | contig 161897 bp, 151 predicted proteins | sample MGYA00511168_ERZ780203 | MGnify/ENA primary metagenome ERZ780203 (study PRJEB29588, sample SAMEA2156577) | human gut metagenome | biome: human gut; feature: human-associated habitat; material: faeces | place: Denmark | collected 2008/2010 ...
AGATTATATCATGGAATACTTATTGAGTCGAGTTAATTAAAAACATTTATACTAGCACCTCTCATGGATAATAATATAAAAACTGTTCATGACATAATTATACATAAAAAAATCAATCGGAAAACACTCCAATTGATTTTTTTCATTTATTCAGCAGGAACCATAACTTTGTTCACATTATGGATTTCTATCGGCAACAAGTTAGAGTATGTCTGTAGTATATTATCATACAAATTCCCTTTATACCCTTTGGCTTCAATAGTAACTGCTACAAAATACTTAATATTTTCATGCTCATACCCATTTCTTCCAATCGCATGCAATGTTAAAAATGGGTTTAACAATGATGTTGCTCTCATAGATTTGGTTTTCTTTATAACAGTATCCCATTTTAAATCTTTATTTCTAAGTGCATTCTCACTTTTATCTTTTTTTGCAGCACCACTTACAGGTAATTCCGACATTTTATATCCTTGCTCCAATAATTTTTCCATCTGCTGTGCATCTTCTGTTTTTGTAAGATTTAGCTTTATTGTCTTTTTCCCTTTTTTCGAAAAGTTAAACACCGCACTGTTAGGATAAAATGTATCTTCTATACAGTTATTGGTATATGCATCCGTATCTGTTATATCCGGATTAACAATAGTTGTTATCGTCCATATAACACTCACATTTCCTGTTGATTGATTAACTCCAGGTGAAAAAATAGGTAATTTAACCGTACTCGCAGCAGGCAAATCTCCCGAATATAGTATTGTCACTTTATTTCCAATACATTTTAAAATATCATCAACATCCTCTTTACCAAATCCATATCCACATTCATTATCCCGCACCCCAGACATAGAGGTCGCATTATGAATCAATAATGTTCGTCCCAAATGTGGAGTAATTGATGGTGAATGTGCCATCATCTGACCAATTTTTCCCGTTGCCACAGGAGTTGCCAAACTTGTCCCTGCACTAATACCAACCTTATCATTACCTCTTCCAACAACAATGAACGGCCGTTCCTGACTGCCACCAAACTCTAACAAATCAGGTTTTGTTTTCGCTCCTTCTCTTCCAGGACCTACACTGCTATAATCTGCTCTGATTTTTTCACCAAACAAATTATATGTATATGCTCCCACCGCAAGTCCATTTACCATATCAGACGGGGTTTGAATACGGTTCAAATACTCCCCTCTATTACCATCATTACCGACAGCAGTACAAAAAAGCGGGTTAATTTCTCCTTCCTCTACATTATATGTCAGACGATCCAATGCATATGTAAATCGACTTATATTATCATCCAAAATCGGTTCTTTAGGGCCAAATGATAAGTTATATAATTTTATATCTTTACGTTCAGCTACAACAGCTTCAATTTGATCAATAGTTTCGTACATTCCATGTACCGATTCAGCATCTCGTGTACTCGTTATCTGTGTTTCAGCTGGCAACACTCTAAATGACTCTACGAATACAGAGGGATTTTTCAATTCATCTGATGGGGTTTTTCCACCTAAGTGACCATGCAATATAGCTCCACACACTGAATTCCCATGTTGTAACGAATTTGATGTGGCCGTTGTATTTACTACATCATTTTCCTTTGCATAACCTTTTAACAAGACATGATCTTCAATTATACCACCATCAAACATTCCTACTGTTATATTAGAACGCATTTTCTTTTTTGCCGGCCTAGGGCCTTCCACTTCCTGCACCATTCGCATTGGTTCAAGATCAATATCTCCCATAGGGTGCAAAGACCTCAATGGATTAAACTTTTCAATAGCTGCTATTATTTCCCGATCGCAAACTGCACTGATAAAAGTTAAACCTTTTTCATAGCTTTTTATCTTTATTTCATTTGAAGATAAACCTGAAATTTCCATAAATGCATCTATCATTTTCTGGACACTATTTTCCAAAGGATGAAGAACAATTTCTATTGTTCCTTTCGTCCAATCCTCTGTCAATCCCTGAACCTTCTCCTCGCTACTTAGCAGGTCTATATTCTTTATAGACTGTATCTGTCTTCTCCATTTTTCGACAGTATCCTTACTTCCATTTCTCAGTGTTTTTTCTAATTTATCTATTCCTGCATTTTTTGCCTTGACAAAATACAATTTTGCATCTTTTTTTTCGCCATTTTCATCTACAAAGGCATATTTTCTTCCACCTATAATCTGCATGTCTTCCGATATCATCAAAGAATCTGGAACATATGATTTTGCTTCCAATTTAGGCTCCAATCGAATACACAGAACTTTTTCATCCAAAAATATTTCTTCTTTATCTTCGATCTTCTTTTTGATATTATTCAAATCATTGCAAATATTTATTTTTGCGTCGTTATAATCATGCGGCCATTCTTTAGGTGGAAAATTCATTTTTTTACTAATCGGCTCTACATATAATTCTCCATTTGCAATAATGGGATATTTTCCTTTTTCCATATCATCACTCCTTTATATATCTTCCAACTGATGCCGATGAAATCATAGTAATATTTGAAATATCTCTCAACGATAATTCTGGAAATTCATTCTTTATCCGCTTACATAATTGAACTTTTTCATTTCGATCTTTTAATTCAATTATGCGGCAGCACTCTCTCAAAGCAAGTATATCTGGCTTGTCATCGCGATTCATCACCATCTGACGCTTTATATGTTCACATAGTTTACAAATTTCAGAAGCAGAAACAGTTTCTGTATTTCCAACAATGAACTTTATTGTATCACTTTTCATCTCACCGAACTTATTACCCAATGTTCTCTCAACAAGTTTCCTGCGTTCTTCCTTTCCAGGCATAGGGATTTCTATATTCCTGTCGAATCGCCTCCATATTGCTTTATCCAATATCTCTGGGTGATTAGTAGCACCTACAATCACACAAGTAACCGGACATTCTTCCAATTCTTTTAGAAGGACATTTACCAACCGTTTAAGTTCTCCTAAATCTCCCATATCATCTCTTCTTTTTGCAATAGCATCTAACTCATCCAAAAACAAAATAACATTTTGGGATTTAGCATAGTCAAATATACTTTTTATATTTTGTCCACTTCTGCCCAAGTAACTTGATATCGATGTTGCCAAATCAACCGTCACTATTGGTAAATTAAGTTTATAAGAAAGCCATTTTGTTATATACGTTTTACCTACCCCTGGTTTTCCGCTCAATAATATACTATTAGGTGGAACAATATCCTCCTCCAAAAATCTTTCCAACAATTTGCGTTCTAGCAAAAAATCCTTTAGTTGATGCCAAACCTCTGGCGATAATATCGGTTCTTCTACCATTATCGGTTCTTCTACCTTCACCAATTGGCTTCGAGTTTCTCTATCAACTGGAGCGGGAGTCAAATCCAATGTTCTCAATGTGTCAGCCCCCACACTGCTATTGGCGGTTATTTGCATAATTTCCGATGCTATTTGAGGATACTCTTTTTTTATTTTTCTCCCTATCATGAGAGAAATCGATTCTACAGCCTTCTTATCATTATTTAATGCTGCTCTTATTAATTTAGGAATCAATTCATATACTACCATTTATATCATTTCCTCTTTTTTATTTTTTTGATACATTAAAATTATACTGTTTTATCAATGTTTTGTCAATCTTATTGTATCAGTTTTATTTTAATTTATTTTTGATACACTTCTAAAGCCGATCAGGAATCGCAACTCCCAATCGGCATCTTTTCTTACTCCTCTTCATTTTTACATTCAATCTCCGTTCCATCCAGGAACACTACCAACAATGTTCCATCCTCAAAAACCTTGATGTGGTCCAGTGTTTTCAGCATGAAGTCCGTGTCCATCTCCGTCAAAGGCTCTGCCTCATCAGTATATTCTATGAACTTCTCTGCCCGATAACCTTCCAAGAGGTTCTCGCTCTGCAACTGCTCCGTCCACTGTTCCATGAAATCCTCTCGGTTCTCCACCAATGCATTCCAAGCCATCAGATAAGCCTTTATCAATGTTTCTTCCTCTACATGGCGGTTGGCACATCCCATGACTCCTTTGACCTTGTATCGTTCACTGCACTGCCATACCTTACGGTCAACGCCCGTGCTGCTCCGCCAGCCTTTCCGTGCAAATACCTTATTACAGTCTCCGCAAATTATCTTGGATGCAAATGGATTACTTTCCGGCCGGTGGGAATAGGAGTTTGTCCCATGTTCCTCCAGATACTTTTTCCTGCGTTTTATTTCAAGCTGTACACATTCCCATATCCGCTTTGAAATGATGGCATCATGGTCATACTCCACATAAAACATCTGAATTTCCCCTTTGTTCTGTGTACGTTTCTTGGTAAGGAAATCCACCGTATAACTTTTCTGCAGCAAGGCATCACCCTTATATTTTTCATTTTCCAACATACTCATTAAGGTTGTGGACTGCCACTTCGTACCGCCATCCCAGTTTTTCACACCTTCCCGTTCAAAAATCCTCTTGATGTGATCGGTTGTTTTTCCGTCCAGGAATTCCTGATACAACCGAATTACAATCGGCTCCTGTGTCCTGTTGATTACCAGCTTCCCCGTTTCATCCGTATCGTATCCAAGAAAACGCTTTGTACTCATTTTGTGTTTTCCTGTTTCAAACCTTCTGCGGATTCCCCATGTGCAGTTCTCTGAAATGGACCGGCTCTCATCCTGTGCCAGTGAGGAAAGAATGGTCAGCAGCACTTCGCCCTTTGCATCGAGGGTATTGATATTTTCCTTTTCAAAAATAATCCCTATCCCCAAATCTTTCAACTCTCGCACATAGTTCAAACAATCCAGCGTATTTCTTGCAAATCGGGAAATGGACTTAGTAATAATCATGTCTATTTTCCCTGCCCTGCAATCAGCAATCATACGGTTGAATTCATCTCTCTTTTTGGTATTGGTTCCCGAAATTCCTTCATCCGCATAAGTCCCTGCATATTCATAGAGAGGATTCTCGCTGATATAATTTGTGTAATAATTGACCTGATTCTCATAGCTTAATAACTGTTCTTCTTGGTCGGTTGACACTCGGCAGTACGCTGCCATCTTCAATTTCTGCACTGACTGTGCTGTTCCTGATTCCGCAGTCAAAATCTGCTTTGCTGGTATAACAGTAATGCTTCTTGCCATTTTTAACCACCTCCTCAATCACTGTCTGTTCCGTAATGTTCAAGCCTTGCAATTCGGCATCATCAATCCTTATCCCTTTGCATGCCTTGACTCCCTTTTCAATGTAGGTGCTGCAAAGCCATTGGATTTTCTTCTTATAAACCTGTCTGCGCCGGAGTGTTTTTCCGCAGTAAGGGCAAATCAGCATTCCGCTTAAGGGATAGCGGTTTTGGAACTTCATTGTGTTGTCCTGTCCAATATTCCTGTCACGCTTTCTCTGCTCTCTGATCTTCTGTACCTGTTCCCACACCTCTGGCGATACAATTGGTTCGTGATTTTCCGAAATGTAATAACTCTGCACTTCCCCGTTGTTTTTCCTTGTATGGTTTCTTTTGTTTTCAGTGGTGTAATACTTCTGCAGATGAAAATCCCCTTTGTACTTTTCATTACAAAGCATCCCATTGATAGTCCCGCTTTCCCATGTTGTTCCCGTCACCGTTTTCACGCCTAGGTAATCAAGCAGCTCCCCAATCCTTGACGAGCCGACATTCAGCAGATAAAGGTCAAAAGTCAAACTGACAATTTCCGCTTCCTTTCGGTTCACAATTAAATCTCCATATTCGTTTTTGTCATAACCGAGGAAGCGGGATGTGGTAATCATCACTTTGTTTATATTTATGCCCATGCTTTCTGTCAATGCTGCAATAGAAATGGAAAACACCTATCAAATTAATAAAAATGACAGCAATATTTCTTATATTGATTTATCATCATATTTTAACGATTATCAAGGTTGTTTTGTCCTGTTTGATGCAACTACCGACAGTTGGCAAATTTATAACAAAGTAATGGCACAAAAACGAATTTCACCGGATTCGACATATAAAATATACAGTGCCCTGTTAGGTTTGGAAAACAGATATATAACTTCGGCTTCAAGCGAAATGACATGGAATGGGCAAGAATACCCTATTGCAGAGTGGAATGCCAATCAAAACCTTACTACAGCATTTCAAAACTCTGTCAATTGGTACTTTCAATCATTAGACCAAGCTGCCGGATTAAAAACTTTAGAAGACTTCTATACATATATTAATTATGGCAATCATGACCTGTCAGGTGGTGTTTCTTCCTTTTGGGCAGAATCTTCCCTCAAAATTTCTCCTATTGAGCAGGTCGAAATGCTCCAACGACTGTACATCAATGACTTTAATTTTGATGCAGATAATATTCAGACTGTAAAGAATGCCTTATTACTTTCTTCCACTGCTGACGGTAACCTATACGGCAAAACCGGAACAGGAAATATTAATGGAGAGAACATAAGCGGATGGTTCATTGGCTATGTCGAAACTTCAGATAATACATATTTCTTTGCCTTAAATATCGGAGCCACTGAAAATGCTACCGGAAGCAAAGCATCTGATATTGCTCTATCTATATTATCAGACATGAATATCTGGTATTGAAAAAAGGTAAAGGGTCAAATGAAACACTTTGACCCTTTACCTTCTGTCTTTTTATAATCCGTCTCATAAACGAAGCAAAGCCAATGTGCAGCTATCATTGCAATAAGTATACCAGCAACACATAGTAAAATCTTAACTTCTCTTGATTACTCCTCTAGGATATTAAATGCTATTTCCTGTGCTTTTATCCCACTAATTTCATTCGAAGAATCATCATCTAAATATATAGCAAAATATATATTAGTATTTTCTTTTTCGACAAAACCGATGAACCATGCTGTACCGTCTGTTCCCGTTCCTGTTTTTCCATATATTTTTTTTGAATCACTAGCCTCAAGTAACATAATGCTTTTTAGAATTTCTATCTCTGATTTTGTATATATAGTTTCCCCTTCCATAATCTTATGCAAAACTTCCACCTGCTCTATTGGAGAAATCATCAAAGATGATTCAATCCAAAAACCATTAAGTTCTGGAAAAGAGTTCACACCACTTCCACTCCATTCAGATATGTCACAATTTCCATAATCCAATTTGTTTAATTCCTCTTGAATTGTTTCTTGTCCCACCTCATCTATTACTTTTCTAAAGTACCAAATGCAAGAACTTCGAAATGCATCCTCCAGTCTTAAATCGGCATTCCATGCATCAACTGGGTAATTCATTCCATCATACTCCATTTTACTATCCTCTGACGTTATCACTTGATTATGAATTCCTATTAAGGCTGAGATTACTTTGAACGAAGAATTAGGAGATACCCTCGTTCTGCATTTGTCTTCATTATAAAAAGTATATGTATTATTTTCTGAATTCAAAATAACTGCACACCCTTGGATTGATTGAAACGCTTCCGCATAATCTACAGTGACTGTTGTCGGCTGCAGTTCCTCTTCATTCTTCACATCCTCGTTTTCACTTATTTCTTCTTCGGTTTGATTAGTCTGTATTGTCTGTTCCTTTTGATTTGATTGGCTGTTTCCATTCTCTTTTGAACTGCATCCTGACATACTTCCTATAATCAAGCAAGCAGTTATACCCATTATCATACATCGTTTTAGTTTCATCACAAAATCTTCCTTTCTTCTGTAACTTCTTTTAACTTTTACTTCCTAATCCACGAACAATTTTTACATCAACATTCTAAATACAACCATCTTCTCAACCCTCATTTTATTACATGTGTAAGATTTCAATGCAAAAAAATTTTCCTTTTGAGCGCCTGTTACATCCATGCAAATATTACATCAGTAAGATTTAGAAGTCAAGTTATCTTTATATAAAAAGGCTTCTGCCGGAGGGTATCATACATTTTCGCAAAAGTAATACCTTTTAGCAAAAGCCTATTATTCAGCAGAGTCTCAAAACACCCCTCTGCTACGATATTCAAATGATTCATTCATAAGGCTACAAAACACACATCCATTTTTGCTCCTTAATATCCCACAAACCGCAGAAAATCAAGGTTTCCTTGAAAGCAGACAGACGGTTTCAATATTTCCCGTCGCAGGGAACATGTCCACGCACTGCACTTTCTTCACCTGATAACCTCTCGCCTGCAGCACTTCAAGATCTCTTGCTAAGCTGGTCGGTTTACAGGAAATATAGACCATCTGCGGCACATTATAGCGGATGATTTTCTCCAGTGCTTTCGGATGGATTCCATCTCTTGGCGGATCAAGTACGATATAATCCGGTTTTTCCCCGATCGTATCGATCACTTTTAATACATCTCCCGCGATAAATTCGCAGTTAGTAAGTCCGTTTAAAGCTGCATTCTCCCTTGCAGCCACAACAGCTTCCTCCACGATCTCCACACCGATCACTTTCTTCGCAACCGGAGATAAGATCTGTGCGATCGTTCCGGTTCCGGAATACAGGTCAAATACCGTCTGGCTCGCCTCATCATCGAGCGCATCTCCGATAAATTCTCGCGCCGTCTGATAAAGCACTTCTGCGCCAAGGGAATTGGTCTGGAAAAAGGAAAACGGCGTGATCTTGAATTTCAGGTCGAGCAGCTCCTCATAGAAGAAGTCCTGTCCAAATAAAATATCTGTCCCCTCATTTTTGATCGTATCGGCAACACTGTCATTTTTCGTGTGGAGGATTCCTTTTAACACACCGTCATATGTTTCCTCACAGAGTGCCTTTACCCATCCGTCTAATAATACGCTTTCGGTTTCCGCACCAAGTCCGTCCGTCTGCGTTGTTGTTACCAGGTCAACTAAAATCTCTCCTGTTTTTGCCGCCTTTCTCACAAGAAAATGGCGCAGATATCCGGTGTGGCGGAGTTTATGGTAAAATGGGATCTGTCTTTCCTTAAAATATTCCAATGTGATCTTAAGCACACGGCGGAAATCTTCATCTACGATCTGACACTCCCCTACGTTTACGATATCATAAAAACTGCCCCGTTTATGCATGCCAAGTGCTAACGGCCCGTCCTTATATTCATCTCCAAATGAAAACTCCATCTTATTGCGGTATGCCTTCGGTCTTGGGCTCGCCTTGATCGGTAAAAACTCATATCCCTTATTTTCCTCGGTGATGACCGCATCGATCAGATCTTTTACCTGCTGCTCCTTCATGGAAAGCTGTTCTTCATACGGAAGGCTCTGGAATGTACAGCCGCCGCAGATACCATAATGAACACATCCCGGTTCCGGCAGTTCCAGTGCAGATTTTTCCAACACCTCGAGCAGGCGTCCCTCACATTTTCCTTTTCTGACCTTATTGACCGCCGCTGATACTTTCTGTCCCATGATCGCATTTTTTACAATGACACGCGTGCCATCTTCCGCTCTTAAAATTCCTTTATTCGGGAAATCCACCCGTTCAATGATTCCTTCTACGATCTGCCCTTTTTTCATAACCAGTTCCTTTCTCTTTTCCTATGAATTTAAAAAGGGCTGCAACACTGCAGCCCCTTAAAGATATTTCTTACTCTTCTGTTTTGTCCTCTGCCGGCTCTTCTGCTTTGTCGTCATCTTCTTCGTCCTCGAAGAAATCATCATCAAAATCATCCTCGAAGTCGTCTTCGAAATCCTCTAAATAGTCCGGTGCAAAGAAACGATAGATTCCGTAAACTGCTGCTGCAACTGCGGCAATGATTCCGATAATTGCGAATACCCAGACAACTTTGGAAGCTTTCTTCTCTTCCTCTGCTTCTTTTTTGTTCAGCAGTTCATTTAATTTTGAAATGTTAACTAAATCTTTTAAATCATCCATCTTGTTCATGGGGCTCCCCTCCTTCTATTTTCAGACTGTGACATCTTACAGTCATATGATACATATTATTCCCATATTGCAGTACTTGTTCAGAAAACAAATAATTCCGCACTGCTTATTGCATATGTTTATTATATCATATGTTTCCCATTTCGCCTATAAAAAATTTATAAATTAAACGATTTTATAACTTTTTTAATTTTGCAAAAGAAGCAAACATTTTTTTAATTCCCACCGTGTCAAACTGGACTGTAACCTCATAATCTCTCCCACCTTCAACAATGGCAACCACCGTTCCTTCTCCAAACCGCGTATGTAAAACACGGTCTGCAATATCATACGGCAGCTTTTCTTCTTTCGTATGAACAGAGGCAAATGCACGCGCCTGCATGCTCTGTCCGGAAGGCTGCTGTCTCATCGTCATGCGCTTTGGTTTCACATTCCATGTATTTTCAATCGAAGAATCTGATTCTTTTCGCGAAACAACGGGGGCTTTTCCTTCTAAAAGCTCCAGCGGTATCTCTTTGACAAAACGGGAAACTTTATTGTACTGTGTCTCCCCACGGATCATTCTCTGCTTTGCACAGGTGATCGTCAGCTCTTTCATGGCACGGGTGATACCCACATAGGCAAGACGGCGTTCTTCCTCTAACTGCTCACTCGAATCATCCGATGTGATCGACATATAACTTGGAAACAGACCATCCTCCATACCTGCTAAATACACTTTCGGGAATTCAAGTCCTTTTGCGCTGTGCAGAGTCATTAATACAACATAATCGCTGTCATCTTCCAGACTGTCAATGTCTGCCACCAGTGCTACTTCTTCTAAAAAGCCACTCAGTGTCGGATGTTCTTCGCTTTCCTCGTAACTCACAACTTTACTTAAGAGCTCGTCGATATTCTCGATCCTCGCTTCTGCCTCATCCGTACCTTCCGCTTCAAGCTCTTTGACATATCCGGTTTCCTCAATCACTTCCCGGAGAAGATCGGAAATGCTGATAAATTCCAGCTTACTGCGGAATACCTGGATCAGATTTACAAACGGTTTTACCTTTGACGCTGCTTTTCCAATCGAAGGAATCTCGTCCGCACGCTTTAAGGCATCGTAAAAACTGATATCGTATGACTCCGCATAATCAGACACACGGTTTACGGTTGTTGCGCCGATACCGCGTTTCGGAACATTTAAAATACGGCGCACCGCCAAATCATCGCGCGCATTGTCGATTGTCTTTAAATAGGCAAGAAGATCTTTCACTTCTTTTCTCGCATAGAAATTTACACCGCCAACGATCTTATATGGAATGTTTGATACAATAAAACGCTCCTCAAACAGACGCGACTGCGCATTCGTCCGGTACAAAACTGCATAATCCCCATAATGGTAATCCCCGTTTCTTACCCCGCCTGCAATATCACGCGCAATATAATCTGCTTCCTCATAGCCGGTATTGAACTGTTCAAAGTCAATCTTCTTTCCCTCATCATTTGCAGTCCAGAGTGTCTTTGACTTTCTGCCGACATTGTTTGCGATCACACTGTTTGCAGCATTTAAAATATTCTGCGTAGACCGGTAATTCTGCTCTAACTTGATCGTCTTTGCATCCGGAAAATGTTTTTCAAAATTTAATATATTATAAATATTTGCTCCACGGAACTTATAAATAGACTGATCATCATCACCCACCACACAAAGATTCTGATATTTGCCTGCCAAAAGACGGATCAGCTCAAACTGTGCCGTATTCGTATCCTGATACTCGTCCACCATAATATAATGAAAACGTTCCTGATAATAATTTTTTACCTCCGGATCAGACTGCAAAAGTTCCACCGTCTTCATGATCAGATCATCAAAATCCAGCGCATTATTCTTATGTAACGCCTCCTGATATTCCCGGTATACCTCCGCCTGTTTACGCTTTGCATAATCGGAAGATGTCAGTGCACGCTGCATCAGCTCTGTCGGTGTGATCAGTTCATCTTTTGCCGATGAAATCGCTGCCAAAAAACTTTTTTCTTTATAAATCTTGGTATCAATCTCTAAACGCTTGCATATATCCTTCATCAGTGATTTTGAATCATCCGCATCATAAATCGTAAAATTGGTGTCAAATCCGATCCGGTCGATATGACGGCGCAAAATTCTCACACAACTTGAATGGAAGGTCGATACCCAGATGCTCTCCGAGCCAAATCCGACAATTTTATCAATTCGCTCCCGCATCTCTCCCGCCGCTTTGTTGGTAAAAGTGATCGCCATGATATGGTAAGGATTGACACCCTTTTCTTCGATTAAATAAGCAGTGCGGTGTGTCAGCACACGTGTTTTACCGGAGCCAGCCCCGGCTAAGATCAGTACCGGACCTTCCGTCTGATATACCGCTTCTCTCTGCTGTTCATTCAACGTATCATATATACTCATGGTTATATTTTCCTTTTCTTTCATTGCTTGTTCTTATACTATAACATAAATATTTCATGTAATAAAACCCATATTGAATTATTTTTTCTTCATTTATATCTTGTCATCTAGTTTTCAATACTATATAATGTGATCAGAGGTGACACAAATATGGATACAAAACAATTTTTACGTTCAATCTTAGATTCCCTGCAGCAGATTGATTATGTCAAACCGGAAGATGTTCCGAATATTGATTTATATATGGATCAGGTAACCACATTCATGGATTCACAGCTTGCCGCTTCAAAACGTCATGATGATGACAAGATCCTGACCAAAACAATGATCAACAATTATGCAAAAAACAATCTTCTTCCTCCACCGGAGAAAAAGAAGTATACCAAAGAGCATGTACTGGTCCTGATCTTTATTTATTATCTGAAAAGTATTTTAAGCATCAGCGACATTCAGGGTATTTTAAACCCGATCACTGAAAAATATTTCGGCAATGACGAGAACTACAGTCTCGAAGATATCTACAAAGAAGTTTTCAGTTTAGAACATCCGGAAACACAGAACCTGATGAAAGATCTCGCAAAAAAATTCAACACTTCCATGAACACATTCCCGGATGCGTCAGAAGATGAAGCAGATCTTCTGCATACATTCAGCTTTATCTGTATGCTCAGCTATGACGTTTACATCAAAAAAACTCTGATTGAAAAGATGATCGATCAGATGGCTTCAAAAAATCCTGAGACAAAGCCATCCAAAAAATAACAGGATGCATGCTTCCCGCTCAGATTACTTGTTATGTTTTACCGTATTTAACAGAAAAACCGCTATTTTCAATGGAACAACAGGATGCACACTTTGCAGAATGTCCTGTTGTCACAAATTAAAAATAGCGGTTCTTTTTATTTCTATTCTTTATCCATGTCCTGAAGTCTTGAAAAAACCATGTCGTATCCGTCATTTCCATAATTTAATGAACGGTTCACACGACTGATCGTTGCAGTGGAAGCACCGGTCTTTTCCGCAATATCGAGATACGTTTTCTGATCTCTAAGCATCTTTGCAACTTCAAATCTCTGTGATAAAGAAAGCAGCTCATTTACAGTACATACATCTTCAAAAAATGTATAACATTCTTCCTTGTTCTGGAGGCTTAAGATAGCATCAAAAAGATGATCGACTGCCTCTGTCCTAAGTTTCTTGCTCATATTCCTTTCTCCTTTTTTATTAATTACACGCTATATGCGCTATACACCTACGATACATTTTAGCATATTAAAGTTTTAAAGTAAATACATATTTTATGTAATTTTATTTTTTTCGCAGACCGCCATTATATCATTTTCTCCCCATATATGCAATGAAATATATAGATTATCATTTCAAGAACATACGTTCTGTTTTTATCTCTTTTCTATTGATTTTCAAACATATGTTTGCTATAATATTTTCATCACTAACAGTTATTTCACCTTGCAAAGGAGTATTCACATGAAAAAAATCGGTTCTTTTTTCTTTACATTTATACCGTTTTTACTTGCACTTGTATTTCAGTACCTTGCCATGTTTTTTGTTATGGGAGTCACTCTGTTTTACGAACATATCCGCTATATTTTCTCTTCCAACCGTATCTACGCAGATCTTTGGAACAAAACATTAGATTTATGGTCCACGACACGTGTAAATACCCTGATCATGATTGTATTTTCCCTGCTCTGTATCGGAGCATTTGGCTTCTGGTATCATGCCGGGTATAATGGAATCTATCTGATTCATCCACGAAAAGTTTTTCATCCGCTTTCCATTGTCGGGATCATCCTTTTAGTTCCCGGTACTCAGTGCCTTTCGACCTATCTGGTCTCTTTCACAGCCTCGCTGTTTCCACAGTGGATGAAGGCATATGAAAAATTAATGGAAAGCACCGGAATAAACAGTGGACTGACCGTTTCCATGTTTTTTTATTCCATCCTGCTTGCCCCGATCGGCGAAGAGCTTCTCTTTCGCGGTGTCACGATGCATCAGGCAAAAAGAGTGTTCCCATTCTGGGCAGCCAATATCATGCAGGCGCTTTTATTTGGACTTTTTCATATGAATATGATCCAGGGAATCTATGCCTTTTTCCTCGGCATGGTCTTAGGTTACATCTGTGAAAAAGGCGGCAGTATTTATCAGTCTATCCTGTTTCATATGATATTTAACTTCTGGGGAACCATTATAAGCGGCATTTTACCGACCGGCAACAGCACACTCTTTTTCGTTCTTTATTTTGCCACCGGAGTGATCTGTACTTTTAGCGGTCTCATTCTCTTTCGTTTCGGCACAAACCGGCTGGCTCAAAAGCAGGCGGCTCCACTGTACCTTGAAAATACCGGATACGATACTTTTTATCCATCCAATTAGTGTCTTCTGGTTATGTTTCCAGTTTTTGTAACTATGACCAGTTCACTTTTTATCACTGCAGATAATTTTTCAGGAAACGGATCAGCTCCTCCATCTCTTCCTTCGTTCCAATACTGATCCTGAGATAATTGCTGATTCGTTCCTTCGAAAAATACCGCACAAAAATGTGTTCTTTTTTCAAAGCCTCAAACAGTTCTTTTGCCGATACACGCTCATGTGTCGCGAAGATAAAATTACTCATGGAATCGCCAAATGAAAAACCAAGTTTTGTGAGTTCCTGCTTCGTCCATTCACGGGTTGCTATTACACGCTGTCTTGTCTCTTCAAAGTAGGCTTTATCTTTGATTGCTTCCACACCAAGTGCAAGCGCTGTCTGATTCATGGTATAGGAATTGAATGAATATTTCACATCATTGATATATTTGATCAGTTTCTCATTTCCCATCGCATAACCGATACGCATGCCTGCCATGGAGCGCGATTTTGAAAATGTCTGGACTACCAGCAGATTATCATATTTCTCGATTAACGGAAGTGCACTCTCCCCGCCAAAATCGATATATGCCTCATCCACCACCACGATGACATTCCGGTTATGTTGTATGATATCCTCTATTTCAGACAACGGCATTAAAATTCCCGTCGGTGCATTTGGATTTGGAAAAACCACACCGCCATTTTCGCCATAATAATCTTCTTTTACAATCTGAAAATTTTCATCTAACGGCTTTACCTCATATGGAATCCGCAGCATGTCTGCCCAGACATCATAAAAGGAATATGTGATATCCGGGAACCAGACCGGTGTTTTGGAATTAAAAAAAGTCATGAAGATCATGGCAAGCACATCATCCGATCCCACACCGACAAACACCTGACTGCTCTTTAATCCATAATACTCTGCGATTGCATCCACCAAAACCTTGCAGGTCGGTTCCGGATATAACCGAAGCCGGTCTGTATCAAATTCTTTCAGTGCACGGATCACTCCCGGTGCCGGCGGATATGGATTTTCATTTGTATTTAATTTTATCATATGCTGTTCCTGTGGCTGTTCTCCCGGAACATAAGGCACTACTTTTCTTACATAAGACTCCCAGCTGCTCATTCTACTCCTCCATGCTTACGTTGATTTCTACAATTTTCCTTTTTTACACTGCGTTATTTCAGTCCATACACTTGTGCAAGTTTTTCAAAAGCGGGCAGTGAATTTTTGACCGTCTCATGGGAAACACAATAAGCAAGACGTACAAATCCACCACATCCAAATGCACTTCCCTTTACCATCAGAAGATGCAGCTTTTTGCCCTCTTCCACAAATTCTTCCTCATTATCGACCGGGGATTTTACCCACAGGTAAAATGCTCCTTCCGGTTTGATACAGGTAAATCCAAGTTCCGTTAAGCCATCGTACAACATTGTTCGGTTTTCATCATAGAAAGAAACATCTGTTTTCTCATCTAAACATCTTGCAACCGCTTTCTGGATCAGAGATGGTGCATTGACAAATCCAAGCGTACGGTTTGAAATTTCAATACCGCGGATCAGTTCTTCAGCATCGGATGCCTCGTTCGGAACTACCACGTAACCGATACGCTCTCCAGGAAGTGACAGCGATTTACTGAACGAATATCCAACAATCGTATTTTTATAATATTTCGTCAGAAAATCCTCTTTATTTCCATCATAAACCAGTTCCCGATACGGCTCATCCGAAACCAGGTAAATGTCATGTCCAAATTCTTTCTGCTTCTTTTCTAAGATAGAAGCGATCGCCTCCATCGTCTCCGGTTTATAGATGACACCGGTCGGATTGTTCGGCGTATTGACAATCAGTGCCTTGGTCTTTTCCGTAATCTTTGCCTCAAAATCGTTCAGATCCGGCAGAAAAGTCTTAAGATCCGGATTTACCGTTACAATCTCTGAATCAAAATTGGCTGCATACTGACGGTACTCACCAAAAAACGGGGCAAACACGATCACCTCATCACCAGGATCCAAGACCGTTTTAAAAATAATATTGAGGCCTCCCGCTGCACCGACTGTCATCACGATATTATGATCGTCAAATGCGGTACCAAAACGTTTATTTAAGTTTGCCGCGATCGCCTCACGCACATCTTTATAACCTGCATTTTCCATATATCCGTGCAATTCTAAAGAACCTGCCGCTCCTTTCTTATCTGCCTCATCCAACAAATCTCTGATACTGTCGTTTAATGCTGCCGGAGCCGGTGTTGCAGGATTGCCGAGTGAAAAATCATAGACATTCTCCGCACCATATTTTTCCGCCATCGCTTTTCCTTCCACAAACATTGCACGGATCGCGGAATTTCCAAGCAGTGCTTTTTGTATTCTTTTTGAAACCATAGTTCTATCTCCATTCGTGTACATTTCGGATGTTACAGACCACACCTGCCTCGCTAAAACAGGGCGTATCCTGTAACATGATCTCTAAATACTTTACCACAGCACCATAAAGAAGTAAATGCCGTTTTCCAAGAATCCGGTACAAATTTTACTGCTGACAAAGCCTCTGACAAACGTGAAACAATGCCTGAGTGTAAAATCAATTTTGGTAGATAGAAAATGCCAGCATCCTCACTGAAGATGCTGACATCTGCCTATCATGCCTATCACATATTTATTTTTAAATCCATATACATTCTGATCAAATAAATCGCCTATCTCTTTCGTCCTAGCACCGCATACAAAAATTTGCCGGACAAAAAACACAGATGAAAATTTAATCAAATTTTGCATTCTGGTATTTGCAGAATGATTTCCTATGCATTCACTTTGTCTACGAAACGCATGAACGCAGTTCTGCCTTCTTCGGTACATTTATAAACACCGGCGTCTTTTAATACTTCCTTAAATACCAGACCGATCTCTGTCTGCACGATATCATGCAGTTTTTCCGGGGTTACCTCTCCCTCTAAACCGCTGCCAAATGTAAATCCGTATTTCGGAAGGAATTCTTCTACCCAGTCTGCATGTTTTGCAAGAACTTCATCCTCACGGATGGACGTACCGTCAAGCAGTGCCTGCTCTAAGTCCGCCATCTCTTTTTTCAGACGTGCCGGAAGTACTGCAAGACCCATAACCTCGATCAGACCAATATTTTCTTTCTTGATATGGTGCAGCTTTGCATGTGGATGATAAACACCAAGCGGATGCTCTTCTGTGGTAATGTTGTTACGCAGTACCAGATCAAGTTCATATAAATCTCCGCGTCTTCTTGCAATCGGAGTGATCGTATTATGTAGTTCCCCGTCTGTCTCAGCAAAAATAAATGCTGCCTCGTCCGTATAACCTCTCCATGCAAGTAAAACTTTATCTGCCAGCTCGATCAGACGCTCTTTTTTCTCCGCGCTGATACGGATCACGGACATCGGCCATTTTACAATGCCTGCTTTTACATCCTCAAATCCCTTAAATAAGATTTCTTTTTCGACCTGTGCTTTTGCCATGGCAAATTCGTAATGACCACCCTGGAAATGATCATGGCTTAAAATAGAACCGCCGACAATTGGAAGATCTGCGTTTGATCCTACAAAATAATGTGGGAACTGTTCCACGAAATCAAGCAGTTTACCGAACGTAGCACGCTCAATTTTCATCGGTGTGTGCTGTCCGTTGAATATAATGCAGTGCTCATTGTAATATACATACGGAGAGTACTGGAAAAACCAGTCACTGCCATTAATCGTTACCGGGATGATTCTGTGATTCTGTCTTGCCGGATGGTTCACACGTCCTGCGTATCCCTCATTTTCCTTGCAGAGTAAGCATTTCGGGTAACCGCTCTGTTTTGCAAGTTTTGCTGCAGCGATTGCTTTCGGATCTTTTTCCGGTTTTGATAAATTGATCGTGATATCCAAGGTACCAAACTCGGTATCTGCAGTCCATTTCAGATCCTTCTTAATACGGTATCTGCGGATATAGTTCGAATCACAGCTTAATTTGTAAAAATAATCGGTTGCCGCCTGTGCGGACTGATGATTGTAAAGTCCACGGAATTTTGTGATGACTTCACTTGGTCTTGGCATCAGCATGCTCATGATCTTTGTGTCAAACAGATCACGGTATGTGATCGTATCCTCCGGCATCAGTCCCTGCTCTGCCGCATAGTCAAGCATTTCTGTGAGAATTCCCTCTAAGGCATCCTCAGCGGTCTCCTGTGTCATCGGCTCTCTCTTTTCATATGCTGCAGCGACTTCATCTTCTAACTCATCTAATTGAAAAAGTTCTAACAGACGATTGATAGTAAATCTTTTATCTTCCGGTGCAACAAGTCCTGTCACCAGACCATATTCTGTCAACTCTAAAATCTTTTCCTGTATCATATTCTTCCTCACTTCTACACTGTTTAACGTGTCTTTGCAATACTCTGCCAGACATATATTTTTAAGTCTCTATATTATTTTCAATGAGCCTCTTATTTTCAGAAATGAAAAACTTCTTTTCATCAGGCTAATTTCACTGGACCGTCACCAATCTCAACAACATAGAAATCTGCTGCATATCCGATCTTCTTCTCATAAGCTGCACCGACTTCTTTGATAAAGGTATCCACAGCCTCATCTTTTACGATGCTGACCGTACATCCGCCAAAGCCCGCACCTGTCATTCTTGAGCCGATCACACCATCAATCTTCCATGCTTCCTCAACCAAAGTATCCAGCTCAATACCGGTTACTTCATAATCATCGCGGAGAGAAACGTGGGATTCATTCATCAGTTTTCCAAATAAGGCAACATCATTATTTTTCAGTGCCTCTACTGCTTTGATCGTTCTCTGATTCTCATAAACTGCATGTTTTGCACGTCTTACACACACTTCCTCTTTGATGGCATCTTTGTGTTCTTCAAACTGTGCCTCTGTCAGATCTCCAAGTGCGTCGATGGAGACAACTTTCTGTAACTCTGCCAGTGCTTTTTCACACTCACTGCGGCGCTCATTGTATTTGGAATCGCCCAGTCCACGTTTTTTATTACTGCAGGAAATCACAATCTTTGCATTCTCCAGTTTGATCGGTGCATACTCATATTTTAAAGTTGCAGTGTCAAGGAAGATCGCATGGCCTGCTTTGCCCATTGCGATAGCAAACTGATCCATGATACCACAGTTGACACCGTTGAATTTATTTTCCGAATACTGACCGATCAGTGCAAGATCCTGATTTGTCACATCAAATCCAAACATATCGCGTAAGATAAATCCTGTTAAAACCTCTACGGATGCGGAAGAAGAAAGTCCGGAACCATTCGGGATATTTCCGAATAATACAAGATCCATACCCTGTTCTACCTTCATGCCTTTCTCTCCGAATGCCCACATCACGCCCTTCGGATAGTTGGTCCAGTCAGCCTCTTTCTCCGGTTTTAAATTCTCTACAGATGACTCTAACACGCCAAGCTGCTCAAAGTTCATCGAATAAAAACGAAGTTTTTTATCCTCTCTTTTTCTTGCCACACCGTAAGTACCAATCGTCAGTGCACATGGAAATACATGACCGCCGTTGTAATCGGTATGCTCTCCGATCATATTCACACGTCCCGGTGCAAAATAAACACCAATCTCTCCTTCGCCGCCAAATAACTCTTTAAACTTTGCCAGTACGTTCTCCCAAACCATCCTAAATCCTCCTTTTTACAATACATCATTTGTTCTTATTTTGTTCCACGTCATCCCGTCTGTTTTCCTTTCCCGGAAAAGCAGGATGCATTTGTTTCGTTTTCTCTGATAATCCTATTATAACGCATCCGAATCCCTTTGCAATGGCTGAAACGCAAACTGCAACAAAGTGCAAAAAATCCTGCAACATTTTTACATAAATATTGCAGGATTTTCTATACACTCTTTTATCTCCAGACAGCAATGCTTTTTATGCCTTAAAATCACGGATCAGTTTTAACGTCGGCAGCGCATTGCCCTCATAATCAAACAATGCCTGGTTTGCCCACTCGTTGCCGCACGGTCCCGGATCCTGTATGTATTTTAAGGAAGCAGGCGTTGCCCAGCCGGAACCCGGAACCGGGATCCATGCCGGCTCCCAGTAGAAGAAGCCCTTCCCTTTTCCATCATCGATATGGCTGATGCGGTTTAAGAAGTCTTCCATAAAGTCATACTGTCCCTGTACGGTCATCGGGTATTCGATTTTCTCAACCAGCGCCGGTTTCGTCGCATAACCCTTGCGCTCCTCATCGGCAAGTTTCTCATAATCCTTGTAGTCGTCCATCGTATATCCCATGGAGACTTCTGCCACGATCAGATCTTTGCCGTAGCGCTTGGCAATATCATTCATGTTGTCATTTAACATCTGAAGAGAACCATGCCAGAACGGATAATAAGACAGACCGATCAGTTCAAAGTCCTCACCGCGTTTTGTAAAATTGTCAAACCATTCACGGTAAAGCGCATTGTTGCCGCCGTTGTCGAGATGGATCATCACCGGAATTTTTGACAAACCTTCCATCTGCGGGCATACGCCTTTGATGGAACCGGCAAGACGTTCTTCATCCGCTTTTCGGACAGCGCGGATACCGGCATTGACAAACGCTGCAATATTGTCATAATTCGGCACTTTGCCTTCCGGCCAGAGCAGACCATTGGAAAGTTCATTTCCAACCTGCACCATTGTGATGTTGACACCGTTCTCCAGATAAAGATGCATCATCTCCAGCGTAAAATCATAGACTGCCTGCTCTAGCTCTTTGACACCATAGCTTTCCCACGCCTTTGGTTTGAACTGTTTTCCCGGGTCTGCCCAGAAATCACTGTAATGCAGATTTAAAAGTACTCCAAAACCGGCTTTCGTCACACGTTTTGCGATTTCAAGCGATGTCTTTGGATCATTTTCCCCGGCACCGTAAGATTCTCCGGCCTCTGACCACGGATCATTCCATACACGGATGCGGATCGTATCCACATCATAGGATTTCATGATCTCTAAGAGATCCTTCTCCTCTCCGTTGTCATAATATTTCGCACCACACTTCTCCAACTCTGCAAGCGTGGATAAATCCATTCCTTTTACAAAATTCATATAAATCCTCCTTGTTTTTCGAAGAAAAATGCGACTGCCTATGCAGGAGCAGAGGATTTTCTTCCTTTTCTATATTCCCTTAAACCGGAACGTAAATTCTAACGGTTTCGTCACATCAATATGGTATTCCGGGTGCACTAAAGATCCCCAGCTGTCATCACCGCCGACTCCCATCTGCGCCAATGCCACACGGACAATCGTGTGATGTACCTGCTGCAGTTCATAAACATGGGCTGCATTTTCAAGTTCATGTGGTGTATACGGAAGTGCCGAGAAGCTTAATTCATCTCCCTCAAACATCATTCCCCTGCCTTTTGCATCCACAAGGCGCGCATATCGCACACCGACTTTGTTGCCACATTCCTGCGGAACTAAATATTTTGCCATATTGTCAGCCACTTTATTGCTGTAGATTCCAAGCTTTGCTCCATGTCTCCGGTCTGCATAGGTCTCATCCGGTCCCATGCCATACCAGGTAAGATTGTCATAATCTGCATTAAACCAGAACATCATGCCAAACTCCGGCATATCCGGAAGTCCCTCGACCGGATCATACATCAATTTCGTCTCGATTGTTCCATCACCGAAAACCGTGTAGGCAACCTGACATTTACTTGCCGGTGTTGTCGGCATAAAATAAGTATACGTGACTGTCACGGTATTGTCTTTTTCTTCCACTTTCGTTGGGACATTATCAAACATGCCGCCATTTCTGTGGCTGATATACATGCTCGCAATCTTCCACTGTGCATAGCGCGCCGGTGCCATGCTTCCGTTATCATTGTCAACCGGTGCCCGCCAGAAATTCGGCATCGGGATCTTTTCAATCATTTCTTTCCCCGCATAGCGGTAGGAAACAAGTCCCCCGCTCAACATGGAAAACAGGCAGTCAAAATCTTCGCCTTTTACTCCGATGTTTACCTTGCCGTGAACCACGCGGATCGGCTTTTCGGATGCATGGAAAGCAGGGATCTTTTTATAAATCTTCTGTCCAAAAGCGACCTCATGTCCTGCATCTGCCCAGCTCATATCCTCCTTTAACCGGAATGAAACGGTGAGTGTGTATTCTGCATCCGTATCTTTTTTCTGATCCTTATCATCTGCACGCAAAATGGCAAACGGGATCTCATAGTCCTTCGTGCTAAGCGGCGGTACTGCTGTCTCTATCTCCTGTTTTTTCACAACAACCCCGTTTTTCTGTAAAACTGCCACACAGCGGAACCGGTCGGTATTTGCAAACAGGTTTTTATTTACAACGGTAAACTTCCCTTCCTTTTCAAACAGAATGCTGATATTCTGGTAATTGAATTTCACTTCCTGCATCTTCGGGGACGGATCTCGGTCTCCGCCATAGCAGATTCCATTTCCACTGAAATTATAATCCGTCGGACGCTCTAAGAAATCGCCGCCGTATGCCTGAAAATCTTTTCCATAGCGGTCTTTTTTCAAGATGGACTGGTCAATGTAATCCCAGATAAAACCGCCCTGATATCTCGGTTCCGTATCGGTCAGATCCGTGTATTTGTGCATGGCACCACAGGAATTTCCCATCGCATGTGTATATTCACACATAATAAACGGTTTTTCCTTATGCTCGGCGAGGAATTTTTTCACATTTTCCACGCTCGTATACATCTGGCTTTCCATATCGCTGGTCGCCTCATATCTGCGGTCATTGAAAATTCCCTCATAATGAACCAGACGGTATGGATCTAAGGCACGGAATTTTTCGGACATGTCAAAAATTACTTTTCCGCCGTAAGATTCATTTCCGACTGACCAGATCAGAACTGCCGGATGGTTTTTATCTCTCTGGTAACAGGAATTGACACGATCAAGCATCATCGGTTCCCAGTCCATGTTGTCCCCCGGAACGATCGTATCTTTCGGCACAGAACCATGCATCGCGGCATCCCATGAACCGTGTGATTCGAGATTGTTTTCCGCGATCATATAGAGTCCGTACTCATCGCAGAGATCATATATAATGGAAGCATCCGGGTAGTGGCAGGTGCGGATCGCATTAATGTTGTTCTGTTTCATCGTAACGATGTCTTTTAAAACCTCTTCCCTTGTCACTGCACGTCCTGTTTTGGAACTGAACTCATGACGGTTGACACCCTTAAATACAATGCGCTTTCCATTTAATGTCATGATACCGTCTTTCATTTCAAAACGGCGGAATCCGATTCTTTGGCTGACAAGCTCGCTTCTCTCCCCGTTTTGATCAAAACATTCGATCGTAAGCGTGTATAAATTCGGGATCTCCGCACTCCACAGATCCGGTTTTTTCACCTCTTTTTCAAAATGAACTTCCCCCTCAGAGACTGGCAGCTCCTCAGAGAAAATAATCTGTTCTTCTTTTTCTTCCAAAACGGAATAATTTCTGCTGCCGGTCAGGGTCAGTCTTGCTTTTCCCTCGCCGCACATCTGCATTGTGACAAGAAGATCTGCATTTAAAACCGCCTCATCGACAACCGGCTGCACTTTTAAATCATACACATGCACCTTTGGCATGGTATACAGATAAACCGAACGGAAAATACCGGAGAACCGGTAGAAATCCTGATCCTCGCACCAGCTTGAAGAAGTCCACTTAAACACCTGGACTGCCAGCTTATTTTCGCCCTCTTTTACATACGGAGTAAGATCAAAATCTGACGGGGTGAAACTGTCCTCACTGTATCCGACATACTGACCGTTTAACCACAGTGCAAAACCGCTCTCCACACCCTGAAAAGAAATATAAAGTCCGTTTTTCTTAAAACCTTCCGGCAGTGTAAAGTATTTTACATAGCTTGCCACCGGGTTAAATTCACTCGGCACTGCGTCGCGCCACACATCTTCCCTGCCATCCCACGGATACTGGATGTTTACATACTGCGGGATATCATAGCCCTCCATCTGGATATGTGCCGGCACCCGAATATCCTCCCAGCATTTACAATCAAAATCTTCTGCCTCAAACCCACTGACGGTCTGCGCATAATTTCTCGCATAATGGAATTTCCAGATACCATCCAGTAATAACCGGAAGCTGCTCTTTTTTTCTTCTGCTTCTGTTTCATTCGCATATGCCACATGATCGGAGTGTGCTGCCATGCAGTTTTCCTTAAAAAACTTCGGATCATGGATCTTTTTTATTTCGAATGACATGTCATGTCCTCCTTATCTTTTTCTTATCTCCATTTTAACGGAAAAATGCGCATTTTGCATCTGTATCTCAACACAAAACACGCATTTTCGCCCATTTATTTACCAGCCCTTCAACGCGGAAATATTATAATTCAGCAGCTTTCTCTCATAATTTTCCGGACTGATCTTCCACTGATACGGAGATGTATTCAGATATTTTTTGAAGTTCCGGTTAAATGTGGATGTCGTGGTAAATCCTACTTTCTGGGCGACCACATCCATCGGGTCATTTGTCTTTTTCATGATATCACAGGCTTTCTGCACCCGCATCAGATTGATGTAATCCATCGGTGACATATTCATATAAGATTCAAACACTCTTCTGAAATGTGTCTCACTCATATGGCTTGCCTTTGCAAGTTCCTCGACACGGATATTGTTTGCATACTCTAACCTGACATAATCAAGTGCCGCCGTGATCTGGGAAACACCTGTCTTTTTCTTTACTTCATTCTCCGAGACATCGCTCTCACACATGCGGAGCAATTCAGCAAAAAAAGCGATCAAAAGACCTCTGACACAATCATTAAAATGATTTTTTTTCTGTCTCATTTCATCCATGAGCATCTTCACAAGAACGGAAATTCCGCGGTTTTCCCACTCATGGAAAAATAAAGCCTTACGATTGATCATCTGCAATACTTTTTTTTGCATGACAGCATTATCCGGATATAATTCCTGGATCATGGCCATCGGATCAAAAAATAAATATTCCCAATAGCTTGGTCCCTCCGCAATGTCACTGATCGTCACATGCGGGTAATTCTGTGGAATAATACTGACCATTGCCGGTTCATAACGTTTTGTCTCTTCATTTAAGATCAACTCGCCGGTACCGTTTTTACAATATCCGATTTCCATGAGATTGTGAAAATGAAGATTACTTTCATCATGTCCGTAATCACGAATCCAGTTGTCTCCTAAAAGTGCCAGAACATATTCACCCTGCGGAACTTCGTAAAACCTCAATTCCATTGTGTCTTTTTTCTTTTTTCCCATGGTTATTACCTCTTTTTAAAACTGCCGTACAATATTTCAGTACGGCAGTCATTTTGTTTCTGTTACCAGAATTTAGTCAAAATCAAATTTTGTAATTCTGTCATGCATTGCTTTATAGCGGAAACGGATCATTTCGTTTTTCTCTAATACATCCTCTTCCGTTCCGCGGTACTGGCAGCGGATGCAGCTGTAAATACCGGTTTCTTTATTGTAGAACATATCGATGTCGAGATCTCTTAAAAAACAGGATGGGCATCTATAATTTAATTTGCCTTTGCCAAGTTGAGCCATGTTGCAAATACCTCCTTATCTGAGATTGTTTTTCTGTATCCCAATGTGAACATTGGTGAGAATGCATATCCTTCTTTTACATATCCTTCTGCATCTGCATCGGATGCTGTCATGGATACTCTTGTCTCGATTTCAGGAATAACTGCGGAAACCTCTGCAGCTCCCACAACGCCTTCCTCACGGCACTTGTATTCATAGTTGATCGTCTTCTCTTCCGGTCCGTCGATCTTTAATGTGATATGACTCATATCTTCGGAATACTCAGTTGTACCATAGCATGCAACCATGTATTCATTTAATGTTACTTCCGCAGTCGGATCACTCATCTCTAAAATGTGACGCTCGATCCTGATGTTCGAAGAACCTTCCTCAAAGTACTCTTTTGTCTGAAGTTTTACAGTCAGATCCCTGAACTCGATCGTAACCGGGTCTAATGTAAGGATTCTTGTCTTTCCTTCCTGTGAGAAATGTGCATGTGTCGGGCAGAGGCAGAGATCCACTTCCTCTCCTTTGTAAGAAAGTTTTGCACTTCTTACGGTTCCCTCTCCTGCATAGTGGGTGAAGTAACCTGCACGGTATTTCTCCTGAATTAAAAACGGGTAGGATGCATCCTGAACATGTTTTGTTCCGATGCCGACCGGCCACTCTAATTTTGCTGCATAAGGACGAAGGTCAACGATCGCACCGCCCTGATCCATGTTGACACATGCTCTCATGTATGGATCGCAGTACCAGAATAACTGTTTGTCGGAACCATATAAGATATCTCTCCAGAGAGCACATTCCGGCTCGTTGTAATTGTTCTGGTTGACACCTTTCTTCTCACGGTAGTAATCAGCGAACTCTGACATGGTCATATCTACTAACTGACCCTCTTTTTTCAGTTTGCCGTAGTAAGCACAGCCATCGCTGTAGGATTTGTAAAGAAGTTCATATGGCTGCTCCCAGCGTCCCATCTTGTTCATCCAGCCCGGTCCAACGAACATCATGTTGTAGGAATATCCGTTGTTATATTTCTCTAAGGAACGGTACTGGTCGATCAGGTTGTAAAGATATGGATACTCCCATGTCTTTGTGTCATAGATCATACCACGGAGTACGTTCTGCGGATGTGTTCCGAAGTTCGAACCATTTCCATCGTAACATGCGATCAGGTCACGGGAAAGATGTGGGATTGCTACGATACCGCTATCCTCTTCTTTATTTGCTGCCGGTGCATGCGTATTCTGTTTAGACGGAATCCATGGTGCCCATGGGCCTCCATCAAATAATGTATACCAGGAGTTGTTGCAGGTGTGATATGCCTTCGGGCCTTCCTCCCAGCAGGTAGCAACTGCACATTTTACAGTCGGGTATGCTGCCTTGATATAGTTTGTCAGGTCAGCATCCATATAATAAGAACCTGTGGATTCCGGATAAAAACCGAATCTGTCATGGAATTTCTCGAATACATCATTTACGATGGCTTTCTTATCTTCCATGGAAAACATCCAGATACAGAAATCCTTGGTCTTATATTTTTCACGGAACTCCTCACAAGGAAGTCCCAATAAAGATAATGCGATCTCATCGCCGTATACTTCATGATCATGTTTTGCGATCTCCACTGCCTCATCATTGAACAGTGAAGCGTATGTCATCTGAATGGTTACTTTTAATCCATTCTCATGAGCTAATCTCTGCTGTGTCTTAAAGATATCCAAAGACTCTGTCAGCAGTGCCTTATCTCCGATATCCTCTTCTTTTCCCTGTCCAGTCACTGTTGCAGAATACTCTGGCACCATCTCCGGACGATGAATAAGATTCAGTACAAATTTATCCATTTTTTTCTTTCTCCTCTAAAAATATTTTTCTAACCTTTTACAGCTCCACCGGTAACACCCTCAACATAGAACTTCTGCATCACTACGAAGAGAATTGAAATCGGGATTGCGATCATAACACCGCCTGCACAGAAGATTGCGAAGTAATCTCCGATTAATGTCTTCTGTAACAGGTTATAAAGACCGATCGCGACTGTCCAGTCTGCGGACTCTTTGGACTTGATCATGATTCGTGCCAGAACAAAATCCATCCATGGATTCAGGAAAGAGTTGATAATCGTATATACTATCATCGGTTTTGACAGCGGAATAATGATTTTTCCAAAAATTGTTGCCTCGGAAGCACCCTCTAAGCGGGCAGCCTCTCTCAGTGAAACCGGGATGGTATCAAAGAAACCTTTCAATACTAAAAACCCAAGTCCCGAACCTGCAGAATATACGATAACCAGACCTGCAAGTGAATCGGTAAGTCCGATCATTTTTAAAACAAAATAAACAGCGATCATGGAAAGTACACCTGGGAACATTCCAAGAATGATAGAAAAGCTCATCAGAGGTTTTCTCGCCTTGAATCTCATACAACTGAATGCATAAGAGACCATCAGTACAAAAGCGGATGAAACGATGCAGGTAAAAAATGCTACGATAAAAGTATTTTTAAACCATGCAGGGAAGTTTGCTGCTGTATCTGTCTTGAAGAACAGTTGATGATAGTTTGCCAGTGTCCAGTGTTCCGGGAAAAAGTGCTGGTAACTTACACCCTTTGTAGTGGAAAGGGATGTTACAACCAGCCATACAATCGGAATCAGCCAGATGATTGCCAAAAGAGCAAGTACTAAATGTCTTACAATGATTTTCCATGTTTTCTTTTTCATTATTGGTACACCTCCTCTTTATCACCACTGATCATTCTTGTATAGCTAAGCAATGTAAGAAGCGCACAGATAGCAAATGAAATAATACCAATTACCGATGCCATCTTATAGTTTGAGTTATCGTTGGTCAATGTAAACAGCCATGTAATGAGAAGGTCTGTCTCTTTTGCATTAGAGTTTGCAAATGCCATGTTTGCTGTTGCATTGGAACTTGTCAGCAGATAAATAACGTTAAAGTTATTGATGTTTGCAATGATGCTCTGAATCAGGGATGGTCCACAGATAAATAATACATACGGCATTGTGATCTTCCAGAAAATCTGCCATTTATTTGCACCATCGATACGTGCACTCTCCAACTGATCTGTCGGAATATTCATCAGAATACCGGTAGCGGAAAGCATCTGATATGGAACACCGACCCAGATATTAATAAGAATGATCATTACATGAGACCAGCCCGGTTTAGAGAGAAACGGAATATAGTTTCCGGAAACAAGTCCGATACTTTGTAACCAGCCTGTCAGACCGATGTTGGAACATAATGTATTTACAATACCGTGGTCGCTGAACATTTTGCTTACAAGAAGCAATGTTACGAACTGTGGAATCGCGATTGTCACAACAAAAAGTGATCTCCACATTTTTTTAAAATGTGTATCTTCATGGTTGATCAGCTTTGCCAAAAGAATACCACCGATGAAAGTTGTAAATGTTGCCGATACTGCCCAGATCATTGTCCATGCAAGAATTCTTACGAATGCATAGGAGAATGTGATTGTGGTGCCGCCTGTAAACATATTCTTGAAGTTTCTAAGTCCAACCCATGTAAACAGGTAGTTTGGCGGCATATGATCCATATCATAATTGGTAAATGCCACACAGGACATAAAAATGATCGGTATAATGTTCATCATAATAACACCGATACTCGGCAAGGTAAGTAATGTGATATAAAACTTACCATTGAAAAGAGATTTTATATCTTCCGCAAATGTATTGACATGTTCTCCCTCTTCTTTCATAAGCTGAAGGCGGTATACAGCCTTCATATTGCTTATATATAAAAATATGAATGCTACGATTACGAGGATTCCGACAATACCATATAATAAGATCAGTAACGAGTTATCGTAATCATTAACAGTATTTTTCAAGGTCAGCGGATCAAATACGGACTCATACTGAACGGTACCAAGTGTATTTAAATCCTTAATATAATTGATAGAGAACATTCCTGTAAACAGGATCACTACCACTTCAAGGGCTGTTATTAAGACACCTTTGACGATCTGTTTCCGTCCCCAGTATCCTGCACCCATAACAAGCAGTGAAAGCTTGCACCAGATATCTCCCTTTGCCACTGCTGTTCCGAAATCGACAAAGTATTTTTTGATTGCGTTTAAAAATGTTTTCATAGATTCACTCCCTATGCGCGTGAATGAGAATTTTTGGCTAAGTCGCAAAAACTTTTCTCTTTTTAAAAATTTCACATAGCTTGTCACAAGGAAGGCATTGGTTTCCAGCAGGAAAATATCCGCCTCTGCCGGAAAGCAATGTCCTGTCTGGCAGGAGATAATGCCCTCCTCATAAAAGTTATTCCAAAGCCATGTGGAAATCTGAGTTTTACAGATATTTGATTATTCAGCTACCGGCTGTGTAATACCAGCTACTGCATCATCAAGTACAGCCTGAAGATCTGTTGCACCGTCAACCAGGTTCTGTCCAAGTGCCTTTGCCGGATCCCAGTAATTATTGCCTACAACCTGCTGATCTGCAAACTCTGACTGCGCTGCAAGTGCTGCAAGTGCCGGGGAATCAATCTGAGCTGCTGCTACTGTGTTAGCCGGTCCCTCTGATGTAGCGTTACCAATTGCTAACTGGCTCTCCTCATTTGTAAGATACTCAGCAAGGAGCATTGACCAGCCAACATTTTTAGCATGGGAGTTAACACCTACGAATTTGTATCCTGCATAAGATCCCATCTGTGTAGCTGTTCCATTTACATCGAAAGTAGGTAATTTACATGCTGCATATCCGTCACCGTATTTCGCTTCAAAAGATCCGGTGTTCCATGTACCGGAAACATATGCGCCAAGTGTACCGTCATTTAACATGGTAATTGCATCCTGATCTTGTACGCTTACAAATGCCGGGGAAGAAGTGATATTCTCAATACTCTGTGCTACTGCAAGACCGGTCTCAGAGTTCCAGTCACAGTTGTTTGAGTTATCTTCATTCATGGAAAGTTCACAGCCTGCACCAGAGAAAAATCCATACAAATACCATCCATCTGCTACATTCATGCCAACTTTTGTTCCTGCTTCTTCCGCTTTTGCTGTAAGGTTTTCCCAGGAAGCCACATCCTCTTCAGAGAAGATGTTTGAATCATAGTATAAGAAGTAACCATTCGATGCTGTTAACGGATAAGCGTAAAGTTTTCCGTCTTTGGTAGCTGCTGCTACAGTTGCCTCTGAGTTTGTTTCTTTCGGATCATATGTATAAGTAGCTGCCACTTCCTGAAGCGCACCTGCATTTACAAGATCATTTACCTGATCATCTGCAAATACGAATACATCTGCTGCTGCATCGATATCCTCAAGAATCTTATCTTTTGCATCTGCCTCAGATACAGCACCGATGGTGATGTTAAAATCTACATCTGAGTACTGCTCTTTAAATTTGTCTGTCAGCTCTTTCATAACGTTCTGATAAGCCTCAAGTTCTGAACACCAGAGCTGGATATCTACGGTTCCATCTGTAGATGCGATCAGATTTGCGATTGCATCATCGGAAGCTGATGCCGCCTCTGTCTCTGCAGCTGTATCGCCTGCTTCTGTTGTTGCAGCTGCATCACTGCTCTCTGCTGCGCTGTTGTCTGCTGCGCTGCTGTTATCGGCTGCTTTGTTTCCACATCCTGCAAACATGGATGCTACCATTGCTGCACATAATACTGTGCTGATGACTTTTTTCTTCATTTGAAAATTCCTCCCTTTTCCTTGATAGAAAAAATTGTTCTTTTAGAACACTTTTTCGTGTTGCGCTATGCGCAATCGGTTGTTCTATGGTTAGAGTATATCTCCGTCACATCCTTGTGTCAATATCCACATTTTATAATAAATCCGACCATTTTTTAGCCATTTTGCACAATATCATCTTCTATTTTTTCTTTTATTTTTTTCAAATTCGACTTTTGCGCAACCGTTAACCATTGATTTTCCGTGCATTTTCAATTCTTATATCATCTTTTTATGGATATTTTGGCTCGTTTTTGATATTTTTTGAATCAGGGATTTTCCTGCCTTTTCCTTTGTTTTGGGCGAATTTCCCTGATATTGCTTCAGTTTCACCCTCATTTCCCCTGATCTGTGGGTTATTCCGGTAATCATTATAATCATTTCGCCCATTTCACGTTATTTCCGACAATTTCAGCATAAAAAACGGGCGAAACACATTTATTCGCTATGTGTTTCGCCCATTGCTTATTCTCTCCAATAGGATGATCTTCAATTTTCTCAGAACTGTATTTTCCTGATTATATTTATTTCGTCGATTCCTTCAGCACCACCTCATACGGAAGCAATGTGCGCTCTTTCACCTCAAGTCCCTCCGTCAGATCAAGCAGTGTACGGCATGCCACCATGCCGAGTTCCTTTGCATCAAATGAAAGCGATGTGATCGAGGGAACATTGTTTTCAAGTACCATGCTGTTATAAAACGATGCCACCCGGACATCTTCCGGCACTTTGACATGCTGCTGGCGCAGTGTCTTTAAAACACGGCTGCAGACAGCGTCATCCATACAGAGGATACAGTCTGCCTGTCTGTTTAATGCTTCCTTGACTGCCTTTTCCACCAGAACCTGGTTATCCTGGCTTAAAAACATCAGATCCTCATCTAACGTTTTCCCCATCTTCGCATATGCCTCACGAAATCCCCGCAGACGGCTCTGTGTAACCACGTGCTCTTCATTGCCGCCGATCAGTGCAATTTTGTCCATCTGCTTCATCAAAATGATCGATGTAAGCTCTTTGCATGCACTCTTGTGATTGTGATCGATCTGAATCACGCCTTTGTAATTGGCACTGGTACTTCCGATCGTGACAAACGGTACATTTTTTGTCTGCAGAAAATCGATCTGTTCATCTTCCACAAAAGTGCGCATCAGGATCACACCGTCCACTTTATGGTTTGCTATGATACGCTCAAGAGAAGATATATCGTTTTTCCTGCAGATAGAAAGCAGGATATCATATTCCATGCTGCCCGCAATCTCCTGTATCCCAAACAGACATTCCTGAAAAAATGTAAGATCCACAACATCATACTCCCCCGGCATGACCACACAGATATTATAAGTTTTAGACTGCGCAAGCCCTTTCGCAATGACATTCGGCTTATAATCATGTTCTTCTATGTAGGCGAGCACGCGCTCTCTTGTCTCCCTGCCAATACGACCTTTACCGGAAATTGCACGTGACACGGTTGTCTTCGATACCCCAAGCGCCTCCGCCACGTCCGCAATCGTAATATTCTTTTCTAACCCCTTATCCATAAACTCTCGTCCCTCGCTTTTTTGCGCTTAGTTGCGCAACTAAGTTTATTATTGTACAAACAGGGGCAAAAATCAATCCTATTTTTTTCTATTTTTTCCCGGCATCAATCCGGTATTCCCTCATACGAAATCCATGCTACATCCGCAAAACGATCCGACATTTCACCGTTTGAAGACGCATACACACCGAGCGTGCAGCCCACAAATCCCCCTGCTTCCTCTGTACTGTACGGCAGCAGGCTCACGTCTTTAATGAGTTTTAATACCTTTCCTTCCTCATCTCTGACAAAAAATTCTGCCCTCTGTCCTGCTGCCTTCAAATACAGTTCCAGCATTCCTTTTGCATTGATTTCTTCTTCCGCAAGCAGCGTATCGTTTTCTGTTATATGTGCGATTACCTGCAGCTTTCTCTTCTCTTTTCCACCGCAGATGCGCATCGAAAGATGATTTGCATGATTCTGATAGCAGACGATCCCCGCCTGTTCATTTTCCCGCTCCGCATCAAATTCCATGCATGCCGAAAATGTAAAATCATAATCTTTCTGCCGCAGCCCGAAATACTGCGCGTCCGTTTTCTCTGTAAGTTTCTGTTTTTTCAGATGCATCCTGAGAAAACCTTTTCTCTCGATCAGTGAATATGCATTTTCATCCCTTCTCTGCAGCGACAGGAGTCTGTCATCTATTTTTTTCTGATCAAATGCAATAAAATCCGCGTGGGTCACTTCCCTTTCCAGGCGATACTCACCGATCGGAAGTTCTGTTTTCTCTGTCAGATGTCCAATCCCCGGATTGATGACGGGCCATCCGTCCTCCCATTCCACTTTTGCCAGAAAAGTTTCCCTGCCAATACTACAGTGTCCCTCACATGGCCTCGATGCAAGCATGACGACATACCAGTTTCCGTCTGCATCATCCACAAGATCTCCGTGTCCTGCATAGATCACCGGATAATCCCTGCCAAGATTGCGGTGCGTGAAAATTGGATTTCTCTTGCATCCACAGAACCATTCTCTTAACGACCTGCTTCTCGCGATACTGATGCTGTGTTCCGGTCCCGTACCGCCCTCTGCGATCATCAGATAATACCAGCCGTCTTTTTTGTAAAGGTGCGGTCCCTCCGGCCAGATACAATCTTTTAATGCACCTTTCCAGACCGCCGTCCCCGCACCTTTTAAGCACATTGCATGAAGATCCAGCTCCTCTATCCAGATCTCCCAGTCACCATTGTGTCTGACCCCGGACGGATTCGGTCTTGTCCCGACATAATAACATTTCCCATCTTCATCAAAAAAGAGGCTCGGATCAATCCCCTCCGCCGCATCTCCCAGATAATGTGGAACTGACCACGGCCCTTTGGGGTCCTGTGCCGTTATCACAAAGTTTCCACCATGATCCACATTTGTTGTTATGATGTAATAAGTACCCTCGTGGTAACGGATCGTCGGTGCAAAGATCCCCCGTGAGATCTCACTGCCGGACAGTGGAAGCTGTTCTTCCCTGTCCAACGCATTGCCGATCTGCTCCCAGTGCGCTAAATCCCTGCTATGAAACACAGGAATCCCCGGAAAATATGCAAAACTCGAATTTACCATATAATAATCTTCCCCCACCCTACAGATAGATGGGTCTGGATAAAAACCGGACAGAACCGGATTCTTTGCTATACTCATTTTATCGCTCCATTTCTACTATTCTAAAATCTTATTTTTCACACAAATTTCTCTGCTTTCCAGGCAGCCATGCCTTTTTTATTCCACATAGCCAAAACCAAGTATTGTAAATTTCTTTTCTTCTTCCCCAGGTGTCATCTGAATCCTCACCTGATGCCATCCGCTTTCTTTTTCTTCCAGAAGAATGACCGGATTGCAGTGCGTCCAGCCGTTCACATGCGGATCTGCGGTCAGAACTTTGGTATCGTCCACAAACACATCTGCCCGTCCGGCGTCCACCGCTCCGGAATCTTTAAAGATGAGAAGCAGTGACCGGCAGTAGATATCCATCTGGAATGCATCTTCTGATCTGCCATTTGCCCCATCATACTGCCAATTGTACGGAAATTCAGGAACCGGCGTTAAACTGTCATCCATCTCCACACACTGTAATTCCTGATCTGTACCGGAAAATGCGCCACAGCAGATCTTCGCACGTTCATAGCCGTCTCTGCGGTCTAATAATTTCACTTGCGCAAATTCATCCCCATAAACCGGTTTTTCATGCATTCTTCTTAAAATATCAGGCTCACAGACCGCCCGGTCAATCAGATACATCAGACAGTCTGCCATGATTTTATGTCCCAGATTTGTCGGGTGAAACGCATCATAAAAGAACTGATTTTTTGAAACAACTCTGTCCTTTGCCTGCCGAAACTGCGGTGTCACGGCATCCCGGATGCTTACCATCGGGAGCTGATACCGCTCTCCCACCGGAGCAAGGCGTTCCTGTAAGTTCCAGTCATTTGCAAAAACAGCAAACAATAACAGGACAGCCGGTGCATCCGGCATGGATAAAATTTTTGTTACAAGGCTCTCATAACACCTTCCCTTTGTCTCATCCCCCTCGTCATTTACTGCAAATTCCACGACTACCAGATCCGGCTTTTCTTTTCCATCCCGCAGGACATCCCTCTCAAAACGGATCATCCCAAGCTCCGACGGGGTTCCGCCCACTCCCGCTTTTATCAGTTTCACATTGTTATTTTTTCCGTATTTTCCGGCAAATGCCTTCCAGAACCGGTATGCGTAGCACTGTGTGTGAAGCGGAACTGCCCCGGCTCCCTGCGTGATGGATCCTCCTATATATGCTATGGTTACCGGCTCCCCAGCCCGCGCTTTTTCTACGACTCTTCTGATCCTGCCCGCATCTCCCATAGAAAGGAGTGACCGCTCTATCATTTCCTGATATCCGTGGGATTCCATATCCACCACGCGCTCTTCCTGCGGCTTTGGTACGAAAAATCCATCCTTTAAAAAGAAACGGACATTGACCCTTGCAGACTGTTCCGGCGTCTCAAAGACAAACCGGATCTGCCCCGGCACATCATCATCTGTTTTCCACTTTACCGTATCAAGCGTGATCCTGACTTCTGCGCCATCCCCACGCAGTTCTGTTTCTATGAGCGTTCCGCCGCCGTAGAGATCCTCTTTCCCGTACATCTGAAATACAAATGTGACCGGTTCTCTGCTATGTTCCATCTCCACGGATATACCGATGCTGTGCACCAGGCTTTTAAAGCCCTCCACCGTGCCAAGTTTCTTTAAAATTTCTTCATCACAGACCTCACCGGTCACTTCCGCACTGCTTTCAAGCCTTCCATCACTCTCGTAGATAAACTGGACTCCCCTGCCCTGATACTCCCCCTGCGTCTGGAGCGAGCCAAAGGTTTCTTTTTCTTTCATAATGTAAAAATAAGATCTGTCTTTTTCCGGATCTTTCGGTGCCACAGGTCCACTCATCTGTTCGTCCTCCTTGTCTCCGGCAGTCCAAGACCTGACTCCGGCAAATGCTTTCCCTTGCGCACAAACGTCAGTTTTTCCAGCAGAAATCCCGGTGTCCCCGCATAAATTCCAATTTCATTCTCTCCGCTCTGCAGCGTGACCTGCACACGGACAACGCGGATCTGATCCACCACCATTTTCGCCCATTCCGCACAGGACGGCTCGCCGGAACGGTATCCATCCGGAATCATCTCTATCTTTTGCGGTGCATTTCCATTGACGGCGCAGCCAAAATAGACACTGCCTCCCTGACAGACCGGATTTGCCGGAGCGGTATAGCAAATCATTTCGTATTCTCCCGCCTCCCTGACATAGATCTGATACGTCAGTTTTGGTGCCTGTCTGATCTGCTCTGCCATTTCAAAAAAAGTCTTTGTCTGCGGATATGCTTTCACACCAGATAACGTTTTTCCGTACTCCGGCAAAACATAAAATGCTCCCGCATCCGCCTTTTCATTGCAGATAAAGTGCTCTGCCTCGACAGAGAGCATCCCGTCTGTCTCATAAAATGCCTCCGCCAGACATCCCGGCAGATCTTTTTCCAGCAAAATTTTTACCGGTATCCTTCCACCCTCATAGCAAACCTCAAAATCATATGTCCTGTGGTCATTCTCCCAGTCTGTGATCTCATCTCTTTTTATCTGCACCGTGAGCACTTCCTCACGGTCTGTGACTCCCTGCATTTTTCCAGGCAGAACCCACGGACTTTTGCACTCGATATGATAAGGCACTTTTTCTTTCGAGCCGCCAAACAATAACAGGGAGGCTTCACTGACAGCCGGATCTAAAAACTGCCGCATCACGATCAATTTTTTCGTCCAGTCCCCGCCTGCCGTACAGACATCACCGCCCTCTGACATGGCAAAGATCCTCGGCTTATTTGCCGGTTCTATGAAGGTCATGAGCGGATACCTGCACTCCTCATCGTTCCAGTTCACAAAGCCGATGTGCTCTGAGAGTGCCATTCCATCCCATTTTCCATCCAGAAGCTGATGAAACCGTTCTGTGAGTAAACGGTCTTTTTCGATACATGCTTTTATTTTTTCTGCATAATCATTTGCACATACCGCTCCCATTTTTGCAAAAAATGAATTTTTTCCTGCATAAAGCTGCATATCAGATGCGTTTGCACTTCCCATTGCCGGGTAATATACCAGTTCCCAGAAAGCCGGCAGCATCTCTTCCGGCACAGAAGATAAAAGCTTTTCTGTCTCCTCTTCTAACCTTTCATTTTCCTTTTGTCTTTTGTCTGCCTCCCCAAAGTGCACCGGATGATAAGTATCTGCGCGCATCGCTTCCGGCTTGCAGTTATGATTCATTTTTGTATACTGCTGCATGATCCGATAAACTGCATTCTGCTGCGCCTCATAGAACCATCCGCCAAATTCACGTTTCACCCAGTACGCCAGATAATCCTGCGGCGCATGAATCCTGCTGCTTCCCCATTTCTCATAATCATATGCGAGATCCATAAAGAAACTGAGCGGATACTCCTGAAATTTCAGATCACCGACATTGACGATCCAGATATCCCGCACACCAAAGTCATATGCCATCGTCATCTGATCCCAGATTTTAGGCAGATAAGAACTGTTCACCCACTCATAAGAGACCGGCGATCCGTGGTAATCAAAGTGATAATACATGCCAAAGCCCCCGCGGTGGGAGCGCATTTCCTCCGTCGGAAGTGTCCGCATATTTCCATAGTTATCCTCGCAGAGCATCAGCGTCACACCGTCTAAGCCATCCCAGTCTTTAAGCCCCGGCGTTGTCTCATCCCCGTAATAATAAGCCTCCACTTCTTTATAAAGTGCGAGCATTTCCGGTTCATTCTCCCCGACACATTCCCGGATGAGTTTTCTCTGTTCTGTGATGATCTCTTTTAACAGGGAAATATTCTGCTCTAAGGATGCATCCTCCCCAAGCATCAGAGAATCTCTCTCCCCACGCATGCCGATCGTGATGATATTTTCATATTTTCCACTGCGCAAAAGCCCGTCGCGCCAGTAACGGATCAGTCCCTCACGGTTGGTAAGATAGCTCCACTCATTTCCATAAACAGAATCCTCTCCACGCACCAGATCCCATTCTTCGCTGTGTCTTAAACATGGTTCATGGTGGGAATTGCTCATCACGATCCCGTAGCAGTCTGCAAGGCGGGCATTTTCCTCCCCCGGTCCATCCAGTGAAAAAGACGATGTCCACATTGCCGGCCACAGATAATTTCCTTTCAGCCGAAGCAGTGTCTCAAAGATCAGGTCATACATTTCTGCAGTAAATCCACCATAATGGGAAAATGTCCAGTTTCCGAACGCAGGCCATTCATCATTGATAAAAAACCCCCGGTATTTCACGGAGGGTTCTTTGCTCTGCATCGAGTCTTTTTCGGAAAAAATGATTTCTTTCTGCGGGGCAGGGACCACATCTGCAAAGTGGACAAACGGCGATACCCCCATAAGCTCTGAGATATGGAATAACCCATAGATTGTTCCCCGCTTGTCACTTCCTGCGATCAGCAGACTGCCATTTTTCAACACCTGAAACAGAAAACATTCCCGCTTTCCACACAGAGAGGAAAGTTCTATCCCTTCCTCTTCTGCAATCGCCTCTGACATCTCACTGTTTCCGAGCGTTGCCACATACACCTGCGCCGGCTGCAACTCTCCCTGCCATTTTATGATCTTCGGGCGGACACCTGTGACCTGCTCCACATCCCCACAAACCTTTTCTGTGATTCTATAGACACCCTCAAATGTCCCATCCTCCATCACAAATGCCGCCGCTTTTTGATCCTTTACCAAAATTGCTTCCATACGAGCACTCCTAATAAATTCTATAATTGCCGCTCAGTGCCAGATATGCGAAGAAATACAGACAGTTGTCATAATATCTTCTGTCCCCGGTGCGAAGCGGTGTCTCCCAGAAACGGTGGACACAGAGAAATGCATTTTTCTGGTCTGAGGCAAGTGCCGCCTGCGCATTGACCGCAGTCATCGCAACCGGATGCAGTGCCTTTCCTTCCAGAATGGTTCCGTCGGTCAGGAAAATACCGTCCCTGTCTTTCTCCTGCACGGTATCACAGAAAAAATTCAAAAACCGGTCAACATTCTCACTCTCCCACTCATCCTTTGCAAACCACTCATAGTCAAGGGCAATGTTTGCGATCGTCCGGTAGGCATCACTGTAATACCAGTCATGTCTGCCTCCCCACTGGTCTAAAACAGGCTGATACGGTGTTCCGTCAAATTCTGCATATTCCGCACTAAGACCAGTGACCGGATGACATGCACGCTTTAAGTAATTACGGCTCGCCTCCGCCGCCTCCTTAAAAAATGCCCGGTCCTCTTCTTTTGCCCACAGTGCGAACAACTCATAAAAATGAGGCAGATGATAGGACGGATCCGAAAAATCCACATCCGTGATAAAACGGATCAGATGATTTGAGGCATCCCACATGGCTCTGCCACCCTCTCCGTTTTCTCCCTTGTGGATGCAGGTGTGCAGCAACTCTTTCGCTTCCCTGCTGTAATTGAATATTCCTTCGCCGTCTCCCCAGCGGTGCGCTGCGAAAAACAGTGCCATCGCAAAAAATTCCTCACCATCCGGTGCTGCGCCAAAAGAATTTTTTGTTCCATCCGGCTGCACCGACCATGCAAAATATCCTGCATTTTCGCCTTCCTCTAAGTACATATAAGTTTTTGCCCATTTCCACAGGCGGTCAAATTCTTCTTTCCGGTCCATCTGGACACACATCATCATGCCGTAGGACATCCCTTCTGTCCGCGCATCATGGTTACCCGTGTCCTCGATATATGCCATATCGTCCTCGACGGGATGATAGATCCGCTCTGATTCTGCCCCGTAAAAAAGTGTATGGAAGATCTCATTTTTCCGCTTTTCTATGGTTTCCTTATCATAGCCTGCCTCCGCAAATACATTGCGGTAAGTTCCAGTCTCAAACGCTCCTCTTTTCATGCAACTTTGTCCTTTCCTCTTATTCCTTGACACCGCCAATGGTAAGTCCTGTCACAAAATAGCGCTGTAAGAACGGATACAGACAGATGATCGGCAGCATAGTCAGTATCGTTGCAGCGGCACGCACGGAAGTCGGTGTCACAGATCCTGCCGCATTTTTCATTGCCTCCACGGAATTTCCCTGGTTTGTGACGGAAGATAATAATTTCATCAGCTCATACTGTAAAGTTGTCAGGTTCGCACTCATACGGTTATAGAGCATTGCATCAAACCATGAATTCCACTGTCCGACTGCGACAAACAGTGCAACCGTCGCATATACCGGTTTGCAGAGCGGGGAAATGATCTTTAAGAAGATCGTGGTGTAACCTGCCCCGTCTAACTGCGCGGATTCTTCCAGACTGTCTGAGATACCATTCATATAAGTACGGATGACTAACATGTTAAATGCGCTGAACATTCCCGGAATGACATACACCCAGAAACTGTTTGTCAGGTGAAGTGTCTTAAATAACAGGAAGGTCGGGATCATTCCACCATTGACATACATGGTGATCACCCAGAACAGGGATAACTGTTTTTTAAACATGAAACGTTTTCTGCTGACAATAAATGCCAGAATCGCGTTGGCAAACAGTGCAAGTGCTGTTCCGATGACGGTTCTTGCAACCGTGATGTAGGCACCCATAATCAGGTTGTCTTTCTGCAGCACGGTAATATAATTTTTCCATGTAAATTTTCTCGGCAGCAGGTAGATCCCGCCGCGCAGCGCATCTGTTCCGTCATTCAGTGAGATTGCCAGCGTATTTAACACCGGATATAACGTAATGATCACAAACATGATCATAAATAATGTATTTAACGTTACGAAAACTTTGTCCGCAACGGATGTTTTCTTTCTTGATTTTCTTCTCTTTGTTGTTACTGCTTCCATACCAATACCCCCTAAAACAGCCTTTCTTCGCCGTTACGTTTTGCGATCTGATTGGCGATCACGATCAGAATGATACTAACCAGACTCTTGAAAATACCGGCTGCCGTACCAATGGAGAAATCATTCTGGCTGATGCCCCATTTTAATACATAAATATCGATGGTCTGCGATACGCTCTGTACCAGACCGTTTCCAAGCAGATACTGGATCTCAAAACCTGCATTCAGTACGTTTCCGACATTCATTAAAAGTAAGATCATGATCGTCGGCTTAATTCCGGGAAGTGTGACATATTTGATTCTTGCCCAGCGGCCCGCACCATCCATATTTGCAGCTTCATAGAGTGAAGGATCGATTGCTGTGATCGCAGATAAATAGATGATCGCATTCCATCCTGTCTCTTTCCATACATTTGCAAATGCCACGATCGGCCAGAAGTATTTCGGATATGCAAAGAAGTTGAGAGGCTGGTCTAAAATACCAAAGTTCACTAAAAGTTCGTTGATAATACCGGTGCCCGATAATGCATCATGTAAAATACCGGTAACAATAATCCAGGAAAGGAAATGCGGCAGATAAGAAATGGTCTGTACGACCTTTTTTCCTCCCTGTGATTTTACCTCGTTCAATAAAATTGCAAATACGATCGCCATCACAAAGGTGACGACCAGATTGATCACACCCATGGCAAGTGTATTTCTGATTACCCGCAAAAAGGTTGCATCGGAAAATAACTGCTGGAATTTTGCAAGTCCCACAAAAGAAGAATGAAGCAGGCCATCCTTCGGTTTATAATTCTGAAAAGCCATCAGCCAGCCGCCAAGAGGCAGATAACAGAAGATCACTCCATACACTACGATGATCGCTGACCATATTAAAAGAACCTTCTGCCGCTTTATTTCTTTCCATGTGATTTTTATCTGCGGCTCTTTGATTTTTTGTTTTTGTTTTTTTTTCGTTACTGTTATTGAAGCCATAGTTTCACTCCTCTTTTTTAAGAATGGGGACTGTCATTCGTCCAGTCCCCATCCCGTTTTCTCACAATTTTTACTGATATTTTTTTGCTTCCTCAATTCTGCGGTCTAATTCTGCCTGCATCTCATCAATAAATGCCTGCGGATTACAGTTATTGTAGACACCCATGTACTCTTCCCATGCACTGTCAAAGTCAGATGCCATAACGACCTTCGGAAGGTATTCATGTTTTACTTCGCCCATCTTTGTCCATGCCATGCCGCCCTCAGTTGCAGTCGTCATGTTGTTTGAATAGGAATACATCGGATACCACGGTCCCGGTGCCTCGCTGGTTCCAAGCATATCCACATAAGTCTCTGCGCCATATGCTTTAAAGCAGTTCTGTACGTCCTCGCTCAATCCGTCATAGAACTCTTTTGCCTGATCCCCCGATTTCATTGCATTAATGCCGTCACGGCTGGTACCGGAATACTGTGGGAAATAAGAATATGAACAGCTGTGGGATGCCTTGTAAGCGGTGTCGGAGGACTGCATTCTCATATCCTCGGTACGATAATACTCACCATTTTCATCCACATCATAATCCACACCTTTTTCGCCCCAGAAACGAAGATCATGTACTTCCTGGTCTAACAGATCATTGATGAACTGAAGGGCGCCCTCCACGTCTTCGCAGCTTGTGGTGATTGCAAGACCACTTGACACATTTAATGTTCCGCCGGAGTTGTGCCACTGGTTCTTCATACCTTCGTCGATCGTGATCGGAAGCGGTACATAATTGCAGCCTTCCTTGTCAAGTCCCTGCTGCTTAAATGCATCATTTACGTTGTATGCAAAATCCCACCACTGATCGATCATTCCAAGTACACGACCGGTTGATAATTTTGCAATGTACTCATCATAGGTCTGTGTAAAAGACTCCGGATCTACGATTCCTTTCTGGTACTCTTCATTTAATTTCTGGAAGTAACGTTTTGCTGTCGGTGTTGTATTGTAATCTACGATCTTTAATTCATCCGGGTCTACGATACAACTTCCATCATTTGGATAGCCATCCAAAAACTGTGGTGCATTTTCCAGACAGAAGTATCTCCAGTCATCGCAGAGGATCGTGTACGGGATATTTTCTGTTCCGTCATCCATGGTCGGATTTGCTTCATTGTATTTCTCGATCAGGTCAAAATACTGATCCATCGTATGGATCTCAGGATAGTCTGCCCACTTTAACACTCTCGTCTGGATCCAGAATGCCTCGTCACCGTGGGTGGTTGCTTTTTCTTCCCCGTAAATATTTCCAAACTGATTGATCCAGTAGATATGTCCATCATCCTGACGGAGTTTATCCCACTCCTCATCTGTAAAAAATTCTTTGATGTTTGGATATTTGTCTATGTAATCATCCAGTGCTACCAGCGCACCCGCATCATAGAGCTGTTTCATTCCGTCGCCGCCATCGATCATATCCGGATACTCACCGCCTGCGATCAGTGTTCCGACTGCCTCCTGTGCTGTCTGTCCGGTCAGCCATGTCTCCTTGCATTTTGCACCTGTGATCTCTGCGATCTTCTGCTCGATCTCATTGTCATCATTGATCTCTGTACCAGGTACTGCAAAAAATGCGGTAAACTCTTTCACGCCGGATGAATCATTTGTGTTTTCCCCTGATGAGCCTCCCTCTGTGGATGCTGCGCCATTTGTTCCTGTGGTATTGGTATTTCCCCCGCCACATCCGGTAAGCATTGACGCTGCCATTGCCATAACAAGCAATACTGACACTGCTTTTCTTCGTTTCATTTTTTCTCCTCCTTCTTAATCACATCTGATTTCTGTAAGATCTGTATCAGATTTTGTAATTTTATTTTACCAATTTGTCATTTTTCTACAACCGGACAAAAATCAAAAAAAGTCATGACAAATTTTAGTTTTTCATCTAAAATCTGTCATGACTCTCTATCACAGGTACTATTGTCCTCGTTTATTCATTTACACTGCGTGTCTTCTTGCGGTACGTTGTCGGCGTACATCCTTTGCTCTGGACAAACCGGTTAATAAAGTAATCCAGATCACGGTATCCTACTTCTTCCGCCACAAGATAGATTTTATCATCCGTCCTAAGAAGGATCTCCGCTGCCCGCTCGATCCTGTAATTATTCAGATATTCCTTGAACGATACACCATATTTTTTCCGGAACATCTGCCCTAAATAAGCACTGTTGACAAAATATTTCTTCCCGAGTTCTTTGAGCGTCAGATTCTCTGCATAATTTTTCCGGATCTCCCCCTCCACATCAAGAAGCACACCGCGGGACGCATTCTGCCTTAACTGTACCAGATAATCCGCATACTCCATGACGAATCTGCGGAAATGTGAAAGGCTTCCTCGGATCATATGTACCTGAAACGCATTTTCGCAGATATACTGTAACACCTCATCCTGATTGACGCTGTCATCCTGCTCCATCGCAAGGGAAACCAGACGGTACAGGAGATAATTCATGTTCATCTGTACCAATTCCGGGTTCATTCCCGCCTCATTCATCTCCTCATAGATCGCTGCAACATTATCCTCGATCCTTTTCTTGTCATTCTCTTCCACACTCCGCAGCAGATCCTCGATTTTTTTGTGGCTCACCACAATACCGGACGGATTTTTCTGCTCTTTCGAATAGTACAATAGATTCGGCATCACCTTAAAATTGGAAAAAGTCTTTGCGATCACTGCCGACCGGAAAGATTCTGAGATATCACTGATATCTTCCACCTCACTGCCGACATACATCACGACCGGATGGACTGTGCTTTTCTGAATCTTTTCCAATAGCAGATTGATATATTCCTGCTCCCGCAGTCCCTTTTCCTGCGAAATTTTTTTACAGAAAATAAATCCCACATCATAACATTCTTCCTTGCCTTCCGCGTCTAAGAATGTAAGACAGCTGTATTCACCTCCAAGATACTGCATGCAGGCTTCATATATCTGTCTCTGGAGCTGCCGTTTCTTTTCCGGTCCTATGTCCGTATCCGTCTCGCCATCCTCCGACTCGATCCCGATATAGCGGATCCCTCTTCCAAAATCCACCTGTCCTTTAACATAAGAGAGTGCCGTTTCCTCCTGTCTGCCGAGCAAAAGTGTCTGCATCTGCTGCACAAAATACGCTTTTCCGATTTTCCGGATTCGCTCGCTCTCTTCCTTTTTATCCTGCTGCATCTGTTTTACCTTTGAAAGCAGTGCAAGGAGCTGGCTTTTCTGGATCGGCTTTAATATGTAATCCGTACACTGCCATTTGATTGCCTCTTTCGCATAGGTAAAGTCTCCATAACCGCTCAGTATTACAAAAAATGCCTCTGACAGATGCGTTTCCCTGATATATTTTAAAAATTCCAGACCATTCATAACCGGCATTTTGATATCCGCTAAGATCAGGTCGACCGGATTACTCTTTAAAAATTCTACCGCCTCACTGCCATTCCCCGCAGTTCCCACAATCTCAAATCCTTCTTTTTCCCAGTCAATCAACGCAGAAAGTCCCTGTACGATAAATGGCTCATCGTCCACAAGCAGCACTTTAAGCATTCTATCCCCTCCATTCTTTCTCCCATAAAATTTTCCCTATCTTCTCCTTTTTATGAAATTGCATTCAAAGGTATCACTACAGATACTTCTGTTCCAACACCTCTTTCACTTTCGATATGAAATTTTACATGATCTCCTGTATACATTTTCAGTCTCACGCAGGCATTGATCACACCTACCCGTCCTTTTTCTTTAAGCATCTCGATATTTGCCTCTTCCATGCGTTCCTGCAGATAATTCAGATATTCTTCCGGCATCCCCTCCCCGGTATCCTCCACTTCAAGATGCAGATTATTTTTATCTTTATATACACGGACAAAGATCCATGACTGTGACGCTTTTCCCTCAATACCATGCACACATGAATTTTCCGTAAAAGTCACTAACGATAATTTAGGAATCTGGTACTCCCTGCAGTCATCCTCCATTTCAATGCTGTATCTTAGCCGGTCACCAAAACGGTATTTCTGAAGTTTTAAATACGACTCCACAAAACCGATCTCCGCACCAAGGCTCACAATATCTGTTCCCCACTCCACATACTGCCGTTCTATCAGCGAAAGCTGTTCGATCATTTCCGCTGTCTCATCCTCATGTTTTAAGATGCTCCGCATGCGGATATTTTCCAATACATTGAATAGAAAATGCGGGTTGATCTGGCTGTGAAGTGCCAGAAGTTCCGCCTTTTGTCTGGCAATATCAGCATCCTGTCTGGCAATCTCCGACTCCTGCTGTTTTAACCTGCTCTCATAAACCGTCTCGATCAGATGATTCATCCGGTTTGCCATGGAATTATAATGCTGCATCAGCTGGCTGATCTCATCGGTTCCTGATATTGTTTCCACCACTTTTAATTTTCCGGTATGATCCTGCGAAAAGGTATCTTCCAACAGATGCAGACGTACTGTAAACGAACGGTTTAGAAACTGCATAAATACCCACGGGAGAAAAATATTGATCAACACCAGCAGGATCATCGGTATGGCATTGTTCCACAAAATTTTTGAGATCTGTATTTCCGGATACCGCACATAGATCTTCATCGGCTGTCCGTATAATTCTTTCTCCTGCACATAACACTTTTGCATGGTACCCTTATCAAACCTCTCAAAAGATTCTTTTATATTGTTTCTTCCGGTATTTGAAAAGATAATCTTATCACCGCTGCAGATATACACCTCTGATTCATAATTTGCCCTCAAAAGTCCGGTATTGACCGCATTATAATCCAGATCAATCTTTAAAACTTTTTCATGCGGATCTAACATATAACGGTTTAATTTCCGGATAATCGACACCTTTCTTAAATCCGTCGGAGATGTATCGTGCGTTTCATCCATGTAGGCACAAAATACAAAATTGTTCCCGGAATCCTGCAGTTTCTGATACCATTCCGTCTGTTTTACACGTCCTAACTTTTTGAACTTTCCACCATTTACGATCGTATCATTGTCGGCATACATCGTGATCTCAACGCTGCTGTTGCCAAGCGAACTGTCAAACAGGGAATCCTGCATCAGCTCCTGATACGCTTCATAAAATGCCAGATGGGAATCATAATCGGCATTCAGAAAATTGTTGATATACTTATTCATATAAATATTTTTTGAGATTGTGAGTGCTTCTTCTACTGCCTTGTCAATGCTGTACTCTGCCACACTCGCTATATTTTCTGTCACCTGTTTTCTTGCATTGTGTTCCTCCGAAAATATCATTCCGACTACAACACTGTCTGTCAGGGCGACCGGCAGGACCACACAACAGACATACAAAAGAATCAGTTTCTTTTGTATGCTGTAAGTGTCAATTTTTTCTTCGATTTTTTTACAGAGACGCACAATTATTTTCATAACATCAGACTTTCCACTGTTTTTCCTGTGAGTTTCTCACTGCGTGAATCCGGCTGCATGCCTCCGACAAAAATCTCGAAGTGTCCGGACGGCAGGATCTTTTCACCGTTTTCATCATACAGCATAAATGCCTCTGATTCCAGCCGGATATTGATTTCTTTTTCTTCCCCGGCACAGAGTGGAAGTTTTACGATCTTTTTTAACTGGCCATGCGGCATCTTTGAATGTTCTGCCTTCACGTAGACCTGCACTGTCTCAGTCCCATCCATTTTTCCGGTATTTTTTACAGACAGACCGATCGTCACTCCTTCTGACACCACTGGTTCCTGCTCTAAAAATCTCACATTTTGATATGCATACTCTGTGTAGGAAAGCCCATAGCCAAACGGATACAATGCTTCCTGTTCCATATACCGGTAAGTTCTTCCCTGCATGGAATAGTCCTCGAAATCCGGCAGTTCTTCCGTGGTACGGTAAAATGTGACCGGCAGTTTTCCTTCCGGGTTTGCTTCCCCAAATAAAATATCCGCAATGGCAGCTCCGCCTCTTGCCCCCGGATACCAGCCCTGTACGATCGCATCTACATGCTCATCCGCCCAGTTCACCGCAAGTGCACTTCCCGATAGCAGAACTAAAATAACAGGCTTGCCACAGGATACAGCAGCCTCTAAGATCTCCTCCTGCAGTCCCGGCAGGTTCAGATCCGGTTTGTCACCACTGCCGTACTCATTGCCGGCATCTCCCTCTTCTCCCTCAATGCCCGCGTCAAGTCCCAGCACTGCGACAACCACATCACTCTCCTTGCATACGCCAAGTACTTCTGACATGCGGTCATTTTCCTGTGCCAGATTGCTGGTGCGGTCCTTATAAAGATGGCAGCCCTCCGAATAGAGCACCCTCACATCGTCGCCGACATAATCTTCAATCCCCTCTAACACAGTAATGTAACGTGATGCCGTTCCCTCATAATTGCCGACTAACGCGCGTCTGCTGTCCGCATTTGGTCCGATCACGCCAATCGTTTTTATTTTATTTTTATCAAGCGGTAATATATGCTCCTTATTTTTTAGCAGGACAACGGTTCGTCTTGCCACCGCCTCATTTAATTTTTTCATCTCTCTGCTGTCTGCGGCAAGATAAGGGATTTTATCGTATGGGTTTTCTTCTTTTTTATCGAACACACCAAGTTTCATCCTCGCCATAAACAGATTTGTGACAGCCTCGTCTAAGCGTTCTTCTTTGACCAGTCCCTGTCTCACCGCCTGAACTAAAAATCCAAACAGAGTACCACAGTTTAAGTCACAGCCGTTATTCATCGCCATCGCAACCGATTCAATCGCAGTGCCTGTCACATGATGTCCCTCATGGAAATCACGGATTGCCCAGCAGTCTGACGTCACATGCCCCGAAAATCCCCATTCTTTTCTCAGAATATCGATCAGCAGACGTTTGTTTCCACAACACGGCACTCCGTTCGTCCGGTTGTATGCCCCCATCACTGCCTCCACTTTTCCTTCTTTTACGCACGCCTCAAATGCCGGAAGATATGTTTCCCTTAAATCCTGCTCCGTCACCTCTGCATCAAATTCATGGCGCACCGCTTCCGGTCCGCTGTGTACCGCAAAATGTTTTGCACATGCAGCCGCCTTTAAATAATTTTCATCATGCCCCTGCAGGCCCTCAATATAGCGGACTCCAAGACGGCTGGTCAGATATGGGTCTTCCCCAAACGTCTCATGTCCTCTGCCCCATCTTGGATCTCTGAAAATATTGACATTCGGTGCCCAGAAAGTCAGGCCTTTATAGATATCCGTATCCTTTCCCTCCTGCTGCATGTTAAACTTTGCCCGTGCCTCCGTCGACACTGCATCACCGACCTGCTCTAACAGATCCTCATCAAATGTTGCCGCCAGACCGATTGCCTGTGGAAATACCGTCGCCGTGCCGGCCCGCGCCACACCGTGCAATGCCTCATTCCACCAGTTATAAGCCTTTATATTTAACCGTTCCACCGCCGGTGCCTGATACAGAGTCTGTGCCACTTTTTCTTCCAGTGTCATTTTCCCGACCAGCTCTGCAGCACGTTTTCTATAATTGTCCAGTTTTTCTGTATTCTGATTTAATTCCATATGTTTGACCCTCCCTGCAATATACACTTCCAGTATTGATTTTATGTTAGCAAATTAAAAGTTCACTGTCTATACCATTTTTATAGAACATATCCGAGTAAATCATAGATCATTTCATATAAAGATTCGGGTGTCAAAAGGTGGCCCACAACTTAGTGGCTATCAAATTGCACAAAGCTTGGACTCGTTTTGTGACTTGGGGAGAAAATTAGAAAATCTTAGTATGCCTGCCTATTCACAGTGATGTTCTGCCACGGATGGCAGAACAAGGCTTCACAAGCCATGGAAGGCTTGTTGAACGCCGTTCACGTCACTTTGAGAAATTCTAACTCAGGCATACTTAGTTTTTCTTATTTTCGGACAACGGAACAAAACAGACACAGCTTTGTGCAATTTGACAGTCAAAAAATTGAAAAGCACCTTTTGACACTCGAATCATATAAAGTAAAAGACTGCGGTACTTTTTCCTACCGCAGTCTCCGTGACTTATTTTTTGATTTTAATCTTTATGGTTGCTTTTTTGCCGCTTCCATCTGTAGCTTTTGCCGTAATCGTAACTGTCTTTCCAATTCCGGCTTTCTTTGCTGTTACAACACCTTTACTGTTTACCGTTGCATATTTCGTATTCGAAGATATCCACTCGATCTTTTTATTGGCTTTGCTTCCGTTTGTTTTCACTCTTGCATACACCGTGATCTTCTTACCGGCTTTTACCGTTTTAGACTTTGCCTGTAAGGTGATCTTTGTAACCGTATGCTTCATGATCCTGATCTTGACTTTAGCGCGAACACCACTTCCATCCGCCGCTTTCGCCGTGATCGTTACGGTCTTTCCTGCTCCGCCTTTCTTAGCTGTCACAACACCTTTATTGTTTACCGTTGCGTATTTTGTATTCGAAGATGACCATACGACTTTTTTATTTGTCGCTTTCTTCGGACCTACAGTTGCCTTTAACGTCAGTTTCTTACCAACTGCAAGTGAATATTGTCCCGGTGTGATCGTAATCTTCTGTACTTTCACTTTTTTCTTTGTATTGTCCGGTTTTTTTGTATTGTCCGGTTTCTCTGTATTTCCCGGTGTCTCTGTGTTTCCCGGTTTCTCTGTATTTCCCGGTGTTTCTGTATTCCCCGGTTTCTCTGTATTCCCCGGTGTTTCTGTATTCCCCGGTTTCTCTGTATTCCCCGGTGTCTCTGCATCCTTCGGTTTTTCCACCAGAGCGCTGACTGCCACATTCAGTTTTTCTGCTGCTGCATCGATCTCATCCTGCGTAGCATTCTCATTTGCTGCTACTTCTTTCGCCGCAGCAAGTACTCCGGTTAAGTTTTTATAGCTTTCTTCTGTGTAGTCTTTAGCATTTACTTTTTCAGCTTTTGCGATCTGCTCATACAGCGCTGTTTTATCCGTTGGTACAACAACCGGTGTCTTATCTTTTACCGTTACTTCACATACAACATCATAATTTACACCATTGATCTGTGCGGTACCGTAAACCTGATAAGTTCCTGCTTCATCTGCTTTTATAACGCTATTGAAAGAAGCATCCTCCCACTCTACGGTTTCCTGTGTCACAGTATCATCTGCCATTGTCACAGATACCGTCTGCGGCAGAGTTTCTTTGGTCAATCCTGATACATTTTCCACAGTTACCGGTTCACAGGATATCGATTTCACGACTGCTGCATCCGATACATAAATACCATTTACCTGTAATACCGTAATGCCGATCCATCCTGTGCCGCCATTTGCAAGTACATTGATCCGCATATGACGTGCCACGGTATTTTCCGGGAATGAATCCACATATGGTTCTTTTGCCGTTGCATCAACACCTGCAGCTTCCTCAGAATGGTCAATGACTGTCGTCCAGTTTTCTCCATCCTCCGAAATATCCAGTGTGTATTTTAATTTCGACCAGAATCCGGTCTTTACATTTTCAATACTTACATCTGAACCAAAATCAATAGCGATCGCTCCCGTCTTTGTAGCAGAACCTGTTGTCCACGCATTATTACCAGAATTTAAATTCATGGTACGCGCATTGATAAATGCGTTTTTCGCCGGTCGTACAGAATTTGTTTCTGTAACTTTAATTTCGTTCGTATCATAAGCAGAAGTCAGATCTTTTGTAACCGTGATCTTTTTCTGTGCAGATACGCCACGGCTTTCACTTACTGCAGTGATCGTAGCTGTTCCCTCTCCCACTGCCGTCACAACACCGCTGTTTTTATCCACAACTGCAACGGAAAGATCATCGGACGTCCACACAACTTTCTCTTCTGCTGTAGATGGTGTGATTTCTGCCGTGAGCGTTGTCTGTTTGTTGACATTTAACGCATCGTCACCACCTGAAATCTGAATTCCGGTAATGGATGTATTCTTCTCTAAACCTGCCACTGCATTGTTAAGACTCTCTGCTGTTTCATCAAGCATACTCTGTTTTGTGGAATCCCATTTTTCTTCTTCGGATTTCTTTAAAACAAATTCAGCCTGCTCTAATGCTTCATAATATGCTACAAGGCTCTCTGCAGTATAATAATCATCCGCCTGGTCTTTTGCGGCTTTTGCATCTGAGATCGCACTCTCAAGTAAAGTTGTATCCACAAGTATCTCTCCTTCCACTTTTACCGTGAAAGTTCCCGTCAACGGATTTCCTGCATACATTGTAACTTTCAGTGTGATATCTGCTGTACCTGCTCCTTTTGCAGTCAGTTTTCCGCTCTCACTGTCGATCACTGCCACTTTCGTATTATCAGATGTCCATGTCACACCTGCATAATCACTCTCGCCGTCACCACCTGTCAATACCGGGAAGAACTGCTTCTTATCACCTGTATTAAGACTTACTGTCTGACCGCCGGTTCCCATCTCATAGACAGCATCTCCATTTTCATCTTTGATCGAGAAAAATTCTGATGCATTCGGGTTATTGCTGACCGTTACCGCAATCTCTTTGTAAATAGACGGGTCTTTTACAGAGGAAACTTTAACCTTGCAGTTTCCGGTAACGATATCTTCTAATTTTTCATACGTCTTTACCGCTTCGATCGTTCCATCCCTCGTCACCGTCACAAGATCCGTGTCCGTTGACTCCCACAACAGATCCTGACTTGCGGATGCCGGCGCAACAGAAGCTTCTACTTTCGCACTGACACCACGTGTTCCTGTCACCGGAATCAGTTTTACAGAATCTTTATCCGCTTTCACCTCAACCGGTGTAACTGCTGCCGGATAAATGTTAAAATTATCCACTGCCGGGTTCCAGGAAAGAGAACCACCATTTCTTCTTCCATAAAAATGCACCGCTGCGACATCTTTTGTATAAGAAATACCTGATACAAAAGCGATTTCTTTTGTTGCAGTCACACTCTCATCTGCCTTTGATGTAAGAGTCAATGTCGTTTTCTCATCTGTCATATCGATGACTGCATGCACATGATACCATGTATTTGTCTTGTTAAATGCAGTTCCAAATTCCTGCGTATCAGAAAGTTCTCCTCCCATCTCCATGGTTCCTCTGCTGCCATAAGAGAGAACTCCCTTACTGTTCGTCTGCAGTCCAAAATAACAATGGCTACTGCTGTCTGTCACGGTCAGATAAGCCGGGCCGCTGCTTACCTTGCCGACATTCCAGTCAAAATCTACGATCACTTCATCGCTCCTGACCGCTTTCTGGAATTTTTTCATCAGCGCACGGTCACCGGAACCGCCTCCTGTCATCTGTAAAAATGCATTTCCGTCGGAATCCTCCGCAACTGCTGCTGTCAGTGTTCCAAGTGTAACACTCTTTCCCATATCCCAGGTGTCACCTGCTTCACGATTGTCAAAACTTTCGCTCACTGCCGGAACATAAACTTTTGCGGCTGCCACATAACCACCATCTGCTGTTTTTGCCGTGATCGTTGTAACACCTGCTGCCACCGCTGTGACCTGTCCATAAGCATCCACCGTTGCAACGCCCGGTGTATCAGATTCCCACGTTACATCCGTATTGGTCGCAGTGTCTGGAAGAACTGTTGCTTCCATCCGGATCACCGGTGCATTTTCAAATGCATTTTTATCTGAGAAATAATCGGATATAAAATAATAGTTCTCCTGATCTAATGTTACACTGCTGACCGGGATTGCATCTTTTTGTACCGTTACCTTACAGCTTGCCTGATAACCGCCATTCTTTGTGGTTGCTGTGACGATAACCGGACCACCCTCTGCCACACCGGTAACATTTCCGTTCTCATCTACTTTTGCAATCGATTCATCAGAACTCTCCCATGTTACTTCTTTGTTATCTGCATTTGACGGGGTAATGATCGTATCGATCTTTTTACTTGATCCCGTCTGTAATGTAAGTGACGTCTTGCTTAACGCAATGCTTTCCACCTGTACCGGCAATACATGTACCGTACAGCTTCCATAAACATCCTCGTTGTCATCTGATATTGCCTTGATCACTGCATCCCCGACGCCGACCGTACTTACCAGACCATTTTCATCTACAGTTGCGACGGAAGTATTTTCAGATTTCCAGTGTATTTTATATTTTGTTGTGTTCTCCGGTGTTATCGATACTTTTAACTGTAATGTACGTCCAAATCCGATTTCCGCCTCTGTTTTATCAAGTGTAACAGATGTGATATCTACTTTGCTGACATTTAACATAAAGCTTACTTTCTTTGAGCCGTCCGCAGTCTGTGCCGTGATAACCGTACTACCCACTGCCTTCACATTTAACTGTACAGCAGTATCTGTTTTTTCTGTCTCCTGGCGCATGCTTCCTTTTTCTTCCTGCTGCCATGTCTCACCCAGGAAAGAAGCAACCTCTGCATCAGATGATGTATAGATGACCGTCTGATCCGTCACATTGCTGCCGGATAAAACAGACGTCAGCTGTACCTTATCTAAAACAGCCGCACTATGTGTACTGCTATCCGTCACCTCTTTACCATCCATTTTTAAGGTAAGTCCTTCTGCTTTTCCTGCTTCTGTTATTTTTACATCTACAGCTGCCTCATTGCCGCCTTTTACAGATGCTGTAATCTTTGCATCTCCTGCAGACACTCCATATACAAAACCATCCTGCGTCACTTTCGCAACCGAAGGATCTGATGATGTATAAGTGATATTACTGTCGGAAAGTACCTGATCCACCGGTGTAACCGTCGGCTGTAATCTTTCCTGCTCACCAACTGCAAGCGTAATGCTGTCTTTGGAAAGTGTAATTCCTGTCGGATCAGTTACGTCAACAGAATAAGTTCCTGCATCCTTTAACGGAGTGATCATATCTTTGGACTTGTTTTTCGGACATCCGCGCATCAGGTAAGCATACATGCTATCCATCATATCGCCGACTTTTCCGTCTTTTGTGCTTCCCATTTCCCGGATACCGGTATCACCGTTATTAAACATGATACGGCAGCTGATATCCCCAGAAACTCCGGCGGAAGAACCGATTCCAGGAGTCGGAAGTTCATCCACTTCCCAGTAATAAAAGCCTCTGGTCTGTCCGTAAGCATTTGGTGTATCGAGTGCCGCCTGCATGTAATCAAGCAGCCAGTTGTACTGGCCATTTGCCGATGTATTATAATATGCCGGCTGTCCCATGGATGAAGTTGCGGTATCCATAGTCGCCTGATATTTTGTAAAGGAAAATGCTGTTTCCACATTGACATAATCCATATAACGTAATGTTTCATCTGCCGCGATCGCATTTGCCATGGATATGATATTGCCCGACGATCTTCCACCATACAGGGAAAATGCCATACCATCAAATTCGGCTCCATTCTTTAAAAGTCCTTTAAAAAATGTCTTCATCTGATTTGAATCATAGCCATTATTGGTATGTACATAAGCTGCCACGCCCGGCATTGCATCTTCCGCTGCTGCGTAGGATGCTGCGATCAGTTTTGCATGTCCCTGTGACGTTGCTCCTTTTCCGACCGGCCATACAATACCACCATTCTGCTCATTTCCGTGTTTCACACCACATACATTGACATTGTTGTCTTTCAATGATTTCATGAAGTCGTAAACATAATTGTATACGATCGACTGCATATGTGAGAGATCTGTATTTTTATAAGTATTTTCATAGTCGGTATCTAACCACTCTTCCGGTGTATATGCCTTCGCATTACTCATCCAGGTATCACTGTAATGAAAGCTTGGAAGATAGCTCATGCCGAGTGCCGTTGCACGTTTTCCAAGTGCTAAGGAATGTTCTTTGTCAAACCATGCCTCAGCTTCATCCTCCGGCGCGATCATCTTAAGCTCCAGCGGGTTTCCCTGCTCATCGATCCATAATCCGCCCCATGCCTCATTTAAATATACGGTAGCCAGTGAATCTGTATAATGTGCACTTTTTCCTGCATGTACAAATAACATATTTGTAATGGAATTTACACCATGATTCGATAAGATTCTGAGGCAGTCCTGCTGTACACCGTTTGCAAAATATTTTCCATCCAGATCCTCGACTGCCGGCAGAAACGATACATCCGCACCACGCAGATAATTTTCATCCTGAATGCGGAACACATCAAAATTATCTACATACGCATAATCGGAACCGTTTCCCTGCCAGTCATCTGCCAGTTTTTCTCCTGCAGAAGTATAAACAGTTACGGAATCCTTATATGCCTGATCATATTTTGTATTCGCATATACCTCAACTTCCGTCTGATCAGCTCCGGTTTCAAAGGTAATCGTCACAAGACCATACCCTTCTGTTCCGGCCGGCGCCTGTCTGAGCACTGTACCGTCCGTGCTTCTGACTCCAAGATTTACACGGTCTCCTAATTCCGTCCGTGTTTCATTTTCACCAATGGTACCTAAATTACCGGCAGAATCTGTGCGGTAAGTGCTTTTTACCTTTTCCGTCTGAAATGTATCCTGTTTGTCTACCCTGGCGCGCATCGTTACTGAATATCTCGTATTCGGTTCCACGGAGATCTTCTGTGAAATTTCACTGTCTGCGCCCAAACGCAGTGCCTTATCACCTGTGTCTGCATCATTTCCGGATGCTGCCTCCACATTTCCGCTTGTCGTCCACCCGGACTGTCCTTCTTCAAACCCCCAGTTGGAAAGTGTATTTTCATCTGCAGAATCCATAACCAGTTCCATGGTATCCAGATCGAGTGCCTTATCTCCGGCTTCGATTGTGATCGTCATCTGTCCATTGTATACCAGAACATTCCGGTGTCCCATTTCCGTCCACGCATCTGCATTTTTATATGCATCCAGCAAAGCAACCGAGTCTGGTCCGCCGGTTTCTGACACCGTAAGCTTTGCGTTTTTTCCGGCCGTTCCTTTAACCCACGCAGAAAGTGTATAACTTCCCTGACTTATATCCTTGATTGTGGTCGTAATCGAAGCTCCAGCCTCCAGATGCACATATTTACTTCCTCCCTGTGCACCTGAAGTTTCTTCGGTAACTGTTCCTGTTGTCTCCCAGCCGGTTATGCCCTCCTCAAAATTAAAGTTTGCATTTTCCAGTCCGGAAACTGTTTTTGCCGATACCTTTACCGGTTCCGGCAGTCCCGCAAGGAGCGAAACCGCCATCATACCGGCAAGCAGCCCACTGATAAACCTTCGTTTCATTCTCTTTCCCCCTTCTCTTTCTTACGCAAATACTTTTATTCATAAATATTCTCCAGTTTGCGCAACCGATTATTCAATTATAAATTGTTTATGTTTTATTTACAATTAACACATTCAAACAATATTTTTATTCATTTTTTGGTTATTTATTATAATCCATTTTAGCGTTTCTTTGGCATTTTAACCAATTTTTATTATTTAGATTTTAGCGTTTTCACGATTTTCTTTTTATCTTTATGCAACCAAACTACATCGTTGTGCACTTGTTTTTACATTTTTTTGAATAAATATGCCTTTATTTTTCTGTTTTTCCGTTTTATATACCTTTTTTCGTGCATTTACAGCCATTTGCAAAATTTTATCTATTGCATTCGTTATTACGGTTTACACACAAAATTGTGGATGATATACTATATTTGCGCAAACTGTTATTTCGCATATCATACTTACAAAAACCATAAAGAGAAAGGGCAATATGAAAACAGATAAATTGTATTTTGGAGCTGCATACTATTCCGAATACCTTCCATACGACCGTGTGGAAAAGGATATGGAAATGATGGAAAAAGCAGGAATGAATGTCATCCGTATCGCGGAATCAACATGGAGTACTTTAGAGCCGCAGGAAGGCGTGTATGATTTTACACATATCGACAGAATGTTAAATGCTGCCGCATGCCACCATATTTCCGTGATCGTCGGAACACCGACCTATGCCGTACCGACATGGCTGGTAAAAAAATATCCGGACATCCTGGCAATCACCCAGAACGGCCGCGAACGATATGGCCACCGCCAGAATATGGATATCACAAACCCGGATTACCTCTCCCACGCAGAGCGTGTGATCCGCGTTCTGATGGAGCATGTGAAAGATGTGCCGCATGTGATCGGCTATCAGCTTGACAATGAGACCAAAAGTTATGGAACTGCCGGTCCCCGTGTCCAGGCAATGTTTGTAGATTATTTAAAAGAAAATTTTCCGGATATCAATGATTTTAACCATGAGTTTGGACTGGATTACTGGAGCAACCGTGTGAATGACTGGGATGATTTCCCGGATGTCAGAGGTACGATCAACCAGAGTCTTGCCGCTGAATTTTGTAAATTTCAGCGTTCACTTGTCACTAAATTTTTGAGCTGGCAGGCTGATATTGTCCGCGAGTACAAACGGGATGATCAGTTTATCACACAAAATTTTGATTTTGACTGGACCACACACTCGATCGGTTATCAGTCCCAGGTCGACCAGTACGATGCCTCACGCTGCATGACAGTGGCTGGTGCCGATATTTACCATCCTTCTAATGAGGAACTGACCGGTGCAGAAATTACCGTATGTGGAAATATCTCACGCAGTCTGAAAAAGGACAACTATCTGATCTTAGAGACCGAGGCTCAGGGACTGACTCCGTGGCTTCCTTATCCGGGACAGCTCCGCCTGCAGGCATACAGCCATATCGCAAACGGCTCAAACAGTGTGATGTACTGGCACTGGCATTCGATCCACAATGCAATTGAAAGTTACTGGAAAGGTGTGCTCTCCCACGATTTTTCTGAAAATGAGACTTACCGTGAAGCTGTCGTGATCGGAAACGAATGGAATAAGATCGGTTCTCATTTAAAAAACCTGAAAAAGGAAAATAAGATCGCTATTATGCTTGATAATGCTTCTTTAACCGGATTCACACAGTTTCCGCTTGAAAATGCCGGAGCCAACGGCTACAACACTGTGATGCGCTGGTTTTCAGATGCCCTCTACCGGTTAAATATTGAATACGATATGATTTCTTCTAAGGAACGGGATTTTTCCAGCTATGAATGTCTGATCGTACCGGCACTCTACAGTGCACCGGAATCTCTGCTTCTGGCATTAGATTCCTATGTCAGAAACGGCGGACATCTGATCACCACATTCCGAAGCGGTTTTTCCGATGAATATTTAAAGATTTATCCGGACATGCAGCCACATATCCTGCATGAATGTCTGGGACTTCACTACGATCAGTTTACACACCCGCATCATGTGGATATCGTGCCGGTTCAAAGCGATGTCATGGCGGCTGCACAGAAGCATTTTTCACATCCGGACGACTCTGCCTTTTCCCTGACCTCCTCCGCCTGTGAATGGATGGAACTTATCACCTGTGATACCGCTGTACCGGTATTAAAATACAGCCATCCGGCATATGAACGCTATGCAGCTGCTGCAAAAAATCAATATGGAAATGGTTCCACACTTTATTTTGGAACAATGTTTGAAAATGATGAACTGTTAGAATCCGTGCTTTTATCTTTCCTGCACGAAACCGGCTTTTCCGGTGGAGATCTTTCCTCAGACGCACCGCATTATCCACTCATTATAAAAAGAGGCATCAATGATTCCGGTAAAGAATTGTGCTACTATCTGAACTATTCAAAAGATCCGGTTTCTGTCACACACCGAGGAAAAGACGGCATAGAACTGGTTTCAGAAACATCCATTGTCTGTGGAGATAAAATTGACTTAGGCGGATGGGGTGTTGCTGTGGTTGAAATGTAACATTTCTTTTATAGATTTTACCAAAACGCTGTTTCCATTGATTTATCATGGATTCAGCGTTTTTTGCAATGTCAGTGTACAATTCAATTACACCGTTCTTTTCCCATACATCTCAAAATACTCCCCCGCCTGCTGCAGGGATATATTTAATTTTTCCTGTAACTTTTTCAAAATATCCTCTTTGGAAAAACTCATATCGAGGCAGATTTCTATCATGCCCTTCGCTTCTCCACGTGTTTCTCCTTCTGCTCTGCCACGCGCTTCTCCACGAACTTCTCCCTCTGCTCTGCCACGCGCTTCACTCTCCGCGATCAGATCTTCGATTGCCTTACACATCTCTATCTCCTCCTCTTCTTCTGATACTTCAATCGGTGTATTCGTGATCGTCTTTATCACTCTTACCGCATTCATTTCTATGCTTCTATGGGTATCTGTCCTCAAAAATTCTAACAATTTATCTTTATTTTTCGAGTACTTGATATACCCTATAACCTCCCTCATACTTGTGGAAAATTTATTTAGTTGTTCTTCCGTCAACTTCGCCGGATCGATCAGATGAATCCGGTAATTCTCCACAAAACTTAAGAGTTCCATATCTCTTGTCGACATCATTTCGTGCAATGATAACGGACCATCCCATTCCTCTGCTCCAAAATGAATCACAAGTGTGATCACCGGTCTGATATGATCTTCCTTTAAAAATCCGGACAGATACTCACCATTATTTTTTCCCGAAAAATCATTTTTGTTCCGGCGGTGTCCGGCAGCTATGTCCGCCACCTGTCTGCCATATTGCAGGGCATCATAGATGGCATTTCTGACAGGCATCGCATAATGGACATCCGTCTGGTTTTCGATGCCCAAAAGAACATAGGACGTTCTTTCATCCTGTTTGATTACCGCAAATTTTAAAAGATCACGGTATCTCTGCACTGTATCTGTTTTTTTGCCTGCTCTGCCGGCAGTTTTCTTTCTCACTGATTCATTTTTCACAGAACTCCACTCTGTTCCCTGCGCTTTTCTATTCTTATCTTCACCATCTTTTTCTTTACCGGCTTTTTCTTCATCATCAAACGGCAGTGCAATCTCTGTCGGATCGATCTCTTTCAGCTTTGCCGGATCGATCACCTTTTTTCCATTGTAGATCAGGTAATTAAATGCATCCGCAAATACGGCATTTCCCCGCATATACTCTTTTGTTACGATGTCCGCTGTCCCCATTCATTTCTCCTCCTCTGTGTTATCTGGGAGAAATCTCTGCGTTTTTAGAATTCTCCCTGCTTAAATGTGTGGATAATAAAAGCATTGAAAATTCTTATGATTTTGATCTGTGAATAGAATGGCGTATATGCCCGTGTAGATAATTCAGAATGTCATGCTTTGAATGGATTTTAGCATATTGCTTATACTATGTCATCAAAAAGACGTTATTTTAATGATATTTGTAATTATTGCACAAAAACGTAGTCGGATAACACATAAAAAATAATCTCTAATTTTTTTGCGGAAATATGTTTTTCCTTGCGAAGTTCTCGTATCTTGATGCCACATACATTTTTACGATCATCGTTATACCAAAATGCTTTCATGCATGTTCTCCATCCATAAAATATGCTTGTCAAGAAGAATTTATATTGTTTATATATAAAACGCGCCTTATAATTATGCTTGTTAAGCAGAAAATATAAAAACTAAGAAAACAAGTAACGAAAAGAGGATGATGTCGAGAAAAACTATGGTAGAAACACCGGAAATATAATATCCGGCGAAAGAACAAAAATTTTAAAAATCGAGAGGATATGAAACTCATATATTTACAGAAGATACCCTAAAAGAGGAGTCAGTCATGTTGACTCCCTTTTTTACAAATATTTCTCTACCAGGATCTCCCCGATCGTCTGGCTTCCCGCCACAATATCGGAATTTCCGGTGATATCCACCGGTTTTCCTTTATAATCCGTGACTTTTCCACCCGCTTCTTCCACAAGGAGCATTCCGGCTGCATAATCCCAGGGTTTTAAACTGCGTTCGAAGTATGCATCGATTCTTCCTGCCGCCACATAGGCAAGTTCTAATGCTGCGGAACCAAGTCTTCGGATATCCGCACAATCCGTAAATACCTTTTCAAAAATTCTAAAATTTTCTTTTGCAAGTTCGCGGTAATATGGACTTGTTCCTATGGAGATCAGACACTCGGAAAAATTCTGCCTTTTGCTGACGGAGATTGGACTGCCATTTAACAATGCTCCCTTTCCCCGTTCTGCCACAAATATTTCATCAGAATACGGATGATATATGATTCCAAGCGTTAGTACACCCTTTCTTGCAAGTGCCAGTGAAAGTGTACTGTTTCGGAAATCATGGATCAGGTTGGTCGTCCCATCCACCGGATCTAAGATCCAGACATCACCGTCAAAGTCAATATCGCTGTTGTCCTTTTCCTCCCCCATAAACTGAATTTCCGGGTACAGTTCATAGAGTGCGGTTTTTACCTGCTCCTGCACTTTAAAATCGATCTGTGTCACAAAATCCGCAACACCCTTTACCTTGATCTGTGATGAGCCCTCACGGTCTAAAAATAACGGTTTGACCTGTTTTACGATCTCTATGATTTTTTGTGTATCAACACTCATGCTACTGCTCCCCTTTTATTTTTACAATTTCCTTTTCATTTCGCACAATATCACTTATTTTTGCAGTTTCCTTTTCATTCCGCGCAATATCTCTTTATCCTCCGCCGATATCCGGTAAGATTCGATCATTTTCTGGATCGCCTTATTGTATGTTTCGTCATCCAAATGATTCTCCAGTAAAAATGCATATGTTTCCTTTGGGTACTTTGCATATGCAGTTGCAACGCCCCACGCAACTCCCATTTTCCTGTAATATCCCGGATGGTCGAGTCTGTCCCACACAGACAGCACGCGCGCAATATATTCTTCTGTCAGAAAATGATCCATCAGCATAACTGCAACGACACGCTGCTCAAATTCCTGATCCGATTTCGCATACGGCATCAGAAAATTCCAGACTTTTTCGCGGTGTTTCTGCGCAATTTTAAAAGTTGCACAAAAGCAGTCATTGACCGACCAGTCATGGATCTTCGGGATAAATGCCCGCACATATTCCAAAAGCTCATCGATCTCTCCTTTTGCATATCCGAGTACGAGTCCCTGCAGCATGATCTCCTCATAAGTATCGCAGGCAGCGTGTTCTAAATACCCGCGCCAGTCCTCTTTTGCAATCTTTTTTGCAAGAGTGCGCAGCTTTGGGATACGCACACCTATGATCGGATCTGTTCCGGGAATCAGACCGGATGTAAACTTCTGAAATTTTGGTTCTGCTTCTGCCTTTAGCCATGCGCAGATCTCTTCGTTTGTCATGTGCGGCTCTCCTTGTTTTTATTGTAAACCAAATGCCTTTTATATTAACATACCACACAGGACAGATGAAAACCACCTCTAATTTTCATAGAGTTCCCCATCCACGATACGTACCACTCTCTTCGCATGTTCGGCAACGCTTAAATCATGCGTGATCATAACGATGGTATTTCCCATATCACTCAGACACTGAAATAGTTTCAGCACTTCTTTTCCACTGTTGCGGTCTAAGGCTCCGGTCGGCTCATCTGCCAAGAGGATCGCCGGCTGTCCGACCAAGGCACGCGCGATTGCAACACGCTGCTGCTGACCGCCGGAAAGCTCATTCGGTTTGTGGTCGATTCGCTCTGCAAGCCCTAACATTGCAATGGTATCCATGCTGGCATCTCTTGCATCCTTCAAGGTCATTCCACGCATCAGAAGCGGCATGACAATATTCTGAAGTACATTGTAGGTCGGGATCAGATGATATTTCTGGAAAATGAACCCGATCTTCTGGTTACGGATATTGGTCAGTTCTTTTTCCTTTGCCTTTTCGATCTCCACACCGTCAAGGTTATAGGTTCCCTCGTCTAAGACATCCATGCAGCCGATGATATTCATCAGGGTACTTTTGCCGGAACCGGATGGCCCTAAGATGGCAAGGTATTCTCCCTGTTCGACGGTCAGGGAAATGTCTTTTAATACATGCAGGGAACCAGATCCCATCTTGTAGGATTTGTTTACATTTTGCATGGTGATGATCACGGATGTGTGTTCTGCTGTGGCAGTTTCTTTTGTGTCTGCCGGTATATGTTCATTTGCAAATGGTTTTAGGATTTGTGCTGCGTCCATGTGTGCTCCTTTCTGTGTGTGGCTCGCATGGCTGATTGTAAAACTCAGTTTTTCCTTTTTGAATATTGTGAAACTGGCACTGGTTTAGCGAAGGCACGCTCTCGCTGCGTGTCGCTCGTAGCGGATACTAAGCGCATAAAATACATGCGCTAAGTACCGACGGCTCCCCAGCACCTTCTTATAAACCAGTGCCAGTTTCACAATTATTTTCAGTTTTTGATGAGTTTTACAATCAGCCATGCTGCCGTTACGTTACTGTAACATCCAGATTTCTTCGATTATTTCATTTCCGTCACTATCTGTTTCTACCAATATTTTTAGCAGATCACCTGAGGCAAGGCGTGAGAAGGTGGTCGTAGTGTCAGATGTTGTATGTACGGTTACGCCAACAGGTATCATAGTTGTGACTGTCTCGCCTGTCATATCGGACATGCCGCCCGGTGCGCCCTGCGGCATCTCGGTGCTGTCCATGTCGGGCGGCATCTGCATTTGACCGGACTGCTCTGTACTTTCTGTATCGGTCGATGTACTTCCCATATCTGACGGTGCCTGATTCTGACCGGACTGCTCTGTACTTTCTATATCAGTTGATGCACCACTCATATCCGGAGGCGTCTGATCTCCACCGGATGATCCATCCATATCCGGTGGTGTTCCCATACCGGATTTATCTTCATCTGAACCTGTGCCGCCGCTCTTATCACTCTGACCTGCTGAACCTGTGCCGCCATCATTCTTATCACTCTGACCTGCTGAACCTGTGCCGCCATCACTTTTATCACCCTGACCTGTACTGTCCGAACCGGCACCATCTTCCGCCTTTGCCTTCTCCTTCGCCCGTTCTTCCGCCGCCTTCGCCACCGACTCATCCACTTCCATATAAGTAACTTCATTCCCCTCAATCGACGAAACATACGCATAGACATACTTCTGATGATCCCCCAGCGCACTTTCCGTCTCAACTCCACCTATCCGCCACATCACACATGCCGCAATAAGTACAATCACTAATACAATTACAACCACAATCGTTACTTTCTTCTTCATCAACCGCCTTAAACCTTTCCCTCTTTTACTCTGCCCCCAGCGCCTCCACCGGCACCAGTTTCGACGCCTTATACGCCGGATAGAATCCAAACAGTGTTCCCGTGATGAGTGCAAACAGCAGTGCAATCAGGAATGCTGCCGGTGTCAGTTCAACACGCACACCAAGATACTGTGCCACCGGAGTGACGAGCAGGCTTGCCACAATGCCAAGCACGCCGCCGATCAGACTGATTGCAGCCGCCTCCGCTAAAAATTCAAACAAAATATTCCTCTGGGAGCAGCCGATTGCCTTTAAAATACCGATCTCATTGGTGCGCTCTTTGACAGATACAAACAATACGTTCATGATGCCGATACCACCGACCACAAATACAATGGCTGCCATAGCCATCAGAAGCATCGTCAATATCTCATTGGACGCCGATGCAGCTTCCATCTTGCTTCCCGCATCCTCAAAGGTAAATTCTGCATTCGGATAGGAAGTTGCAAGCACTTCCGTGATCTCCTCCGTGACACCGGACACATTGCTTACATCCTCCGCGATCACGGTGATAGTCGGACTTACATTCGTTCCCACTAAATATTTCACCCCGGTCGCATACGGAATGAAAACGGAATCATCCGGGCTGATACCGGAAGCCACCGTACCCATAGAAGAAAGCACCCCGTTTACCACATAAGATCGGTCATCGATATAGATCACACTGCCATATGCATCGATTGCACTTCCAAAGATCTCTTCCGCAATAGAAGCGCCTAGCACGCAGACTTTTTCTTTATTCTCATCATCGGATTCTGTGATAAAATCTCCGACTGCAAGACTGAGATTACTGATAGCTGCATAGCTGTCCTTGACTCCGGCGATCGAGTAGGTCTGTGCCTCATCGAGATCACCGCCATCCACGGTAGACCTTGTCATATAGGAGATCGTTGCCGCCGAGATCCCGGAGACAAAAGTTTCAATATCGTCCACGTCATCTTCATCTAACGTGATATTTTCCTGGTTCATGCGGTCTTCCATATCACTGCCGCCGCCAAAGAAGCCACCCATGTCACCCGGCATGCCGCCTCCGTCACCACCATTTCCACCTTCGGGGCCACCCGACGGTCCACCGCCGGAAGAGTCGCCACCGCCCGTAAATCCTCCCGAAGGTCCACCGGAAGCCCCTGACCCTCCCGATGAACTGCTGCCGGATGGTGCACCGCTGCCGGAAGGCATCATCATTCCTGAGTCTGATGAGTCATCGGAACTTTGATTTCCACCACGGTTTTTATCACCGCCGTCATAGGAAATATCGATTGCACCTGCATTTAAGTTTTTAAACTGGTCTGCCACATCCTCCTGACCGCCTTTTCCGATGGCAATCACCATCACGATCGTTGCCGCGCCGACAATGATACCGATCGACGTCATGATTGTTTTAAATTTATTCTGGGTAATATTGATCCAGACAAGTCTTAATAATTCCGATGGTTTCATTCGCCCGTCACCTGACTTTCTATCAGAACCGTCTCTCCCTCGGAAAGTCCCTCCGTGATCTCCACATTGACGCCATCGGAAAATCCGGTAGTCACTTCTTTTTTCTCAATGGTTCCATCACTGTCTTTGACTTTCACATAAGATGCCGTTCCCTCGTTGATGATCGCTTTATTAGAAACATAGACAACGTCTGCCACCTGTTTTTCAATGAATGTCACATTTCCTGTCATATCCGTGTAAATGCCGTCCACGTCACCATTTATTTTTACCGTCACATTATAAGAGACTGTGGAAGAACCGCTCGATACGGAAGTATCAATACTTTCAACTTCACCGGAAAATGTCTGGTCCTCATAAGCGTTGAGCTCGATCATGACCTCGTCTCCGATTGCGATCTCAGAGATATCCTCCTCGGACACAGATACTGTCATCGTCACTGCATCTGTGTCCGCAAATGTCACAATGCTCGTGCTTGCAGACAGATCATCTCCTGCTTCGTATCCGACCGACATGATCGTGCCGTCATAATCCGAATAGATCGTGCCATCTCCGACAAATATCTCAAATTCAGATAAAGCCTCTTTGGCATCTGTCAACGTGTCCTGTGCCGTATCCACTGATACATCCACGCCTGTCACATCTGCGGAATACTGGCTGTCTGCATTTTCGTAGGATAACATTGCCTCTTTGTATTTTTTCTCTGCCTCCACAGATTTTGTAGTGTATGCACTCTTTGCCGCTTTTAATTTATTGTACAGTTTGTCATAATTTTCCTGCTCATCTGCAAGTGACTCACTTAAATCCATTCCACTGTCGATCATTTCCTGATAATAGGTAAGAAGTGCCTGTGACTCATCCACTGCCTCCTGGGCCTCATCCACCGCATCCTGCAGTTCACTGATGGTTGCCTCATATTCTTCCTGTGCAACACTTCCCTCCGCCACACTTAAGTTATAAGAATAGTTCGCACTTACCTTTTCTTTTGCCGAACTGAGTGCTGCAGAGTTATAATCTGCCGAAGCCTCCGTCACAGCTTCCTTTAATTTTTTCCTGTATTTTTCAATGCTCTCATCTGTCAGCTTTAACAGTGCATCGCCCGCTTTTACCTGCTGTCCGACTGAAACATACACTTCCTCTACCTCCAGTACCACCGATGAATTATTGGTGGATGTTCCTGTTGTCTGGGTTCCACTTGTCTGGCTGCTGCCAGAATTTGAAGACGTACTGATATCTTCATCCATATCCTGTGAAATGCTTCCGATTGTCACACTTCCACTCTCTGTAATCCCGACGGTAAGCGTTCCATATTCTGCTGTCGTTTCTTTATAAACCGTTTCTGATTCGCCGCTGTCCGAAGTCTGATGTGCATATACGCTGATCCCTCCGATCAAAAGAAGTGCTGCTGCGCCCAATGAAAGAACTACTGTCACTTTTTTCTTTTTCATTCTGTTTTTTCCTCCTGCTCTCCCTGAAATGTAACGGTTGCGGAAGAACCAGAACCAAGTCTTCCATCCGAATTATCAATTGAAATGATCACTGCATAAGTAACATTCGAAACACTGCCTCCGGTCGTTGCCGAAGATGCGATCGATGAGACAGTTCCTGTCACTGCTCCATCCCGGTTTCCTGCTATCATGACAGATACCTCATCGCCGACACCAACCTGTGCGATATTCTCCTGTGGCACTTCCACGGAAATCATGATCGTCTGTGTATCACAATACAGCGCAAACGCAGTACCTGACTGCAGCGTATCTTCTGCCTCATAAGGCACTGCCGCGATCGTTCCATCTTCATCCGCCGTAACAACACTATTTTCTAATGCAAGAAGTGCTGTCTGTTCCTCTTTTAATGTATCAAGTGTATCCTGCGCGGACTCCACTGCACTCTCCAGTTCCGAGACGGTCGATTCATAGGTACTTCCCGCATATTTTCCTTCCACCACTGCAGTGTCATATTCATTTTGCAGTTCTGCTTTCTGCGTTGTCGCATCACGCTCTGCCTGTTCATAGTCAGATTTTAAATCATCCAGACTATCCGTCAGTTCCGTAATTTTAGTGTTGGTTTCTTCCACATTTTTATTGTAAGTTTCGACCGCGGAGTCAAATTCCTTCTGTGCCTGTTCGAGTGTACTCTGTACAGCATCTGCAGACTGCTGTGCCTGTGTCAGCGTATCCGACTGCTGCTCCCTCGTCGTATAATCATCCATTGCCTGCTGTACAACAGAAAGTAATGTATCCGAATCCGCTCCCGCCTCGATCTGCGCCTTGATATAAGTTAAATCCGTCGATACCGCCTGACTTGCACTATTATCCGAATTTTGTGCCTGTGTCAGCGTATCCTGTGCCTGCGCTAATGCTGTTGTCGCTACATCAACTGCAGCCTTTTTTTCATCAATCGCACACTCCACATAGTAATCATTGTTATCGATCTTCGTCTGATATTCCGAAATCTGCTCTACCGCCTCATCATAGGCTTCTTTTTTTTCTTCCACTGCAGCATCTAGCGCATCTACCTGTGCCTGATAACTGTCCGCTGCGGTCTGAGCTGTCAGATCGGCGTCCTGCTTTGTGCTCTCCGCAGAAAATTTTCCGCTTGCAAGATTCGCCTCGGCTGTTTTTAATGTATTCTCGGCATCACTGATGGCATCTTCGTAATCTGATTTTGCCGCTTCCATGCTCTCATCCGTCAGTTTAAACAGGGCATCCCCTTTGCTCACGGTATCCCCGGATGAAGCATAGACTTCTTCCACGGTCATTGTGACTGCATTTACCGTAAATTCCGGCATCTGGCTGACCGTGCCGATCTGCGTGGTACCTTCTTCCGAAAAAGAGCCGTCTGTACTCTCCTGCTGGTCTGTATTCTGATCTTTTACACTACTTTCCGTGCTGTCTGTCTGGGCCCCGGATACTGCAGCCTGATATCCGATTCCGCCGGTCATCACACAGACTGCTGCGATGCTGGCGATCACACTTGCCATTCTTTTTCCTGGTTTTCTCATTGCCTTCCTCACTTTCCATACTCATGCGCTCCGTTTTGACAATACAAAAATAACACTGCAACCTAAAGAACAGCTGATTGCAATGTGATGGTTATGTGAAGAAAGCGTTAAATAAGTGTGTCATATAAAAAACCGGAGTGGCACACATCTTTTTGCACCACTCCGGCATTTTTCGTTTTTCATGATATTCTTTTTTATAATTGCCGGTTGTCACACACTCACGTTGTCATGTGCACCAGGTCAGTGCGTCTCCCCACTGATCGTCTTCACATCTGTCTCGTTCTCAACGATCGCCCGGATGCCGCACTCTAATGCCTTTGCGATCATCTCCGCCGGCATGCTCGGTGTTCCCTCCGGCAGATCAAGCGTCTGCTCCGGTAAGTATGGGACATGGACAAATCCGCCCCTCATATGTGGATATTCCTTATCGATCATGTAGAGGACACGGTACATGATATCGTTGCAGACAAAAGTTCCGGCTGTATAGGAAACGCGCGCCGGGATCTTTGCCTCTTTCATATACTGTACCATGCTCTTGACTGGAAGCGACGCAAAATATGCATTCTCTCCGTCTTCCCGGATTGGTGTATCGAGCGGCTGCTTTCCCTCATTGTCCGGGATACGCGCTTCCATCAGATTGATTGCGACCTTTTCCACTGTGATCCCGGATCTTCCACCAGCCTGTCCGACACATAAAACTGCATCCGGATGATGTTTCTCCACCGCAGCCCTGACCACTTCCTCATCCTTTCCAAACACGGTCGGGATTTCAATTTTGATCACTTCTGCCCCTGCTATCACATCAGGGAGAAGTTTGACTGCCTCGTAGGCAGGATTGATCACTGCTCCGCCAAACGGTTCAAAGCCTGTCACTAATATTTTCATTCGTATGCTCCTTTTATCTCCGGTTATTTGTTCAGGAAACGATCCCACTCTTGTGTATCCCCGGAACCGCTGACACGAAGCAAAAAGGTATGATCCTCCGTATCGATGGAAATAACATAATTTCCGTTTTCCTGCTCAATGGAATACACTTCACAGCCCTCTAATTCCTTGAATTTGTCTGCATACGCTTCCGGCGCGATCGTAATATCCTCATTTTTCTGTTTTAAATTGCCGTTCGCATCATAGACTTTATAGCCTTCCTCCACCAGTGTCTCAATTTTCGGCTCACTGATCTTTAAAACCAGCTCATTTGCACGCATCTCCCGGATATCGCGGTTGCAGGAATTCGCCGGCAGAATCGTCACATTATCAAATACGATCTCAAACATCCCGCTCACCGCACAGATCTGTGCGATATATGCCTCCTTAAAACAAAAATGATCCAGTTCATTTATCGTATGATATTTCATGGTAATCTCCTTTTTCACGTTATTTGTTACTGTTCACTCGTACCTCGTTCCAGTAACGGATTTTGCCGATGCTTCGCATTCCAAATCGGCAAAATCTGCTGCCACCACTGTATCATACGGCATTTTCAGTTCAGAAAATGCCTGCCTGTGAACAGTAACCGTTATTTCTCTGATCATTATACCATTTCCCATTTCATTTTGACAATTCGAAAAAAATACCGTACAATTCTTTCGGTTAAAAATATTTATCATCATTATTTTACGGAGATCAGCCTATGAAAAAAATTGCTTTTTTTGATATTGACGGAACCTTAACCTCGGAGATCGACGGTTCCCTGCCGAAGAGTGCCATAAATGCCATTAGACATGCGCGCACCTTTGGTCATCTGATGTTTATTAATACCGGCCGCTGCTTTCAGAACGTGGAACCACGTTTCAGACGGATCGGTTTTGACGGATATGTCTGCGGATGCGGCACAAATATTTTCTGTTCCGGCACAGAGGCACTGCACGTTGCACAGACACACAGCATTACCATGCAGCTGTTAGAGGCGGCACGCAAAACCAATGTGGATATTCTTTTCGAATCCAGAAAAGAAGTTGCCTTTGATAAAAGCAGATCCCTCACACACCCGGATGCCATACACCAGTATAAAGCATTTTTAAACCGCGGCTATGATATGCCGGAGAATTTGGAAAATCCGAATTTTTTCTGCGATAAATTTGTGGTCTGGTATCAGACTCCTGACCAGTTAGAAGAGTTCCGGAAAGTCAGCGATCCTTATTTTACCTGCATCGACCGCGGCGGTACCTTCCGCGAATTTGTTCCAATCGGTTACAGCAAAGCGACCGGCATCCAGTATGTGCTTGACTATTATCATCTGGATCTTGACGCCGCCTATGCGATCGGCGACAGCAACAACGATCTTCCGATGCTCTCTTATGTACCAAACAGCGTCGCCATGGGAAATGCTTCCCCGGCTTCCCTGTTTGATCAGGTATCTTTTGTAACAAAACGCGCAAGCGAGGATGGTATCGCTTATGCGTTAGAGCAGCTTGGATTTTTCGAGTCGTGATTTCTTTACACAGACACCAAAATTTCCGCGGACATTCTATTCATTCATCATGCAGATCATCTTTTATTTTACGCAATATCTTGTTTGAGACAGGTCTTAATATCATCCTCAGCATTACTGATCTGTCTCAAATGAAACGTATCGGTCAGATACTGTAATACATTCGGACTTAAAAATGCAGGCAGTGTCGGTCCAAGATAGATATTGTGGACACCGAGACTTAAAAGTGCCAAGAGATCTGCCACCGCTTTCTGTTCATACCACGAAACGATCATGGAAAGCGGAAGTCCGTTGACATCAGTTTCAAACGCATCCGCAAGCGCTGTGGCGATCCTGACCGCCGAATATACATCATTGCACTGTCCGACATCTAAAAGTCTTGGCAGTCCTGCCACCTCCCCAAAGTCTAACTTATTAAACCGGTATTTTCCACAGGCGAGTGTTAAGATCACACAGTCTTTCGGCACCATCTGAGCAAATTCCGTGTAATAATTTCTTCCCGGTCTGGCTCCGTCACAGCCGCCGATCAGGAAAAAGTGCCGGATCTGTCCGCCTTTTACCGCCTCCACGATCTTATCTGCCTGACTTAAAGCTGCGGCATGCCCAAAGCCGACTAAAATCTCTTTCTTCTCCTGATCTTCCCTAAATCCGCCAAGCTCTAATGCCTGCTTTATAATCTCACTGAAATCTTTTTCCCCTTTTTCATTTTTTCCGATATGCTTCACACCTTCCCAGCCGACCACGTTCGTGCTGTAAATGCGGTCTTTGTAACTTTCCCGCGGGCGCATCAGACAGTTTGTCGTCATCAGGATACAGCCCGGAAGGTTGTCAAACTGTTTCTGCTGCTCCTGCCATGCACCGCCAAAATTTCCGATCAGATGCGGATATTTTTTTAAACCCTCATAACCGTGGCACGGCAACATCTCACCGTGGGTGTAAATATTGATGCCCATATCCTTTGTCTGCTCCAGCAGCATCTCAAGGTCTTTTAAGTCGTGCCCGGAAACGATGATAAACGGCCCTTTTTTGATTGTCACATCCACCTTGTGCGGATATGGATTTCCATAGATCGTCGTATTTGCCTCATCAAGTTTTTTCATAACCGCAAGCGCCATCTCACCGGTGCGCATCGTCATGCGGATCAGCTCCTCCACCGTCAGACTGTCATCTGTTGTCGCCTCAAGCCCCAAAAGATAAAAATCATCCACTTCGTCACTGTAATAACCAAGTTCTCTTGCCTGATGTCCGTACGCGCTGATGCCTTTTAATCCATAAATGATCGTCTGGCGCAGGGAACGGATATCCGGATCTAATGTATTGTCGTACATGATTCCCGCAAGCGGTGCATCGCGCAGCATATCGCTCTTGCTCTCCGGCAGATCGTAGGCAGCATGTGCCGTCGGATTGCTGCTCCTTCCCGCCATCTCCCTGACCTGCTCTTTGATCCGCTGTGATTCCCGTAGCAGTTCTAAATGTGCATCCACATCAAAATTCACGTTCGTTAATGTTGTAAACAGCACGTTTTCAATAAAACTGACCACTGTCTTATCCATATGTGCACCGTTTTCCATCAGCACTTTCCCGTAGCAGCTGATCCCCTTTACCTGAAAGATCAAAAGATCCTGCAGATTAGCGATCTCCGGCGTCTTTCCGCAGACACCGAGTTTGGTGCATCCCTTTCCGTTTGCCGTCTGCTCACACTGGTAGCAGAACATCTCATAGTTTAAATCCATGTTATTTCCCATCATAATCTCCAATTCTAAAAAAATTCCATATCCGCAATATCTTTTACGATCTGCGCCATCTGCTCCTTTGTCTGTGCACCTCTCGCCGCATCAATGACCTGCCTCTTTTCGTCTTCCGTCATCATGGAAAACTGTCCTAACGCTTTCTCATTCATCGCTAATCCAAACCCAAGTCCTACCGGTAATCCATCTTCTTTAATCATACAATCCTCCCTGTTTTCCGGAGGAAAATGCGAGCTCATTAGCGAGCAGAGGATTTTCCTCCCTGTTTTCCGGAGGAAAATGCGAACTCATTAGCGAGCAGAAGATTTCCCTCCCTGTTTTTCACCTTGTTTCCAACAATAGAATGCACGCTCCGCGAACATTCTATTGTCATAAATAAAAAAAGTAAATGCCCCATCACAGGAACATTTACTTTTCTCATTTGTATTTTTATTTAGTTTTCTCCGGTATTTCTGTTTTTATACGAGAATCTTACTTAAAATTTCATCTTCAAGTACCAGTTTTTTTGCCGCTTCACGGTAGTTTTCCTCATGCAGATAAGTGTGGCGGAACGGCTTGATGGATGGTGCCATATCGATTGCCTTGATAAAATCATCACGCTTCATCTTTAACGTCGCGGCATAATCAAAAAATCCTGTTTCCCGCAGAACCGTCTCCACACGCACATAACGGTGATCCTGCACTTTACTCATGATATAAGTTGCGATTCCGACCTGAATCCCATGTAACTGCGGAATTTCTAATATTTTATCCAATGCGTGTGAGATCAGATGCTCACTTCCGCTTGTCGGTGCACTGCTTCCTGCGATCTCATTGGCGATCCCGCTCATGGCAAGGGAATCCACCAGCTCCTTTAAAAAAAGTTCATCTTTGATGCTCTCATACGGTGTCCGCACAAAACTGTTGACCGCCTTTTTCGCGATCATGACAGCAAAGTCATTCACTTCACTATAACCACATTTTTCCTCATAGATCCAGTCATAAAGTGCTGTGATCTTTGAGATCATATCGCCGATCCCGGAATAGATAAACTTCTCCGGTGCAGTTCTTATGACCTGTGTGTCCACAATAATGCCGTAAGCAAGCCGTGCCGGAACCGAAGTGCGCTTTCCGTGGACAAGAAGGGATGCACTCGCACTGGAAAATCCATCACTCGAACTGGAAGTCGGCACACTGATAAATGGAAGATTGCGTAAAAATGCCGCATATTTTCCCGCATCAATGACCTTTCCACCACCGATGGAAATGACCGCCTGTGTCTTATTTGGCATTGCAAACGCCAGTGTAATGATTTCGTCGATATCCACGGTATCCAATTCACTGTATTCTAAGACTTTGATATCCTCCTGCTTTAATGAATTCATCACATCCGTTCCAAACATATCGATCAGACCATTTCCAAAAAAGATAACGGCCTGTTCGATTCCTTCATTCTTTAAATAACTGCCTATTTTAGTTAAAGCACCTTTTCCAACTTTTAAGATGGATGGTATTGAAATACCTTTTCCTGTCTGCATTCTGTTTCTCCTTTTCACTACCCTGTTTCTCTAAATTATTTTAACCAATACTCTGAAATATCAACCCAATATTGACGCAAGTGTCTCCTTTAACAGACTGACATTGACCGGAAGTGTTTTGCAGTCCTCCCTGTCAGGCTGTCTGATCATTCGCGTTACCTCCAGTCCATCCATTTCCTGCATCATAATATCCTGGCGGTGTAGTACGCACATCTTCCACTGCTTCTTTTCCATTATACACCTCCTTAACTTCAATGCCAAATGTATCAAAAAGCATACATGCAATTTCCATATTCAATGCATTATCCTCCACCACAAAGACTCTTTTTCCGGTAAAATCCATGGACAGATCCGGTGTCATCTCATGCAGCAGATCACTTTCCACCGGTTTTAACTGCAATGTAAAATAAAATCTGCTTCCCTTCCCAGTGTACCTTTTAACTGTATCTGGGAATCCATCTTGTGAACAAGACGGCTGCTGATTGATCTTATTTGTGATGATAGATCCTATCTCATCCAAATCTTTTCGATTTTCCTCTTTATCCAGCATTTTGGGCTAAAGATTACAAAACCGGTGAAAAAATAATTCACCTCAAAGTTCACCGGTGTTTCAGTCTCAGAAATATCACGTTTTAAGCAGCCATAGTTTATACAGAAAAGAGACGCAGACTTTATATCCACGTCTCCTTATCGCTGCTTTATTACATGCTTATTTTTTTATTGTTACAGATTTAACACCGCTGTAGCTTCCATTACCTTGATATAGTATGTACCGGCAGTCAGATACACTTCATAGGATGCCACAACTCTTTTCGTATTTTCATTACAATCTTCCGTATGTGAATAAAGTTCTTCCTCATCCGTAAAATATACGGATACCTCACACTTCTCCATCTGTGCCGTCATCACAATCGTTAGCTTTCCTGCTTCCGGCAGTGTAACATAGTACAGGTAATAATCCCCCTGATTTTCACACACACCTGAATATGTTCCGCCGATAACAGCATCGTAGGTTCCTGCTAAGATCTGTGTCGTGCCAGACTCTTTTTCAGTTTCTGCTGTATCTGATATTTCCGTTGTTTCGTCTAGCTCTGTCGCATCTGTGCTTTTTGTACTTTCTGTTCTGTCTGCGGTTTCTTCTGTCACCGCTTGCTCTGTCACAGTGTCTTCACTCTGCGAGACTATTTCTGTGGTTTCACTGACTTCTAATATATCGAAAAGAAACCTTACTCTTTTAGTAAAGCATAGCAATCAGCTTATTGTCAACAAAATCCAAACATTTTTGCCGCCCAGTAGATCAGTCCCAATACCCAGCTCGAAAAAATACCATACAAAATGACCGGTCCCGCGATCGTAAATATTTTACAACCGATTCCAAAGACCTGTCCCTCTTTCTGAAACTCGATCGCCGGTGCCGCAACACCGTTGGCAAATCCGGTGATCGGCACGAGCGCACCGGCACCTCCCCAGTTTGCAAGTGACGGATACAGATTAAGCCCTGTTAAGATCACAGATAATAAGATCAACAGGATACTGCACCAGCTACCCGACATCTCTTTATCAAGTCCAAGGCTTTTACAGATATTTAAAATGAACTGCCCGATGCAGCAGATAATCCCTCCCATCACAAATGCCTTTGCCATATTTGCTGCAAGGTTGTGTTTTGGGGTGATGGACTCCACATATTCATTGTATGCCTGGTCTCGTACTTTTTTGTCTGCGCCGTATGACACTTTGGATAAATTTTTCTGCTTTTGCTCATCTGATGTTTTGGCTGAACTGCTTTGTTTGGTGGTTGGTTGTGCCATGGTTTTTCCTCCCGTATATTTTCCTCTTATTGGAATAGTATGTCAGATCTTTTCTATATTTATTCGCAGCTTTTCAAAAGAACTCTTAGAATGGGCAGATGCTCCCTATGACTCCAATCCAAATTACCCTGAACAGTTGATTCACAGAATCGTCACCGTCCACAGATACTGCTCGCCTTTTCCCCACAGGAGCAGCTCCTTCATCTGTTCATCATACTCATCGGTCGGCTTATACTCCTTTAGCATCGAAAACAGGTACTTTTCCTGTTCATCCTTCGGCTCTGTCTTTTCGATTTCCTGATGTAAAAGTACCCCCAGTTCGATCGGTTTGATGTCATCTGAAATCTCAACCCCGGATAATTTTGCAATAAGCCCTGCCGCATAATAAAATTCGTAGTTGCCGGTCAGGACAGATTTCTGCATGTTGCATTTTATGATAACACTCTGACGTGCGATGGATGTGACCATTTCTCATTCCCCCTGTTTGTATTCATTATGAAAAATCCGGAACAAAAAATTGTTCCAAACCTCTATCATTTTAATCTGAAATTTTTCACACGTCAAACCTCTCCTACGACAACCCCTCCCCGATTTTTTTCACAAAATAATAAAGCGCCCCGCACGTCTTGCCGACCGCCATCGTCCACATGACCCACTGGAGACCAACTTTCAGTTTTGCCCTGCGAAACAGGATTGGGAATGTGTTTAATATCTCTGCGAGAGCCACCGCGATGCAGCCGACAAACATTCCCGCCGAGAGCCCGTACAATCCGAGAAAGATATGTCCTGATACCTGTCCAAGCGGAATATGCATCTGCAAAAACACGGAGACGATATTTCCAAGGATTCCGCCAAGGATGATCGCCTGCTCAAAGCAGAGTGTATTCGCCGCACGGTTGCATTTTCCGATCATACGGGGAACGACACCGATGACGATCACAAACGCGAACGTTCCCGCAGCGACCGCACCGCCAAACGCAATTCCTAAAAATCCGAGCAGAATATGATTAAGAAACATCTATGCTGTGACCTCCTCTGCCTGCATTTTCAATAAATGTGGTATCCACATCTTTTTCGTATTTCCGCATCTCGATCTGGATCGGCGTTGGATCGGGCGTGATCTTCTTTCTTCCGACATGATTGAAAAATAAAATGATGCCAAGTCCAAGTCCGATGCAGTAGCACACTTCAAGCTCATTCACACCGTCCGCCTTTGTCCCCATCACCTGTCCGTATAATTTGTCAAACACATCCGTCACGGAAATATCGTTGTTAAATGCCATGATCGTAAATGCCGAACCAAAAAAAATGATAATGCTAAGCAGCACGGTTTTGATTGCATTCACCACCTTTGGCTTTTCCGGGTTCGGAATATATTCTATGATAAAATCACTCTCGCCTTCATTGGAAATCGTCAGCGACGGATAATCTTCATGAATCTGCTCAATGATCTTTAACACAGAAAAAACCTGCATCTGGTTTTTCTCTTTTTTCTCATCTTTCTGATTCGTAAAACTGTATATCTTTTTCTGTTTTAACTGACGCAGAACCGCTTCGTTCGTGCACTCCATCTTTGCAATATCGTTCAGCACGACATGCCGGTCATAAACGATCGTGTTCTGCTCGATTTTCAAATAAAGTGTTTCGTTATTTACGCCCATATCTTATTCACATCCTCATCCTCCGAATTGTCATATACCAACATTCCATCCGTCGGTATCTCATTTTCTTTCCGATATTTTGTGTAGAAACAAACCCCGACCACCAGTATCATAACTATCACTCCAAGTAAAACTGCTCTGTATTTTCTACAATTCATAGTAAACCTCATTTCTGAGCAACTTGTTGCGAAGAGGCAACGAGAATCTCAAATTCTCGTAGGCATGTTTTTTTATGCCTTGTCATAGAAGCTATTTGTTTTTGCTCAGAAACAAATAGCCGTGCGAAAAATAAGCTATCGAGCTTATTTTTCACACTAAGCCTCCATTGATTTCTGACTTTGCAAATTATTATCTCTTTTTTTGGGGATATTATGTATAAACAAAATAGAAGCATTAGAATATGTAAAATTACTTTTACAGGAAATTATTGCATATGGCATCTTACTTTTTATTGGAAAGTATATAATTTTTTACACACGACAGATTGCTTTTTAGCAAAAAACATGTTATTTTTTCATGAGTGTTCTTAAGAAAAACTCCTGCCTGACAGGAATTGGATTTTAATATAACAGTTGAACAACTATAATGATCGATTTCACAGATAGAAAGGAACTGCAATATGGCAGTCACAAAAGAAATTTTATCTTTAGCGGTAGAGACCGGAGATGCACTTCTTCGAAATGGCGCGGAGGTGTACCGTGTAGAAGATACCGTAATGCATATCTTAAAGGCATATGAAATTGAAGAATATGATGTTTATGTACTCTCAAATGGAATTTTTGCGAGTGCAAATGAAAATAAAGATGACGCGTGCAGCATGATCCGTCATGTCCCGCTCGGTCAGACACATCTTGGGCGTATCGCAGCCTTAAACCAGCTTTCGAGGGAAATCTGTTCCCACGAATGTTCCCTAAAAGATGCGTGGACACGTTTAGATGAATGTAAAGCGATTCCCACCTGCAGCAAATGGACGGAAGTCTTTTTCTGCGGTCTTGGAAGCGGCAGTTTTTCATTTCTGTTTGGCGGAACTCCGTTAGACGGCGTGATTGCATTTATCGCCGGCGCAATTTTAAATATGATGTTAAAAAAGTTTTCACAGCGGAAAACTTCAAAATTTATCACCAACATTTTCGGCAGCGCACTTGTGACACTCGTCAGTCTGATCACTTTTTCCATTGGACTGCCGGTTTTGTATGACAAGATCATCATCGGTGCAATCATGCCGTTAGTGCCGGGGATCGCATTAACGACTTCAATCCGCGATTTCTTTAACGGCGATTATCTCTCCGGCGCGATCCACATGATCGATGCGGTTCTCACCGCTTTTTGTATTGCGGCAGGTGTCGGAACCGTCATGACGATCTATAATCTTATAGTAGGAGGTATTTTGTAATACTATGTTTATTCAGTTTATTGTCAGTATGATCGCAACGCTTTCTTTTGCCGTGCTGTTTTGTGCACCAAAATCAGAACTTCTCTTCTGCGGACTTACCGGTGCGATCGGATGGATCGTCTATCTGATCTGCCTGCAGTTTGACACCGGAACCGTCATTGCAAACATGATTGCAACGCTCGCCCTCACAGTCTTTTCAAGGGTGGTTGCAGCCCTGCGGAAAAATCCTGTGACCATCTACCTGATCGCAGGTATTTTCCCACTGGTGCCGGGGGCTGGTATTTATTATACTTCCTATTATTTTATCATGAATAACATGAGTGAATTTTCACGTTACGGAATGGAGACAATCAAAGTTGCCGGAGCAATCGTACTCGGTATCATCTTCGGATTTTCCCTGCCGCAGGCATGGTTTAACGCACTGCAGCACCGGACAAAACGGCAAAGCAGCCATGCCTGATGCCAGCATCGCAAAAGAACTTACAGAAAAACAGAACGGATCCCCTTCTGCTCTAATTGATTCTCAAATACATCGCAGATAGACCGGTCAAACTCCCTGATATCCGTTACCGTTTCGTCCATGATATATTTTCCGCTTTCAATACGCGCCATTTCTAAAACATCATTGAGAAGGGATAGCAGATATTCACTGGAACTTTTGATCTTGCCAAGATAGTCCTCCCGTTTTTCCACGTCATCCCCATATATTTCTAAAAGATCAGTATAACCAATGATGGCGTTCATCGGCGTGCGGATGTCATGAGACATATTAAACCAAAAGGCTGATTTTGCATGGCTTGCTTCCTCGGCTCTCTTTAACGCCTGCTCTAATTTTTGACGGCTTTCCCTTTCCTCTTCGACAATGTCATCGATCGGACGGTAGCCAAGAATGATCTTGTAGCTGTCATCATCTGAATAAAGACGCACTGCCCGCGCTTCAAAGTATTCCATTCCTGCACGGTTCGGCAGTGTTCTGTGCCGGTATACAAAGCTCTCATGATCATCCAGATATGCCATCAGATTCCTGTTGTCAAACATTTCCATAAAGCCCGGGGCCGACTCTTTCACGACAAAAGTATTATAAGAATGCCGTATCCATTGAGAATAGCATTGTATGCTGCCAGACTGGAGTTCTTCGGCAGCACAGTGGGAGAATGATTTTTTCTTGATGACAGTCATGGTATCTGCCATCAGGTCGCATAAGTATGCCGCAGTGTAGTCAATGCACAGAGCGTCATAAAAATGTCTTTCCTGTTCAGATTTATCAAGTGCGTGCTGTAATTCGACAAGCGTTTCGCGTACATTGGCATCCTTGTCTTCAATGTGCCTGACCTTGTCAATGGTTATATTTAGCATTGCAGTTTTCTCCCCGGGTTTATACTATCTTAAGCTGTATTTTACCTTCCCCCGCAGGCAAAGTCAACCTGGTGTGCTGTCCGTTTTACGCTCTATATCCCTTTTCTTTTGAGCATACCGTAATGCATTGTATCTGGTGTGTAGTTTTGGATTTTTATCTTATTTGCAAGTCAAACAGTCAGGATTTTACCGTTAAACAAAATATGATATCTCATTGCCATATCCTGTACCCAGTTCACAAAAGGATCCCAGCCATCGTTTAACACCTCTGCGCGAAAAACAATCTTTTTCTTCTCAAGATTTATCACAATCCTCTGTTTCTTGTATTGATCCAGATAGAAAAATTCTATGCTTTTTATATCACTCCACGGTATGCTTTTTTTCCTCAAAAAATGGATTACCTCTAACAAATATCCTGTACAATACACTTTATAACAGCAGTAATGCGCCAGCACATAAACGCCATAGATGTTAAAAAATCCCATACAAAACAGTGGAAAAATTCCATCTCTGCCTTGAAAAAATTCTATCATCACCTGTGCATCTTTGTTTCTCTCATGCAAAAAAGATAATACAAACATCATATCCAGCGCAGTAACTGCAATCGGGAGCATGTAGTATCTGCTGCTACACCGCAATACCTGAAAATTACCTTCCCCGAAACATTCCTTTTGGTTTTTTCGCCGAAAAATATATTTTTCAATTCTTTCAAAACATTCAATCAGTATCAATCCGACTATGTTTATTCCGACCAGACTTCCCGTGCTGATCGCAAAATCTTTTATCAGCTTCAAATTCGACTCTGCGTCATCACTGAGCAGCATACAGGCAACAGCAAATAAAATATTTGAAATAATGAACAGAAGGAAAAAAAGTATAATCAAATCTGTTGTTGAAGTTTCGCTTTTGTCTTTCATTTGTGAGTGTCCTTCCTGCCTTTGCATACTAACTGTTTTCTTTCCAATTTCATTGTATTGATTATATGCAAAATCAATCATAAAAACAATCGTATTTTTTTACGATTGATTTTATGACCGTTTTCAATCATATCGAAATCTTATCCACGAGGGAAAAAAAATCCTTTCGATATTTTTCAGGGGTTGTGTACAACACTGGGGCAACAGTTGACGGAAACAGCAGTTTAGCTATAAAATAGATAACAGATGGAGGAAGCTGCGAGCATGAAATTAAAACATAGTATTTTAGGGTTACTTTTACTTTTTACCCTGGTACCGCTTGGTATCTTCGGAATATTTTCCATTTATGAGACGAACCGCAAGATTGATGAGCTGACGGAGCAGAATGTGCAGGCAATCAGCGAAAATCAGGTGATGAATATCAAAAACTTTACGCAGGACCGCAATAACGAGATGGACATCATCGCAAACTATCAGCTGACGCAGGATGCGATTCTCTACAGTCTCGGTGAAAAAGAGAGCCCGCTGGCACGAAACTATGTAGACAATCTGCTGAAGGAACGCAAAAAATACAGTATCTTTGTAGCGAGCATCTCTGTGGTAAACCGGAATTTTCATGTGGTCAGTTCAAGTGAAGAGTACGAACCGGGCACTGTCAGTGCAATGAAAGATGTCGATCCTAAATATCAGACCGGCGAATTTATTATCGGTGACGTGTATGAGCGTATAACAGATGACGGCAGGAAAAATGTCGTGCCCGCCTATACCGGCGTCTATTATAATAATGAACTGATCGGCTATGTGATGGAGGAGCTGGATACGGCATATTTTGACGACCTGCGGCTGAATATGGACACTCTTGCAGATGGAACTTTCTATCTTCTCGACGGCAATGGGGCGATCATCACGGCAGGTGACACAAAAAACAAGAGAAGCTTAAAGACATTTGTCTCTAAAAGTTCCGACCGCAATGATTTTCAGAAAAAATGGGATGCGATCGACCATGAGAAAAATCCGTCCGGTTATGTGCGCTACCGCTATCACAGACAGGATTATATTACATATTATTCCGATGTGGAAAATACCTGCTGGGGCATCCGTGTGACTGAAAATCTGAGTGCACAGAAGCAGACTGGAAGAACCTATGGCATGCTGATCACGCTCGGTCTTTCTGCACTCATCATCGGCGTGTGCTGTACACAGTATTTTATGACAAAGAAAATTTTCGCACCGATTACCCATATTCTGCAGGTATTTGCGCAAATCAGGGAAAGTGAGGATTATTCCCTGCGCGTTCACATTCAGGAAAAACATGAGACAGGTGAACTGGCTGCGGGTATCAACGAGCTGTTAGACTATGTGGAACAGGCAGACCGGAAAGAAAAAGAGCGTCAGCAGAAACTTTTACAGATGGCAGAGAACGACCCTCTGACCGGTATCAAAAATAAAAAAGCGATTGAAAAAGAGATGCTTTCGATGGTGCAAAGGGCGGTTGAAAGCCATGAACAGATCACATTCGGCTTTGTCGATATCGATGATTTCAGGGATTATAATACCAATTACGGTCATCAGGAGGGCGATGCTGTCATCCAGTTCGTAGCGCAGACACTTAAAGAAAACATACACGGTGCAGTCGGCAGGATCGGAGGGGACGAGTTTGCATTTTGCTATGCCGGTGAGTTAGAACCGGAACGCATCCGGCATAATGCCGACAAAATTCTTGAGATTCTGCGCACGCAGCATGTAAACGAACAGACCGGCGAGGTGCTGCCGGTGCCGTGCAGTATCGGCATTGTCATGTCCCAGGGCGATACGCTTGACTATACACAGCTAATCCGCAAGGCAGATCTGGCAATGTATCAGGCAAAAGAGAACGGCAAGAATACATTTGTCCTGAACGTGGACTGACAGGCAGGCTTTCCAGTGTACTGTATCAATGATTCAGTACACTAGCTCTGCTGCCCTGCGATCTTTGCCGCCAGCTCTTCTAAATACTCCCACCTGTCCATCTTTTCTTCTAACATCTTCTCTGCGTTTTCTTTCTTCTCAACCAGCTCCCGCAATTTTGCAGCATTGGTGGCATTCTCTGCCATCTCGTTATCTAAATCTTCCAACTTCTGTTCGAGTGCTGCAATATCATCCTCGATCGTCTCGTATTCTTTCTGCTCTTTATAGCTGAATTTCAGTTTCTTTTTTTGCTTCCAGGTTGCAGTCGAATCGGCTTTCACGGTTCCATTTTCTCCCGATTCCTGATTTTTTGAATTTCCCAGTGTACTACCTGCTGCACCTGCAGACTGATTCAGTCCGGTTTCTCCCGGTGTCCTGCCCTCTGCCGCAAGTCGGTTTACATAATCTGTATAGCCGCCTTCATATTGTTTCAGTTTTCCGTCTCCCTCAAAGGCAAAGATACGCTTCATTGTTCTATCAAGGAAATAGCGGTCATGCGATACCGTGACAACAATGCCATCGTAACGATCCAGATAGTCCTCTAAAATTGTCAGCGTAGCTATATCAAGATTGTTTGTAGGCTCATCCAGCAGAATAAAGTTCGGGGATGTCGCCAGTACCCGAAGCAGATTTAATCTTTTCTTTTCCCCGCCGGACAGTTTTCCAATCGGACTGTACTGTTTTTCCGGCGGAAATAAGAAACGCTCCAATAAAACAGATGCAGATATGACTCCGTCCACAGTCTGGATATATTCTGCTGTATCCTTTACATAATCAATCACTCTCTGATTTGGGTCCATATATGACAGATCAATTTCATTTTCATCCTCATTTTTTTCTGAGGCTATTTCCTGCGCATAATATCCCATTTTCACAGTCTGTCCGATGATAACCTGCCCGGAATCCTGTGGAATAATGCCTGCAATAATTTTCATTAAAGTAGACTTTCCACAGCCGTTTGGTCCGATAAATCCAACCCTGTCTCCCTTCAAAAAGATATAAGAAAAATCATCGATCAGTTTTCTTTCTCCATAGGCCTTGCAGATGTTTTCTAACTCCACAGTCGTTTTTCCCATTCTTGTAGAAATAGAACTTAATTCTACCTGCGAATCCTGCACCGGAGCCTGACGGTCTCTCAGCTCTTCATAGCGCTGGATATGTGCTTTCTGTTTTGTGGAACGTGCCCTTGCACCCCTGCGTATCCATTCCAGTTCCACACGCAGGATCGACTGACGTTTTCGTTCACTGGCTGCTTCCATTTCCTGCCGCTGGGTTTTTAATTCCAGATACCCGGAATAATTCGTCTGATAACTATAAATTTTTCCTTTATCAATCTCCACGATCCGGTTGCACACACTGTCTAAGAAATACCTGTCATGTGTTACCATGATAAGCGCACCTCTCCATTTTTTCAGATAATCCTCCAGCCAGTCTGCCATATCATTATCTAAATGGTTTGTAGGCTCATCCAGCAGCAGAATATCTGCCGGGGAAAGAAGTACGGATATCAGCGCAAGACGCTTTCTTTGTCCACCGGATAACTGTCCCGCAGGCTGCATGAAATCTTTAATGCCAAGCCGCATCATCATTGCCTTGGCATCACTTTCAACAGACCAGCGGTTTTCATCCGTTACATTTCCTTCCAGCACACATTCCAGACTGCTTTTTTCCGGTTCGAATTCCGGATGCTGCGGCAGATAACGTATGACCACATGGTTAGCAGTCGTAACAGTTCCCTCATCCGTCTCCTCTTCCCCCATGATCATCCGCAGAAGCGTTGTCTTTCCGGTTCCATTGATGCCAATAACACCTATCTTCTCCCCATCCTGCAATGAAAATGATGCACCATCAAACAGCTTTCTTTCGGCATAGACCTTTGTCAGATCTTCTATATTAATCAGATTCATGTTATTTCCTCTTTTACTTTATTCTATGGCTCATGATACATCAAATAAATTTAGTACAGCTTCAATCCACTGCGTACCGGTTCACTTGTCAGATCCACACCCAGTTTTTTGAAAATTTTAATATCCACCTCGGAAAGCATAACCGATGTATGCACCTGACAGCCGCGGAGTGCAGGGATCTGCTCAATGGCGCATTTTGCATTTTCGTTGGAAGCTGCTGCAAGAGATAACGCAATCAAAACCTCGTCTGTGTGAAGTCTTGGATTCTTTCCTCCTAAGAAACGTACTTTCAGATCCTGAATCGGCTCAATTGCCTCCGGGCGGATCAGCTTTTCATCATGTGCAATTCCGGCTAAATATTTTAAAGCATTTAAAAGCAATGCTGCTGATGCTCCAAGGAAATCAGACGTTTTTGATGTAATGATCGTTCCATCCGAAAGTTCAATTGCTGCGGTCGGAACACCTGATTCCTCCGCACGCTTCTTTGCGGCAACGGTAACTTTTCTGTCGTCTGTCGTGATCTTCGCCTGTTTCATTAATAGTTCGATCTTGTAAACTTCATTTTCAGTCGCTTCTTCTTTTACCAGTTTATTCACTGCGGTGTAATAACGCCTGATAATTTCCATTTTAGATGCCACGCAGCAGGCTTCATCATCGATGATGCAGTTTCCTGCCATATTTACTCCCATATCAGTCGGCGATTTGTAATAGGTATTTTCACCGTATATTCCCTCAAAAATTGCATTTAAAACAGGAAATATTTCTATATCACGGTTGTAGTTCACCGTGGTCTTTCCATATGCTTCCAGATGGAACGGGTCAATCATATTCACATCATTTAAGTCTGCTGTTGCAGCCTCATATGCAAGGTTGACCGGGTGCTTCAACGGAAGATTCCAGATTGGGAATGTCTCGAACTTCGCATAGCCGGCTTTGGTTCCGCGAATGTTTTCATGATAAAGCTGTGAAAGACAGGTTGCCATTTTTCCGCTTCCAGGCCCCGGCGCAGTAATAACCACAAGCGGTCTTGTCGTCTCAATATAATCATTTTTTCCAAAACCATTCTCGCTGACGATCAGTGGAATATTCGACGGATACCCCTCGATCTTATAATGCTGATATACTTTGATTCCACGTTTTTCGAGTTTTTCCCGAAACTGCACTGCACCATTTTGTCCGGCAAACTGTGTGATGACCACACTTCCGACATAGAGTCCTTTTTTCTCAAACTCTCCGATCAGACGGACAACATCCACATCATAGGTAATGCCAAGATCTCCACGCACCTTGTTTTTCTCAATATCTGCAGCACTGATCACAATTACGATTTCCGCAACATCCGAAAGCTGCATCAGCATCTGAAGTTTACTGTCCGGTGCAAATCCCGGCAATACCCTAGACGCATGGTAGTCATCAAATAATTTTCCGCCAAATTCCAGATACAGCTTATCACCGAACTGACTGATGCGTTCTTTGATATGCTCCGACTGAATTTTTAAATATTTGTCATTATCAAATCCTATTCTCATCTTAATCCCCATTCTTGCGTGTGAAAAATCTTATTTTTCACACGCACTATCCTCTTATGTTTTATTTCTCTCTCAGACACGGAATATATTATACTATATAATCCAGTCAAAATACACGTTTTCTTTTTCCTTTGTTCATTATAAAAAGCTGCCTAATGATATTATCACTATCATTGGCAGCTTTTCTCCTACACATTCATTTTCACTTTATACCTGTCTCTCTTATTTGACCACAACTTTTATTTTTTGTGCACATCCGTTTGTTGCATATACATATATAGAACAGGATCCTTTTCCTTTCGCGGTGATCTTACCATTTTTAGATACCACTGCCACTTTACTGTCTGATGTAGCATATCGGAATTCCGATATATGATTAATGATCGGACGTTTCTTATTCTTCTTGACAATCGAAGCTTTTACGACAGCTTTTTTCCCTTTTGCCAATACATAAGAAGTCTTTTTCAGTTTAATGCTTTTTGCATCTGTTACTGATTTATTCTTCTTTCCTGCTGCATGTATCGTGATCGATTTCGCAACTGTTACTTTTTTGCCATCAACCATCTTATATGCAAGAACATGACATTTTATATTTTTTTTCTGATTGATTCCTTTCTTTTTCAATTTGCTGATCTCAACAGATAAACTATCCGCTGCCTTTACGGACTTTACAACCTTTTCCTTATCTTTTCCGCAGTATGCCATATAAACATCATAACCATCTGCATCTTTAACTTTTCCCCAAGTTACCTTGACCGTCTTTCCTGCTTTCACATTAAATTTCGAATTTAATGCTGCGTCTTTTGCCTCTGTCCTTTTTACTTTTACCGGTTCACTTTCCGTATTCTTTTTATCTGCTGCCTCAGCTTCTCTTTTTCTTGTTTCACTTACATATTTGCAGACACTACAGGTATATCTTTCCGCACCTGCTGTTCCATAAACATGAGCTGCTTCATCTTTTTTTTCTGTGGTGTGTTCACACGTGGCAGCATGCCAATGGGACGTATCATTGCTGCTCCACTCATCCCTAAATGTGTGCCTGTGTTCTACCCATTTTGCATAAAGAGTCGTGTCGGCAGTAAGTGCCTGTCCCGGCCGCGCAATCGTCGTAAAATCTGCATCTGTATACCAGCCGGCAAACTCATATCCATCTTTCGTCGCAGCCGGCAGCGGATCAGGCAGGCTCGTCTGCTTTTCTTCTGCTATCTGACTGCCACCGTTTGTATTATAGGTAATCTTGTATTTAATGTTAGCATTTTCTACGATCGTATATGGCGTATTTTTTAACAATGGGCCGGAGCTGTCAAGATTAAAATACCAGTTAAACTCGCTATACCCCACCTTATCCGGATGATCCTTATGGGCTTCCGTAGCCACCACCTCAGAGCGTTTCATATCTCCAGTACCGTAATCCGTGCCCGTCGTAATCCATATCATATTGCACTTTTTACAAACCACAATCTGTCTGTCTACCGTTAACTGAACCCCCCTGTAAACCACATCTCCAGCTTTCAATTCGGCAGGATCAATCGTTCCCGTTGTATATTGTGCTGCATGTACCTGTGTCGTTCCCATTGCAGCAAGCATCAAAAATGCCATCATCATTGATACAACTACATTTATGTACCTGCTTCTGTGTAACTTATTCATCCTTTGCATCTCCTTTTCTGCTAATTTTCTACCAGATAATCCCGTTTTTCAAATCCGAGCATATGTGCAAGTACACTGGTTGGGAAAATGTGAAGCTCTCTGTTTAATTTTGTCACCGAATCATTATAAATCAGCCGGCTGGTCTGCACCATTTTTTCATAACACTCTACCGCGTCCATACATTTGATGTATTCATTTTCATCAGTCGAACCTGGATATTCTTCTAAAACCGTCTGTGTCCGGAAAAGCACCTCGTTTATCACACCTTCCTGGCGCAAAACCTCCTCCGGTGTGGAAGTTTCCATAATGATACACCGTTTTTCATTTACTTCATCTGTAAGTGTCTGTGCCTCGTATCCTGCATATTTTTTTGTAAAATCAAGCAGGGAAAGTAACGCATCAAACCGTGACGAAAGCTGCACTCCGATCTGATTCATGGAATGATTGATATTTTCATCCATGATCGCTAATTTTTTCCGTACAGAAACAATCCATATGGCAAGCAAAATCACAAGCAAACAAACAATTACAGAGATTTCCATTCAAATACTCCTTTACTGTACAAAATATACTGCATTGTATCCGGAAGTATCGGACAATGCTACCATTGTCAGTCCGTCAAAATCTGCAAACACGCAGGCATATACCAGATCTGTGCCGTTATTGTCAAATGTTAAACGCACACCTTCATCCTCATAATGATATTCACAGACACCGTCTAACGTTCCACCTCCCTGTACCATCTGTACAGTGGAACCATCATCGCTAAACACGATCTCCAATTTTCCGCCATACTGCTCTAATGCAGCATCATAATCGTCCTGTGTCATTTGCACACCGCCAATGTTACCCCCACAGAAACTCCAGGTTGTTCCTGCTAAGTCCGGCATCTCTAAAATCGGCACATCAAGCAGGCAGAATAAGTCTTCGGTAGAATCTGTTTCCACATCTTCGCTTTGTGCATCTGCTGCCTCTGTGTCCACAACAATATCTGCTGCATCGGTCTCTGCCACATCGGTCTCCACATCAGTGCCAGTATCTGCCACATCTACATCTGCCTCTGCGTTTGTCACTGTGCCATCAGCAGTCTCCTCGGTATTCCCGCAGGCGGTAAAAGAGAATGCCAGCATTGAACTCAACATAATTGCTAAAATTTTTCTTTTCATAATTTTTCTCTCCTTTGTCATTTGTTTTTCATTTCTCTCTGTTGACATTAATGTACCGTATTTTGTGCTGCAGTGGATTAACTTGTTCTGAATCGACTATAATGTGCACTCAATCGACATTTTTTATTTTTCATATGTAGTTTTGTTGTCTCTTTTAAAGTGCAGCATAAAGCTGCACCTTATAAAGAAACGCGTAAAATAAATTTATTATCTTCTACCAGAAAGCTGTACATACCACCATACCGGTCAACAATTGCACAAATACTGCGTACGCCGATTCCATGCCCCGGCCGGTCGGTAACCGGAACACCGTTTTCAAATGCTACTTCTTTTCTGCATGGATTCGTGACCTGAAAAAAGAACCTCCCGTTCTTCTCATACGCTAAAATATCTATCGTTCCCTTCTGCTCCTGTGCTGTACACACATGGAGTGCATTTTCTAACGCATTTGATAAAAGCACACACAAATCTGTCTCCGAAACCGGAAGAATATATGGTACCACCGCTTTTATGTTCATTGTGGCACCAGCACTTTCCACCCTTCCTGCAAAAGAGGAAAAAATAAGATTGACCGTCTCATTCTCACAGTAATTTTTTACCCTGCCTGCCTCAATCTGCGCACATACTTCATGAATGTAGCCTTCTGCCTGTTCAATTTTTCCATTCTCGATACATGATAACAGATGCTGCATATGATGTCTTAAATCATGCCGGTAGGTACTGGCATCTTTCTGCGACTCCCTCAAAGCCTCAATCTCGTGGACCGCCTGGGAAATCTGCAGATTCAGACAGCTCTGCATCTGCTCAAGTTCATTTTTCTTCCGCTCCTCCTCCGAAGTACGAAGCACAAACACCAGATAAGCAATACAGCAGACGAACGGCATAAATTCCACTGCCGCCGGTATGCCTTCTGAAAGTAAATCCGTATAAACTCTCGTCAGGTAATCAAAGCCGTAGCCCAATGCCGGAATCAACCCGAACTGAAGCTGTATTGACACGGGATAATTTGATATTGCCCGCACCGAGGGTGCCACAAAGCGCAGTAAAAGAAATAATAACGGCAGCGTAGCAATCAGTTCCGTCACATTTTGCACCGTTTCACTGTTCACAAACACAGCCATTATAAAAAGTGCCACCCACCTGCGAAGCTGACAGCAGAGATAAGCGGTCAGCACGGAAATCACTGTCCACAGACGTTTTTTCGTTAAAATGTAAAGGGCAATACACATCGGGACATGTGTGATCACAGGATAAAGATAACGGATCGTCGCTGCCCCGGCCAACAGATACATCACGCCCTGTATGGCAAGCAGCACAAAAATACTTCCAACAAGAAATTCCCGTTTTTCTTTCGTCCAGTGAATATCACAAAAAGCCCCGGACAAAACCATGCCGAATATCCCGACTGCTGCACCATTTGTTACATAAAGAAGATTCATGATAAAAATACCTGCTTTCTGTTAAACGCATACTCGAGATATTTATTCTTTATCTCCGAGCATTTCCCATGCGGGATTGGTATTTCTGCAAGACTTATCAGTTTAATTGCACGGTAAGAAATATTCTGTATATAATCCATATTTACCAGAAATGACCGATGTGGACGTAAAAAATTGCCATAAGGCTTTAACTGCAAAAATAAATCGTCTAAACTGCCAACACTCTCAAATACTTTCCCATTTCCGAGATGAAAAAAGAGCGTCCGTCCTATCACTTCACAATATTCTAACTTTTCAAGGTCAATTCTTGTAATTCCTTCTTTGCTCCGCAGAATCAGACTGTTTTCCTGTGTCTTTGTGCACTCTGCAAGCACGGAATCCATCAGGCGGAAAAAACTTTCCTCCCAGACTGGCTTTAACTGATAAAAATATGCCCCGACCGTGTAAGACTGTACTGCAAACTCCGGAGATGAGGTAAGAAAAATAATTTTCATATTATTATCATACTGTCTGATTTCTTTTGCAGTCTCAATTCCGTTTTCCCCCGGCATTAAAATGTCCAAAAATAAAATATCGAAAGAAAACCCTTTCTCAATCGCGGCCAGTAACTCTAAGGGACTCTGAAATACCGTATAGGTAAGGTCTTCGTCTCTTTCTTTTTTATATTTGTCCAATAAGATACCAAGTTCTTTTAATATCTCTAAATCATCATCACAAAATGCTATTTTTAGCATAAACTTTCCATCAACTCTTTCCATATTCCTCTTTGGCAAAATGCATTCTTCTGATATAGCGCAGACACTCCGTCTCCGGCATCGGTTTCCCGTAATAATATCCCTGGATCATATCCACACCAAGCGCCTCTAAGGCATCACTCTGTTCTTTCTTTTCCACGCCCTCCATGATCAGTGGGAGACCGAGTTTTTGTATCGTCTTTATTTCATTTTCAATCACGATTTTTGCAGTTGGATTTTCAAAATAGGACCAGGTCATGTTTTTATCAATCTTAATTTCCCGAAATGGAAAACGGATCAGATAAGAACAGTTCGAATTGCCGCTTCCATAGTCATCCATCGCAAACCCCATGCCAATTTTGCCAAACTCCTGCATGTGCCATAACATCAGCTTTGGTGCCTCAACTGCTGTCCGCTCCGTCAGTTCCAGCGTGATCATATGTGCCGGCACATAATAACGCTCTAACACTGGCAGTATGCTTTCTTTCAGATTCCGGTTCAGACACTGCGCTGCAGCAATATTTACATGGATCGTCCGTATTCCAAGTGATGGGTTCGGAAGCACATGTTTTGCCAGAAAACGACAGCACTCTTCAAGTACGATCTCACTGATCTGTGTGATCGTTCCGTTTTGCTCCGCCAACGGAATAAACTCATCCGGTGGAATGGCTCCAAGTTTTTCATCCTTCAGACGCACCAGCGCCTCTAATGATACAACACATTTTTCTTTCAGGGAATAGATCGGCTGATAATATACTTCAAATCTGTTTTCCGTAATTGCACGATCCACCGCCTGCTCTACCTTATTTCTGCGGTAATAGTCTTTTTTTACGGCTTCATCCACCTCAAAAAAGACCTGTTTCCCTGAATTTTGTGCCGCTTCCAGCAAATATCCATACAGTGCCCTGTACTCTGCCAGAGAACAAAAATCTCTCGGATAATGCAGGGTGATCATGACCTCGTTTAAAGAAATCGAATTGCCAGACACATGAAAATCCTGTTCAAATCTTTTTTTGATCTTCCCCTTTATGTGTTCTTCTTTTCCCTCATCCAGCAGGATGGTAAATGTATCCTCCGCATTGCGAAACACACAGAACTTTCCACACAGTGCGGTAAGATAATGTCCCACTTCGGCAAGCAGCCGCCTGCTGTTTTCATATCCTAAAAGCATTTCGATATGATGCATCTGTCTGATATGTACCACAAGAAATACTTTTTTGCCGGATTGCTCCGTTACATTTTTCATCTGGATCAGAAATGCCTGCTCATCACTAGTTCCGGTTTCACTGTCAATATAAGCAGACGGATTCTGCATTGCCATATAGATCATCAGAATAAACAGCATATTTGCCGCACTGGTAAGCAGCATTTCTTTTCTCTCATACTGAAGCACCACCATAAGAACTGCCACAATACTGTATAAGATAACGATTACCTTGATCCGCGTCTCAATACGCGCTCTCCCCAAAAACATAAGAAGCAGGTTCATAAAAAAATAGTATCCAATATACACATAGCCAAACCATGCAAAATTTCCCTGATAATAGCTGCCATCTTTAAAATAAAAGAAAAAGCCCATCCACGGTGTCGCTAAAAGCATGATCTCGAAAAAGAAAAACGGGACTTTTCCCATGTATTTTATCATTCGACCTGCTACTCCGGAAAAGCTGCATACCTCTTCCATATAGCGGAACATCAGATAAGAAGCCGCTCCCTCTAACGCAAAAAAAGCAAACGTAAACAATTCGTTCCAGATTAATGGAACGATTGCTGCATTTGCCAGTCCAATACATGATAAAATATTTGCGATACACTCGCCAAGACACACCCCAAGCAGTCTGCCAAATACTTTTGACTTAACCGTTGGAAACTGTCTGATCAACAGGAAATGACCGCTGATAACCGCAAAAATGACGAGCGACATAATCTCGAAGTCATAATTATACTGCACCCGTCTGCTCCTCCTGTGCTTCTTTCGCCTGTATAATTGCTTCATTTAGCTGGAGCATCTTTGCATCCAGCATAGAAACAATATCGGAACATTCTCTTAGATCCCTGCTGATATAGCCGGGCGCATTTCCCTCAAATTTGTAATAGATCTTGTGCTCTAAGCTTGCCCAGAAATCCATCGCCATCGTCCGGATCTGAATCTCCACCTTCGTATCAATCACACGGTCTGACAAAAATATCGGAACAGTCACAAGCATATGATAACTTTTATAACCGCTCTCCTTTGGATTTTTGATATAATCCTTGATGGAAATAACGGTCAGATCATTCTGTTTTCCGATCATCTCTGCAAGCTTATAAATATCAGAAGTAAAAGAGCAGACAATACGGATACCTGCAATGTCATTGACATAATTGACCATGTTATCGATCGATGACTCATATCCGTAACGCTTTAACTTTTTCACAATACTCTCAGGCGTCTTGATCCTTGACTTGATATATTCTATTGGGTTGTACTGATGTACCTGCTGAAACTCATCGTTTAAGATTTCAACTTTTGTACGTACTTCCTTCAATGCGGAATTATATAAAAAAATAATCGTATTCCAACTGTCAACGCCCTCACTTAAGGTGAATGGCTTTTCCATAAAAATCCTCCTTGTTTTGCGGAGTAAAATGCAATTTCATGCATATTATTCCTGTAATGACTACTGTTTACAGTATACCATACTTTCCTCATTATGGTGGATTTATTTCTAAACTTTTATGGATTTATAAGTCCAGCCTCATATCGTCTTCTTTGATCCAGCCGATCTTACGGAATAACACACTAAAAAGCCATGATAAAACGCCCGGCAGAAGAAAGCTTACGAAAATCAGTCCGATCCAGTCCATCGGTGTAATGGCAGCTTTGCTTCCCGCTTCAATATCTGCGATCCATCCGGTATAGACACCAATCTGTCCGACCAGTCCACAGGTTCCCATACCGGAGGAAACTGCTGCACCATTCATCTGTAAATGGAACAGACACGTTGCGATCGGTCCGGTGATTGCAGACGCCAATGTCGCCGGCAGCCAGATGCGCGGATTTTTCACGATATTACCCATCTGAAGCATGGATGTACCGATTCCCTGTGCAAACAATCCGCCCCATTTATTTTCACGGAAACTTGCCACTGCAAATCCGACCATCTGCGCACAGCATCCGGCAAGTGCTGCACCACCGGCTAATCCGGTCAGTCCAAGTGCTGCACAGATTGCTGCGCTGCTGATCGGCAGTGTCAGTGCAATCCCGACGATCACAGATACAATGATTCCCATGAAAAACGGCTGCAGCTCGGTTGCCCACATGATCGCATTACCGACTGCACTCGCTGCCGCACCGATCGCCGGAGCCCACCAGATAGAAAGCGCGACCCCGACAAAAATGGTCACAAACGGAGTGACAATAATATCGATTTTTGTCTCTTTGGAAACTGCTTTTCCAAATTCTGCTGCAAAAATTGCAACCACAAGTACCGCAAGCGGCCCGCCTGCCCCGCCAAGTTCATTTGACGCTGCACCGACTGCCGCAAGTGAAAACAGTACTAAAGGCGCTGCCTGCAGTGCATATCCGATTGCGATCGCCATTGCCGGTCCGACTGCCGCTTTCGCGTAAGTTCCAACTGTCACAAGAATCGGAATATTTAACTGTGTTCCAAGTGTACTGATGATCGTTCCGATCAAAAGCGATGCAAATAATCCCTGTGCCATCGCACCAAGTGCATCAATCAGGTAGCGCTTGACGGATATCTCAATGTTTTTCCGTTTACAAAATGCCTTTACTTTTTCCATAATTTCTCCAATCCGGAGTTTCTTACTCCTCTTTGCTGTTTTTCATGTGGTTAACATGTGTCTTGTCAGCTTGTGACAGTGTAGCACAGAGGGGAGAAAAAAGCAAGGGATGTTGTCCCTTGCTTTTTTATGTCATGCAGTACTCTTATTCCGTTAATAACTTATGAACAGTTGTAACAAATGTTTCAACAACACCTATTGCATTTTCCACATCCTGCCGATTAATATCATACAAATCTCCCGTCTGGTGATTTCTATCTGCCTGATGTGCTATCTTGTTTCTGCGTTCAAACAAATCTGTCAATGCTCTTGCCAATTTGTCTGCTGGTTTCACTCTGCTCTCCTTGTCATAAAACATTTCATTTGCTATTTTATCAAAAAAATCTTTTCCAACAATTAATGATAACTGCCCCTTAATCTCTTTCGCACTCATATATGTTTTTGATGCATGGTAAGACACAATTACCGCGTCAATCCACCCTGTATTTTCGGGATGCATAACAGCATCCATTACCTTATCAATCGGCACCTTTAAATCGGAATATCCCCGTGTTTTATCCCAGTGATTATTATACATTTGTACCATCGCATAAATTCCAAGACAATGCATATAATAATCCAGTGCACTTTCCAAAAACACAATCTGTGACCGATAAATATCTTTTACTGCTTTTTCTTCATGAACGTTATCTAATTGTTCTGCAATATGAAACTTTTCTTTTACCGTTTCCACATTTTTGCAAAACTGTTCATACATTTCATCAAGTTTTGAAACGTGCATATCCGGCACTAACATATTTCTGGAATTTTCATTTCTGGAACTGAGTCCTAGCTTTCGTTCCAAATTTATTCACCTCCCAAAACTTCGATCAAACTGCTTCCCTTTAACGGAATTGTCGAATATCGACCATTGATATATCCTTTTTTTATATTGTCATCCTTTCTGACATTTTTCAATTCCACTAAAGAATAATACTCTGTCGTGCACAACCCGGGATTTCTTTCTGCAAACCATATTTGATCTCTGCGGAATAAATCCAGATCCAACAAACTTGTATCATGGGAGGAAAAAATTAATTGTGGATTTTTTTCACTTTTCCAGTTTTTAAATGTGTGGATTAATTCATCTACAAGTGCAGGGTGGAGACTAGCTTCAAGTTCATCATAAAATAACACTTTTCCATTGACTAGCACATCTATAAACGGACATAGCAATTTAAAAAGTTTCTGTGTTCCCTGTGACTCCTCATTGATATTCAAAATATAATCTTTATATACAAACTTTACTTCTATTGTCTGCAATGAACCCATACCAGTTAACATCTGGACCTTATTTAATAATTCAAGCGGCATATCCTGTGTTGTCAATTGTCTGTTTTCTATTTTTACCTGGATATCCTTAATTGGAATTCCTATTTTTTGCATGAACACAACTAATATTTGTTTCATACCAGAATTTGTCCGAATCTGTTCTGCAGAGTATTCAAACCAATTATCAGGTCCAATTCCATGAACAATCAATTCTTCTTTAAAAAACCTGAAAGGATGAATGATTTCTTTTAAACTGCACCACGCTTCTGCCGTAGTCAGAAATAATTTATTACTTTTTGTCTTACTCTCCAGTTGAGACAGTTCTTTCTTATACTTTATTCCATATGAAAACTTTTTACCTTCACGTTCAAATATCTTCGCCTGTCTTCCAGATGGAAAATGATACAAATACTCATCCAGAAACTCAACATCATTCATGGAAAATCCATACGCATAACGTATTCCATCCACAACAAACTGAATATCAAACGCTGTCGGTTTCTCTGCTGAAAGTTTATGTGGTGTTCTCGGAATCTTATCTCCTTCCTGAAATTTCACACATTCCCTCACCAAAAAGCCTAGATACCCTACCGCATCAATCAATGTACTTTTTCCAGCACCATTTGCACCATATACAGATGTGATTCTTGACACCCGGTAATCATCAAATTCATACAATTCTTCCTGATGTGATTTATCACTTCCTGCAACCATGGAAAATACTATTTTCTCCTTAATTGCCTTATAATTACTGCATGAAAATTCAAGTAACATATCCCACACCTCCAATCACATTATATGTTTCTAAATATTTCATGTCAATAATTTATACATTGCTTTTGTGAAATATTCACATTTTTTGTGTTTTGTTTGTATATTTTATTCATTTGACATCTGCTCAAGGATTTTCCTGTTCATTTCATCATAAGAATCCCAATACTCTTTTCGTATGGAAATCTCCGTGTATCCAAAAAGCTCCCTGATTTTACTCATGATATCCCTGCCATAAAAACCTGTCAGGTTTTTAATTGTCTCATCTGTCACAGACACAATCTCATGCGCAGCAAGATTCCGGATATTACTTTCCACATTTCTAAGATCTTCCATCAACTGTTTTAAGCGGGTATCACTCGAAAAATGATCTGTGAGTATTTTCAGATGTTCTGAATACACATCTTTTGCTTCAAATCTTTTTCCCACTTTCTGATAATGACTATTCAGTACATCTCCTGCTTCCGTTCCATTTAATTTTTTTGCTGACCACATTCTCTTCCACTGTCCTGCACGTTTATACTGGTCGCAATAATCGTCTACTTTGATACCACACTGTTTTTTTAATATCATCTCAAACAAATCCACCACAATCGGTGTGATCGACCTGATAAAATCCACATACTCACCACGTTTTAATCGAATATCGATCGTAAGTGCATATTCAAAATATTTTCTCTGGGAAGAAGACCGCACCGGCAGACATTGAAAATTTGTTTTCTGGATTGTCTTATCAACATTCACAAAATCTAATAACACTCTCCTTGCCGCCAGATAAATTAAATCCCTATACTGCGCTGTCTGCTCCGCTGGTAATGAATCCGTGACATCAAGCGCAGCCTGATAATCATATACAAAAATATGTTTTTTTATAATTTCCTCTTTTTTTATCTTTGAAAGTGTCGGACACTGGATTTCCTTACATCTGTTTTGTGCACCTTCCAGATTATCCTCATCCAATCCCCATAAAGTCTCGACATCGTATCCCTCATGTATCTGCTCATTCAGTTTTCCTACCGGAGTCGCTACTTGAATTACTTTTGCAGGAAACTCCCCTAATGTCTGCAATACCAGCAATCCACTTTTCATTGCAGGCGTACCGGATGACACATTTAAAAGCAGTGTATCTGAATCATCCATCGTCTCATATATATGGCTGATCACCTTCCTGAAATCCTCGTAAAAATAATCAAATTCATGTACTTTGGTAAGCTCCCGGCGTTCTATGATCTCATAAATCATGGGACGATCCTGCATCTTTGCCAGACGGTCCAGACAATAACGATACCTGTCATCTTTCTCCTGAAAATCCAACATTTCTTTTGACATGTACAAAATGACTTTATCCGGTTTATAGAATCTGCAAATATGCAATATTGATCCATCATGATAATTATTTAATGAAATCGGGTCGGTTCCTCCCACTGGTGTAAACAATATCGTCTGGTTCATAATAACCTCCCTTTTCTTTTGCTCTTTTTTCAAATAATAATGACTTCTTCACTGTCTATTTGGGGACTTGCCCCAAACAGGCTGACTTCTCCATAACCTCTTATTTTGTAAACTCTCACGCTGTCCGATCTACGATCGATCAGCTCCGGAATATCATGTAACAAACGTCGATATAAATTTTCCGTAACCATCGCCTCAAATGCCGATTTCTGAACCCGAAAACCATATCCGTTCATTTTCTTCGCAAACCTGACTCTTCGCTTATTATCAACAATATCATAAATTACAAGAATATACAGCTTCTTTATGCTATTTTCTTCCTCAGTATTCCAAAAATAATTTTCCATTTGCCTTCCCACCCATGTTTATCAAACCAATTACCGAATGATCACCGGCATATATTCTTCCACATTTTCCGTTTCAATTGCCTTTACAAACTGATTGACCTGAAGATCCATTGCTCTCCGGAAGCTGACACTATAATCAATATATGAAAGATATTTGTTTTCTGTACGAAATTTTCCCTCCAGTTTCTGAATATATTTCCGGAATCCATCCTTTTCTAAAAAGACTCCAGGCTGATCGATTCCAGTATAGAAATCTTCTTTTACCAATTCATGTCCATTTAACATACTAAGCGCTGTTGTGTCAATTAATACGGCTCTCCATTCTTCCATCAGATCACTTGCTAAGGTAGGATGCTTTTCTCTGTCTTTATGCATCACTCCAAAATATGGATTTAATCCTTTTCCCTCAATCTTTCCATATAATTCATTTAAGATAATCGAGTAGCCAAGACTGATCAGCGAATTAAACGGGTCCATCGGAGGACGTCTTGACCTGCCTTCAAAAACAAATTGTTCATCAATTAACTTCCCCAATACTTTAAAATATATTTTTGCTGCCGTTCCCTCATATCCCATAACCTGTTCCACACTCTTCGCATATGGCAGTTTTTTCTGCATATTCTGCATCTCAATGATCATTCTATGAATATCTTCATCTCTGCCTCGCGCATATCTGCGCAAAACAACAACCTGATTGCGGATCTTTGCATCAATGATTTTTTTTGACATTTCCAGTTTAAATGTTTCATTGTGTCCAATTTCCGCCTGAATACGCTGTCTTTGCACATTCACATGGGAAGTTGAGATCAGCCTTCCATAATACGCCCCGCTTGTGGAATAAAACAGGATATTCACTCCCCGTTTTAAACATTCCGTCAGGCAGCGTGTCGTAATCTGGACACTGCCAAATACTTCGATCATCTCTAACGTCTCTGCTGGAATACTTTTTATCATTCCATCCTTGTACTTTACCTGAAAACGGTTTGCTTCTATCCCGATACTCGCACCCTGTTCACTGACATAAAGATAACTCATGTGTTTCCTCCCTTGTTTTTATTTGTCCCCTTACTGAAGATTTTTTCAATTATACTTGTGTAAGTATATAACAAAAACAGCTAAAGGTTCTCGTCCCCTCAACGGGGTTCTTATATCTCAATTGAGTAAAGCTGATTTAATCGCAATGTTAGTATCAAGTTCTCGTCCCCTCCACAGGGTTCTTATATCTCAATTAATCGACTTAAATAATCGCATAAGCGAAATTGGTTCTCGTCCCCTCCACGGGGTTCTTATATCTCAATACGAAAACTTTTTATCGAGAAAAGAAACGAATGTTTGTTCTCGTCCCCTCCACGGGGTTCTTATATCTCTATTTTAGAAAATCCGGATTATCAGTTTGTAGCAGATCATGTTCTCGTCCCCTCCACGGGGTTCTTATATCTCAATGATGTATTATAATATTGTCGAAAGGCAATAGGCGAGTTCTCGTCCCCTCCACGGGGTTCTCTTATCTCAATCTTGTTTGCAGATTCTCCCACAGGTTCTCTTACAGGCGTTCTCGTCCCCTCCACGGGGTTCTCTTATCTCAATGAAGATCATGCTGTTCAATAAGCCGTCAGATATGACAGTTCTCGTCCCCTCCACGGGGTTCTCTTATCTCAATAAATTAAAAAATGCGGTGTCAGTCCAACTTTTGCGTTCTCGTCCCCTCCACGGGGTTCTCTTATCTCAATCAGCCTATAATAGACTGCCATCTACTTTATTAAATTGTTCTCGTCCCCTCCACGGGGTTCTCTTATCTCAATGCAACCGAACAAGATTATCTTGAATACATAGCCTGTTCTCGTCCCCTCCACGGGGTTCTCTTATCTCAATGCTGAAGGACTAGGTTTTTTCTAGGTAAAACCATGTTCTCGTCCCCTCCACGGGGTTCTCTTATCTCAATACTGTCCCTTACACCTCCTAAAACACAGGGCTTTCATCCCCCATTTGCGGGGCAAACCCGCAAATGAGAGAAACCTCAATATCAAACTGGTGTATAACATCCACAAAGCCTGATTTTAAACCTATCGGCGCAAAATTGTTATATTTCCTCAAATTCAATCCTCCCCATCCCCATATGATACAGCTTTCCCTGATACTTTGTACACTTACAGACATGCGGTGCCAGTTTAAGCTGCAGGTCTTTGGTATGTTTATGCACAACATAATTTTTTCCAAGTGTATTTTTAAACACATTATCCACAACTTTTACTGCATTACTGCCAAGCAATGGATATAAAACTGTCTTTGAAAGAAAACCACATCCTCCACCTAACCATACTGTATTTTTTTCCTTTGCCTCCCAGTGGAATCTTGCATAAAAATACCGGTTACAGATATTCTGGAAAATATTCAGTGCTTCTATGATATCTTCCATCTGATACGGGCAGATTGTCGTGTCAATTGATACATCAAAGCAAATCTCTGTTCCAGGGATCAGTGTCTCCCGCAATACATTCAGCGGTTTTTCTGTACCGTCTAGTGTAACATCGATCTTCTGGCTTAATGTCAGCTGATCCACACTGATAGGCTGGCTGTCACCTACATGCAGACCAGAAAGATTATCATTAACAGCATTTGCAGGCTTTTTTTCATCACGGTTTAAAGTATAAAATATCTGTTGTTCTAAACGTTTTGTCTCTCTTGCAAGGCATTGTTTCCTGCTTGCGCGTTCTGCGGAAGCAGACTGTATCTCCCTGCCTGTTCTTTCATATTTTTCCGGACATTTTTGTATCTCATCTGCAATCAGTGCCGTGCGGAACATGCCTTTTAAAGTACTGCCCGGAACATACGGCATGCCATATGCATCCTTCACAAAGGCTTCGATCTCTTTTGGTCTGGCTGTCTGTGAAACAAATGCTTCCCCTGCATCCATCTCATACAATTTCCATCTCTCATAATCTTCCCGCTGCATCTTATGCTGTCCAAGCCACTGGGATAGAGAAGGTCCCTTTGGCCGCCCATCCATCATATAGTCTGCAAACTCTTTCCCGAGTCCTTTTTTCTGCAGATCCATGTACATCTTCTCTACATTCGGTATGATCACATGATGATTCCATGGCATATAGATGTGCTCTTTTTTTCCTATTTTTTTACCGGAACCTATATAGACTGGGGATAATACACATATTTTCACCCGGTAGTGTTTTAAATAATCCCTCATAATGATACCCCCATAAAAATCGGCTTTGCATATCGATACACAGGATGTTTTCCGCCTTCCGACACATCATAGATATCTCCGGCAAAACAATTTACAAAACAGGAACCTGCTGTAAATACATAAAGATCCTTCTTTTTTCTCCACTCCTCTGCATAATCTGAAGATGCCACAAATCCAGATCTTTTTTCTAACAAATAGGATGCATTTTCCATCGCATTTTCCAATTCCTCATCTGCAGGAAGTGCAACTGACAATAACATATATCTGTCCGATTTTTTCTGCAGACATTCTAAAAGCTGTTCCGGAATCTGCCCCTCATTGTATCTATATTTTCCAAGTCCACCTGATTTTTTTCCACCAATTCCTGTATAGGACAATGCTGTCAGCAATTTTTCCATAAGACATTTTTCATTTTCGCTTTGATACGCGGCAATGATATACAGGCCACATCCCTCTCCATAATAAAATGTTCCAACCCGGTACGGCAGAGTCTCCTCCCCGGTGCGGACAGCTGCCATCGTCTGCTGAAAATAATGTCCATAATGTTCCATCGGATCATTTGACAGATCCATCTTTCCACTCAAAAAATCACTTAAACATTCTACCGGGATAAACTTCATCTTTTTATATGCTTTTTTCTGCTTCGATTCCCCGCGGTTTATCGGTTCCACATATATCATCGGTTTTGGAATCATGTACTGCTGTCCAATATATGGAAATGCATCTGAAATTAACAGATTTCCTTTTTTCACAGCATCATAAAACTGCTGCTGCAGATTCAATTTTAAAGCTTCTATATAAAGTGCTGAAAATAACTGATCTGCCTTAAACGTGCAGGCACTTTCATTTAACATTCCGGTACCAAAATGAACACCCGTTTTAAATTCTAACTGATAGATCGTATATTCCATGTCCCGCCTCATTTCTTTTCTCTCTGTAGTCAAAAATCAATTCTGCAAATTTATTTTATTCCACTGCACTCATGATTTTCTTACACTGAGACAAAACATCTTCCGACACTTCCCCTATCACAGGTTCCACATGGATATCCATGATTTTGACACGTCCATAACCTCTTGATCCACTGCCGCCTAAATAATCATATTCTAAAAGTTTAAACCCGTCTTTTAATATTTCAAAATCATGAACCATTTCCGATTCATTCGTCACTTCATAAATCAACTGCATCGGAAATTTTGCGCCTCTTACCACACGTTCGATCTGTCTGGGGTTCGCTACTGCCGTTGTTCTTTGGATGCTGTTTTCAAATTTAACCTCTGTTGCACCTGTCAGCCCTGCATATTTTAATTCATCCATATTTTCAAGAAACATATCGTTAAACAGGATTTTACTAGTCTTTACCTGACCTTTTTTCGCACTTCCAAACAGACTTGTCAGACATACCGCATCGTCATCCGGTGTTTTCGCTACTGTCTGATTATATTTTTTTGCCAGAAGTGTCCTTAATTTTCCTTTTAAACTGCTACCCGGAATCATCGGCATATTCGTCCTTGCATCCCGGATGACAGGAGAATCTACTGCACCAATCGCAGAAAAAGCACTCGATCCGCCAATATGTAAACCCGTTATTGTCTCTAACACCCCACTGATTTTAACTTTTGCAAACATTATTTCATCCTCCCTCTACTCATCACGTCCACCATAAAATTTTCTATATGCAACCAAGGCTTCCATATACCGGCTGAATAAAATATACTGGTCTCTGCTGCCTTTGATCTCTTCTAAGTGCTCTAAAATCTTTGCTTTATCTACCAGTTTCTTTACCTTCGGTTCACGCCCTGCTTCATAGATAAAACGAATCTTCATGTAGTTGATCCGTCCAATTATTTCTGCATTCAGCTTGTCGCTCTGACTATTGACCACATCATTGTAAATATCGGATGTCATGGCAAGCAGATTTCTGATCTTGGATGTTGTTACCGGTCCAACCAGTCTCCCTTTCTGGTCTTTTTCACTACACAGTTCCTTGATTGCCTGTTCTGCAATCCCCACATAATTTTCTTCTGTCAATTTCATTTAATCCTGCTCCTCTCTTTTGCGATTCAGATATACATACAGATAGATTGCCGTGATCAGTTCTTTTCTATCCTGTTCCTTCCTGCTCCACTCGTACATCTTTCTTGAAAAACTCCGGTAAGCCGCCCGTTTTTCTTTATTTTCATGTTCCTGTGGTTCCATTCTCGACAACAGATAAACATATCTTGCAAAATTGATGTTGTTCCCACTTTCCCTTAACAATTCCATGAGATGATATAAAAATCCCATACCGTGCTCATCATTCTGATCAAAATAATTCTTAAGCACACCTATCTTTTCTGTAACAACATTTTGTATAAATACATTCCATGGATAAGCATGTGTTTCATCAAACAGCGTAACTGCATTTTTTCCTTCCACATGTTTTGATCTGTCTTCAAGTCTTTCCACTTCTTTTGCCATAACATTCAGCGGATATTTCGCATCGTAAATACCAACACCTCCTGATATTGTCAGCGTTCCCTGTGTAAATTTTTCAAGCGCATTTCTGATATCCATAAAAGCTGCGATCACATCATTCCACGCTCCGGCTAAAAACACATCATCTCCACCAGAATATACAATTACCGCTTTTCGTTCCCCACTTCCACCAAAATTGTCTGCTGTTCCTTTCCGAAGTATCTCATTGATATAACATTTAAAAAATAAAGACAACTGCCGTGACAATGTAGATGTTCTCGAAAGTGTTACATATTTGTCATCTCCATCCGGTCTCTGCAGTCCATAAACAAAAGTCGTTCCAAGGTTATCCACATCCGCACGAAGGATTCCAATTCTTTCCACACCTTTTGCCTGTTCTGCCAGTTTTTCAAACGTGTCACCTGTCGTATAATCTCCAACCCACAATTTTGTAGTAACATGTTTCCCGGTATAAATTTCATTTTTCGTATAACACCGGACATAATTTTCTGATTCCATCCGTTTTAACAGACTTTCTTTTGTATCTGCTGCTAAGTACCTGTTTTCCGGAAGTGGCAGCGCATCTTTATCCGGTTCACTCATGACAGTAAAATAATTTTCATACAGAATACTTCCTGACATTTTTTCTAATGCCAGACATACCTGACATTTATCATCTGTAAGGCGGGCTATCCTGCGGCACACTTTACATTCCCGCTCTCCTTCATGTTTTCTGCTATTCAGATTCCGGATTATATCTGCATTATACCGATTCGATTTTTTCTCAGAAATCATCTTTGATATCGTTAGATAAAGATCGGAATAACTTCCGTTCGGCATATTTCTTAACGCATTGGCATTTGCTTTCGCATATCCGCAGGCAACATATAACGCTGTATCAAAATGTTCCATCATCCAGTGATTCAGACTTTTTTCATAGTGCTCTAAAATATCACGGGTATCATCCGTATTCGCTAAAAGCAAATAGCAGTGTCCTCCTCCTGTATAAATTAAATTTGCCCTTGAAAGTGACAACTTCTCTAACAGTTCATCCACAATATGCTCCATCATAATTTCAAGGTAAAAACTTCTCGCACGCAGTCCTTTTAATGCACCTTTTTCTCCTATCGTATAGATAAAACTCTGAATACCGGAAATATCCATGGAATACAGTAAAAACATTTCCTCGTCATAAGATTTCTCTGCTTTGATAAACAGGCTCTGCTTATAATTTTTTTCGCCTTTCGCAGTCAGAAACTGCATTACGCATGACGCAACTGCTGCGGTCATCTTCATGTGGTCATACAAAGAAATATCTGCAAGCTCCTTTTTTGAAGTAGAAGATGGAATGTATGTCAGATTTGCCTCAAGCACAGCCAGCAGGGAATTGATGTATTCTTCGTCTAACGTGATACCCTGTAAATTATCTGTAATATTTTGAATGACGGACTGATAAAAATGTTCATCCATAGATATTTCATCTTCTGTCGGATAATTAATTTCATTCTTCGGATTTAAAACCTGCATGGCATAATGACTTTGTCCGTGATTTCCATTTAAAATATTAAATACACTCTCTAACGGCATCGTTTTATCAAATCCGCCTTCTCCTGCTTCCGCCTCTCTGCGATCCGAAAATGCTGCCACATTGTCTGCATAGTAAACAACATATGCCTTATCGTCTTCTGCTAAGGATGCGTTCTTTAAATACATTCCATGATGATATCTCACACAGTTTAAAATTTCATCATCTGAAATATGTGCTTCATTCTTCAGATACTCATATCCACTCTGACTGTGATTCCTTCCATCCCCACTTCTATACACAACTTTTCCTATGTCATGAAGCAGACTTCCAATCATTAATTTTATCTGATCGTCCGTTATCATTTTCTTCCCCCTTCGTTTATGATTTTCATATATCCCATTCCGAGGGAAGTTTTGATTCCTACCCCGGAATACTCTCCAAACTCGAACAACATGTTAACAAAATTTGCCATTGTATCTGTGCCATGCAGCTTTATGGTTATTTTTCCGATAAAGGATGGAATCTTGACCCCCTCCAAAGAAAAACTTACACTTTTCAGATCATACCTGATCACCTGTGCATGCTCACATATCTGTTCGAGTGTATCTTCATCATGCATTGTATTTTCTGCTGTGGCACTGTCGTACTTATTCATCAGACTCTGAAAAACACAGCGAAGATCCGGATAAAAAAGATACCTTCCATTTTGTTTAAATGCAGTCGGAGATAGAAAATGAATCTGAATATACCTTTTCCCATCATCCTCATAAAAATGATCCATTAATTCTTTATATGTTGTTTCCATATAATTTTTCTGTAGCCGCTCAAAATTTTTGTCATACTTTCTCATTTTTTTTGTCAAAAATTTTCATATAACGCTTTTTCATTTCACTGAAAAAAGGAGTTACTTTTTTGTCGTTAAACAGCGGTTTAAAGAATAAGCATTACATTAGAATTGAAAAAAGTGATTGGTCCGGAACCTTAGGGGACTTCATACCGCTACAGGATTCCACTGAAAAAGTAATTAATCTGATCGCACATAATGAACTTGACGACACCTATCCTGCTGTACGTGTTGGTCGGGCTGATGCAGATCACGATGGTAATGATATTCCGACCACATATTTAAAGAAAGCCGACGCCAAAACCATGTTCAATACCGGATACCGTCAGGTAAGCAGTAACGAATTTGATAAATACTTCTCCGATACATGGAGTTATGCAGGCGCGGACGGATTATCTATTGATTCCGGAACGTGGCTGGTAAATTATTACTGTTGGGTTTCTGAAAGTTCTGCCGTGGATGTTATATCATTAAAAAGTACCGTCGATCAGGCGATTGGAATCACCGCCCCAAATAACGGAAACGGTGGCACGTGGCTGACCATGCATGAAATAATATCCGGCAAGGCAGTTAACAACTTAAAGTTTTTGATAAAAGTGCCAAAAGCGGTGACGTTCGGGCAGATCAGTACAAAGATAACTGCTATAAAACTGTGTTAAATATTAAATATATAAAACGCAGACCTTAATCCTTATTGTCTGATAAGCTTGTGAAAAAACGTAAAATGAATATGGGACGTTATAATAAGTTGCTGAACCGACTATAACACCTATGTTATCTGAACCATTGCCAGCCATGGAGGCATCGTTGTGTGGACCGCCGCAGATAAAACCGCCAAGAATTGTGTGCCCCTGTGCTATTAAATTATCAATTTCAGTGGTTTTTTCGCCGACATATCCCCAATAGGTATATTTTGGGAAAAATGCTTTGCTTTCATTGGTAGTAACGCCTTCGAACTCTATAACAATGGATTTCACCTTGTTTTTTTTAATAATATTATCAACCTCTGTCTGTGTATAATATTTCTTTAAACCGCTGTTTAACGTATTAATATCGGAAATTGCCTGATCCAATTCGGTTTGATTTGCCTTTTTCCCAATAGCTTCATTAAGCGCTGTTGCAACATCCTTATTTTTATCAATCAAATCAGCCAGTTCTCTCAAAGTATCCGCTGTTTCAGGTGCCCCATTTATCAAATCAGCAATTGCTTTATCAGTGTAATTCACTAATTGCCGATAATATGTATCAAACACTTTCTGATGCGGTTCATTCTCATTATTTAAATGGCTTTGAATAATTGTAAGTTGCTGTTCTGCCACTTTTTTTATAAAAGCATCATTATTTATGAGTTGCTGAAAAATAGCGTTGAAAACATCAGCATGTCCCGGTGTTGTTGGCTCCAGTTTTTCAATTTCACTATTATAAGTCTCTAAAACTTCAAAATTTGCCATTTACTGTATCCTCCTATCTAATATAAATCCTGAATAGAAAATGTATCCTCCATAGTATCCTTCCCTTTTGCCATAAATGTAGCTATTGCGACAATGTCATTTTCTTCATCTACCAAGGCTATCTCTGATATGTACTCTCCTACAAGTTCATTTGCCTCAATTAATAATGAATATTCATAGCAACTATCAGATACTTTCCTAGATGCTGTGTACTCTTTTCTGAGAAGCTCATGTTTTAGAGATGTGCTTTCTTTACTAGGTGAAATAACTTCACCGTTCTGATCCACGCCGCCAGAACCAACTGCAATATATTTTACCTTTGGCATTTGTCCTGTCGTATGGGTTGCCTCCGCAAGTTTTTTTCTCTTTAAATCTGTAATTATCTGTTTCATAAAATCTCCTCCTCATATCTATAAGCATCCAGATTTCTATTTCCATCCAGTAGAACCTGTCCATTTAATGTCCAGTAATTATGCTCTACAATGTGCTTTAAATTTGTAAGTTTCTCATCTACTCCCAACATTTGTATATTACTTTCTACAGATACCTTAAAATTTCTTATCACTCCACTTAAAATCTGCGCTCCATCCAAATTCCAACTGCCATCCAACATCAGATAATTATAATTAACAATTACAAGTACTGTATGATATCTTGCAAACAACTGCTCGGTCAATTCGTTAATCGTTATATAATACCTGAATAAATAATTGTCTTTCGCACCGGAATACTTTATCTGCCTCACAGTGTTCCTCAATACCTCAAAAGCTACTGGCTCTATAAAATCAATGTCGTTTTCTAAAAGAACATAAAACTCAGCCCATCTGTTTTCGTCTCCAAGCAAATCCACTGCTCTTACCAAAAGTGGATTTGCATACCCAAGTGCTTTTATTGCCCTCTCAACCCCAATATTGGTTCCACCAAGACGTTTTATTTCAATATACCAGGCTATCCGTTTTCTATAACTTGCATTACTTTCACCCGGATTTCTACTCATTCTACGGTCTGCAGCATGAATTGGAAGCATAATATCATCACAGGTAACAACCATGCTTTCTTCTCTCGCCCGATAAATATCATTCATACATTCGTCAAACCAGGATCCCAACACTTCACACAGAATATACCAGTTGTTAATCGATTTTTTTACCCGTTTAAATGGAGATGTAAGAAGATAGTACATATAATCTTTAAAATTATCATAAGTCACTCTCACCACCTCCCACATTAGTAACTTGAACATTCAAATTTCCTAATAAAATCACATTACCTTTGTTAAGCTCAATGTCATTATTAGGTTTTGATATCACTGATTTTCTATAATCACTAATACCGCCTGCCAATGCAACCCTAATACTGTCAAGATATAAGCAATTCATATCTTCCCGGTCTGTCAATTTCAATGTGTTTTCTATTATGTACTCCGCCTGCTCCTTCACGCCGCTAGTAGATACATCTTTTGACAAATATATTGTCAAATCAATGTCCTGTCTCACTATCGTAGCAGAGCGGCATAAAAAATCATCATAATTCCCTTTTAAATATTCGATTGCCTGCTCCACTTTTCGAAGTAATGTTTCTGTAGCCTCACCAGCAGAACTTGTCACTATGATATCAACAGTACCCTGACCTCTTGGATGTTGTGAATCAATCTCAACATTTAATACTCCAGGAACTGTCTTAGCCGCATTTTTTATCTTTGCATCTGTTGTCCGTTCTGCCGCTTCCTCAAAAGCATCCATTGTCCGTTCTCTAAGGCTTTCTATACTTTCAACCTCTGCCCCTTCCTGATACAACCAGTTAGCTTCATTTGTTACACTGCTAACTCCTCCTAAATGTATCATAGAGACCGTTATTTTCCCGGCTGGCAAATTATAATCTGTTCCACTCTTCTCCGCTTCAACTAATACTTTTCCAACCTGTTCTCCAGCATCTATCACGGTATCCTCTACCGCATAAAACTTGTATTCCCTTCCATTTATGTCTGGTAATGTCTTAAACATATGACCTTTACTGATAAGTAACGTTCCATCAAACTCTTCCCGGTAAATTGTAATATAACCTGTTGCTTTTACTGCCTCTCTTAAAAACCTCCCATAATCAGCAGCCTTTACTATCATGCTTTCACCTTCCGCATGTCTAATAAAACATGAGTTTAATATACTTCTTGCAAGCTGTTTTATCTCAATGCCAATCCGTACACTGATACGGATCAAATGATAAAACACGCCACCTTTATTGAAATTATTTATAATAAATCCCTTTTCTACCAGTTCCTTCTGTATTTTTAATATCTCTTTTTCTTCTTCAGGTATAGGAATGATTTTGTCCATAACACTTTCATCTATCATAAAACAGTAATGTCCTCCGCTATAAATTCCATGTTGTATTGTTCATTAGAATCGTTCTTAGATATTGAAACAGAATCCCTAAATTTATCATTCAAAAATTCAATATTCTGCTTTGTTTTTCGAGAATCTAAAAAAGTTCTCTTATCTATCTTTGCCTTTACCCGCTGTCCGATTTCCATCTCAAGAAAGTCGTTTTTTTCTGCGTGAATAAAATCTGTCAATCCAAATCCATATCTCTCATTTCCTGTTGCATCCTCATAAAACAACTCTCCTTCTGCTGTTACAGTTTCTAACATTATGTCCTGTCTCCAACACTCATCATCCGATAATATTTTAAAATCTCCGTTCTCATCAGGAACAGGCTGTCCCTTTTCATCCAACAGTATATCTGTATTATGTTCTCCTGTTATTGTCATGCTGTTTGCCTCCCGATCACCCACACCTGACTTCCACCATACAATAATAAAATAACAGCAATATCACCCTTGTTTAACTCAAGTTCCGTCCTTACACCCGGTATTTCTGCAAAGGAGCTGTCTTCATTTAAATTTTTGTCAAGAATTCTGAGAACATATTCTAATGCATCATTCTTTTTTATGACCTGTACCACTTTAGCATACATCCCCGCCGGGTATTTAATATGGGAATATTTATTTTTTATCTGTTCTTCCAATTCTTTTTTCACAAAGCTTTTAAGCATATCAGACATTTATCTCACCGCCTCTAAAATAGATGTACATTCGCACTCTCCCATCCGCATCACTTTTAATAATCGTCTTCTCCACAAAGGACATTCCGTTATACTTCGAATGTTCTATCTTAATTAATTGACTATGATGTATCCAAGGAACACCTAATGTCTCTATCTCAAATAAATCTCCATATTTTTGCATGGAAAGAACGTTCTCATCTTCCCTTAAAACATAAATCACATCCTGCGCCGGTCTGCATCCCCAGTAAAATCTCCTGTTTCTAAAAAAGAAATTATTCTCAATTCCCCAAATATTATTAATTTCTTTTATTGCTTCTATCCCGTTCTGGCTATTTATTATAATCGTTTCCTTGCTACCGTAAGATTTATCAGACATTTCATAATCATCTATTCCTGCCTGTTTTAATATATATTTTAGAATATCCTGTGGCTCACAATACCGAAAAGTTGCCTTTACTTCCACCCGTTCCAACTTTATCATATCATCTCTTATTAAAATTTCTTTCCAGTAATCACTCCCTGTCCGTCTCGCATACCCCGAAATTAAAATATCATAATCACCATCATAACCAAGCTGTACTGACACAGGTTCAGAATCTTCATAAGATATTATTTTCTGAAGCTGCGATGTAAGTTCTACTTTGCACCAGTCACTCTTGGTTTCACTACTGCTAAAACAGCTAACCTCCATCCCACTTGTTAATATATAGTCTTTCAAACTTACTTTAAATTCTGGTGTTAATAACTTTTTTTTCATACTCGCACCTTAATAAATCATATCCCAATTGTTTCCCCTTTTAACTGCCCGGATATCATGTGCCGGACTTTTTGTTGTATCTTTTGTAGTTTTTGCCACTCTTGTTGTACCGCCCGTCTGCTGTCCGCTTCCTGCCGTCCCTGTTGTGCTTCCCGTCTGCTGTCCGCTTCCTGCCGTCCCTTCAGTTTCTGTTTCCACCGTCTGGGTCTGAATAGATGCTATTGTAGGTGTTTCAAGAACCAGCGAAGCAGTTCTTCCAGAGGCAGCCGTAACACTTTTTGTTCCCAGACTTTTAAAATAAACTTCTGTAATTCCTCTGGCAGAACAATCTTCATTCACTATTGGCAGTAATCTGGCAGCGGTTTGACCATAGTCCTTAAATAACCGCTGCATATCTGCTATCTGCTCTAACGTGCTTTTACTGCCATCTTCTAAGATAAAATCTATCGTTATTTTGGCGGCTCCATAGCCCACAGGCTGACTTGCTTTTTTCTGTCCTTTATCATCCTCAATTTCATCAATCGTTGCCTCCTGCGTTATCTCAACACTTTTTACCTGCCCAGACAGAATCACTCCTCCAAGTTTTATTATCTCATCTTCGATAAACAGCATTTACATCCTCCTACGCTGGTTCTGGTTCACCGGAAGAATTCTGTGCATCTGTAAGTTCATTAATTAATTTTTCCAACATCTTCAGCTCTTTTATATTCTTCGGATCTACCTTGATTTCCAATTTCTGAATAACAATTTTCCCCTCTTTTTCTGTAATCTGTCTTTCCTTGATAGAACTTCCCGTCGTTTCTTTAAAAGAAGATACCGAGTGCATTTCTCTCTGAGTAATAGTGTTAAAATAAGACGCTTCAGACTTCTCTGCGCCTTCACTGTCATTCATTTCTTTATGTATAAACTGTCCCATCTTATCCCAAAGAGAAGATAATGGCAATATTGCTTCATCCCCTGCTTCACCACCACCCAAAAGTTGATTTCCATTTTCGCCAAAAATTGTTGGTGAAGTCATAATACCACCCTCTGCAAACCACTTTGTGGTTATTTTCGGAACACTTGGCGGTTTAAGACCAAAACTACCTGTAATAGAAAAATGTGGTGTTTTTAAATCCGGAAGTTTCCATGAAAAATGGAACAATCCTTTTATTTTTTCTATTCCATTTCTTATAGAATTTTCCGCACTCGTAATTTTTTCATTAAATTTCTCACTGATCCCGCTCATCACACTGTCAACTGTACTTCTTGCCGTCTCCAATCCGTCTGCAAACCATGTTTTTATTCCTGACAATTTTCCACCTGTCAAATTATCAATAAATGTAAGTCCTGTGGTAAACTGTCCTTTAATTCCCTCCATAGTCGCAGCGACAATTCCTTGCAAACCTCCTCCGTTTTCTTCATACGCAGACTTGATATTATCTAATTTTGACTTGACGGTATCTGCTGCTACACCCATGGCATTTTCAAAGAATCCCTTAACTGTCTCTAATCCATTGTGCATTATATCTTTGAATGCAGAGATTTTTTCAGATGCATTAATGCCAACTGCGCCAAGAGCACCGCTTATTGTACCTAAAAGTCCATCTGCAAATCCTCCAATAAATGATAGAATTGCATCGAATCCATTAATGAAAAAATTTTTGAGATCATCGACTGCATTCTTTGCAAAGTCAATTGCTCCCGTAAAATCCCCTCTAAATAATGCAACTATCATATTAATCACATTTGTGGCAAACGATGCAAGACTTGACAAGGCATTGGTAAGTGGTGTCAAGGCAGCAACAATTCCCTGAATAAACCCGACTATCATTCCAACCGCCAATGTAGCGATTGCTCCCGCAATGGCACCTATTACTTTCAAGATAGGCTTAGATGCTTCATACAGACCAATCAGATTTTCACCCAATGTTTGAAGTGCAGGCTTTAGAGATTCCCATGCAGTTAACACTGCTCCCTTGACCTGATTAAATAAACCAATCCAAAAATTTCGGAAACTTTCTGATTTATTCCATAAAATTGAAAATGCAGCCACAAGAGCTATAATAGATATAGCTATCCATCCAACCGGTGAGGCTGCAAAGGCTCCACTCAATACCATCCATGCAGACTTTAAAGTCAATACAGCTGATTTTGCTGTATTTATAGTTTTTCCGACAGTACCAATCGCACCAACTAATGAGCCTACAACAATTAAAATAACTCCCAGCTTCATTGCAACATTCATCATCGTTGAAATTGTATCCTGATTTTTACCAATCCAGTCTGATCCTTTTTGTATCAAACTATCTGCTTTTTCAAGTGTTTCATTAAATACCGGAAGGAGATTGTTTCCTAATTCCTCAACATTATTATGTATTTTCTGCTTAAGCACTTCCATTTTTTGAGCCGGAGTATCATTAATAGCCTGTGCCATCTCCTGCGTGACATCTATTCCCTTTTTCATGCTAACCGACAGGGAATCAATGCCATTTTGCAGCCCTCCAATATCATTGTATAGAAGATCAATCATTGCAACTGCTTCATCCGTTCCAAACGCTTCTTTTATTTGCTGTTTTTCCACTGCATCCAGAGTGTCTCCATATTTGCTCTGTAATTGTGATAATATCTCTGGTGTACTAAGCAACTGATTATTTGTATCTACAAATGATAACTTTAATTTATCTCCCGCAGATGCCGCAGCATTTAAAAATGCTTTATACTTCGTAGCTGCTTCAGAACCACTCATGGTGGTCTGCAACTGTCCTAAAATAGCAAGCTGCTCTTCCATTGATATCTTATTATTAGTTGCTGTAGCACCAAGTACAGAGATTGCACTAGCCATTTCAGAACCGGCAGTCTTATAATTTTTTACTGCTGTTGATATTCCTGCTGAAAACATTTCCCCAAAATCCATATCTGACATGTCTTCATATGCACCCTTATAAATGCCATAACCTGTAGCAAATAAAGAGCCCATTTCCTCTGTAGTCGACTTTGTAGCCTTACCAGTAAGAGCTGCCAATTCTGTAAACTGTGCCACTCCTTCATCCGTAAGCGATGCAATACCGGATTTGATATCATATGCCGCTGTAATGAAGTCACTTTTTGTTGTGCCTGCCCATGTATCAGAAAAACTCTTTGCCGCATTTTCCACAGCTTTCAGATCTGTTACTCCTAATGAAGAAAGCTCTCCAAGCGCATCCTGAGTCTCAAATGTGGATTTTACAGTCGCAATTCCTGCTCCCAGGATGCCCGCTCCTACTCCAGTGAGGGCTGCCCCTGCCTTCTGCACCGTTCCGAATGCTTCATTAATGGATTTTGTACTGGCAGTAACATTATTCGTCACGTTTGATAGACCATTAGACATATTATCCACAAGTCCTAATACAACAGAGAGACGATATACTGAATCCATTCCCATATGTACTCCCCCTCTCTATTCTGCATCTGGAAATATAGCTGCAACCCCATGATTAACAGCCTCTTCCAAATCCCTGATCATCATTTCCCGTGATATTTCCGCCATTGCAATCAGTTTAAAAAATTCATCAAATTCAAGTTCATCAAATTTTTCTGGAATAAGATGACCGGGAAGATACTTACAAATAAATATCTTCCCCATTTCGATCTCATTTGCACTTATTTTTCGCTTGCATTCATCTACAGCTTTTTTACCTGTGTATCCTTGCTAAGACCAAGCATATTAAGAAGCTTTTCGCCGATACCAATTGACATAGCCGGATATTCTTCCAATGCTTCTTCCAGATCTTTCTCCTGCTCCAGACATATATTGTCTAACAGAAACATTTTTAATGCCTTACTTGTTGATGCTGCAGAAGTTTTCACATATCTGTCATACGAAGCTGTATTTGGTCTCTTAAAAATGAAGTCATACGTTTTTTCTTCATCGTCATCTTCATTAAAAGAAACCTTTACCTCATAAGCCTTGCCACCGGTTGTTTTGTATTTTTCTCTTAAGCTTTTAACCAAATCATCTCCTGTTTTCGGCTCCTGTGTCTTTGATTCTGTTTCTAAATTCTCATCCGCTGCTGATAAATTCATGTTCTCACCGAATGGTGTTTTAATATCCTTATTTAAATTCTCCATAATAATCCTCCAATTTCTATCATTAAATTTTACGCCCGAAGTCCGTTGTATTTAACACCACCATAAGCTGTTCCTTTTAACTCAACTTTCAATGTCTTATCACCCTGAGCCGCTTTAAATGAAGTCTCTGAAAACTTGACTTTATTTATAATATCCGTCGTCGTTTTCTCTTCTTCATTTGCAAAACTAACTGTAATCTTTGGAATAACATAATTGAACAGTCTTTTTACACCATTTTTCTTAAGCACCCGGCAATATTCATTGAAGTCTTCCCTTGACATGGATACCGTCACATCTGAACTGTGATTTCCTGTCCCATAACCTCTCGGATCTCCGCCTTTTCCATAAACAGCCTCTTCTTCCTGTTTACTGCCATAAGATATATCTGTAATCTCAATATTCTGCATTCCAGGAACAGCAATATCAATACTGTTCCAGTCGTATGCTCTTCCATTAATTAATTTGTTTTTTGCCATTTATTTTCCCCCTATTCTGCACTGGATGTTCCATAGGGATTTTTCACCGCAAAATTAATATTAAACACGCGTGACGTACCCATCGGAACCCACTCTGCATTTACAGTCAATGTCTCATCCACAAGAATATTGGTATTTTCCGTGTCAATCGTAACCTCACCAGAACTAATAATCTTATCATCATCACAGTCATCCATTGCGATATTCAATTCGCTCTCAATACCTTTTACACTGGTCTCAATCTCTTCCGGATCAATCTCCTGCTGAATGTTTTCAGTTGCCCTTTTTGTAACTTCCCTGACAATACGGTTTAGTACTCTGACATTTTCAACATATGGAAAATCACTGTTATCCGGGGCAAGTGTATTTGCATTTGAAACATAATAATTTTCCAGACCTGTATACTGCCGGAACACGGTATACCCCATCTCATCCAGTTTTTCTGTATACTCGCTTATACCTTCCGGAATCAATTTCAGCAATTTTGCAGAGCTTATCGGGAAATCTTTTACGCATCCAATTGAAAGGCTTTCCTTTGCCCGCCCAAATAACCCACATATGACTCCAGCCATATTGGTTATCCTTGTAGACATGTCATTTCCTATATAAATTCCATAGGATAAAGAAACACAGATATAAATGCTGCTGATCCCACGCCGTTCCTCTTTCATAGCTATCAGATATTCGTCTAAAGTTTCCTCTTCCCTTTTTTCTCTTCCTTCGACTACAAAAATTACCGGTTTTTTATAGATATTAAGAAATTCCACTGCTTCCTGCTGTAAAGCAGCCCACAATGCCTTTCCAGATGTCCCAACAATGTGTACAAGTTCAAACGAGATATTACTATTTTTTAAACTTTCCACTGCCTGTAGCACACTTTGATTATTCAATACCGGCTCTGTCGTTTCAAAGGAATACGCATCTCCCTCTTTAAATTCAACAGACTCCGAAAATTTAAGTACCAGACCCGTCTTTGACAATTCATATGTACCCGTCATTGGTATCATCTGTTCCATCGAAAAAGTATTTCCTCCATCAATGGAATATCGAAACATACCGTTGTTCAAATCCCCTGTTTCGGTAATCTCTACGATTACCTGATATACATTATTGGGATTTCCTTCCACTGAAATTGAACCTGCGCCATCCCCGGAGTGTGTGATTTTTCCCACTGTTCCCTGAACATTTGCGGTAACCGGAATGGCATAATTCTCTTTCAAACCGTTTTCTGCTGCATCCATACATGCATCTGCAAGAGGTGTATATCCTAATTTTTCTTTAATGACATCTGGTTTCATCGTATTTGTAATCAATAATGGAACTGTGCTTTTCACATTTGATACACCGATTGTTACCTGTACACCGCGTCCCTCCACTGTACTACGTCCAAGATTTCCATCTTCTACGTTGACATTTACTGAACTAAACATGTTTATCATCCTTTCCACTCATTGGAGCGTTTAAACCACTCATTGGAGCGTTTAAAAATGTTTTTTCCGCAGCATCATATTCCTGCTCCGTTACCATTTTTCCACTTCTCCATCCGGAAACTGCTTTTATTCCCTCAAATACTGTATCCGAGGTATTCTTTACTTCCTTCAGTTCCTCAATTGTAATGTATTTTTCATTCTCCACTTTAATCGCCTACCTTTTTAACTGTATAATCATAATTCGCGCTAATTTCTTTCATTGGAACGTCTACATATACGCCACCGGTCAATGTCATATCAAATTCCACTGCCATTTTACTTTTCAATATGGTATCTTCCCCCTGAACCCAATCTACCTCACCGATTTCCATTTCCACCCAGTTTCCATCCACCTCTACTCCTTTTGACATTATTTTTAAAAATTTCGTGAAAATATTTTCTACTTTTTCCTCGTTATACTCACCAATCACCACATGGAGAACCGTAATCCGTTCAAATAGCTTTTTTCTCGTAATCCTTTGCCCTGCTTGGTCTTCATATATTTTTTTTGACTTGGAACGAGAAACCCGCTCTCCTGATCGAAGTACCGCCCCCACATGGACTTCGTTGCAATTTTTTAAACTTTTAAGTGAATCGTGAATTTTTCCATGAACTCCCGCTTCCTGCAACTTTTCCACGATAAAATCTCTTTCCTTTTTCATCAGTTCTCCCTAACAACATCTTCCAAAATCTCTCTGATTTCTTCATCGTCCTTTTCACTAATTCCTAAAAATGGTCTTGCTGGGATGTTCACTCTGACAGACTGCTTACTCACAAATTTATTCCCAATTTTAAACTTTAAATATTTTCCATTTTTTGCCCGGATAGTTCTTTCATCTCCAAACTGATGGGTAGCCGCATAAATTAAATTTGTTCCTATTGCAAGTCCCGTACTATCGGCTTCTGTTTTAATAGATGTTCGGAGATCGGATGTACGGATTAATGTTTTTCCACCTTTTTCTCTTGCCCTGTGAGACTCCTTCCACTTAACTCCTTCCGGCGTCTCCTGTGATTGAAACCGTTCTTCTGTAGACGTTCTAAGTCCCTCTGCTATGGCATTCATAATTCCTGCCTTGTCCACATTTTGAATATTTTTTAGGCGTTCAAGCAATTGATCTGTATCTTCTTCCAGTCTTACTGATATAGAAGACATACTCTCACCAACCTCTCATGCTTTCTCTAGTGAACAGGCGTTTTGCGTTCTTCATGGAAAATCCATTCTTTGCAGCATCCTCTATGCTTTTTTCGGAAACCCCAATGTCTATCTTTCCCTCTGCGACCTTCGTCAAAAAGGTGATTGCTGAATTATATCTTGTCAGATATGTTTTCTCTCTTTCTGACTCATCAATGCCCTTCCTGGATACCAAATTATATAGGGCAATATCTTTCGCAAATTTATTGATGACCTGCGGAGTTTTTACAAATGGCACTTTGTACCGTTTTGCCAAGTATCCATCAATTTCAGCTTCAGCATCGCCAACAGCCTGTTCTGCTAATGGAGTAATTACCTTGATTCTCTCCTGTTCATCTTCGATATAATCATCTCCAATGATGACATTCATCATATCTGCTTTCAACATATCAAGCACTTCACCAACGGTACAATATGCCACCTATCTCACCATCCTATCCCCGAGCAGTTCCATCCGATCCATATGCCATCTGCCAGAAACCATACCCTGCATTAGAACGTCCATCAGCTCCCCAGACAAACTCATCCCTCATGAACACGTTTTCATCATTATTCCTTGTTAAAGCCGTCAGTTCCACTGGTTTTCTCTTCTGGAAGATGAACGGCTTCAGGAATTTATTGGTACATAAGAGAAACCATGCATCCGGTTTGTCTGCAAGTTCAGTCGCAACCAATAATTCCGCTGTATCCTTATATACATTGGTTGTTCCTTCAATCTGGTCTGCTTTGAGGATCAATCTTGCCATTTTCTCATTTGCAGGCGCTACCACAAGAAGATCAGGAACCAGATTGAGACTCTTTCCCTTGTCTCCAGTTACACTCATGATTGCAGTACGTGCTGCCTCATAAGAATCTGTAGAAAGTTTCAAGTGTGACATATTGCTTGTTGGTGTCTTTCCACCTTCTCCTGACGGATGATCTGTTGCGAAGAATGGCTTTCCATCATAGCATTTTTCTGTGAATCCTTTCTTCATTGTCTCAAATACAAGGGTGTCCGGATGTTCTGCGGCTGCTTCTCCCATGTTAGAAAATAATGGAGTATATACTCCGTACTGATCATCCTCAATATCATCTCTCGGAACAGAAACAGTCATCTCAAACTTTTTGTTCTTGATGCTGTATCCGTACGCAGCCATCTTCTGGATTTCCCTTTCTCCAACCCATTCTTTCATCTGTGGCAGCTGACCGAGCCATTTATAGTCGGTCTCTGCCGTTGTACTTGGAACAGTTGTTGCAATTTTCTCATAATTGGTCTTTACTCCGTCAAAGGCTTTATTGTAAGCGGTTGAAAACGTTACATTAAGCCCTCTCAAATTTGCCTGGTTTACAAACATTTCTTTTCCTCCTATAACATTTCTACTGTGACACCATCGTCCTCAACAGCAAGGATCACTCCTGCTTTGCTGGAACCTGCTGCGGTGATGGTTACTGTCTGTGCATCTGATACATAACAATCCTTCAAGATATCTGTGTTCTCGATTGATCCGTCATTGTTCCAGACGAAAGCCCCTCTTCTTACCGGAACCATTTCCTCTCCGTCTGCACCTGCGTTCTCTGTATATCTCATTGCGCATCCTGCCACCTTAATACCTTCGGTTTTTGAAGCCTCCACTGCGTATCCGTCGGAATTAATTGCTACCATACAAGCCTCTGTAATTGTTGTATTTGCTGCTACCGGGATCTGTAATCCCATTACATTAAGTTTTTCATTTCCCGCTCTGTCCATGAATTATGCCTCCCCTTTAAAATATTTTTTAACATCCTCTTCAGAGATACCACAATTCTTCAGGATGGCGGTATCATATTCCATCTGTTCACTCTTTGGTGCGTCTTTTAAATCAAGCCTGCCCTGCGGAACCACAACAGGAGCCTTATCCAAAAAGGACTTAAATCCCTCTTTATCACTAAGAGCATATGCCTTTGCCCATTCCTTCTGTGCAGCTGTGATCTTGCCATCTTTGAGTGCCATCTGAACGAGATCGTCTGCATTTCGCTCCTTTAATTCTCTTTTGAGTTCAAGTATTTCTGCATCAGCTCCTCCTGCCTTCAATGCCATAACAGCAGCTGCTACATCCTCAGTCCTGGCATTCGCCTCCAGACCAAGAAGGGAAAGCACAATCGAATTTGCTACCGGTTCACAACCAGGCTCGCCTTTATCTACATTTTGCCCCATCTTCTCTTCGGGTTTCTGCTGATCCGCTTTTCTTTTGTCCTCAACGGCTTTTCTTACAGCAGAGATTGCTTCCTTCACTTCATCCTCTGTTGCAGTTTCAGGAAGTCCAAGCATAACTGCTAACTCTTTTAAGTCCATTTTTATTTCCTCCTCGTTTTCATTAATATTATTTATATCAATGGAGTTCACCATAGGAAACATTCCATTAATAGCTGGTGTATTGGTCAGGGCAACGGAATGAATTGCCATTGCTTTTCTGTCCTTTTTTCTCACCATTACAACAGGTGATAGGTACTTATACTCTTTGTTTTTTAAATACTCTTCAGCTCTTGGTGTCCACTCAACCTTAGCTATAACAGCATCATCACCTTTATAGATATCTTTGATCCATCCACCGGCAGGAGCCTGAATGTCCTTCAGCGTCTGATGCTCATAATCAATTACTAAATCAAGCTTTCGATCTTTAAACTGCTGTCTTATCAGTTCCACACTCTCATCATCCACTCTGAAATCCCCTTTCTGCGAATGGACGAGACCAAGAGGAAGAATCTTAATTTCTTTTGGCACCCCGACAACACCAACTGTGTTGCCAGAACACACAATAATTTTGTTCATATCATCAACTCCTCTTTATTTGCCTTTCTGATAGCGTTATAACGCGTTATAACGGTGTTTTCTATTCCTTAATGGAAATTCCTACCATAGCAGATACCAATTTGCTCAAAACAGCTTATCCTGTTTTGGCATTATTTTTCTGTTGTCTCTCCCTGAATGCACTCTTCAAATTGGAATCTATTCCTGTCAGATCCGGTTTCCAGCTATCTTTTGCAGGATTATTTGAGAATCCTTTATCTGGAAACTGGTACAGGATTTCTCCTGTGGAATGATCCACATTATAAGGAAGACCCTTGCTGATATGTTCTTTCTCCCTTTCCGCCTGACTTTTTGTCAGACTTACTACTGTACATCTGCACCGGAACCCATTAGGTGGATACCAGATATCCCATATAGGATCATCTGCTGGATATATCCTTCCTTCCATCTGTGCATGTGATTCTCTGACCTCTCCATCTCCTGCTGTGATATATTTCCAAAAGGGTCTCAATTTTTTGGTTGTAGGATTGGTCATGCTTTTATAATGACCTGCATTATAAGCAGTCTGCATGTTGGTTCTGAAGATCACATCTGCATTGAAGGGATTCAATCCTTCGTATCCATTCCTTTCCAGAAAGTCATTCATGGTATCCATAAAGTCCTTCTTTGTCTTCCCCTGTTCACAAGCCTCTGTCAGCTCATCAAGAAATTTCTGAAGCACTTCAAGGCTTGTGTATCCTGATACTGTAAAAGCCTTTCCCTTACACTCATCACTGATTTCTCTATATTCCCCCAATTTCAGCGGTATCTTTTTCTTCAGGAACTCAACAGCCTCCTTGAATATGAAGTCACCTGTGAGTCCATATTCAGCTTTTTTCATTCCATGCTCCTTCCCAACAGTTCTGACAGATAAATAGCCTGATGAAGAATATCTTCAAGTTCTGGTGAATCCATCTGCTCATAGAGCTTTTTGATTTCATTTTTGTCCTTCAGCACTTCCTTGAGCGTTTCCAGATCATCCGTTTTGTCAAGCATATTAAGAATAGGCTTCAGCATTTCATGAAATGCATTTTCTGCCTGTTTCTGCGCTTCAACTGCCATTAAATCAATCTGTTCCTGCTCTGTCTGTCCGATTTCCTCCTTCAGACTCTTCTCATCACCTTCATCTTCTGGCAGATACGGCTCTCTTGTCTCTGTTACAAGTCTTGGGTTGAGAACCTCTTCCCCGTCTTCAGGTTTTGGTATGTTAAATTTTTTATATATATGGTTCTTTGGTATTTCAAGTCCCATATCACAAACCAATGTCTTATAAATTTCTACTGTTTCTTTCTGATCTTCTGCCTCCTGGCAGTCAAAAGTAAAAAATGGAACATCCGCGTCATATCCAAAGTTATACTCTACCAGTGGTCTGATAATGTCTCTCCTGACTGTCACAGCCAATGCCTTTGCATCTCCGACTGTAAGATCATGTCTGACCTCGTTATGGACTTTCCCCTGTGCATAAGATCCTCCCGAATCAGATGATAGTGTCTGTCCCAAAACAGCTTTGCTGATCTGTTCATCGCAGTATCTTGCAAGTTTCTCATAAATTTCAACACTTGTTGTTTTCTGACTTTCAATGAACTCAATTATGGTGGAATCCGGTATAATTCCGGCTGCATCAGTTCCCAGACTGTAAATTGCCTCCATTAAAGCCTTTTTATCATCATCCGAAGCAGCCGCATTGTATTTTCCAAGTCGGAGCGGCATCCCAAACACTTCACAAAATGCCACCCAATCCTTCACATCATAATTTTTAAACAAATACATCCATGAAACAACACGGAGGATTCCTGCCCTGCTCGTATGTCCCGACTTTGCCTTGTACTTATGTACCACAAATTTATTTTCCGGAAGTGACATTCCTGACGGGAACTCTTTTGTGCATATTTTCATTTCATCTGTCTGAAAATCCCAAATTAATTTCTTCGGGTACACATACTCAATATTTTCGATAATATTTGCCAAGTTTGAATCCAGTCCCCATTCAATCTCCATGACACTCACCCCCTTACCAATGGCATCGAGCATGTCAATGAATATGGCATCCAGATTCTCAATTCCCTTCAGCTGCTCATTAATAAACTCCGCAATCTCCTTGTCTCTCTCATCATCACTGAACGGTTGAACTTCCCAGTCAAGTCCAGTGACAGCAAGTTTTCTTGTCTGAAGCTGTGAAAACAGGTGTGTATCCTTCTCTTCCATTTCCTCGAAGAGTTCCATCTGCTCAAATACATCTCCCCCATCCGCAGCTCTAAAGATTCTTGCAAGCCTTCTTGGTGTCAGTCCATTAGATGGATAAGTGGAATATTTATCGTTTACATCTCCAACTGCCAGCATCCCCCTGACTGGTTTTTCAATCCCAGTGTCTACTTCTGGTTTGAACGGCTGTTCTTTCATGCTTTTCTTTTTCTTCTTTGCCAATTCCATTTACCTCCTAATAGGCACCTTTACCAATATGAAACTTTCTTTTAATAACACTCTTATATTTGGTATTTGTGACAATTCCTTTAATGCTTTGTGCAAGCTGTACAGCCATCTGAAGCGCATCAGGTCCATCATCATTCTTTCCCATTGGGAACTCCGTCAGCTGCTTAATCAGTGTTTTGTGCTCCCTATTAAATTTGAGATACTTATTTTTGATAACCGGCTGAAGGGCTTCAATCCTAAGAACCTTGTTTGACAAGCTCTGTATCTCCTCAATTGGAAGATACTCTCCCTGTTCCACTGATCTCTGTGCCATGACATCCTTGAAAAAATACTGGAACTGTACCGTCTCAATTCCAAATTTGTAGAATCCCTTTGAATAATCTCTCTTTAGTCTGCGGTTGATTTCAAACACATCCTCGATTATGATGTCCGGTTTCCGCTTCTCAATTGAAGCATCCACAACATACATGTATCCAGTCCTGGTTGACAATGCAAGATTGATAATGGCACTGGTATCTGATTTCTTGTTCTTTCCCAGTGAGGGGTCATTCGATCCGATGAAGATGTACTCCGAACTCTTCCAGTCCATCAGTTCCGGCTCATACCAGTCGAACCATTCCTCATTGAATGTTGCATTATCAGGATCAATGGGATCATTCTGAAGCTCACTGTTAAAGGAAGCCTCGCCCTCTGTCACTTTCATTTCAATCAGGTCATAATAAGATAATTTGTCTTCCCACAAAACTTCTGTTCCTTCAAGCATTTCCTCTTCATGTGCTTCAAAAAAAGTCTTTGCATCATTTTCATGATTCTCATTCAACAGATTCGTGTATATAGACTCCCATTCATCCCACAAACTTTGATTCTTCGCCCATGAAATAACTGCCCGATATTTCTTTGCATGATATCTTGGATTCCGCAGGACATTGCTAAGAAGAGAATCATAATGAAGAACCGTCCCGATATACATGATATCTGTATAAGTATCTCCTGCCTTTGACACAGCTTTTTCAAACCATGATTTCAGCTTCTTCCTCTGCTCCGGTGTATTTACATTTTCATCATTCTCGATATCATCAAGAACAATGAGATCCGGTCGCCAGTTCCTGTGTTTTCGACCACGGACTTTCTTTCCAGAACCAATAGCCTCCACTTTTATGTCATTTTTAGTGAGAATACCGTTACTTCTCCAAGTTTTCTCACCTTTCAGGCTTCCAAAATCCTCAATCAGATCTGCATTTTCTTCCAGTTCTGTCTTAATTTCATCCAAGAATCCCTCTGCCTGTTCAGAAGAATCGGATAACAGAAGGATATAATGCTTATATCCGTACACTACAGCATGGAGCGAATCCTTAAATGTCAAGTTCGTACTCTTAGCATGTCCTCGTGGTGCAGCTATGACATTTCTGGAACCTTTCATCCTTGATATTTCCTTTGCATATTTCAACGGATTCTTGGATTTCAAAACTCCGCTTTCCCATATAGCATCCAGTTCCTCATGAAAAGCAGGTGACTTTCTCACAAAATAGTGGGATAAATAAGCCCTTCCGAAATATCCCAGATCAAATGCAGCAAGTTCCTTTCGAAGTCCTTTTTCTCCGGAAAGTGTTTCCCCATTCTTAAACCTTTTTAGAAGTTCCTGGCGTTTTTCCTTGTTGTCATCATTCCGGATAACATATTCGCTGAATAGCTGTTTCTGATATGCAGCATGGTCAATGATTTCTCTGTCCGGCTGTTCATCCAGTTCTCTGATCCAATCGTCAAGATCAATCATCTTCCATCATCCTCTCCTTCGCTCTTGTCAGAATGTCCTTCAGTTGTTCCGCTGACTGTGGGTCATTCTTGATGACTTTCATCATTTCTGTTTCCATCTCTTTGAAAGCAATATCCGCTTTCTTTTTCATATCCTGCCTTACTCTGTCCTTATATACTTTTGTTCTGGACAGCGAAGCAATGAGCCGACCTGCTTTATCCAGGGGCATCTCCTGGAACTCTTCCTCTGCGGTTGCCACCTTATTGACCAATCCATTCATAGTCAGCATGATTGCGGCTTCTGTATAATCTGCATCCGGATTGTCCTTTACAACTCTGATGAGCTGTTCGGTCTGTACCTGTGCCTCAAGCAGTCTCTGTGTTGCGGTGTTAGACCGCATTGCATATCTTCCAACACTTGACTTGGATATCTCATAGCCTTCCTGTTTCAGGTACTGACTGATATATTCATAAGTATTGGATGTATCCGCAAGCATCACATCCACTTTCACTCTCAATGCCTCAGGGAGCTCATCGATCTTTGAAGATACTCTTGTCCGTGTCCTCTTTTTTGCCATTAAATATCAACTCCTGCATCTTCAATTGTTCCTTCGGCAAGGTCAACTCCTGCTTTGGTAAGCTTGATAACTGCATCATTTGCATAAGCTGTGTAGGCTGTGACCTTTTCAGCTGTAAACTCGATGTATCCTGCTCCCTGAAGATAGTCCAGATACTTGCTGATGTCTGGCGAAATGATGAGACCAGCCGCCATCATCGAATTAGAAATCTGTCTGGTCAGTGCTGTGTTATTGAATCCTTTTACCAGACATCTGATGATATATCCCCGGATTGCTTTGTTCTGTTTAATTTCTGCCTGTTCCATGTCTGTCAATTTTCCTCACCTCGCTCGCTTATTTTTCTTTTCCCATCAAGAGCAGTCTGTCAAGTTTATTGTCTATCTTACCGATCTTGTCCTCCACTCCGTTCATTGACCGAAAGAAATCCTCACGGAGCACGAAGGTTGTAGCAAAGTCACCCTTGATATCATTGATCTCCTGCTTGATATGCTGGATGTCCTTACCTGTATTTTCTTCCAGTTTGTTGATTCGCTCATTCACCTTTTCATCATTCTTCTGAATCTTCTCCTGAATGTCCCTGTTGCCCTGTTCGATTTTTTCGTTCAGCGAATCTGTTGTATTTTCTAGTGCCTGTTGCAGTGCCTTGTTCCCCTGTTCCACGTCGCTGATCCAACGCTTCATAAAGAATCCAATAACACCAAGTCCTAATGTGATAACAGTTGCCATCACATCCGAGAAGGTAATCATATAATCCATCTGACCACCGCCTTACTTAACTCTGAATAGCCTGTTAAAGAGTTCATTCACATCATCCCATCCGCTCATACTGACTTTCGCCACTACGAACGAAGCCAGGAACGATCCAAAAACCATATACCACTCAATCGGCATTTTCATGAATGCCATCATCGCACACATCACTGGTGTAGTAAGTGCGATTGCCACGATGTAGCACACAAGCTTGGTTGGAAGACTGTCAATTTTCTCAACACACTTCAGTCCTTCTGTGACCAGTGAAGTAAGAATGGCACATACACTGATAAAAATCAGTAAAGCAGTCACCGCTTTTGTCACATTCTCTATCCCGATCATTGCCAATAATTCTGTCATAGACATATCACTCTCCTTGTCAGGGCAACAAAAAGAAGGTCATGACTTTTAAGTCATGACCTGATTATAGAGTGTTATATTCGGAGTGTTTAGGGGAAGCATTATAGGATAATATTTTCCGGGAAATTTCTCAAGAATCCGCATAAAATCGGCATTTTCTGTTGACAACCACGTAAATACGTGGTACTATATACTTGTAAGGAGGTGATACACTTGAGGGATAAAATCAAGGAGATGACGGAGATACTAAAAGAGCTCAACAAGTTGTTCGACCAACTCATCAAGCTCTCTTGGAAGATATCTTCACTTGCCGGTGTGATACTCTTCATCATCTACTCTTTAACAAAGTAGTGGTTGGGGCGAAAGCCCCTTCCCTTACTTAAAAATAACACAATTCCTTCAAGAATACAACATGAAAAAATTGTTAAGAGAGACTACTGGTCTCATCATCCGTATCCTGTTGTTTATGCTCCCGGTCATTCTACTGGCTGCACTTTACCGCACTTTATTTTAGGAGGCACTTATGAACCTTAGAGAAATACGAAAGTCACAAAATCTGTCAGTTCCGGAGCTGTCACGCCTCTCTGGTGTTTCAGTCCGCACTATTGAAGATTTAGAAAAGCGTGGAGACGGAAGAGTCTCCACGCTCATCAAATTAGCGGATGCATTGAATGTATCACTAGACCAGTTATGCCGACAATCTACTTCCCATTAAGCAGATCATCAAGGGTCATCTGACCGACAGGTGGCTCATCCTTCAGGATGTTCCATATCTGCTTAACAGTCAGGTTGTATTTGTCCGCCAGTTCCTTGTCATTTGAACCATTAAACTCTTTCTTGATTCGCCTGTTCCTTGCAGGGCTGACTACGTTCTCAACCTTTGGAAAATATATTTCATCACCTCGTGCGTAATTGCTAAGTTCCACGAACTTCTGAACTCCAACGATTTTCGCAATCTCCTGATAACGTTCCGCTATGTCCTCCATCCTGGTCTCATCAATCAATTCCTTTAACAGTTCATCTTTCATTCAAACCAACCTCTCTATACCTTTTTCGTATATGCCAGTGAAATCCATCCGGCTCCGCTCTTTAACTTGCCCCATCCATTTGATACTTCTATAATGGTATATACATTTTTTTTAGATGCATTCTCGCAAATCTGCCCTTTCACTTTATATTTCGTTCCAGCACCTGCTCTGATATTCAGCACATCACAGGTTGTTTTAACTTTAAATGGAACTCCTGAAGAAACTGCTGATTCATTCGAAGCTGAACTTTTTAAAGTACTTCCACTGGACGTGGAATTTGCTCTTTTTCCATAAGATGAAATAGCACTCTTGAAAGCACTCCACTCTTTATTGCCGGAACGAACATCAGGTTCTCCACATATCTTACCAGTAACATCATAATGACGAAGCACATGTTTTTCATCAATTCCATACTTGTCCATGAGGTAAGCAAACAGCTGAATGGCTGCTTTCTTTGTCTCCTCTGTATAATACCATTGCCCATTCGCATCTTTTTTGACACAAAGTTCAACACCGATTGAATTGGAGTTTCTACATTCCTTATGTTTATAAGTCTTTGCTCCACAATGCCATGCTGTATCATTCTCCTCTACACACTGCCATATCTCACCATTATGACCTACAAAGAAATGGGCAGATGCTCCTCTGTATGTATCATAAAAATATCTGCAATTTGCTTCAGCTCCACCAGTAGCTCCTACAAAATGCTTTACCAGATACTTGATCTGTCCGGCTGATCTGTTCGAATCACTAAAGTTAACCTTCGTAATCATTTTATTAATCTTTGGTTTACTTGCCATTTTCCGTCTCCTCCTCTTCATCTGCTCCTTCAGTCCCATCGAATCCCATCATATCCGGATCAAATGATGCTCTGAATCTTTTCAGTTCTTCCTCAGTCATTTCAGATACTGGTTTCTCAGGCTCCTGAAAACCTGCTTTTGTTGCCTCGCTTGAAAATTTGTCCATGACTGTTTCCTCCTATTCTTTGTCATAATCAATAGTGATGCTTGTTTTTGAATCTACAATCAGACACTTTTTAATAGCTTCTATCGTCTGATCCAGACCGTCCTCCGGAAGAAATGCTTTAATAAGCTCTCCATTTTTAATTTTGTAAATATAGTAAAGCTCCACATCAAAATCCGGAGCAGCATCCTCATTCGGATATCCAAATACACTCACAAGCGTCTGCTTATCCTTCACATAATCACCCTTCAGCTTTTTGATAAGCAGTTTTTTCTGTTTTGCATCAGGCTTTATAGACATTTCATCCAAAAACGATTCAAGAGTGTATTCAAATGTATAGTCACCGGTAAAGATTGCCTTAAGCATCTGTTCCAGTCTGGAATCATATTTATACTTAGTTTCTGTTGTTTCCTTTACCTTTGCCTCCCAGACTCCTTCTGAAAGAAGCTTTCTCAATTTGTCAGGATTTAAAACATCAATCTGCTGACTATCCATGACAGAAACATTTCCATCCGAAGAAAAAAACTTAATAAATTTTACATTACGGTCTTCAATGATTCGAAGACCTCTGCCCTGAAGTTCGGCTTTGACTGCATCCAGTTTACTTTTATATTCCTTCTGGCTCTGATCGAGCTTCACAGCTGTGGTAACCAACTGTGCATTATTCATTTCTGCATATATCCTCATTAGTTATTTTCTCCTTTCATAACTGCAAGAGTTTTCTCTACACACATTCGACAAATTCCCTTGCCTTCAAACTTCTTTACTCCTTCCGTGGTTCCACAGAACACACATCTTGGCGTATATGGTCTGATAATAATATCCCCTCCAGATTGTGATACTTCCATAGGATCTCCGCTCTGAAGACCAATTTCTCTTCTCATTGCTACTGGAATGCTAATTGAACCGTGGCTCGTTATTTTTTTATACGCTATACTCATATAAATCTGATACTCCTTTCTAGGCATCTAAGATGTCCCTGATATAATCATACTGTTCTCCTATTGTATAGGAAGTCCTTTCCTCTGCTTTCAGCTTGTCATGGAACTCCTTGAGTCGAATTGCAAGCTTCAGCGTCTTCGCCACCCCTACTGCCTCAGAAGAAACACGCAGGTGCTGATCCTTACGCAAAAGCATATAAGAGATGGCTGCGTTCAACCATATATCCCACCCATAATACTCCCCATCCTTACCGTTCCATTCCTCCTTGGCTTCCTCGATATACTTCTTCCTGTTCAGCCTTGGCTTGTCCGGTGGAACTAAACCTTTTTTCTGCATATCCTTTTTCACATCAGATCGAATTTTCCGCTCTGATTTGTTCATTTTTTTCTTAGCTGTCACTATTCTCCTCCTCTTCCCTGATAATCTGTTCAGATAAAGTCCGCATAGCTGCAAAATGAATATCAAGCATACTGTCCTTCACATCATCCAGGCTTTTTCCTCTGCGTATTGCTTCCACACCCATAAGCTGCTCCAATGCTCCGCACATGGTGGCAAGTTCTACCATATCAATGTTAGTAGCCTGAAATTCAACCTTCCCACCTTTTAGAACAATCAGAAGTCTGCTCTCCTTTTTCTCCCTGAACATTCTTCACTTTTTCCCTTTCCACCATACTTTTCAATGCTTCAATCAATTTTGAACACTGCTGATAATTCAACCATTCCACACTGGACACCTGAAACATCTTTTTACAAAGTCCATTGACCCTTGCCTTCTTGCTCCATCCAAGTTCCTCTGTCAGCTTATAGACCTTTTTCCGCTGATTTGCCGTGGCAACATTACCTGACCGCCTCTGTCTGTTTCTAGTTCCCCTGGATGAAGAGTCTTTCATATTCTGAAGTACACTGACCATTGTTCCAAGTTCCCTCTTATTCAGTGCCCTGATACTATCTTTTCCCGTGTGGGCAGACACTAAAAGATGCAATTCCTCATCCGTCATTGAAAGTTCCGGAGACTTCGCAAGTCCCCACAACATTTTGATTGTTGGACTAGCCATGAATCATCACTCCTCTCTCCTCTTTGCAAATGGCTTTTCCCATTTCTTTCCCCTGCTGACGCATACAACTGTTCTGAAAAAATACAGGAATCTTTATTTCTTTTTCCTCGGAAATTTTTTCCGGAAGAATTTTCTGACTGATTTTAAACTCGCAGTTCATGTCCACCTTATCCCGCATCATTCCAATAATATCAGCAACAATATTCTCTGTTCCCTCTTCCTCAATCTCCAAAATAATCTGCCTTCTCATGGCTGCTCTCCTCTCTGCTCATGAAGCACTTCCAGTTCCCATGTTCTCTGAGATATCTTGGTTGCATATTCTGAATAGATACCGTTGTTATACAATTCTTCTGCCCTGTCATGTTTCATGTTGTACTTCATCAGTACCAGGTAAAGGTCATCCCCTTCCTCTTCAAACAACTGTGCAAGGTAATCCGTTGCCACCAGTATATTGGAATAAGCATCCGTCAAATCAGTAACCCCGAGCTTTTCCATGCTGTCACGATGCCATTTTGCATTGACCTGCAAGAGTCCTGTATCTCCCGCTTCATTTATCACTTTAGCTTCGCCCGAACTTTCCTGCTCTATCATTGCCATGAGAAGCTCCGGACAGATATTATACTGTTGTCCAATCGTCTCACAATACTTCTGGTATTCCTTAGCAATCCATGTATCCTCTGCATCCACCCGCATTGATTCCGGCTCATACTCAGTATCCGGAGCAATTAACACAATATCTTCTATGGATGCATCTGTTTCAGCACAACACTCATATCTTGCATCCAGTTCTCCTTGTTCACACTCTGTTGATGCAGATGGAATAAGGATGGCTGATACAGTAACAAGTAAAAATATCCGTTTCTTCAATATGTCCACCACCTTTTACAACATCATCATATTGGATGCCTGATTGACAATCTTCATCGTAATCTGTGTTTGCCCATTCTCTTTCAGAATACGGATCACGTTGTTCAATGTTCTATCCAGCAGTCTGAAGCATCCCGTCTGTGCATTCGTTGCTCTGCTGATAAATTCCATCATGGCAGCATCGTCTACATCATAGCCTTCCATATAATCCTTGACTTCCTGCGGTGACAATCCTTTCAGCTTATAATAAAAATCCATGCGGTTCGCAAAACGTGCAAGGTTTCCTTTGATTTCTGCTTCCAGTCTTGGCTCCCCGGCAATTACAATACCAACGTCTGACTGGTCGAAAATTCCTCTGATAATCTCCATCTTCTTCTGTGTGTATTTATTGATAAGTTTATCCGCTTCATCAATAATAAGAAGGTATCCTTCATTTGCATTGAAGAAGTCTCTGATCCGGTTCACACGACTCCATATTGTTCCACCAGATCCCTTTGGCATTCCAATCTGGATCTCAATAGCCTCGACCAGATCCCGGCAAGCCATTGTGTCATCACATTCGATATAGGCAACCCGTGGCATCTTTGCATATTTCTTCAGGGCATGTGTCTTTCCGTATCCTGATTTTGCAACAATGATTCCAAGTGCCATATTCTCCTGACAGGATTTACAGACACCAATCGTCTGTATATAATCTTTTGACTCAAAGTATGCAATCTTTGGTTTGACCCCTGACACTGTTCTGCCAATAGCCTTAACCTCTTCTGTTTTTGATTTGACATGTTCCTCATATTCTTTCACAAACTCTGTGAGTTTCTCTTCCAGTGCTTCCGGATTAGAATTGTACTTTCCATTCAGATACTGACTCACTGCTGATCTTGAGAAATTCATTCTAAGCGCAAGCTCTGCCTTATTCATTTTCAGTTCTTTTAAAATTTCGATTACACGCTCGCGGAGCGTTTTTTCCATTGTATAAGTATTCTGTGCTAAAGCTTCCATAATTCAACCAACCTTCCTTTTTGTCAAAAATATTGATAATTACAATGCTCTTAACGCTTTAAGAGCTTCCTCTGCCTTGCGATTGATGTACTCATTTTCCTCTTCAGGATCATCCTTCCTTGATGTTCCTCTGAATCCATTCTGGTAAGTCTTGTCCGTTGGTATTGCAATGACCTTTCCAGACTGCCTATCAGATTTTCCACTAATCATCAATTCAATTCCGCCTGTGGTCTCATTAAACCCAACATACTGTTCATTGATTTCTGTAAATGGAACATTTGCCTCACGCAACCGTTCTCTGTCCTGCTTGATCTGTCTCTTCTGTCTTCCAAGATGTTCTTTGAGTGCCTTTTGCTCAACTCCGTTCTCTGATGCAAATACCAACAGTTCTTGTGACTGTGCCTCACATACCTGCTTTCCATCCTTAAATACATAAACAGTTGCCATGTCGTGAGGATCATATTTCACATCCACATAGCTGTTGATGTAATCACACAAATCGTCCGATCTGTAGGTATAACCATTCAACTTAATTCCTACATTTCTCACAAAACAACTTTCCGACTTCATCATCAGAATAGTTGCATAACTCTTCGGCGGACATGCTTTGAAATATTTCTCGGAATTTTCGAAGCAGCTCTTCGGTGTCTTGAACCGTTCGCCCTGCTTCTTAAGTGCTCCATTCTCTTTGACTTCATATACTTCATGCAGCCATTGAGTCCATTTTTCAAAAAACTCTTCCATCGAGAGAAGTTCCCCACGCTCCAACATTCCTTTAATATCCTTATCAACCTTTGCAAATGTCTTTGAACCTGTGAGCGTTCCTGTGTAACTTGAAAACCATTTTGTGAACTTATTACATACCGTTCCAAAAAATCTCTCAATCTGTCCTTTTGTCCATGCATAATATGGAAGCGCCCGGTGATAATCTTCAATACCAATCGATTTGTAAAATCCCTTTGTGGTATCATCAAATTCCATTCTCTGTCTGTCATTTCTCGCATAACCAGTCATATTCCTGGCTGTGTAATCTTTGCCATTATCTATGTAGATATACTGTGGAACACTTCCCGCATCTTTGTATAGAAGCTTCAGGAGCGATTGTTTTAAAATGTCACTATTGGCATCCTTACACATAACATCTCCAATAATCCTTCTACTCTTAATATCTACCCATGCCACCAGATGAGGTTTAATTGCTGTCACTTTTCCGTTTGGATGTGTGTAGGCAACCCAGCAATCGAAAGTATGTTCATCGCCCATAACAACCTGCATGACCTGAAGATCTTTTGTATTACGTTCTCCTTTGACCATGACTTTGTTTTTGTATTCACGCTCACCCCGGCTTGCAAGATACCAGGCATTTCTCATTCCTTCATCATTCATCAAATGACTAATATAGCGAGCAACAGACTGATAAGATGGTATTTTCTCCCAATTATTGATATTTGCTATTGCCTGAAGCTTTTCATAAAGCATTTCTCTTGTGCCCTGATTTTGGGCAAATTCCTTATTGAACCAAATATTTTTTATTACCTGCTTCACTTCCGGAGTAAAACTTGGAAATGTTCCCGCTTCTTTCGGTTTCCGGCATAAGCAGAGCACCTTGAAGAAATCATAATTACCACCATCCTGCTTGTGCATTTTATCCGCCCATGCTGATGCTTCCTGATATGCTTTTGTATATCTGTATAGAGTTCTTTTCCCTTTTCCAAGTCTTTCCTGTGCAAATGTCTCAGCGAATTCAGTCCTGCCCATTTCGTCATACTCAAGAAACTCCCTGACAATATTTCCAAGCTCCATCGCCTTATACCAGTCTTCTTTTCGATTTTCAATGTACCAGTCAATATCTTCCTCAACGTACCACGGAGTTTCCCCCGCCTGATCTGCTTCCTGAACCGGAGCTTCCGCAACCGCTTTCAGCTTTTCCCTCTCCTTCCAGGCTGTTCTTGCCTTCTTAGATAAGGATGAAATTGCAACCATTATCATTTCTTTTCCACCAGTTTCCCTCTGTTCTTTATCAATAAGAAACTTCTCCGGATTTCGGTGAACCCTTCTCTGCATGGTTGCATAAGTTGTACCTTCCAGTTCTGCAGCCTCGTTGAGTGTCACATATGCATCCGCCATTATTCCACTCCTCTCATGCTGCTATATTTAATATTTCTCTAATCTTCTCAATGTACTTCTCGCCGCTTCGATCTCCATGAAGAATTTTATTCAGATACTGTGGCGTGGTACCAAGCGCATCCGCCAACTGTGCAGCCGTCATGTTATTATCAATCAGTTTCTTCTTGATCTGCTTTCCAAGCTTTGAGTAGTTTCTATTTCCTGACGCTTTCATGCCATCACCTACCTGTGTTATAATTTCCATATACTAATTTAGAAAGGTGGTCTGTATATGGACAGAATTATTGAAGAGCTTATTGTTAATGAACAACGTAATCATGAGCTGTACTCTGTTGCACTCGCCCAATATTTGGCTATGAAAGGTATCATTGATCTGGATGAATTTTCAAAATATCTTGATGCATATTCTCACGAGTACATAAAAAGGTGTTATCCTGAACTGTTTTCATAGCATTTAGATGAATATTTAAACATCTATGGTTAATTTCATTCATTTTTTTTGCACGCTCAACATGTGCATCCATTGCGGTCTTCGTTCCACCGGAGACCTTCTCTTCCTTATTTTCCATACAACCAACCTTTCAATTTATACTTTATGGAGTTTTCTTGTTCTTAGCTTAGTGCCATACATTTCCCGTTTCTTCAGGTCTGATCTTGCGATCACTTCCATCATCTCTTGGGTATTTTTTACTACCAGATACTTTTCAGGATCAAGTCCGTGGGACTTCATTATATTTTTTTGATTCCGTGTCGGGAGCTTTCCATTTTTCATCGATATTTCACCTCCGCACATTCAATCATCTGTTCCAGTATGTCAGTTTCCCTTTGGAGTTCACTTTCTTTCTCCTGAAGTTCCATACTCTTTTCTCTGACATTTTCTAATTCATTGTCAATTCTTTCCTTCAGACAAACCAATGCTTCCATGCTGTTGTCTGTAATAATCAACTTTTATCGCCTCCCTGTTCATTACTGCACCAGTAATTTTTATGAATACCGGATGCACACATGTGTGGAACTTTCATTTGTCGCATCCCTGTGTATGTGTTACAATGCTACTAGGTTTTTTAGATAAAAGCCTGAAAGGGGGTGATTCCTGTGGTTACTTCCTTTGATAACTTCAATATTAGATGGAAACAAATTTCCTCTAAAATCGAAGTGGATTGTGTTACTTCCGAATTTGAATGTTCCCTACCAAAGAATTATTCTGATTCTCGTAAGTACCACATGACTAAAGTGGTTTCGCCACAAAAGGAATCAATTTCCTATTGCATCATCTGATGATGTTGCAGCCATTGGAGGGGCTTTGCTCCTCTAATGGATTTTCAAGCTTTCGATTTGATTTTCCCCTATCGAACGATAGTTTTTGATTGAGAAAATCACTGGGATATGTTATTTTTGGATTGGTTTATTTTTAACCCTAAAACAAGTATATCTCCTTTATCGGAGAATGTCAACATATTTTCTCCTATAAAGGTGATTTTGTGCTTGAATTAGGAGAATGGAGGTATTCATGGAATTGGATATTCAATCAATAGGAAAGAGAATAAAAAAACGTAGAAAAGAATTGCACCTTACACAAACCGAAATAAAGGAAAAAACAGGTATTTCATCTGGAAATATGAGTGATATAGAACGAGGAAACCGATTGCCCGCTGCCACAACATTGGCACAGTTATCTGAAATATTGGATTGTTCTATAGACTGGATACTAACAGGAAAATCTCCCGTATCGGAGAATTTAATTTCCCCTGATATAGGAGAAAAAGACCAAAAACTTTTAAGTCTCTTTCATGAAATCTCTGAAGAAGATCAGGAAGAGCTACTAATGATTGCACAGCTGAAATATAATCGCACACAGAAATCAAAAGAAGCGGAAACAACATCATCACTTTCCAGATCCGGAAATGACATAGATGAAATCGCTTAATTTTTTTTATTTTTTATGGGTTATTTATAACCCATAAATCTAGATATTTTTGTCTTATTGGTTTTTAGGGAATCATTTTCCTTAAATATGCAAGAAATCCGCTAAAATAGGTCAATCAGACATACTCATTAGTAATGTGCAATTTTGTCTTATTGATTAAATCCGTTTTTTCTCTTGAATTAGCGGAACCAGTAACGCTCTGTAACGGCTTTTTTTGAATACGTTTTTACTTGTAACGCCCATTTTTCAAGCCTTTCCGAGAATCATTTCAAAATATACAGTAAAAATTTGTAACGCAGTAACGCCACGTTATAACGCTTAAACTATTTACACCATCACTTACACTTGATATAATCATCTTACAACCAACCAATCAAATATTTTAAAAAGGACAATCGCTCACAAATGGCTAAAAACCAATGCTTCCAGGCGGTTGTCCTTTTTATTTTCCACAGAACTGTGGATAACTCCATAAAAAAAGACATGACACTCGATTTTCTCAAAATCGTTGTCACATCTTCTCATTTTTTCTTTTATAAATTCGTTGAATCCCTTGAAGAATCGGGGTTTCCCGCAATATCTCACGTTGACTCCACTAATCTTGGTCTGGATGTCTTATTGTGTCAGATATTCTAATAAGTTACATTTTCTTCACTATCAAAACTTTAAGATCATGTTTTTTTATCAGAATGTATTCTATTTTCCACAACGTATCCTGTATAATAATCTTCACTGCTTCTTTATTCAGTCCTGTAATTACCCAGTACCAGTTCCCTTCTCTGCATTCTAAATGCTGTGCATATGGATGAAGGCTTGAAATATGCAGATAATCTGCATATTCCTCTGGCAGCAATTCCATAAGTGCCCCATGAAACAATGATGACATCTGATATGTCAGTTCTTTTTCACATTTTAACTTTAATTCTAATTTTGCTAACATTCCCCTTCTCCATCTGTTATTTTATGCCTTTATATTTTATTTACTTACTATTGTAACATGCATCTTCCAAATTTTCATATATTAACGTAAAATATTTATTTTTCTATTTCATAATCTGACATAAATAACCAAAAGGCAAGAGATCTCTCCCTTGCCTTTTCATAAGCCAGCCACCCTACAACTCTTCCGTCTTATACGTGACATATCCCTCATAATAATAACTATGGTCAATACCTTTCATATAAATTTCCCGGTCATTGATCTGATCGGTAAGTGCTGCATTTAAAATATATTTAATTTCAATATCTTTGATCGGACTGCGTTCCATCGCCATCAGATAGTCTTCTTTTTCTATCTTACTCCAGTCTACTACCTGTCCGATCTGTTTTTTTAACATCATATCCAGCCAGATGCGCATGCTTCTTCCATTTCCTTCACGGAACGGATGCACAATGTTCATTTCCACATATTTTTCAACAATCTCATCAAATGTGTTCTGTGGCATTTTGTCTACATTTTTAATTGCTGTTTCAAGATACATAAGCGGTGCAAATCTGAAATTACCTTTTGATAAATTTACGGTTCGGATTTTTCCTGCAAAGTCATAGATATCATCAAATAAATATTTATGAATCTCACATAACGTTTGAAACTTTCCCGCCTCAAGTTTCTCGAGCATACCATTTTCAAACAGTTCTACTGCCTTCTTTTTACTGATACGTTCCTCTTCACGCGCGAGTTCTGCGGAACTTTTAATTCCAAGCTTATTTTCCAGCGCCATACAACATGTCCTCCATATTGGGATGTTCTCCCTTTAATCCTCCTCGATCACATGCATCTCCAGAAAATCAAAATCCACATGCTCAATAAAACAATCCTGCGTAAAACGTGTCTTTGCATGCCTCTTAAACTCTTCCACATTCGCATCTAACCAGATCGGTTTTCCAAGGTCAAATGCATAACATACCTCATCTAACGCCTTGAAAATTTTGTGCGTTCTCGTATCATCTGACTCATCTGTCACTGTCATGTCTTTGATCAGGTGCGTACCCTTCATCATTTTAAACCAGATTCTCATGAATTGTTATCTCTCCATTTTTATTATTGATCAGTGTCTTCTCTGCCGTCCCGTCTCATACATCAGAAGTGATGCGGAGATTGCCGCATTCAACGACTCCACCTGTCCCTGCATTGGAATCTTAATATAAGTATCTGCTAAATCTGCGATCTCATCCGACAATCCGTTTCCCTCATTTCCGATGAGAAACGCCGTCTTTTTCTTATAGTCCGGCTCATCATAGGAAAGTGTGCCCTTAAGGTGTGCCGCATAGACATTGACCTGCTGCTCTTTGAGTGATGAAATCGTCCCCGCAAGATCTTTCGTGATGAAAAAAGGAACCCGGTAAATGCTTCCCATCGTGGAACGGATGGTTTTCGGATTAAACAGATCCACTGTTGTCTGGTTCATGATCACACCTGTGATACCTGCGCCCTCACCGGTTCTTACCATCGTGCCGAGATTTCCCGGATCCTGGATGCTCTCTAAGATCAGAAGATGCGTCTGTTCCCCTTTGATCAGTTCCTCTAATGCATACTCCGGTTTCTTTATCACACAGAGAATTCCCTGCGGTGTCTGTGTGTCGGAAACACTTTTAAACACATTGTCAGAGACGATCTCATAGCCGGTTTCATTCAAACGCTCCAGTACTTTTCTGTTCAGTTTTTCTTCCCCATGTTTTGGCGTGCAGGATTCCATGCAATCCTGCATATTGCCCTGCGTACATGTTCCATAAAAACTCTCGGAAACATAAACCTGTTTCACCCACTCCACCGGGGCCTCTAAAAACATTTTTCTTCCCTCTGCCACAAAAACACCCTGTTCATTTCTGGCTTTTGCTTTTTTCATGAGCAGTGTCAAATTTTTCATCTGCTGGTTTGATGTACTTGTAATCATAATTTCCCTCACTAAAAAATCCGTTATACCTGTCGCTAAGTATAACGGATTTCTCTCTAAAATGCAAAAATATATGATTCTATGTAAAATCAGATTACAGAGAAAGGTTCTTGCTGATCTCGTACTGATATTCCGGAATCTCTTTTTTCATTGCAAGTGCCTCGTCGATATCATAATCAACGAAATCACCATGACGGTATCCAACTACACGGTTTGTCTTTCCTTCGCAGAGTAAGTCTACTGCTAAGGCACCCATGGTAGACGCATATACACGATCTTTACATGTCGGGCTTCCACCACGCTGCATGTGACCTAAGATGGTTGCACGTGTCTCGATACCGGTTGCAGCTTCGATTCTCTTTGCCATACTGGAAGAATGTCCGATTCCCTCAGCATTTACGATGATATGATGCTGTTTACCGCGTTTACGGTTCTCGATGATGTGGTTGACTAATTTCTGCTCGTCATAGTCATATTTTTCCGGAAGTAAAATATCCTCAGCACCGTTTGCAATACCGCACCATAATGCGATATAACCAGCGCCACGTCCCATAACCTCGATGATACTGCAACGCTCATGGGAGGTTGATGTATCACGAACTTTGTCGATTGCTTCCATTGCTGTATTTACTGCTGTATCAAATCCAATCGTGTACTCGGTACATGCAATATCAAGGTCGATGGTTCCCGGAAGACCAATGGTATTGATTCCAAGTCCCGCAAGCTTCTGAGCTCCCTTGAAAGAACCGTCACCACCGATAACAATGATTCCGTCGATGCCATGTTTCTTACAGATCTCTGCACCACGCTGCTGTCCTTCTGCTGTTGTAAACTCCATACAGCGTGCTGTCTGTAAGATCGTACCACCGCGCTGGATGATATCGGAAACATCTTTTGCTTCCATATCAATGATCTCTTCCTGAAGAAGTCCTGCGTAACCTCGCTTAATTCCTTTTACCTTTTTTCCCTTTGCAATTGCTTCCCTTACAACTGCACGAATGGCTGCGTTCATTCCCGGCGCATCGCCACCACTTGTCAGCACACCGATTGTATTAATCTCTTTTGCCATTTATCGTTCCCTCCTAAAATAATATACCCATTTTTCTAATCTTTATTATTCTAATCTCTTTATTATTTCTTTTCAATGCTCTTTTCAACAATTTTTACATTTTTTTCGCCCAAAAATTCCGTCAAGTTACCAACAAGCTCCGGATTGATATGAACATTGTAATTTTGGCCTAATCTTTTCATGGCACGCAGCGAGGCAATATAGATCACAATCTCATCATTTCCGTCCGAACCATAGAGCCGGGAATACAGTTCTTTTTCCTTTTCTTCATATGATTCTTTTGTCGCAAACTGAAGCCACAGCTCCCGTTTGGTGTCGTCAAAGGAATAGATTTTTTCACAGATCAGTTTTCCGTTTTTATCTTCCTCGACATTGGCATGTCCGGCGACAAAGACTTTTTCATCCTCGTTCAAATAACGGCTGTATTTCTCGTAATCGCGCGGAAAAATAATAACTTCCACCGTTCCAAACAGATCCTCGACCGTGATGAATGCCATCGCTTTGTTCTGCTTGGTGTATTTGATGGTCTTTTCAGTGATGATGCCCCCAATGACAACACTCTGGTTATCTTTGATCTTTACGGCATTCGTTTCTTCATCCAGCATAAAATCTGCTGTCACGGCGCTGATATTTTTGCGCCATTTTTCCTCATATTCCTCCAACGGATGTCCGCTTAAATAAATGCCAAGAACCTCCTTCTCAAAACCAAGTTTGATCTCCTTGGTGTACTCCTCCACATTCGGGAAACGGACTTCATACGCCTTTTTTTCTTCCTCTGAGACAAGGTCAAACAAAGACATCTGCCCTGCAAGTGAATTTTTCTTTTCCTGGTTCAGGTTGTCGATCAGCGTATTATATACTAAGAGCATCTGCTGTCTGTTGCCGTCTAATCCATCGCAGGCTCCAGCTTTGATCAGGTTTTCGACCGCACGCTTATTGACCTCACGCCCCGCCACACGGCTTAAAAAATCAGAGAGCGTGGTATATTTTCCGTTCGCTTCTCTTTCAGCTAAAATGATATCAATAACCTGTCTGCCGATGCTCTTGATTGCGTACATGCCGTAGCGGATCCCATCTTTTGTTGCCAAAAAGCGTCCTTCTCCCTCATTGATGTCCGGAGAAAGTACCTTAATTCCCATCTGGCGGCAGGAATAAATGTACTCTGCAACTTTTCTTGTATTGTCGATCACAGACGTCATGAGCGCCGCCATAAATTCAACCGGATAATAATATTTTAAATACGCCGTCTGATAAGCAACCACCGCATAAGCTGCCGCGTGGGATTTGTTAAATGCATATTTGGCAAAATCGACCATGGAATCGTAGATCTGGTTTGCCGCCTGCTCGCTGATTCCGTTTGCGATACAGCCTTTGATGCCCTGCTCTTCATTGCCATAGACAAAGTTCTGACGCTCCGCGTCGATGACGTACTGTTTCTTTTTACTCATGGCGCGGCGGATGTTATCAGCCTGTCCCATTGTATAACCGGCGAGGTTCTGCACGATCTGCATAACCTGTTCCTGATAGACGATACAGCCATAGGTCGGCTCTAAGATCGGCTCTAATTCCTTGCAGACATAGGTTACACTCTCCGGTTCATTTTTTCCCTTGATATATTTCGGGATAAAATCCATCGGTCCCGGACGGTAAAGGGAAATACCGGCGATAACATCCTCTAAACTCTGCGGTTTTAACTCCTTCATGAAGTTTTTCATGCCCGCACTTTCTAACTGGAATACACCGTCGCATCTTCCGGTTCCGATCGAATCTAATACTTTTTTATCGTTATAATCAATGTTATCCACATCAATTTTTATTCCATGATTTTTTTCCACAAGTTTGACCGCATCACTGATGACAGTTAAAGTACGGAGTCCAAGGAAATCCATTTTTAACAGTCCGAGTTCCTCGATCGTGGTCATGACAAACTGTGTTGTGATCGTACCGTCAGAACTTCGCGACAACGGCACATATTCGTCCATCGCCTTCTGGGAGATTACGACTCCGGCGGCATGCATGGATGTATGGCGCGGCAGACCTTCTAGTCTTTTCGCCATGTCGATCAGTCTTTTTACCGTCTCATCCGACTCATACATGGAACGCAGTTCCGGGTTCATTATGAGTGCTTTGTCGATCGTGATATTGAGCTCGTTTGGAATATTTTTTGCAATCATATCACAGAAATTATACGGCAGATCCATGACACGTCCGACATCACGGATGACACCGCGCGCCGCTAACGTACCGAAGGTAACGATCTGCGTTACACAGTCTTTTCCGTATTTTTCAATAACGTAATCAATGACTTCACTTCGTCTCTCATAGCAGAAGTCAATATCGATATCCGGCATGGTCACACGTTCCGGATTTAAGAACCGCTCAAACAGCAGGTTATAACGGATCGGATCAATATTGGTGATTCCTGTTGTATAGGAAACAAGACTTCCCGCAGCACTTCCCCTTCCCGGGCCAACCGGAATGCCGTGTGTTCTCGCATAGTTGATAAAATCCCATACGATCAGGAAATAATCGACGTACCCCATCTTCTGGATGACAGAAAGCTCATAGTCAAGCTTCGGCAAAAGCTCGTCATGCTTGTCCGGGTAACGTCTTACCAGCCCCTCATGACAGAGTTTGTTCAGGTAAGTCCACGAATCATACCCCTCCGGCACGTCAAAATGCGGCAGCTTGGTCACTCCAAATTCGATCTCCACATTGCAGCGGTCCGCGATCTTCTGTGTGTTTTCAATCGCCTGTACCGCATACGGAAACAGTGTGCGCATCTCCTCCTCAGATTTCACAAAATACTGCCCGCCCTCATAACGCATACGGTTTTCATCGGACAGTTTTTTTCCGGTCTGTAAACAAAGCAAAATATCATGCGGCTCGGCATCCTCGGCATAAGTATAATGCACGTCGTTCGTCGCCACCAGTTCAATACCTGTCTCCTGGCTCATCCGCATCAGTCCTGCATTGACTGTCTTTTGTTCCGGTATTCCATGATCCTGCAGTTCTAAAAAGAAGTTGCCTTTTCCAAAACATTTTTCATATTTGTATGCAGTCTCTTTTGCTTCCTCATAAAGTCCACGTACCAGATAGCGCTGCACCTCACCGGCAAGACAGGCACTTAAGGCAATGATTCCCTCATGATAAGTTTCTAAAACTTCCATATCCACACGTGGTTTGTAGTAATATCCTTCCACAAAACCTTTGGAAACAATCTTCATCAGGTTCTGGTAACCTTTGTTATTCTCTGCTAAAAGTACCAGATGATAATAACGGTCATCTCCATGGGAAAGCTCCCTGTCAAATCTCGATCCAGGTGCTACATATACCTCACAGCCTAAGATCGGCTTGATTCCGGCTGCCCTTGCTGCCTTATAAAAATCAATCACGCCGTACATCACACCATGATCTGTGATGGCGGCGCTGTTCATCCCGAGTTCTTTGACTCTTGAAACATATTCTTTTATCTTATTTGAACCGTCCAAAAGGCTGTACTCTGTATGGACGTGCAGATGCGTAAATGACATGCTTTGTTTTCCTCCGCATTCTATTATATCGTCTCCCTGATAAATATTCAATTTTTTTCGCACATCTCATACAATCTCATACAATTTTCTGTTACTGTTCACTCGTACCTCGTTCCAGTAACGGATTTTGCCGATGCTTCGCATTCCAAATCGGCAAAATCTGCTGCCACCACTGTATCATACGGCATTTTCAGTTCAGAAAATGCCTGCCTGTGAACAGTAACAATTTTCTCTCTTTGTCTATCTGACTGCCGTGTCTGCCTATGCACCCTCTGCCGGCACTTTGCTTACGGTATCATCTCCCTGTACCAGAACCAGCGCAGAGATACCTTCGACAGTAACAGAACCTTCCGCCGTTCCAAGAGATCTGCATCCTGCCTTTTTACCATTGACACAGATATCCCATGTCCCGGCAGGTAAGTTTACTGTGACTGCATCAGGATTTCCATTATAGATGATTACAATATTCTGTGCCGTTTCTCCCTGTACCTCACCCTGAATGGTATATGCTACGACATTTGCATCAAGTCCAGTCATAAAGGTAAGATTATTCTGAATTGCAGCGGCTGTTGTCATGCGCAGTGCACTGTGTGCCTTACGGAATGCGATCAGACCTTTATAATATTCATAAACATCCATTACGTTACCTTTATTATCCCACTTAATGCTGTTCGTTGCATCAGGGGAAGAATAGCTGTTCTCATCAAATCCAGTCTCAGACTTCTCATTTGGCTTAGAGCGAAGCATCTCTTCACCAGCCTGCATAAATGGTACACCCTGCGAGGTAAAAAGAACCGCGCTTCCCAGCTTATTCATCTTCACTCTGTCAGCCTCACTGTCATCTGCATTGGAAATGGCAAGCTTATCCCAGAATGTCAGATTATCATGACAGGATATATAATTAATACTCTGTCCCGGCTGTCCCGACCAGTTCGTACACTTATCACCAGCCTTTGTGAGCGTAACCTGCGAATGCGGGGTTGCTGCTACAACACTGAATTTAATGTTTTCTTCCATATTATCTTTGCCGCTTACAAAACCTTTGTCCAGAAAATCAAATACACTGCCTTTGATTCCATCACGGATATCATCACTGAAAGCACCCACACGATCCAGCCGGTAAATATTGTTCTTCGTTGCCTGCTGTGCTGCCGGCAATGCAGATTCTCCTCCAGTCCATCCTTCACCATATACCATAATGTCAGGATTCACCTGATCCAGTGCTTTTCTGACAGCCTTCATGGTATCCAGATCATGTACGCCCATCAAGTCAAAACGGAAACCATCTATATGATATTCCGTTGCCCAGTATACAACAGAATCTACGATATACTTGCGCATCATGGCACGCTCCGAGGCTGTTTCATTACCACAGCCTGAACCATCTGAATAATGATTGCCATTCTTTCTGTAGTAATAATCTGGCACTGTCTTCTGAAACCATGAATCTGCCAGATGATAAGTATGATTATATACAACATCCATATTCACGCGGATTCCATTTTCATGAAGTGTCTTAATCATCTGCTTCATTTCATTGACACGTACTTCCCCATGATATGGATCTGTACTGTAAGAACCTTCCGGCACATTATAGTTCTTAGGATCATAGCCCCAGTTGAACTGCGCTGTGTCGGGTTTTGTTTCGTCTACCGTAGCATAATCAAAGCTCGGCAGAATCTGTACGTGAGTCACTCCAAGATCCAGAATATGATCAAGTCCTGTAGCCAGCCCTTCCCTGTTCTTTGTTCCGCGCTCTGTCAGTCCAAGAAACTTACCTGCATTCCGAATCCCGGAAGAAGCATCGGAAGACAGATCACGAATATGTACTTCATAAATCACTGCATCTGTAGCATTATTAAATGCCGGTCTGACATCTGCATCAAATCCATCCGGATCGGCAGCTTGCAGATCAAGGATCTCACCTCTGTTGCCATTTACGCCTGCACTTCTTGCATATAAATCAACAACTTCATTTACTTTATTACCGATCTGTACTGAATAAGTATAATATACACCATTCAGGTCTCCTGTCTTTTCACACACCCAGGTTCCTTTGACATCTGCTGTCATTGGAATTGTTTCTATCAAATTGTCACCATCGCCCTGCTCATATAGGTTAAGCGATACTTTCCCGGCAGCAGGTGTCCATATACGAAATGTTGTCTTTTCTTTTGTATATACAGCCCCCAGATCGTTACCGTCATATACCAATTCATCATTAAAATAAGTAGAACCAATCTTTCTTTTCATCGATACCATACATCCTTAATGGCCCTGTCTGTTCAAAGAATCATCCTGTTACCCGCCTAGTATACCTCTCCCTTTTCAGTTCGTCCAGTTAATTTTTTCGTTTTTTTTCGTAAATTATCCTATTTTGTCAGGTATACTACCGCTTCATACGGACGGATTTTTTCTGAAATATCTTTATAGTTTCCTATCAGAATTCCCCGGTTTTCTTTTACCATATCCGCAATAGAAGCCGGAACATCCAGTTCTTTTTCCGTGAAATTGCAGATTACCAGTATTTTTTTATTCTCGGATGATCTTGTATAAATGTAAAGATTTTCATCTGCATCTTCAAGTCCGTCGAACGTTCCATAAACGATCACTTCTTCCTCTTTGCGCAGTTCTATGAGTTTCCTGTAGTAATTGTATATGGAATCCGGATCTTCCACCTGAGCAGCCGCATTGATCGTTTTATAATTCGGATTCACGGCAAACCATGGCGTTCCCGTGGTAAATCCTGCATTTTCTGAATCATCCCACTGCATAGGTGTCCTTGCATTATCCCGTCCTTTCTTACTGATAATGTCCATCATCTGATCATGCGTATATACTTTTGTATCGGTAACAAGATCTATATAAATATTTTTTTCCTCTATATCGTCACATTCAGACACATCCGAAAAATGCATATTGGTCATTCCAAGTTCTTCCCCCTGATATACATACGGTGTTCCCTGCATCATGTGAAGACAGGTTGCAAGCATCTTTGCTGAAAGCTCCCTGTATTCCCCGGAATCATTTCCCCATCTCGAAACAACCCTTGGCTGGTCATGATTGTTCCAGTACAGACTGTTCCATGCTACTTCCTCTAACCCTTTCTGCCAGCGGTTTAAAACTTCTTTGAGATCCGGAAGATAAAGTTTCTTATCTGTCCACTTTCCATGTTCATCCGAATCCACATCCATATGCTCAAACTGGAATACCATGCTTAACTCTTTTCCATCGCTTCGCGCATATTTTTTTGCCTCTTCGAGCGTAACGCATGATGTTTCACCCACTGTCAGAAGGTTATACCTGCTTAATACTTTTTGGTTCATCTCCTGAAGATATTCATGTTCATGAGGTCCATTGGCTGTGACTGCACCACAAAAAGAATATTTTTCCCCTTCTTTTACCGGACCATCTTTGTATTCTTCCGGCTTGCTGATCAGACTGATCACATCCATCCGGAATCCGTCAATGCCTTTTTCACACCACCATGTCATCATATCAAAAACTTCTTTTCTTACCACAGGATTATCCCAGTTAAGATCAGGCTGTTCCGGCACAAACTGATGCAGATAATACTGTCCGGTTGTCTCATCAAACTGCCATGCAGATCCACTGAAATATGATCCCCAGTTTGTCGGTTCATGACCATCTACCGGATCTTTCCAGATATAATAATCGCGGTATTTATTATCTTTTGATTTTCTGCTTTCCAGAAACCATTTATGCTGGTCAGATGTATGGTTAACAACCAGATCCATTACCAGTTTCATTCCTCTTTGATGAATTTCTTTTAATAATTCATCAAAATCTTCCATTGTCCCGAACTCATCCATTATATCCTGATAATCGCTGATATCATATCCGTTATCTTTATTTGGAGATTTATAGATCGGGGATACCCAGATAACTGTGATACCGAGATTCTTTATATAGTCTAATTTTTTTATGATCCCCTGAAGGTCTCCGATTCCATCTCCGTTACTATCCATAAAACTCCTTGGATAAATCTGATAAACAACTGCTTCTTTCCACCATGCTTTCTGCATCTTTTTTCTCCTTATAAATCAGCGGTCATGATCTCAATGACTGCCAGTCTGATCTCTTTTTTTAAATTCGTCGTCTCAAGCTCGCCTAAGATATCTGCCAGATTTTTTCCACTACTTAAAAGCCGGTATGCAGACTCTTTTGCAAGATTACTGTCCTGTGCCTGATTCAGCAGATCATACACACGCTCCAGTGTATGGTTGTCATTTAATGTCAGTTTCTGTTCAAAAACAATTTCCACTTTTTCATCCACTGACACTTTCGGAATGTGGATTCTGATACATCCCTTCTTCCACTGATATTCATACGTTATTTTGATTTCTTTTCCACTTATGTATACTTTAGGCACTGCCTCTTTCACTCCGCACAGTTCCACTGTATAATCCCGGAATTCCGGGATCAGATCTGTCTGTCCGGCCGCCCCTTCGATTGTGAACGCCCCTCTTTCCCAGTCAAAATGCATGGATGTAAAGCAACAGCTCCTGCCATCTTTATAATCCTCGGTTTCACCGTCATCCTCATAATGTGTATAATTGCCATCCGCTCCGCCATAGACTCTTATGATAAGTTCTTCCGGATTTTTCAGAAAATCTTTTCCGAACAGTTCTTTCTGCATCGGAATGATGCCTCCTGCTTTTACAAGCACCGGAATACTGTTAATGCCGCGGAACATCCACATTACTTTCTCACCTTTATAGATCAATCCGGTAAAGAAATCGTGGTAACAGCCTTCCGGTATCCACGCTTTTACTTTTCCCTGATTTAAACTCGCTATCTGGTCACTTGTAATCGGTGCAACAATCATATCTGTTCCAAAAAGATACTGGTTGTTGCTTACTCCCTCAACAAAAGAATGATCCTGAACCGGATATGCCTGTTCCTTTTCCGGATAATCGTAATACATTGGTGCAATGACCGGGCGGTATTCTTTGTATGCCAGATAGTTCATGGTGTAAATATAAGGCAGTAACTGATGCCTTAAGCGCAGGGCTTCTCCCATCGCATGTTCTACTTCCGGTCTGAAATTCCATGGTTCTTTTCCACTGAACGACATTTTAGTACTGTGCAGCCTGTTGATTGGGGAAAATGTCCCTAACTCATACCAGCGTGCCTCCATAACATCTGACCGGATTCCAAGCATATGTCCGCCTATATCATGACTCCACCATCCATATCCGATATTTGATGCCGTTGCTGTAAAATAAGGCTGGAAATCAAGAGACTCCCACGTTACAACCGTATCCCCGGAAAAACCTACCGGATATCTGTGAGAACCAGGACCTGCATAACGTGAAAATGTCATTTTTCTTTTTCCATCCCGTCCACTGTCAAGATAATGGTAATGATTCAGCATCCAAAGCGGATCTAACTCTTTCACTGCCGTATGTCCACCCTGCTGCCAGTCCAGCCACCAGAAATCAACTCCCTCTTCCTCAAGCGGATGATGTACGATCTCAAAATAATTTTCCAGAAACTCCGGATCTGTAATATCGAATTCAACCGGTTCTCCGGCTGCCGGATCCATTCCCATTGCCTCTGCCATTTCTTTATACATACTTTCGCATTCCCGGATACCGAGTGCCGGATGTACATTTAAAGTCACTTTCATTCCCCTGTCATGCAGATTATCCATAAAACTCCCCGGATCCGGAAACAGATCCCTGTTCCATGTATAACCGGTCCAGCCGGAACCATACTTCTTGTCAATATCTGTGATATGCCAGTCCATGTCAATGACTGCCACCGAAAACGGGATTTTTTCCGCTAAGAAACGATCCATCAGTCTCTGATACTCATCCTGTGAATACTCGTAATATCTGCTCCACCAGTTTCCAAGTGCATATTTTGGAAGCATTGGGACACGGCCGGTAACCCTAAAAAAATCTTTTACCGCGCCCCGATAATCATGACCATAGGCAAACAGATAGAAATCCTCTCCTCCCTGTTTTCTCTCTTTGATCCAGCCATCCTCGGTAAGTAAAATCGTTTTTGAATCATCTAATACTGCAAATCCATCCCTGGAAAGAATTCCTTTTTCCAGTCTGATCCTGCCGTCTGCTTCATCGAGCGTACGGGCAGTTCCGAAAAGATTACGATCCTCTTTTCTGCCATAATACCATTCCAGATCACATCCATTGTCCGGTTTTTTCAGCTTCACACTCAGGATGCTCTCATCAAATGCTCTCTCATCATAGCGTATCCGTATGCTTTTTGTCTGGATCTCCAGAAAGTTATTTTTCTGCTTTATCTCAAAAGGAACCTCTTCTAAATCCCTGTACCATATTACCTGCGAAGCCTCATCCACAAATGCACCGGATTCATTATATTCAAATCTGACCAGCCTGTCCGTCAGAAATGTAATACGGTAATTTTTTCCAAGAACAATATTCCGCGGATCTGCTTTTGGTCTTCTTTCACATATAAACTGCTGTTTCATCGTCTATTACACATCCTTTCGTATTTTTACATTTTGAAAAATCTTCTTTAAGAAAAAACTGTTTGAAATATTAGTATAAAGTAAAAAACTAAAACGTTTTGGTAACTGATAAACGAATCATATCCCAAAACGTTTTGGTTTTCAAGTCTTTTGTGCATTTTTTTGTTTTTTCATCATGTTTCACGAATTTTATTGTTTACTTTTATATAATTTTCACAAGCTCATTTCTTTGTTGATGCGCGTTTCATAAGTTTGTATTCCATGGGTATCCAGTCTGGTACACGGTTTCCTTCAATCATGCTGATGACTGTGTTTGCACACGCTACGCCCATTTTGTAAGGATACTGCTTAATCGATGTAATCCCTCCGTGAATATACTGTGAAACCGTACAATCATCAAACCCTGCTATTGCTACGTCATCCGGCACCCGCACTCCAAGCTGTCCCATGCCTTCAATTGCTCCAATCGCAACGCCGTCACTCACACAAAAAAAAGCATCAATCTCCGGATAACTTTTTTTTAATTCTATTGACTTTTGAACTGCTGTTTTCTGATCAAACAGACAGTCCTCGATCCATTCTTCCCGGATATGGAGTCCATATTTCTCTAATGCACGCCTGTATCCACACTCTCTGCGTTCTGACACCTGTGCTGTCTTCTTACCGGAAAGCATTGCAATATTACGGCATCCATTCTCAATAAGATGTTCTACTTCTTCAAAAGATGCTTTCTCATTATCAACGGAAACCTCACATACATGATCGCTTTCCAGCGCAACATCCACAAGGACGCAGGGAATCTCACTGTTTTTAATCTGCTCATAGTACGGCATATCCATAGCGAGCCCGTCAACTATGATTCCAGTCAGTTTCTTTTTCTTGCAGATCTGCCCAAAACTGATTTTTATCTGCTTGTTTGTCGGCATTGTAAGAATCGTAAATTCATACTCCATTTTCTGGGCAATCTTATAAATTCCACTCGTAAGTCCAAACATCATACCGCTCGGATCTTCTTCCGGCAATTCCCCGGCAAGCAGCAGTGCAATTGTCTTCTTCTGTATGCCTCTTAGTGAGCGGCCAGCCTCATCCGGCATATAATCCAGTCGTCTTGCCACCTCCATGACTTTCTGTCTGGTCTTTTCACTCACATCTTTATAGCCGTTCAGTGCATGGGATACCGTAGTCAGTGATACTCCTGCCTCCTGTGCGACATCACGTATCGTCGTTCTTTCATTCAGATATAACTTTCTGTCTTTCGCCATATGATCCCCCATTGCATTACATTTTTCAGTGATTTGTAACCATCTTATCACATTTTATCATGATATTCCAACTACAAAGCAGGCAATTCCATCCATATTTTTCCTGTTTATATTACTTGTAATTCTTATTTTGCAATGTCCAGTAAATCTTTAAATGTAGACAGCTTATAATCTGCTTTGTCATAACCTGCCGCATCGCCGATCGCAATTGCTGTCATATGACCGGAAACTGCTGCATCAATTCCCGCATATGCATCTTCCACAACACCGCACTCTTCCGGCTTCAAGCTAAGAAACTCTGCTGCTTTTAAGAAAACTTCCGGATCTGGTTTGGATTTTTTAATATTTGTTCCATCCGAATATCATTCTTCTCTTCCGCCATCTTCTGTTTCTCCTCATCGCTTAACAGAGGTCCCTCATATCTTTCCAGAATAATTTCCAGGCTATCCATACGGCTCACTCCGCGCAGCCGGTTGTTGATCTCCTGATCGAAGTAAATACCTTTCTCATCCGCCATCTGTTTCCAGGCTTTATAGTGATACTGATCTGTAAATACGATCACCCCGTCCAGATCAAAAATAAGTCCTTTTAATGACATTTCTACACCTCCATACTTTCTCTCGCTCTTAGTTTTCCGATATCATCCTGTATATTTTCTCTCTTGTTTCTTTTCATGCGTCCAGTTACCAAAACGTTTTGGTAATTTTATATTATCATCCTCTATTTTAAAAAGCAACAACGTTTTGGTAAATTGTCAATAAATTTTATGTACTGCAAAAACTGCGGTTGAATTTTACAGCAGACAAGCCTTTCTTTCCATACTTCCATCCGGCGAAACAAAAACACCGGCAAATCTGTTTATGTTGGTATTGAACGATTTGTAGTAAATAAAGTATAATGTCCATGAGCTCATTTTGACACCTATCAAAATACAAAGAAAGGAACACTATGAAAACAGGACTTGTAGTAGAAGGCGGTGGTATGAAATGCGCATACAGTGCCGGCATTCTGGATAAATTTTTAGACGATGATATCACATTTTCCTACTGCATCGGCGTATCTGCGGGTGCTGCAAATACGCTGTCTTATCTTGCAGGACAACGGGGACGTAATCTCCGTTTTTATACGGAACATCTAAGGGATCCGCGCTACTTAAGCGTACGAAGTTTAGTACATACTGGAAACTTATTTGGCCTGCAGTATATTTACGGGACACTGACAAATTCCGATGGCGCAGACCCACTTGGCTATTCTGCAATTATGAAAAATCCGGCGGAATTTTACATGCCGGCAACCGATGCCGCAACCGGGCGGGCAACTTATTTTTCCAAATACGACATTGTCCGTGACGACTACCGTGCTGTTATGGCAAGCTGCGCCCTGCCTGGTTTCTGCCGTCCTGTAAAAGTAGGGGACCGTTACTATTACGACGGCGGCGTCGCTGACTCGATCCCGCTGCACCATGCGATTGAACATGGTTGTACCAAAATGGTCGTTATCCTCTCAAACCCGAGAGATTTCGTAAAAAAACCGGAGGCGCATCGTCCGCTTTACAAACATATGCTGCACAAATATCCGAAAACGATCCAAAGTATCGATAACCGGCATATCAATTACCAGGCATCCATCAATCTTGCCTGCCGGTTAGAAAAAGAAGGCTATGTTTTTATTTTTGCACCAAGCCGCCATATGCCGCTTAGTACTTTTTCCAAGGATGCTGCCTTAGAACAGGATCTTTATGATCTCGGAGTTGCAGATTATGAAGCCCGTGCAGAAGAGTTGAAATATTTTTTGAACTAATTTATCTTACAAATAAAAGGACTTTTACCACTATGACCAAAGATCTTACCACCGGAAAAATCATGCCGATCCTGATCCGCTTTACGATCCCGCTCGTGCTCGGCAACCTGTTCCAGCTTACCTACAATGCCGTAGACAGTATCATTGTCGGGCATTTTGTCGGAAAAGAAGCACTTGCCGCTGTCGGCATCTGCAATCCGATTTCCACTCTGATGATCCTGTTTTTAAACGGACTGTGCATGGGTGCCAGCATTTTAATGGGAATGCAGTATGGGGCAAAAGATTACGACACGCTGCACCGCCAGATCAGTACCACCATGCTCTCCGGCGTTATTTTTTCGTTGATCTTATCCACAGCATGTATCCTGTTTGCAAGACCGATCCTGATCTTAATGCAGGCGGATGCAGGTATTTTATCCCTCACAACAGAATACTTACAGATCATCTTTTTAGGATTGGTCTTTACTTTTCTGTACAACTTTTTTTCGAGCACACTGCGTGCACTCGGTGACAGCAATACCCCGCTTTATTTTCTGATGATCAGTGCCGTTTTAAATATTTTAGGGGATCTGTTTTTTGTTGTCGTGTTGAAAGCCGGCAGCAACGGCTGCGCGGTATCTACCGTGCTGAGTGAAGCCTTATGCTGCGTTTTCTGTGTCATCTATATCCAGAAAAAAGTACCTCTGCTCCGGCTCGGAAAGAAATGGCTGGTATTTGACCGCTCGCTCTTAATGCGCACGATCGCCTATGGCTGGACATCCGCATTACAGCAGGCAACTGTACAGCTTGGAAAACTCGGCATCCAGGCAATCGTTAACACCATGGGTGTTTCGGTTGCAGCCGCATTTGCGATCGTAAACAGAATTGACGACTTTGCCTACACACCGGAACAGAATATTGCGCACGCCATGACTGCCCTGATGGCACAGAATAAAGGTGCCGGAAAAAAAGACCGCATGCGGGAGGGATTCCGCTGCGGTATGATTCTTGAGATCATTTATGGTCTGATCGTGTTTGCGCTCTGCTTTTTATTTGCAAGAGAATTTATGCTCTGCTTCATCAAAGATGAGGAAGTCATCGGACACGGTGTTATCTACCTGCATCTGATCTCCCTGATGTATATACTGCCGGCTGTCACAAACGAGATCCAGGGGTATTTCCGCGGTATCGGCGATTTAAAGATCACACTTATCAGCAGTTTTGTAAATATGGGAATCCGCGTGCTTGCCGCCGCACCTCTCGTCTTTAAAATGCATCTTGGCATTGAGGCGCTGCCGTATTCCTACCTTGCAGGCTGGATCGCCATGCTGATCGTGGAGCTGCCGCTTTTGCTGCGCAAAGTACACAGCAAATAAACAAATTTTTTCAGATTTCTTCCTCATCATGTTCCTTCATCTTCAAAATACAAATATTGAAAAAAGGACTCTATCCGTTTTGGGGATAAAGTCCTTCTTTTTCTATTTTGTATCTATGCAATTATCTCTTCAGGCACATTGTCTGATTCTCTCGCTGCCATCCACAATCTGTCACTTTACGCGCGCAGTCAGATGGTCTCCTTCCACGTCAATCAGGATCGTATCGCCTTCCCTTACCTCATCTGCAAGAATCAGTTTTGCGGACAGTGTCTCGACATGCTTCTGTAAGAAACGTTTGAGCGGTCTTGCACCGTAAACCGGATCGTATCCATTGTCCACGATATACTGCTTTGCCGCATCTGTCAGCTCCACTGTGATCTCACGGTCAGAAAGACGTTTGTTGAGATCTGTGATCAGAAGGTTGATGATGTTGCCGATATTGCCTTTTGTGAGCGGCTTGAACATGATGATCTCATCGAGACGGTTCAAAAATTCCGGACGGAAATGTCCTCTCAGTTCATTCATGACTGCCTCTTCACACTCCGGGTTGATATCTCCGTTGTCGTCGATTCCTTCGAGCAGATGCGCCGAACCAAGGTTTGACGTCATAATAATGATCGTGTTTTTAAAGTCCACAGTCCTGCCCTGCGAATCGGTGATACGTCCGTCATCAAGTACCTGTAACAGCACATTGAATACATCCGGATGTGCTTTTTCCACCTCATCAAACAGTACGACAGAATATGGTTTTCTGCGGACTGCCTCGGTAAGCTGACCGCCCTCATCATATCCAACATATCCTGGAGGCGCTCCGATTAAACGGGAGACAGAATATTTCTCCATATACTCACTCATATCAAGACGCACCATGTTAGATTCATCGTCAAACAGACTTGCCGCAAGTGCCTTCGCGAGCTCCGTCTTACCAACACCGGTAGGTCCTAAGAACAGGAACGAACCGATCGGCTTTGTCGGATCTTTGATTCCTGCTTTGGAACGGATGATCGCTTCTGTAACCTTTGTGACCCCCTCATCCTGTCCGATGACACGTTTGTGCAGTTCCTCATCGAGATGAAGTGTCTTGTTTCTCTCACTCTCCGTCAGTTTTGCAACCGGGATACCGGTCCAGCGGGAAATAATACGTGCAATCTCCTCCTCACTGACATTTTCATGTACCAAGGAAAGATCACGGTTCTTTACTTCCTCTTCTTCGGCTTCCAACTGTTTTTCTAACTGCGGCAATTTGCCATACTGCAATTCTGCTGCTTTTTCCAGATCATAATTCTGCTGTGCGGTCTTGATCTCATTTTTGACTGTCTCGATCTCCTCACGCAGTTTCTGGACTTTTTCTACCGATTTCTTTTCATTTTCCCACTGCGCTTTTTTCGTATTAAACGTATCGCGCAGTTCTGCCAATTCTTTCTGCAGGTCAGCGAGACGCTCCTGGCTTAACCTGTCTGTTTCTTTCTTTAATGCAGTCTCCTCAATCTCAAGCTGCATGACACGACGGTTTAATTCATCAAGTTCTGTCGGCATAGAATCAAGTTCTGTCTTGATCAGGGCACATGCCTCATCCACAAGGTCGATCGCTTTATCCGGCAGGAAACGGTCGGAAATATAACGGTTTGAGAGCACTGCTGCCGATACTAACGCAGAGTCTGTGATCTTTACACCGTGGAACACTTCGTAGCGCTCTTTTAAACCACGCAGAATAGAGATCGTATCCTCAACCGTCGGTTCATCCACCATGACCGGCTGGAATCTTCGCTCTAACGCTGCATCTTTTTCAATATATTCACGGTACTCATCGAGTGTCGTTGCACCGATACAATGCAGTTCACCACGCGCAAGCATAGGTTTTAACAGCTGTCCGGCATCCATTGCGCCGTCCGTTTTTCCGGCTCCGACGATCGTGTGCAGCTCATCGATAAACAGGATGATCTGTCCGTCAGAATTTTTGATATCATCAAGAACCGCTTTCAAACGCTCCTCAAATTCACCACGATACTTCGCACCTGCGACCAGGGCACCCATATCCAGTGCAAATAACTTTTTGTCTTTTAAGCCTTCCGGCACATCCCCTTTTACGATACGCTGTGCAAGCCCCTCTACGACTGCGGTCTTACCTACACCAGGCTCACCGATCAGTACCGGGTTATTTTTCGTCTTACGGGAAAGGATGCGGACTACATTACGGATCTCATCATCACGTCCGATGACCGGATCAAGTTTCTGCTCTTTTGCACGCGCTACCATATCGTAACCGTATTTTTCAAGAGTATCATAAGTAGCTTCCGGATTGTCCGAAACAACACGCTGGTTGCCGCGCACGGTTGAGAGTGCCTGTAAAAACCGGTCTCTCGTGATCCCATACTCTTTGAAGATCTCCTTCATCGCCTTGTTCGGATATTTTAACAATGCAAGAAAAAGATGCTCCACGGAAACATATTCGTCTCCCATCTGCTTTGCTTCATCCTCTGCGTGGATCAGTACCTTATTTAAATCCTGCCCGACATAGACCTGTCCGCCGGATACCTTTACCCTTGCTGCGAGATGTTTCTTTGCGTTATCCAGAAAATGCTCTTTCTGGATTTCCATTTTTTCTATCAGTTTTAAAATCAGTCCGTCTTCCTGCTGCAGCAATGCAACAAGCAGATGTTCCTGCTCGATTTCCTGATTGCCATATTCATATGCAAGTTTTTCACAATCATTGATCGCTTCTACGGACTTCTGTGTAAATTTCTGAATGTTCATATATTCTTCCTCCCTCTTATTCTATTGTGGTCCAAACTGGACATCTATTTCAAATGATGGCGGACCATCATGAGTTTTCCCTCTTATTTATATCTTTTTCCATTTACAATTTGTGTTATACACCAGATTGTTAGCACTGTCAAGAGGTGAGTGCTAATTTTTTGAGATTTTTTTTGCAAACCTTGATTTACGGGGTTTGCAACACTTTTTCTTCCTTATAATCATCACTTTTTCTTGATTTGACACCATTTTGACACCAATTTTTTATTTTTGGTGTCAGCTAATTGCTACGTTTTCCAGTCTTGTGATTTCGCTCTCAATTCTGGACATCTCACTTACATGGTTGTATACGTCCATCGTTACGTCTATGTGGGCGTGTCCCATAATATATTGAAGAACTTTTACGTCCATTCTCTTTTCTGCCATTCTGGTACAAGCCGTATGTCGCATAATGTGAGCGGATACCTTTGGTAACAATTCAGCGTTTCTATGTTCAGTCTTTGCAATTTGAACTTCTTTTTTGTTATATGCGTCTACAA